>ERZ791744.2011-NODE-2011-length-11795-cov-5.922998_pt1 | contig 11795 bp, 11 predicted proteins | sample MGYA00510039_ERZ791744 | MGnify/ENA primary metagenome ERZ791744 (study PRJEB30046, sample SAMN00791969) | human gut metagenome | study: EMG produced TPA metagenomics assembly of the A metagenome-wide association study of gut microbiota in type 2... | reverse complement strand
CTATTTCTATTTTGAAGGAGGTGTTCGTTATGAACGAAACAGATTACAACGCTCGCCTTTATGAGAAAATGAAAGCCGAACAGGACAAATACCGGGGCTGGCTACTGCATCAGGAGCCGTCCGAAATTCTCAATCATACCTACGAATATATCGTCGGTCACAATGATGGCAATGTTTACCCAAATGGACTGATCTCCCGTGCGGAGACCGCCACCGTTTTCTTCCGGCTTTTGAAAGATGAGGTGCGTGACGGCAATCTTCTGACCAGCAATACCTATTCCGATGTTCCGGATGACTATTGGGCAAATACCGCCATCTCCACCATGACGGGTCTGGGCATCGTGCAGGGTCATAGCGGTACTACCTTTGATCCCGAGGCCCCCATCACGCGGGCTCAGTTTGCCGCCATTTGCGCCCGGTTTGATACCGGTGCCGGCGGCACCACCCAGACCTTCTCCGACATCAGCGGACACTGGGCCGAGGAGTATATCCGGCGAGTTGCCGGGTTGGGCTGGATCAAGGGCTTCGAGGACGGCACCTTCCGCCCGGATGCCTACATCACCCGTGCCCAGGCTATGACCATGATCAACCGGGTGCTGAACCGCATCTCCAAGGAGAACAGCGACCTGCCGGCAGGCATGAACACCTGGCCGGACTGCAACCCCGGCGACTGGTTCTCCCCGGCGGTCCAGGAGGCCACCAACTCCCACGCGTTCCAGTACAAGACTGGAAACTATGAGACCTGGACCGGCATGAACAAAAACCCCGACTGGACCCGGTATGAGCACTGATATTGGGCAAAATTTCAGAAATACACATATCGGTTGCTGCTCCTAAATAAAAGCACAAGCGGCGCACCAAATCTGGTGCGTCGCTTGTGCTTTTGCCTTGCTCTAAACGATTCTTTTAAATGTTGCCCTTATGCGAGGGTGGCTATGGGCCAGCCTCTCTTTTTTGAAGTCATAATAGCATCGTGACCCCATTATCTTCGATCCCGATCTCCACGAGCGGCGCGCCGGGGTCGTACTCGCCGTCGAGCGTCCAGGGAATGTCCTCGGCCGTCTCCGCCGTCACGTGCTTGACGTGGCGGAAGATGAGCCCCTCGGAGTCGTAGTAGTCCTTGTTGATGAGCGCTAAAATGAGCGCCTGCATCGCAGCCGGCGTTCTCGGCACGGGCACGAGCAGCAGTTCGAACTTGCCGTCGTCGAACGACACCTCGTCGGGCGAGAGCTTCATCAGCCCCGCGATCGACGTCGAATTGCTGATCGCACCGAAGAGATATTCCCCGTCGAAGACCTCGCCGTCCGCCGTGATCTTCATGCGGTACGGGCAGAGCGTGTCGAGATTCTTGACGCCCTCGAGTAAGTAGGCAAAGTGCCCGAACATATTCTTGATATCCTGCTGGACGGTGTAGGTCGTTTTTGTGAACGCGCCGAACGACGCGACATAGACGAAGTTCCGCTCGCCGAATTTGCCCACATCGAGAGATCTCGGCTTCATGCGCATGGCGGAGGCCGCCGCCTCGGCGGGATTCGACGAGATATTCAGGCTCGCGGCAAAGTCGTTCGTGCTGCCGCCGGGCAGATAGCTCACGAGCGGGCGGTATTCTCGCGGAATGCGCATCACCCCGTTCACCGTTTCGTTGAGCGTGCCGTCGCCGCCGTGGCAGACGACGACGTCGAATTCCGGCCCGAGCGATTCGGCGAGCTCCGTCGCTTCTCCGCGATGCGTGGTCTTGCGCACGGAGACGAGATAGCCCGCCTCGGAATAGATCGCGGCGGCGTCAAACAGCGGCGCGAGGGATTTGGTCTTTCCCGCGCGGGGATTGACGATAAAGAGCAGCTTTTTGTCGTCCATGGGTTCCTCCTCGTTTGCTCTTCACAGCATCAGACCGGCAAAGCACCCTGCGCCCTGTCGGTCAAAATCACCCTCTGCCAAAAAAGTCAAGTTCTGTTCATCTTCATTAACAGAGAGTAAAGATTATCATAACACACGAAATGAGCGGTTGCAATTCCCAGCAAAAAATAGTAAGCTGTTTTTGGTATCTTTTTAGCAGTCATTTAACGCATTTTACCCAAAAAAAGGGGGAGCCCATGAAGCAGAACAAAACCTATCTTCACCTCGGCGTAACGCTGATCGTCTCGGCCTGCGCGGTGCTGATGTTTTACGACACGTTTTTCCAGTCCCGCGTGCTGCTGGACTTTTTCGACAAGCTGATGAGCGTGCTCTCGCCGGTCATCTACGGCCTTGTGTTCGCGTACCTTCTCGCCCCCATCGTTGACTTTTTCGACCGGTCTATCCAAAAGGGGCTGCCGAAGGTCAAGTCCTCGCTCGTCCGGGGGCTGAGCATCCTCGTCACGTGGATCTGCGTCATCGCCCTCATCTACCTGATGTTCAGCATCCTCATCCCCGAGCTGGTCGACAGCACGAAGACACTGGCCGACAACTTTGAAAGCTATTATAAAACCGTCTACAACTGGGTCAACAGCCTTGTGGAGAATCAGGCGATCTTCTCCGACGACATCTACTCCGACCAGCTGCTCTCCGCACTCAACGGCTACTACGATAAGCTCGTCAAGTGGGTCACCGACACGGTCATCCCGCAGGCGCAGGTCGCGATCGTCGCCGTGACCGGCGGCATCTGGAGCGTCGTCATCTTCCTCAAGAACCTTCTCATCGGCATGATGATCTCGGTCTATCTGCTCGCGCGCAAGGAGAGCTTTGCCAAGCAGTCGAAGAAGATCCTCTACGCCATTCTGCCCGAAACGCCGTACCGCCGCACGCTGCGCGCCGTGGCCGAGGCTGACCGTATCTTCAGCGGCTTCGTGCGCGGAAAGCTCCTCGACTCGCTCATCATCGGCATCCTCTGCTTCATCTGCTGCTCGATCTTCAAGTTCCCGTATACGCCAATTATTTCGGTCTTCGTGGGCGTGACGAACATCATTCCGATCTTCGGCCCGTTCCTCGGCGCCATTCCGAGCGCATTCCTCATCCTGCTCGTCAGCCCCAAGCAGTGCCTTTATTTCATTCTCTTCATCATCGCATTGCAGCAGTTTGACGGCAATATTCTGGGGCCGAAGATCCTCGGCAAATCCACCGGCATTTCGAGCTTCTGGGTCATCGTGGCCATCGTGGTCGGCGGCGGCTTCGGCGGGGTGCTCGGCATGTTCCTCGGCGTTCCGATCTTCGCGTGCATCAGCTCGCTTGTGAACTGGTTCACGAACCGCAGCCTCACGAAAAAGGGCGTGACGGACGACGCGATGTTCGCCCCCGCGCCGCTCGCCTCTCCGGATGAAAAAAAGGACTGATCTCCCCATGAAAACCCTGTACCGTGACAACAAAGGACTGCACCGCTGGCTTTTCGCCTGCGGCGCAGTCCTTGTGCTTTTCTATCTTATCCGCGGAAACCGCGCGGCCGTCAATTTCTGGGTCTATTCGGTCACGCTGCCCTTCGAGCAATTCTTAGGCCGCGCGTGCGCGGCGCTGCCGTTTTCGGTCGCGGAGCTTCTGTATGTGCTCGCGGCGGTCACGGCGGTCGTGCTGCTCGTGCTGATGGTACGCTATCTTATAAAGTCGCGCCAAAAAGGGCGCGCCGCGTACCGCTGCGCGCTCTTCGTGCTCGATTTGTTTCTCACGGTCTGCGCCGCGTTCTCGCTTCTCTGGGGCGCGAACTATTACGCGGACGACTTCTGCGACAGAAGCGGCCTTTCGCCCGAGCCCGTCGCGTATGAAGACTTAGTCCGCGTCACGCAGTATTTCGCGGACCATCTCGCCGAGGCGTCGATGCACATCGCGCGCGACGAAAACGGCCTCTTCACCGCCGACCGGCAGGAGATTCTTAACTACGCCGACACGGTGTACGACTGCCTGTACGACGAATTTCCGTTCCTCGACATGCCGGACCAGAAGCCCAAGGGCATTTTCTTTTCGAAGATCATGAGCGCGATGAACTTCACGGGCTTCTACTTTCCGTTCACGGGCGAGTCAAACGTGAACATGGACTCGCCCGCGATGCTGCTGGCCTCGACCTGCGCGCACGAGCTCTCGCACCAGCGCGGCATCACGTCCGAGCAGCAGAGCAACTTTCTTGCGGTCCTCGCCTGCACGCGCTGCGACGACGCAAACTACAACTATGCGGGCTGGGTGCTCGGCTACATTCACCTCGGCAACGCGCTGTACCGCGTCGACCCCGACGCATGGCAGCAGATTCGCGACAGCTTACCCGACGAGATCGTGCTCGATCTGCGCTACAACAGCGCCTACTGGGCGCAGTACAAGGGCCTCACGGCCACCGTCACCCAGTCGCTCAACGATAAGATGATCAAATCCTACGGCGATGAACTCGGCACACAGAGCTACGGCGCGGTCGTCGACCTGCTCGTGAATTACTACGCCTGAGCGCTGCTCGTCTCGCGGTAAGACTGCAAGAATTCCTTGGTCCGCTCCTGCTGCGGATTTTCGAAGACCTGCTCGGGGCTGCCCTGCTCCACGATGACGCCGCCGTCTAAAAACACGACGCGGTCGCTCACGGCGCGGGCAAAGGGCATCTCGTGCGTCACGATGACCATCGTCATGTGCTCGTCGGCAAGAGAGCGGATGACGCGCAGCACCTCGCCCGTGAGCAGCGGGTCGAGCGCGGAGGTCGGCTCGTCGAAAAAGAGAATTTCCGGCTTCATCGCGAGCGCGCGGGCGATGGCCACGCGCTGCTGCTGCCCGCCCGAGAGCTGATAGGGGTAGGCGTTTTCCTTGCCTTTTAGTCCCATTTTGTCGAGCAGTGCCATCGCCTCGGCCTCGACCTCGGCTCTATCACGCTTCTGCACCGAGATCGGCGCGTCGCAGACGTTTTTCAGCACTGTGTAGTGCGGGAAGAGGTCAAACTGCTGGAACACCAGCCCGAACTGCCGCCGCACCTGCGCAAGCGCGGCTTTTCCGGCGTAGACGCTTTTGCCGTTTTCCTCGCGCGCTGCGACGTTTTCGCCATATGCGAGCGTGCCGGAGTCCATCGTTTCAAGCAGCGTCGCGCAGCGCAGCATCGTCGACTTGCCGCCGCCCGAGGGGCCGATGATCGATACGACCTCGCCCTTTTCCACCTTGAGCGACACGCCCTTTAGGACTTCGAGCGCGCCGAACGCCTTTTTAGCGTTCTGCATTTCAAAAACTGCCATTGCTCTCCCCTCCCTTTAGCGGTAATAGCGCAGCGCCTGCTCCCATTTTTCCATGGCGAAGGCGACCACATAGTTGAAGACGTAGTAGAAGACACCCGCCGCCACCAGCGCCAGCATGCCCGGCGTATTCGGCGAGGCAACGATCTGCTTGGCGCGCGTGAACATCTCCACCGTGCCGATGACGGACGCGAGCGACGTGTCCTTGACGAGCGTGATGACCTCGTTCGTCACCGCGGGGATGACGCGCTTGACCATCTGCGGCAGGATGATCTTGAAAAATGTCTGCGCCTTGGTATAGCCGAGCACCTGCGCGGCCTCATACTGCCCGCGCGGGATGGACTCGATGCCACCGCGGTAGATCTCGGCAAAATACGCCGCATAGTTGATGACGAACGCGACGATGACCGCCGTGAAGCGCCAGTTGCCCGGCACCGTGACGCCAAGCAGGAGCTTCGGCCCGTAGAAGACGACCATCAGCTGCAGCATCAGCGGCGTTCCGCGCATGATGGAGATATACGCCTTGATGAAGCCGCGCAGCGGCGTCAATCTGCTGCGGCGGCCAAACATCACCGCAAGGCCCAGCGGCATCGAGAATAGCAGCGTCAGCACGAAGATCAAAAGCGATGTGACAAAGCCCTCGGATAATAGCGAAAGCATCGTGGATACAGTCATGGAATGATTCTCCCTTATTCGGTCATAAGCGGGAAAAAGCGGGGGCTTTCGCCCCCGCTCCCTCCCTGAGAAGAGGATGGGCACCTATGAGTTATAATTGGTTTTTACAGTCGCCCGAGGTAAACGTTTTTACTTGTTGATAAGGCACAGGCTGTCGAGCACGAGACCCTGATCGACGTACTTCTGCGCGATCTCCAGCATGGTGCCGTCCTCGGCCATCTTGAGAAGCTCGGCGTTCACCGCGTCGCGCAGCTCGGTGTTGCCCTTGAGAAAGCCGATGGCGTACTGCTCGGTGGAGAGGGGCTCGTCGAGGATGACATAGTCGCCGTCGTTGTTCGCGATCTGATACTGCGCAACGCCGAGGTCAGCGGCCACGGCGTCCACCGTGCCCTGGGCGAGGTCCATAAAGCCCATGTTGTAGTCGCCCAGCTCCACGACCTCCTTGAGCGACGCCTTGAAGTCCTCGTTTTCGTTGATCGCGTCGACCGCGGAGGACGCGGCCTGCGCCATCACGCTCTTACCGGCGAGGTCCGCGAGCGAGGTAATACCGCTGTCGGCCTTCACGACCATCACGATGGAGTTATCCACATAGGGGTCGGAGAACGTGTAGTCATTTTCGCGGCCGGTGTAGGTAAAGCCGTTCCAGATGCAGTTGATCGTGCCGCTCGAAAGCTCGGCGTCCTTGCTGTTCCAGTCGATGGCCACGGCCTCGTACTCCCAGCCGAGGCGCGCGCACAGCTCCTTGGCCATTGCAAGGTCAAAGCCGTCGTACGTGCCGTCGGCGGCGATGAAGCCGAACGGCGGGAACTCGGCATCAAAGCCGACGATCAGCTTTTGCGTCTCGCCGCCCTGCGCGTCCTGCGCATCACCGGTATCGTCGGCGGTGTCGTTCTTGCTGCCGCAGGCGGCAAGGGCCAGTACCATCACGGCGGCAAGCGCCATGGCTAAGAATTTTTTCATCGTTTCTTCCTCCTGTAAGTTCCGGCGCTCGGCCGTTTGATTTAGTGTGGTAACACGATAACACAATAACGTGTGGCAGTAAATACACGCACTTTACAAAGATGGAGCGGTAAAGCGAACCGTTTTTTGCCGCTTTCCACAGTTTTCACGGTTTCTGGACGGCAGCGCGGTGTTTGCCTCCCGTTTTTCCCCGCTTTGCGCTTGTTTCTTTTTTTGCCGTGTGCTACAATGCAAGCAAGAATTTTTGATCGCAGGAGGCCATTTTTATGCTGTCTATCGACGTATCCCATGCCGTATCGTTTCTCTCGTTGCCGTATGAAGCGGCGCTGCGCCCGCGTCTCGAGCGCGCGGCGGGCTGGCTGCAAAACGGCGGCGGAAAGGGCTCTGATTTCATCGGCTGGGTCACGCTCCCGCGCGACTATGACAAGGATGAGTACGCCCGCATCCTCGCCGCGGCGAAAAAGATTCAGGGCGATTCCAAGGCGCTCGTCGTCATCGGCATCGGCGGCAGCTATCTCGGCGCGCGCGGCGTCATCGAATGCCTCTGCTCCCCGAACTATAACTTAAAGAAGAAGTCCACGCCGAACATCTACTTTATCGGCAACGGCCTCTCCTCCGACGCGCTGCGCGAGGTGACGGAGCTCATCGGCGACGACGATTTCTCCGTCAACGTCATCTCGAAGTCCGGCACGACGACCGAGCCCGCCGTCGCGTTCCGCTTCTTCCGCGAAAAGCTCGAAAAGAAATACGGCAAGGCCGAAGCCGCGAAGCGCATCTACGCCACGACCGACGCGCACAAAGGCGCGCTCAAGTCCCTCGCCGATCAGGAGGGATACGAGGAATTCGTCGTGCCCGACAACATCGGCGGACGCTACAGCGTGCTCACCGCCGTGGGCCTTCTCCCCATCGCCGTCGCCGGCGTTGATCTAAATGAGCTGATGGGCGGCGCGCAGGAGATGATGACGCTCTGCGCGAAAAACGATTACAGAAATCCCGCGTGGCAGTACGCCGCCATGCGCCACGAGCTCTACCGTCAGGGCAAGAAGGTGGAGCTTCTCGCGTGCTTCGAGCCCGCGTTCCGCTTCATGGCCGAGTGGTGGAAGCAGCTCTACGGCGAGAGCGAGGGCAAGGAGGAAAAGGGCCTCTTCCCCGCGAGCGTCGACTTCACCGCCGACCTCCACTCGATGGGCCAGTACATCCAGCAGGGCGAGCGCATGCTGATGGAGACCGTCGTGCGCTTTGCGCCCGCGGAGCAGCAGATGGTCGTCCCCTTTGACGAAGCGAATGGCGACGGGCTCAACTTCCTTGCGGGAAAGACGATGGACTTCATCAACCGTCAGGCCATGGACGGGACGCTGCTCGCCCATGTCGAGGGCGGCGTGCCGAACATCATCCTGAATCTCGATGAGAACAACGCCCGCACGATGGGCCAGCTCATTTACTTCTTTGAATACGCCTGCGGGCTGAGCGGATACCTCCTCGGCGTGAATCCCTTCGACCAGCCGGGCGTGGAGGCCTATAAAAAGAACATGTTCGCGCTGCTCGGCAAGCCCGGATACGAGGAAATGGGCGAGGAACTGCGTAAGCGCCTGCGCTGAATTTTTTGAATAAACCTGAAACTTTCCATTCAGCATTGCAAATTTGTTTCATTTATGCTATGCTGATGCCATCAGAAAGACCATCCCCCGCAAAAGAGGCGGGGAGCTATTGAAAGGAGTGATTTCTATGGTCAGACTCATCATGGGTGAAAAGGGCACCGGTAAGACCAAGAAGCTGATCGAAATGATCAATACCACTGCGCAGGAGGATAACGGCAGCGTCGTCTGCGTCGAGGCAAAGTCTACCATGACCTTTGACCTGCACTATCACGTTCGTCTGATCTCTGCCTACGAGTACGACCTGTCCAACTACGAGGCCCTGCGCGGCTTCCTGTTCGGCCTGTACGCGGGCAATTATGATATTTCCCACATCTTCATCGACAACCTGTTCAAGATCACCGGCGGCGAGTGCAACCAGGCGGCTGACGATTTCCTGAACGAGCTCGAGCGCTTCAGCAACGCCACCGGCGTCAAGTTCACCATCTCCGTCTCCGGCGACCCCGCCCTCGCCACCGACGGCATGCAGAAGTATCTGTAAATTTTACTTTCGCAAAAATAAGAAGAACGCCTCGGAAGAGGCGTTCTTTTTTCTTTGCTGAAAGGCGGGATTTTTGGCAGCGCGGTGCTCTGCACTTTGTTCCCTGCGTGCCGCAGGGTGCGCAGTAAGGGGAATACTCTCTTTCTCGAAAGAGAGTATCCCCCTTGAACCCCCGAGAGAAAGACGAGGGGGCTTGCCCCTCGACCCCGCTTACATTGACAGTCTCTTGCTTGAAGAGCTACAATGCTTGCCGAATCAGGTGCGGTGTACGTGGCTTCGCCACGAGTCCCTGCGAGTCGTTACCGGTATCAACCGCGCCTTACTACCGTGAGGCGCGTGTGACGGGAGCACGGCGGCAGACATCTTGCGGGCGCGGCATTGCTGCACTCACCGCGCGTTGGATGAAACAAATGTTGCAATTTGTCGGAACTTATGATACGGTAATAACAAGGCGCTGCACGAACGGCAGGCGGTTGGCTACATCCTCCGAGAGGAGGTGGTAGATATGCCTATTACGATCACGTTACATATCCTCGGATATGTGGTTACGATCCGTATAAAAAGCGAAAACCGCCACTCGGCCAAGTGACGGTTTCTCATTTTGAGTCTTCCTAACTTCCCGGGCTGACCGCTTGTCGCAGCGCCCTTTCTACGTCCATTATAGCAAATTCTCCCGCGCTGTCAAGCGACAGTGCGGGCTTTGTTTTTATCTGCCTTATTTATGCCAAATCTCGCAGCTGTCCGGCGCGTATTTCCATAAGCTGCGGACCGTTCACAGAAAAGAACACTGTTGAAATAGAAAAGCAGCAATCCCACCTGCGGCGAGCGAAGCAATGCCGCCCCCGCAGGCAGTCCGCCGCCGTACTACCGTCACTCGCGCCCCACGGAGTAGGGCGCGGTTGCGAATGGTGACGAAATGAAGGGATTCGTGGCGAAGCCACGTACACCGCACCCGATTCCGCAGGCCGCGCAGCTCTTCAAGTGCCGATCTGCCAATGTGCGGGGTCGAGGGGCAAGACCCCTCGTCCTTTCTCTCGGGGGTTCAAGGGGGATACTCTCTTTCGAGAAAGAGAGTATCCCCCTTTATCCGTGCAGCGCCAAGCGCTGCACCTCCCCGCGGCACCAGTGCCGCAGCTTCCTTTGCACTTGTGCGAAAAAGAGAAAAAAGGAAACAAAAAGCCCCCGCCGGGAGAGGCGAGGGCTTCTTGCTGTGTTGTGTGTGTATTTTTAGGAGGGAGAAAATCACATCGGGGGGAGTTCCCCTTTGCAAGTATTAAGATACCAGTCAATCTTGGCTAAAGTTTGAATCGGTTGTAAACAAATTATGAATACCACCGGAAATTTTGCACATTTTCAGCCCATGAGCGCGCAGAGCTTGGAAAAATCGAGCGGCTGGAGCGCAAGGTCGATGCCGTAGCCGATGACGCGGGAAAGCTCGCGGATCTGCGCGTCGATGTCGCGCGTCGTGACCATAACGGTCTCGTGGCCGCGCAGGGCGGCGGGATCGACGTCCGACTTTCCGGCCTCTTCGAGCACGTCGAGCGTCAGCGTCGCCGCGTCGACGACCGTGGGAACGCCGATGGCGTAGACCGGCACGCCGAGCGTGTCGCGGCTGAGGGGACACCTGTGATTGCCCACGCCGCTGCCTGGGACGATGCCCGTGTCAGAGAGCTGCACCGTGGAGCAGAGCCGCATGAGCGAGCGGGACGCGAGCGCGTCGATCGCGATGACCGCGTCGGGCTGCACCGCGCGCACCGTGCCGCGCAGCGTCTCCATCGCCTCAATGCCCGTCCGGCCCAAAACCCCCGGTGTCAGCACGCTGACAGAGCAAAATGCGGAAAACGCGCCGTTTTGCCGCAGGTGGCGCGTCACGAGCACGTGCTCCGCACTCCTCGGCCCGATGGCGTCCGGCGTCATGCTCGCGTTGCCGAGTCCCGCGACGAGCACGCTTTTCACATTCTCGCCGAGCAGCGCCCTGAGTTCCGCCCCCACGGCGCGCGACGCGCGCTCGAGCACATCGTCCGCGTTTTTTTGCAGCGGCGAGAGGTCGAGCGTCACATACCGCCCGCGGGGCTTGCCGAGCTGGCGCGACGCGCCCTCGGTGTCGATGCGCACGCTCGTCACGCTGCACCCGCGGCGAAAAACCGTCCGGCTGTCCACGCCGGAGAGCGTCTGCGCGCGGCTTTTCGCGCAGAGCAGCTCGTGCGCCTCCATGGCAAGATCGGTGCGGTATTGGAGCATTTTGCCTCTCTCCTTTTACTAAATCTTGTTTTCTTTCCCTATTTTATCCACAAAGTTTTGTGTCATACAAAAAAATCAGAAAATTTCGAAAAAATGCTTGCAATTTCTTGCATTCTTTGCTAAAATACCATTCTGCACGGTGGATTTTTTGTCCGCCGGCGCGAATTCCAACCGGAGGAGGTGTTTGGTTTGCCGAATATTAAGTCTGCCAAGAAGCGCGTTCAGGTGTCTGGTGTGCGTAATGAGCGCAACAAGGCCGACAAGTCCGCACTGAAGACCGCACTCAAGAAGTTCGAGGCGGCTGCCGCTGAAGGCAATCGCACCGAGGCCGAGAGCGCTTACAAGGTCGCAGTGAAGTCTGTCGATAAGGCTGCTGCTAAGGGTATTCTGCACAAGAATAACGCCGCGCACAAGAAGAGCGCGCTGACCCTGAAGCTCAACAGCGTTGGCTAATCGAGCGAAAATGAGAGCCATCCGAAAGGATGGCTCTTTTTTTGTGCCCAAAGGGGCACTGGCTGATCCGCGCGATGCGCGGAACCGGGAAAGCAGCGCCAGTGGCGCTGCACGGAGAAGGGGGATACTCTCTTTCGAGAAAGAGAGTATCCCCCTTAAACCCCCGAG
>ERZ791744.1998-NODE-1998-length-11874-cov-3.060496_pt1 | contig 11874 bp, 9 predicted proteins | sample MGYA00510039_ERZ791744 | MGnify/ENA primary metagenome ERZ791744 (study PRJEB30046, sample SAMN00791969) | human gut metagenome | study: EMG produced TPA metagenomics assembly of the A metagenome-wide association study of gut microbiota in type 2... | reverse complement strand
ATTTCTTCATAATATTCTCTCCTTAATTTCTTTTCGGTTTCGAAATTGTTACAAAAAGATTAACTCTTGTTTGTATCGTTATTATAATGCCTGACAATCAAAAGGTCAAGCAAACCAGCCATTTTTATCAATTATGTCGTAGCTACAAAATCTTTCATCATTATTTCGTGGTATTTATAACCAATTTGTGCATTAATTAATTGTGTATATTGCACATTTTAGCATCTTAACAATTATGCAACAACTTAGCACATTGGACACTTCCACGAAGGTAATTTCTTAAATTTTAGCATCAAAAGTGCATTTTTTCTTAAAAAAAATAGAAATAATTTTGAATCACGCACGCATCCGGCTGCATATATTTCAAAATCATCTCTATTTGTTTCTATTATCCTTATTAATTATGTTAAAACATTTTCAAAACTGTATCATAACTGCATCTAAACGTATTATATTATAACTCCAAACAACGTCTGACACACCTGCGGATTCATACATGACTTAAAGCAGCATTCCATCTGTCCATGCATCAAGCAGTTCCACCATCTCGTCATAGTTCTCTACCTGATTGATCAGATTCCGAAGTCTGGAAGAATCATACATACCTGCCGAATACCATGCCACATGCTTCCGCATCTCATGGATTCCTGTAAATTCCCCTTTAAAATCAATCATCAGTCTGGCATGGCGAAGCATCGTCTCCTTCACCTGCTGCTTATCCGGTCTTGCCGGAATCTCTCCTGTCTCAAAGTATGTCTTTAATTCATGGAAGATCCATGGATTGCCACGCGCACCTCTTCCGATCATAAAGGCATCACAGTTGGTCTGCTCTTTCATCCGAATTACATCCTCCGGAGTCAGAATATCACCATTCCCGATCACAGGAATCTTCACAGCCGCTTTCACGTCTGCGATCACGCCCCAGTCTGCATGTCCGTGATAATACTGTTCTCTGGTCCTGCCATGAACAGCCACAGCAGCCGCACCGCTTTCCTCTGCTATATGTGCAATCTCCGGCGCGTTAATATGCCCACTGTCAAAGCCGCTGCGGATCTTGATCGTGATTGGCAGCTTACACGCTTTTGTCATTGCCGACACGATCTTTCCTATTAGCAACGGATCCTTCATCAGTGCAGATCCCTCGCCGTTATTTACAATCTTTGGAACCGGACATCCCATATTCACATCGACAAATGCAAATCCACGGTCTTCGATCTTCCTCGCCATCTCTGCAAGCAGCTCCGGATCCGAACCAAACAGCTGCACACCGATCGGATCCTCTGCCGGCGATACCGCAAGAAGCGGTACTGTATTCTTATTATTATAATACAGTCCCTTTGCACTGATCATTTCCGTATATAAAATATCGCAGCCCTGTTCTTTCGCCAACAAACGAAATGGCTGGTCACACACCCCAGCCATTGGCGCCAAAACAAGTTTATTCGTAAAATCCATAAATACTCCTATGCCTGTTTTTGTTTATCCATAATAATTCGAAGACCATACAGTGTCAGATCCGGATCATAGGTATCGATGCAGTCGGTATTCTCATAAATCATCTTACCAAGTCCACCGGTCGCAACAACCTTCATATTATCAAAGCCGGATTCCTTCCGCATACGCTTTACAATGTATTCTGTCTGTCCGATATAGCCAAGACATACACCTGCCTGCATACTGGAGATCGTATCCTTACACAGTACCGTATCCGGCACCTTGATCTCAATTTCCGGCAGCTTCGCTGTTCCGCTCCATAATGCATTTGCACCCAGGCGAATACCCGGTGAAGTTACACCTGCTATAAATGAACCATCTCCATTTACCAGATCATATGTGGTTGCAGTTCCAAAATCGATCACCAGCACAGGTCCGCCATACATATGGTACGCTGCTACCGCATCTACGATACGGTCTGCACCAAGCTGTCTTGGATTTGGAATCGTAATATTAATACCTGTTTTTACCCCAGGCTCCACGATCAGAGGATCTAACTTAAAATATTTTCTTATTCCATTTGTCAGGGAATGCATCACATTTGGTACTACAGATGCAATAATAACTTCATCAATTACATCTAACGGAAGATTTCTCATTCGAAGCAATTCTCCCAAAAATACACCAAACTCATCTGAAGTTCTCGATATTCCCGTCGTCATACGGAATGTCTTCTCTAACTTTTCTCCGTCAAATAATCCCATCGTGATATTCGTATTTCCTACATCAATTGCAAATAGCATCTCTCACCTCTAATAGTCTTCCAGATAAAATACCTTATAAAACAATTCCAGACTGGAAAACAACTGCTGCTTGTCCTTCTGTAACTGCTTGATCTTCAACTCACATCCGATCTCATCATATAACAAATCCTCATCAAATGCTTCTGTTACAAGATTCAGGCTTCCCTCCTGGTCAAATTCAAGCCTCAGTATACCACCTACATCCTCTGTAAACAATACACACATGATTTTTAATTCTTTTTTTATTTCTTCCGGAAGTCCTTTAAACTCCTCATTCAGATAAAATTTCTGTTCGTACTTCGAACTAGCACATAATACAACCTTTTCTGGTTTCATTGTTTCTCCTATCCTATCACATCTGCCATATCATACATGCCTGCCGGTTTTCCTGCCAGGAATTTTGCGGCTTCTACTGCGCCCTTTGCAAATACTGACTTGGAATATGCTGTATGCTTGAACTCGATCACTTCATCGATTCCCGCAAAGATGACCTCATGTTCTCCAACAATCGTTCCGCCACGAACGGCTGAGATACCAAGCTCTTTCTTATCTCTCTTTTTTCTGACCTGACTTCTGTCGTAGACATATTCATATTCTCCGCCTCTTGCTTCATTAATAGAATCCGCAAGTGCTATCGCTGTTCCGGATGGTGCATCTACCTTCTGGTTATGATGCTTCTCAACGATCTCGATATCATAGCCTGCCGGTGCAAATACATTTGCGGCATCCTTTAACAGCTTCATCAAAGTGTTGATTCCAAGTGACATATTGGCTGACTTTAAGATTGCAACCTTTGCACTGCATTCTTTTACCTTTGCAAGCTGTTCATCACTTAAACCGGTTGTACAGAGAACTACCGGGATCTGTTTTTCCACACTGTAATCAAGAAGTGCATCCACTGCTACTGCTGCTGCAAAGTCAACGATTACATCTGCCGCCACATCACACTTTTTAATATCTGTAAATACCGGATATCCGTTATCTCTGTTATCTGCGATATCAATGCCTGCAACGATCTGTGCATTCGGATCATCCGCTACAAGTCCTGTGATCACCTGTCCCATCTTACCATTACATCCATGCATTATAATTCGAACCATTTTCTTTTCCTCCATTTATCCTGTGTTTTTCTCATTCTGCCGTAGCAGCCGCCAAATCTCTCATGCAGACATGAGCTTTGGCTGAGTACCCGCAAACTAAACAAAAATCCCGCAGAACCTGCGGGATTTTATATACTACAGACAGATTCCTGTATCCCTTCTGTCCATCTTTGTTTATATCATACAGCCTAATCCTCTACTGGATCATCTGTATTTTCTTTTTATTCTAAAGTAAGCCGTACGCTGTCATTGCGGCCTTTAACTTCTCTACATGTGCAGGTTCCATCTCTGTTAATGGCATTCTCATTGTTCCGCCGCATAAGCCCATAAGCTCAACTGCTTTCTTAACAGGAATTGGATTTACTTCACAGAACAGTGCCTCACACAAATCGATCGTCTTTAACTGGATATCAAGACTTCCCTTTACATCGCCGTCCATGAATTTCTTAACCATATCATGTACATCTCTTGGAGCAATATTTGCTGTTACAGAGATAACACCCTTTCCACCTAATGACAGGAGTGGTACTACCTGATCATCGTTACCGGAATAAATATCGATACAGCCATCTGCCAGTTTTGCAAGCTTAACTACCTGTGCGATATTACCGGACGCTTCCTTGATACCTACGATATTTGGTACAGTCTTTGCAAGTGTAACTGCTGTCTCCGGCTGAATGTTACATCCTGTACGGGATGGTACATTGTATAAGATAATTGGAATCTTTACAGAATTCGCAATAGCTGTAAAGTGTGCGATCAGACCATTCTGGGTTGCCTTGTTGTAATATGGTGTTACTAACAGTAATCCATCTACGCCATAGCTCTCTGCCTCTGTAGAAAGGTAAATAGCTGTTCCTGTACAATTAGAACCTGCACCTGCGATAACAGGGATTCTGTGATCTACATATTCTACACATGCCTTTATACATGCGAGATGTTCTTCATGTGATAATGTAGATGCTTCACCTGTGGTTCCACATACGATAATGGCATCTGTACCATTTGCAATATGGAATTCAACAAGCTCCTTCATCTTATCGAAATCAACCTCGCCATTCTCCTTAAATGGTGTTACTAACGCTACACCTGAACCTTCAAAAATTGACATAAATTTTTCCTCCTTAAAATCTAAAACCTGTAAATCCTCGTGGAATCAATTTTACTTCTTCTATACAGTATAAAAGGCCGGCACGCGAGCGCCGACCTTTAGAAATAATATACTTTCTGAAAAAGTAGCCCTCCATCTGTGACGATGACAGTCATACAGTTATTCGCTGCACAACCAGGTTACAGCCCTATGGATAACTGCTTCCTTCGGCGGTATCCCCTTTCAACACATATCATCTACCTCCATATATATCCATATATTTACTGATAAATACCGCGCCTCTACTGAATTTTCTTTTTTCCATTAGATAAAATTACTATATCATTCCTGTCCGTTTCTGTCAATATGTAACGACTTCTTTTCCCTGCCTGTTCATTGCTTTACCGTCCCTTTGCCGTGCTACTCCAGACATTCCATTTTGCTGACAGATACCTCATAAGCCGTCTTGCTGATGATCTGGTCATTCCCGATCCGTTTCTGATATTCCCGGCTCTGGATCCTGCCCCAGACCGCAACATGCTCCCCTACCTTCAGCTTCCCTGCAAATCTTGCATTTCTGCCCCAGCAGATACATGGAATATAGTCACTCTTGCCATATGCCCGGTTAACTGCAAGCAGAATATCTGCAATCTCTCTTCCAAGTGGTGTCATACGGTACACCGGCTCCTTGCAGATATAACCATCCAGATAAATCTGATTTGGTTTGTTTCCCGCTTCGTCCTCCTCATCATCCAGTACCGATATCTCCCTGACAAATACCGATAAGATCAGACGGTTTCTCGTCTCCTCATGTTTGTTATAAGAACGGAACTGTCCTCTTGCAACCACCTTTTCCCCAATATGGGAATTTTCTACATCAAATAACCGGTCAGATACCATAAGTGGTATTACGTCATAGGTATCACTCAGTCTGGCAACAACAAGATCCACCATATAAAATCCCTCTCCGAAGATCTCATGACTAAACGTAAAGTCTGACGCGATCTCCCCCGCTACGATCACCTGGTTATTGTTTAATGTTTTTTCCATGTTTTTTCTCCCTTCTGGTATATCCCTTCGAATGTATACCATAAAATATATTCTTATATACCAGAAGATATGCTGCCTTTTTTTGTCTTGTTTTGTCTATTATCCGATCATTTTCGCTGCCTGTATGCTTCATATGCAAGAAGTGTCGCTGAAATTGCAGCATTTAAGGATTCCACCTGACCTGCCATCGGAATACGGATCAGGCGGTCAGCCTTTGCAGAAAGTTCATAGGTCAGACCGTTTCCTTCATTTCCGATCAGGAATGCATTGTTCTTTTCAAGTTTTCCCGCGTACAGATCCTGTCCGTCCAGATGCGCCCCATAGACAACAATTCCATGTTCCTTTAACCGGTCAACCGTACCCATGAGATCATCCACATAGACAAATGGCACCCGGAAGATCGTTCCCATTGTAGATCGTACCACCTTAGGATTGTATATATCACAGGAATCCCCTCCAATGATAATACCTGTAACGTCAGCAGCCTCTGCTGTCCGCACGATCGTACCCAGATTACCGGGATCCTGTATGGATTCCAGCACCAAAAAAGTGTTTCCCCCTTCATGTTTAACCATCACAGAAATCAAATCATCCATCGTGTAATGATATCTATCCACGACAGCAAGAAGTCCCTGCGGGGTTTTCGTCTGTGACATCGACTGAAACACACTGTCTGATACAACAACCAGTCGTCCGTCCTGTTCTGTGATCCCTTTTACAGAAAGCTCCGCTTCATATTTTCTATATGCCGTTTCCGATACAAACACCTGCTTTACCCGGTCAACCGGAAGTTCCCGGAACATACGGCTTCCTTCTACTATAAATACCTGTTCTTCTTTGCGGAATGCCGCATTTTTATTTAACTTGTTGATATTCTTTATCTTAGGATTTGAATTTGCAGTAATGATCTCCATACCTGCATCCTCCTGTCATTTTCTTTTCCAGCAATCCTTCAGAATCTGCCATGTAAGCAATCCAGACAAGAACGCTGCTATTTCTTCTTATTCGGACGAACGGTTACACGGCTGACACCATATTCCAGCTTCAGCCGGTCTACGATACCGGAAGCTCCGTCTACCATAAAGCCCCTTCCCATATTCTTGTATTGCTTTTCCTGTTTGATGAATATATATACCGGACAGTTTCCTTTATATTCTTCCAGGATTGACAGGAACTCTTTCTCCAGCTCATCATATTCTTTTCTATCATCAAAGCATACCCAGACCTGCAGATCACCCTCTGTAAATTCCGGTTTTCCTGTATTTTCTCTGCGAGGCTTCATCCTGCCACTGTTATTATAACGGCTGAAATCATTTCCTGCCGCCACTTCATCAAAGGTCAGGATCTCTTCCGCGATCAGCTTCGCGTCCTCCTCTGAAACCGTCGCCCGACCCTTTACAAAGATCTTATTATCTGTCGTCAGTTTCTCCTGGTAATCCTCATATTTCTTTGGAAATACAATGATCTCCGTCTGTCCGACCATGTCCTCCAACGTAACAAATGCCATGTTCTGATTGTTCTTTGTCAGCTTCACCGTAACACCTGCTACCATGCCGCCAAGAATACAGATACTCTGATCCGGAACTCTTGCCCGTCCTTCTTCCTCATCGATCATGAAATCCACCGATGAAAATGCCGTTTTCTCACTCATCAGTTTCTCATAATCAAGAAGCGGGTGGCCGGATATATAGATACCAAGCACAGATTTCTCAAGTGCCAGCTTCTCCTGCTCGTCATATTCCTCTACATCCGGAAATTTCGTCTTTGCCGCTTCTGCAAACTCACCGCCAAAAAATTCTGCAAATGACATCTGTCCTGCAGATGAATTTTTCCGCTCTTTATAGACTTCATCGATCATCATCGGATATGCCATCATCATCTGGCGTCTCTTCACACCAAAGCTGTCAAATGCACCTCCAAGGATCAATGCTTCAACCGTCTTCTTATTGGTCTCCTTCGGTGTCATACGAACCAGAAAGTCCTTCATGTCTTTATACGGTCCATTTGCCTCCCGTTCTTCTACAATCCGGTCTACTACTGCACTTCCGACACTCTTGATCCCTGACATGCCATATCGTATCGCACCCTTGGCTGCTGAGAAGCCGCTGTAGCCTTCATTGATATCCGGCGGCAGGATCTGGATTCCCATCTGGCGGCAGGACTGAATATAACCCGCCACCTTGGAACTGTTATCCTTTACTGATGACATCAGCGCCGCCATAAATTCAACCGGATAATAGCATTTTAAAAATGCTGTCTGATAGGCAACAACCGCATATGCTGCTGCATGAGATTTGTTAAATGCATATTTTGCAAAATCCGTCATATCATCGAAGATTTTATTTGCAGTTGCTTCCGGGATGCCTCTGGCGATACAGCCCGGCACTCCTAATTCTTCATTTCCATATACGAAATACTGGCGTTCCTTCGCCATGACATCTGCTTTCTTCTTTGACATGGCACGGCGCACCAGATCGCTTCGTCCTAGTGTATATCCGGCAAGCTTCATAACGATCTGCATAACCTGTTCCTGATACACAATACAGCCATAGGTTGGTTCCAGGATCTCCTGAAGCTCCGGCACGTCATAGGTAATCTTCTCCGGATGTTCCTTACCATTGATATAGTTTGGAATAAAATCCATAGGTCCCGGGCGGTACAGAGAGATTCCGGCTATGACATCTTCCAGACTCTGAGGCTTTAACTCCTTCATGAAGTTCTTCATACCGGAACTTTCAAGCTGGAAGATACCCTCTGTCTTACCTGACGTAATCAACTCGAATACCTTTTTATCATCATAATCGATATGATCGATATCAATATCAACTCCGGTCTCCTGCTTTATAAACTTTACTGCATCCTGAATAACGGTCAGAGTACGAAGTCCAAGAAAGTCCATTTTCAGAAGTCCTAATCGCTCGATCGTTGTCATTGTAAACTGGGTGATGATCGAATCATCACCGCCTCTTGCAAGCGGTACATATTCATCGATAGAATCTCTGCCGATCACGACCCCGGCCGCATGCATACCGGTATTTCTTGGAAGTCCCTCTAACTTTCTTGCCATATCGATCAACTGTTTGACATCTGCATTTTCCTCATACATCTCTTTCAGATCCTTGCTAACCTTCAGAGCTGTGTCAATATTCATGCCGATCTCCATCGGGATCGTCTTTGCTACCGCATCACAAAGTGCATATGGGAGATCCAGTGCGCGACCAACATCACGGATAACATTTCGTGCCGCCATCGTCTGGAAGGTTACGATCTGTACGACCTTTTCTTTTCCATATTTACGGACAACATAATCGATAACTTCCTGCCTTCTCTCGTAACAAAAATCCACGTCGATATCAGGCATGGATACACGCTCCGGGTTCAGGAATCGTTCAAACAGTAAGTTATAACGGATTGGATCAATATTTGTGATCTCAAGGCAATAGGCTACGATACTGCCTGCCGCAGATCCACGACCGGGTCCGACAGCAATCCCATGATCCTTTGCATATCTTATAAAGTCCGATACGATCAGAAAATAATCTACATATCCCATTTTCTTGATCGTATTGATCTCATAGGTCAGACGCTCCATCAACTCCGGTGTTACCGGGTTATAACGCTTCCTGATTCCCTCCATACAGAGCCTTTCCAGATACTCCTCGGCCGTCAGTCCATCCGGCACATCAAATTCCGGCACCTTCTGCTCGCCAAATACGATCTCTACATTACAACGGTCTGCAATCTTCTGTGTATTTGCAAGAGCCTCCTTCGCATAAGGGAAAAGCTCATACATTTCTTCCTTGGATTTCAGATAATACTGTCCACCTGTATAGCGCATACGATCTTCTTCATGTACCTTCCGGTTTGTCTGGATACACAGAAGGATATCGTGTGCCTCCCAATCCTCCGCAAGTATATAGTGAGAATCATTCGTTACGACCATCGGAATACCCAGCTCTTTGGACAACCGCATAACACCCGCATTTACCGTTGCCTGTTCTGCCAGCCCATGATCCTGCATCTCAAGGAAATAGTTGTTTTCTCCAAATATCTTCAAATGACGGAGTGCTGCCTCTTTCGCTCCTTCATAGTTATTCTTTCTTAAATTGACGGCAACCTCCCCCGCCAGACAGGCTGAAAGCGCGATAATGCCCTCATGGTATTGTTCCAGCACTTCCAGATCTACTCTTGGCTTATAATAAAAGCCCTCCGTAAATCCTCTGGATACGATCTTAGACAGGTTCTTATATCCCTGATTGTTCTCTGCGAGCAGCACCAGATGATAATATCGTTCCTCACCTCTGGTATTCTCACGGTCAAATCGTGACCCCGGACTGACATAGATCTCGCAGCCTATGATCGGCTTGATTCCCTCTGCCCTTGCTGCCTCATAAAAATCAATAACTCCATACATAACGCCATGATCGGTAATCGCAAGTGAATCATACCCCAGTTCCTTCGCACGCTTTACCAGACTCTTGATCTTCGCCGATCCATCCAGCAAGCTATATTCTGTATGCACATGTAAATGTGTAAAATCCATATTTATCCCTCCGGCTTTTCAGCCTCTCTTCCGTTTGTTTACTTTCTCCAGTCTGACGTTACTGTCAATAACGATCTTATTTCTATTTTTCTTCGGTTTTTTATTATGCAATACTTCCCGCCGTATATAGTCAAAAGTATAATCTTCCCCTTTTTCTGCCAGCATAACCAGCAGACTCTCAAGCAATGCATCCGTTTCCGGATGGAGCAGATGATTCTTTCTAGCCTTACCTTTTCTGAAATATTCCAATGGGAAAGAATCGTTATACTTCTCTTTATTATAATTCTTACTTGCTGCAATCCGGTCACAGAACATCTCAACTACATATTTTTCCGGCATTTTACAGCCCGCTAACGCACCGGAATGATCGGTGCTGTAATCTACCCAGTATTCCAGATGATGCTTATTTCTTCCTTTATGGTGCAGCCAGGCACTTGTATAGCCTTTATCCTCTCGTTCCGCATCATTCGGGCTTCGGTCTCCCTGATAATACTTCACACCCACTGAAAACTCCGCCCATGAGTATTTGGACAGATCATGCAGCAGTCCCTGTTTATATAAGCCTACCCGGAAGCAGTTTTTCATAACCAGCCACTTATGATGGTTGATCGTTTTCAAATGTTTATACCAGTTCATGTTCATGAAACGTTTCATCTCCGATTTTATTCTAAATATTATCCATCTTTTTATTGTATTTCATTTTGCCCTTTTTGCCAACACCCAAGAAAGCAGTTACCTGAGAAAAATTGCGATTATTTTTATCATCCATTAAAAACGGATAATACCTCTGCTTTATTATAATTTAATTTCATAATTCTACCCCTAAACTGCCCCTAAAACCATTTTAAGACATAAAAATACCCCGAATCCCTTGCTTTCTCTTAGGTTTCGGGGTATAAGGTTCAAAGCCGAAAAAGGGACTCGAACCCTCGACCCACGCATTACGAATGCGTTGCTCTACCAACTGAGCTATTTCGGCGTTTGTTAAAAGTTCCAGATGCCGTATAGCGGAACATTTAAAAGTCCGTTATTCATATACATGTCATCTGTTGAAATTCTGATAGACGTTGCATTGTTATATCTCTGCTTGAACACCTTGGAACTCTGTGCCTTCGTATGTGGCTCTGTCTGTACATCAACCGGTACAACCTCACCATCACCTTCATACACAAAATCAACCTTCGCTGTTGCAGATGATATCCAGAAGAACAACCTGCCAATATTCTTATTCGCATATAATTCTTCCATCGCATACTGCTCGGCTATCATGCCATCCATCGTATCAACGATATTGGTCTGATCTATATCATAATAATGAATGCCTGCCATAATCCTTAAAAGTCCATGATCCAAATGATAGATCTCAAAGGACTTTTCATCCACCTGCTCTGCAAGTGGCAATATACCATGTTTTACACGGTACACCTGACGGACAACTCCGATCCGTACAAGATGGTCAACTGACGACTCATACTCTCTGGCTCTCGCCTTTGGATCTACGTATCCGTACATAAACTTTTTATTCTCTTTGGTAAGCTGAACAGGAATACTGTTCCAGATCAGCATCACCTTTGTTAAAAGTTTCTTCGGTGTTACTTTTACTATATATTCGGTCATCTTGTCAAGTGTTTTTTGCAAAATACCGTCAACTTCTTCAAAATTTTCATTTTTGTAATATGCATTTACCGCTTCCGGCATTCCCCCGGTCACTAAAAATGCATCCAGCATCGTATCTACGCTTGCCCGTACCTCCTCCGGCAATCCTTCCAGTCTCTGGTTCTCAATGTACTTCCAGAGCTTTCTGCCTTTTCCTGCCTTTAAAAACTCATCAAAGGTCATCGGGTAAACTGTCAT
>ERZ791744.1997-NODE-1997-length-11882-cov-2.520842_pt1 | contig 11882 bp, 7 predicted proteins | sample MGYA00510039_ERZ791744 | MGnify/ENA primary metagenome ERZ791744 (study PRJEB30046, sample SAMN00791969) | human gut metagenome | study: EMG produced TPA metagenomics assembly of the A metagenome-wide association study of gut microbiota in type 2... | reverse complement strand
CCACAGAAATTCCGTTCGCGGATGCCTGCTGCAGTCCTCTCGTCACGGACGCGCCGTCTCCGATCGCACGGAGTCCCTTGACACTCGTCTCGAAGTCAGAGTTTACCACTACCTTATTGGAGTAGAACTTGACCTCCACACCGTAGAGCAATGTCTCATCACTTGCAATACCCGGCGTTACCTTGTCGAGAGCCATCAGCATCTCCTCGATATCCACCATGATGCGGTGCGGGAGAACTAAGGAAAGGTCGCCCGGAACGGCATCCTTTAAGGTCGGGATGAGGTTGTTACGGCACAGGCGCTCCTCCGTCGTTCTTCTGCCACGCTTAAAGTCTCCGAATGTCTGCACCAGAATCCTGCCGTCACAGAGCATATTGGAGAGCTGTGCGATCTGCTTGCCGTATTCGATCGGCGTCTTAAAAGGCTTTGTGAAGTTCTTCGATACCAGAATGGCAAAGTTGGTATTGTTGGTCTTTAAATCCTTGGACTTGTAGGCGTGACCGTTGACTACCGCCAGTCCGTTGTCGTAGTATTCTGTTGCGACCTCACCGGACGGGTTGGTACAGAAGGTACGCACCTTATCATCAAATGTCGGTGTATGGTAAACCAGTTTTGCCTCATAGAGGTTCTGATTTAAAAATTCCATGACCTCATCACGCACCTCCACACGTACACCAATGTCTACGGTACCTACCTTTGTTTCAATATCATGCTGTCCGCAGATATGTGAAAACCAGTCAGCACCCTCTCGTCCAACTGCAGAAACAACCTCTGCTGCAAGATATTCCTCATCTTTTTCGGTAATGATCCCTTTGACCTTGTTATCCTCAATGATGATATCTTTGACCATGGTGTTAAATTCCATCTCAACGCCCTGCTCTAACAGATGCTCCTGCAGTCTGGAATAGATTTTGTAGCCTTCCTCTGTTCCAAGGTGGCGGATCGGACATTCGATCAGTTTTAAGTTTGCATTGATCGCTTTTCTGCGGATCTCACGGATCTCTTTTTCTTTATCCACTCCGTAAACTTTTGTATCTGCACCGAATTTTAAATAAATATCATCGGATTCTTTTAATAATTCCACGGTTTTATCATAGCCTAAAATTTCCGGCAGATTTCCTCCGACATCCGGGGAAAGTGACAGTTTACCGTCAGAAAAAGCTCCCGCTCCGGCAAATCCGGTCGTGATGGAACAAGGTTTACATCCAACGCAGACTTTTGTCTTACGTTTCGGACATTCTCTCTTTTCGATTCGTCTGCCCTTCTCGATCATTAAAATTTTCAGATTCTTCTTTGCATGGATCAGTTCATATGCACAAAAGATACCAGATGGACCGGCTCCAATAATAATCACATCATATTGTTTCATTCTTTTTTCCTCTTACCTGTCTATTTGTCCTGTTTACCGATTTCTCACACGCATCTGTATTTTGGCATAGCGTATTCCATAAAAACGTCATTCCTACGCTTCCACGATCAGATATCTGCCGTCCGGGATTGCAAAAACTTCCTCTGCCTCTGCTAAATCCGCATTGCTCATTCCGGCAATATCTGCGCCCTCATCTTCAAAATAAGCACGGACTTCTTTGATATTTTTGCAGACAACTGCCATGCAGTCCTCTAAAAATTCTTCGGCCTCCTCCGGCGATTCTGCAACATTTTCTTTAAAAAGCTGCATCTGATGTTCTAAAAAATACTGTACTACCGCTTCATCGTACATAATAATCCTCCATTCTGTGCAGTGTAAAAATCTCATTTTTCACACTGTATTTTCCCGCTTATCTACCATGTATATGGGTCAATTCCAAGCCGGTCAAGCTCTCTGTAAATCGCTGCAACCGGAAGTCCTACCACATTATTATAGTCACCGTCGATTTTGTCAATATAAATTGCAAATTTTCCCTGGATTCCGTATGCACCGGCTTTGTCCGACGGTTCTCCTGTCGCAATATAACGCAAAATTTCACTTTTCTTTAACTGTCTGACAAAAACGTCAGTCTTTTCATAAAAGATATGTTCCCCTGCCCTGCCGGTCCGGTCGATAAACACAAAAGCAACCCCCGTGTAAACCGAATGGCTTTTCCCTGACAATAAAGAGAGCATGCGGAAGGCATCTTCCTCATCTTTTGGTTTTCCTAAGATTTCGCTGCCTGCGGCAACAATGGTGTCTGCACCGATGACTAAAGTATCCTGCGGTGTCATCAGCGTCCGATGCTCATCTCCATATGTTTTTAACATGGATGCGACTTCTCTCGCCTTCTGTGCTGCAAGTTCCATGACAACCTCTTTTGGCTCTTTTTTTATGATGATCTCCTCCCCCTTTGCCGGACAGACCTCAAAGTTAAGACCGATCTGCTCTAAAAGTTCACGGCGTCTTGGGGACGCGGATGCTAAAATAATCTGTGACATGGTCAAATTTCCTTTCTGCTGCATGCTTATCTGCTTCTTAACATTGCACAAAACTCCAATCAGACTGGCTTTTGTACAATGTTTTTAAATTTTATATACCGGGATCACTTTCCCAAGCCGGAAGGAATACAACAGTTTTTCCTTTACTTTCAGCGGATTTCCGGCTGCATCTTTCTCATTTTCATAGACTCGGTTTAGCGCTTCCTCGTAAAGTTTTAACTGTGCCGCATAACGCTCGGACAATTCCTTTTCCGTATCCACACGGTCTGTTTTATAATCAAGAAGGACAATACCGTCCTTTTCAATCCAGAATACATCGATGATTCCCTGGATCAGGGTCAGCTCTTTCCCTGTATATTCCGTTTCTCCTATATTTCCTACACGCCCCATGCTTTTTACTTTTTCCGCCTGTTCCGTGTTTTCAGCAAAACCAAACTCGTCTAACTGTTCATCCGTAAATCCCATGACAAATGGTTTCTCACGGTACAATTTTCCGTCTTTTTCAGCTGCTCCCATCCGTTTTCCAATATCTGCATTTACAAAATATTCAACCTGCGGTATGCGAATCAGTCCATGCATCTCCGGTGTGATCTGTTCTTTCTCCAGCATCCCGGCGACCTGCTCTTTTGCGGACACACCGGAAGAAAACTGGTAGCACTCCATGATGCGGTGCATTGCCGTTCCGCGAAGTGCTCCAAGGTTGCCATCCTCACTTTGCTGCTCTATTTCTCTTGCAAATGCAGGCACATACGGCACAACCTCCTCGGATTGAAAAACAGGAACTGCCTCCTCCTCTTTTTCAAACGCCTCCCGCATGGCACGATGTTTTAACTCCGACACGGAATACTTATTTTTTCTCTGCACATCATTTTCATATGCATACCGTCTGTGAAAACGCTCCGAGAACTGCTGCACTTTTTTTTCATCTGCCTGCGCAGCTTTTTCCATGCAGGCTGAACGGTTCCAGTCATCTTTGATCTGTGTTTCCAGTTCTTCCTGCACCAGTTCTGCCGCCCGCATCAGACGTATCTGATATTTATCCTGACAGGATGCAGCCGCAGGCAGAATCCAGTCCAAATAACCGGCTGCACTCTCGCGTCCCAGATAAGATAACAGTTCCTCTGGAAATGCTTTTATATAGGAAAGTGTCTCCTCTGCCTTTTTCAGACTTCCGGTTAAGATCAGCTTTTCTTTCGCTCTCGTTAATGCCACATAAAGGACACGCAGTTCCTCGCCAAGATTTTCCATATCGATCTGCTTTGCGATAGCACGTTTTGCGATCGTCACTGATTTTACACGCTGTTTTCCGTCCATATAGTCAAGACCGATGCCAAGTTCCGGGTGCAATACCAGACGGCTTCTTGTATCCTGGCGGTTAAAGTTTTTTCCCATCCCGGCGGCAAATACGACCGGAAATTCCAGTCCTTTACTCTTATGGATACTCATAATTCTTACGACATTTTCGTTTTCCCCGATCAGATCTGCCTCGCCGAAATCCACATCGTATTTCTGCAGTTCATCAATATAGCGCACAAAATGAAACAGTCCCTTGTAACTGGTATTTTCATAGGCGATCGCCTTCTCCACCAGCATTAAAAGGTTTGCATGACGCCTGTCTCCGGCTGGCATTGCTGCGGCATAATCGCCGTAACCGGTCTCCTTTAACAGCAGTTCGATCAGCTCATGGATCGGTGTATCCGGCACAAGCTGCCGCAGTTTTTCGTAGGTAACATAAAACCGGTATAACTTTTCTTCGGAATCATCCCTGCCCTGTCCCGGATTTTCCTCCGCTTCCTGTTTCAGACGCTCACATTCCTCCAAAACACACTCGTAAAATCTGACATCCTTGTCTTTTAAACGCAATTTTGCAAGTTCCTCATCCGAAAGTCCTGCGATTGGTGAACGAAGCACCGCTGTCAGCGGGATATCCTGTCTCGGATTATCCAAAATACGAAGCATGGAGAGCACGGTCTGCACCTCCACCGTACTGAAATATCCTGTCGCCGAAACAGTATGTGCCGGGATTCCTGCATCATTTAACACAGCAGCAAAACGGTCTGCATATCCGCTCAGGCTTCGCAGCAGAATGACCATATCCGAATACTGCACCGGGCGCAGTTCCCCGGTTGCCTTGTCGGTCACCTTCTGCGTTCCCATAAGCTCTTTGATCCTTTTTGCAATCATCCGTGCTTCTAACAGTTTCTTATCATCCGCTGCAGCATCATCCAACAGTTCATCATCCCCGTCCACCAGTAAAATTTCCGGTGAGAACATGTCCGTTTCTTCCTGATAAGAAGCTCCCGGATAAAGTGCTGCATCCGCATCATATTCCACATTTCCAAGATCGCGCTTCATGATGCGGTAAAAAATATCGTTGGAAAAATCGAGTACTTCATTTCTGCTTCGGAAATTTTTATGCAGGTCAATGCGCTGCATTTTTGCATCCGTCAGGCTGTAAGTATCGTATTTTTCCATGAAAAGTTCCGGTCTTGCCAGACGGAAACGGTAGATACTCTGTTTGACATCCCCGACCATAAAAAGGTTGTATTCACCGCGCTCCTCCCGTGAAATTGCACGTAAGATTGTCTCCTGCACCTCATTGCTGTCCTGGTACTCGTCGATCATGATCTCTTTGAAATTATCCCGGAACTCCTCGGCAGTCTTTTTGACTTTGCCGGTCTCCTCATCGACAAAGATATTTAACGCAAAGTGCTCAAGGTCATGGAAATCCACCAGATTTTTCCGCCGTTTTTCCGCCGTAAACGCCTCGTCAAATTCCAATGTCAGACGCACTAACTCTGCCGCCATCGGCGCCGTCTTTTTCATCTGCTCTGCCATGATCTCCGGTGATGTGAAAAAATACTGGCGGTTTATTTTTTTGACCGCATCCTTTCCCATCTCTCGCAGTTTTTTGACCAGCTCTAATTTTTCTTCGTTTCCGTCAAATCCACGGGAGGAAGCAAGCCTGTCATAGGATAAATTGCGGTAATTCTGATAAAAATCCGCAAAACTTTCACTCGCAGCGATCTCCTTATATTTTTTCAGGTCGCCCTCTAATGCTTTCGTATACATATCCGGCCCGTCATCGTCCTGCGTCAGTTTGTATGCCCGCCCGGAAAGTGCCACAAGATCCTCTGACACCCGTTTTAAGTTCTGAAGAAGCGACTGCATGAAAGCTGCGCTTTCCAAAGATGCCTCGTCCTCTATGCCATAGCTTTCTGCTGCCGCAGGCAGCCATTTCTTTGGCCATGGATAACTCCTTGAAAACTCATAGAGCTGTAAGATCATGCCGGAGAGCGCCGCATCATTTCTGCCGGATGCATATCCGTCCACAAATGCTAAAAATTCCGGCGCACTCTCCTCATAATTTTTCAACAGCACCTTTGCGAGCACGTCCTCTTTTAACAGTTTCAACTCGCCCTCATCCCCGATTCTGAAATTCGGTTCGAGATCGATCTCATGAAAATGATTACGGATCACATACAGACAAAAACTGTCGATCGTCGTGATCTGGGCATTGTGTAAAAGAGAAAGCTGACGCTGTAAATGTTCGTCGTCCGGATTTTCTTTCAGAGCATTTTCCAACGCATTCCCGATTCGCTCGCGCATCTCTGCCGCAGCCGCATTGGTAAATGTCACGATCAAAAGACGGTCAATGTCCACCGGGTGCTCTTTGTCCGTAATGATCTTTATGATACGTTCCACGAGCACCGCCGTCTTACCGGAACCTGCTGCCGCGGAAACTAATATATTTCTGTCTCTGAGTTCGATGACCTTTCGCTGGTCATCTGTCCATGTCATTCCCATGTTTTGCTCCGTTTCTGACTTTTTATTTTTGCACCTGTCACATCACATTTATTCACCGTCCGGATTTTTTCCCGGCTCTCCAATCTCTTCCCGGATATGTGCAAGGATCTCCTCACTGCTGTCAAATTTTTCAAACTGCTGATAGGAAAATCCCGGCATACGTACATCAAATCCGCAGATCGTGTGATATGGACAGTAATCGCAGCCGCTCCTGTCTCCTAACAGGTAAGGTTTTACCGCCACATTTCCGGCAAAGATCTCTTTTCCCACATGCTCAATCTTCTTTCGCACATAATCGGACATCAGTCCAAACTCATAGGTGCTCGCCGTCTTAGATGTCGCCTTTAAGGAGCCGTCCGCTTTTAAGGCTACCGGGATCACTGTCGATGTGCCTGAAAAATCAGTATCCATCGCACCATAGATTTCCGGATCTTCATTGACCAGACCTCCCACTTTAAGCTGTTCTAGAATACTCCGTCTGATCTCCTCCTCGGACTCCTGACCATCCGCATCCACCATCGGATCTGTGATGTGATAATAAAAAATACCTGCAGGTTCCGTATCTTTTCCCTTATATTTTTTCTTTGTGAGTTCCAGTGCCGCATTCATGTAGACGACAAGCTGGAGCTGCAGTCCATAATAAAAATTTAAAAGTGAAAAAGTGGTGTTGCCCGATTTATAATCAATGATTTTTACATAGACCTTATCGTCTGTCTCGTAAGTATCAACGCGGTCGATCCTGCCGCGCAGACGCATTTTTTCATCTTCACCCAGTTGAAACTGCACCGCATCCAGCCGCTCGGCGCGCGAAAATGACACCTCAAAACCGCTCGGCACAAACTTTCCTTTCCGCACCTGTAACATCAGTGCCCAGATCGTCCGTTTTGCCGTTGCCTCCATCCGCTTTAACAGGTAACTGTTTCTTGCGTCCTCGAATACGTCCCCGATCCCGCTGCCTGCGATCGCATCTTCCATGCTCTGGGAAAGCAGGGCTTCCTGCGCTTTCTCCGGGATATCAAACCAGGTATAATCCGACAGCTCTATGCCCTTTGCAAAACGCTCTAACACATCATGATAAATATTTCCCATATCCACACTCGCAAACTGCTGCAGTTCCCGTTCTTTAAGCCGCAGTCCATAACTTAAATAATGAGCAAACGCACAGGCAGCAAACTGTTCGAGCCTTGTCACGCTGTTTTCTAAGGTATTCCCATATAAAGCTTTCGTGACTGCCTTGCTGATCGCATCATCTTTATGGGCGCCAAACGCCGCATCAAAAAGCTGCATTACTTTTTCCCGTTCACCCTCATCCGACAGGTACCATGCCAAAAGTGCAGTCCATGCCTCTTCATCCTCCACTGGTTTTGTCAGTCCTTCCATCAGAAACGGCAGGGCACTTTCCGCAGTCAGTGCACCTTCTAATGTCTCCTCCTCGGACGGTTCTTCCACCGCAAGCTGTGGGAACAGTTTTAAGAGTGTCCCGATCAGATACGAACGCCGCAGTGCTTTTCCATCGGAGTTGACGCGGCAGAATGTCACATACAGCCGCTCGGACGGTTTTGTCATATTTAAATACAGGTAAAACTTCTGGATAAATACTTTTTCCCTTGCGCCCGGCGCCAGTTCCAGGTGATATTCTGCCATCTTTTCACGCTCAAACTGGGAAATAATGCCACCCTGATTCCCTGCTTTCGGCACAACTCCGTCGTTGACACCGACAAAAAATAAGATTTTTACATGGTTCAGACGGGTTCTCTCGATATCCCCGACTGTCACCGTGTCGTTGCCCGGCGGGATAATACCGACTTTTGCCGCCTCAAATCCGGCATCTAAGATATCACTGTATTCCCGGATCGTCATCGTCTCATCGCCAAGCAGGGACGTCACTTTGTCGAGCAGATCCATCACGATTTTATAGATCTGATCATATTCCTTTGCCCGCGCCTGATTGCCATGCGCCTCGAAAAAGTTTCCACGCTCCTTTAATAACTGCTCCATGTCAAGCCGTCTGATCAGACTGTATAACTCATAGGTCTGTGTGCTGACCGTATTGTCTTTTCCACGGAATGCCTCAAGCAGCGGCTTAAAATTCTCATAAACCGCCTCACGGATCTCATTTAACCGTGCCATATCCTCCAATGTCCCATCCGGCATTACAAACGTCCACGGTCTGCTCCAGCGGGATGCACCGCGGATGCCCCGTGCGAGGACATAATTTTCCAGGCGGTCGATCTCCTGTTCTGTAAGTCCATGGGATCCTGTTTCCGGCTGCTGCGTCAAATCTTCCGTTGCAGCCGGATCTGGCTCCTTGTCGGAATTTTTTGCCTCGGTCACGACTCTCGCTGCAAGCCCGCACCGCAAAAACCGGAACACACTTTCATAAGAAAAATCATATTCGCTCATCTCTAAGATCGCCCGGATACACTCGATAAACGGGTGGAACAAAATATTTTTCGTCTGATCAATAAAGTACGGGATATGGTACTGCTCAAAGATCTCCGGCACATAATTGCCATACTGCTGCACATCCCCTGTCACGACTGCGATATCCCGGTAACGGTAACCATTCTCCCTCGTCAGGCGCACGATCTCGCGGGCAGCAAATTTTAATTCTTCCCTCGGATTTTTCAGGGACATGATGCGGATATGCTGCATAGATTGTTCCGGTGCTTTGTATCTGTAGCTTCCCGCTCCCGGACGAAAGAGATTCTGCTCCATAAAATAAAGGTCGGCAGCATTGGCATAGCGCCTCTGTTTTCCGGTCGGCAGTACCAACGGCTCCTCCACCGGAACTTTGCACAGTTCTGCCACTTTCAGTAGCGACGCCACCGTTTTTTTACTCATGGCAAAAAGTTCATGTACACCCCTGCACTGGTAAAAATCTTCCCTGACATCCATCGTGACAGACACGCTGACCTTCTTTGCCAGCACGAGCAGTTTTTCCATCAGACGGTTCTGGATCGGTGTAAATCCGGTAAACTCGTCCAACACGATCACACTATTACGAAGCAGTTCGGACTCTTCTGCCACATCATAAAGAAGCTCTAACACTTCCTCTGCCGTGATATATCTGCCCTTTAAATACTCCGTAAATCCCTGATACATCGTGAGGACATCCTTCATTTTTAAGCGCAGTCCCTCCCCAAGCGGTTCTTTCTCCAAAAACTCTGCCAGCGCATCCGGACGGACATTATACTGCATCAGCTCTGAGATCAGGGATTTTACCTCGCCGACATATCCCATCTTATTCATATTCGCACCAAGCACTTTCAGTTCTGCTTTTTTCTGTTCTGCCACCTTGCGCAGTACAAGATTTTTTCCGGTCTCTTCCAGCACAACCACATTTTGTTTTCCAAGATCATCAAAGACGCGGTATGCGAGTCTTGCAAAACTGAGCACATCCACGTTCATGATTGCATGCTGTTTTTGCCTCTCGACCAGTTCCCGCTGTGTCTGCATGGTAAACTGCTCCGGCACAATGATTAAAAACTGCTGCTCTTTATTTTCTTTCGCCTGTTTCAGCACGGAATCATACAGAAAATCCGATTTTCCGCTGCCCGAATTGCCAAATATAAATTGTAGGGACATCTGTTTTCTCCTGAAAATTCAATCTTAAAATATTGTATCACACATTATTTCTTTTGAAAAATGTTATCCTGCGGGTTGGAGTCAAATAGTGCATTTAAACTTCTTGATTGACAAATTTTTCACACCCGAATCCTGTAATAAAAGAAATGCCGTCAAAAACATCAGCAATTACCACAGGCATTCCGATATCTGCGACCAGATAATATACCATAAACGGCACCAGTATGTCATTGAGACCATTCCCGCAATCATTGCCCTCTTTTTCTTCTCTCTTTCCATTTCCTGCCCCTTTCTGCTCTGTCATTCTATTTTGCATGTTAGTCTATTCTAACTTTTTTGTCAATTCAGGAAATTTCCACTGTCATATCATGTATCAGAGAGAATTTGCACCTGCCAGGTTAATTGCCCTTTGCCGGACGCACAACTGAAAGTTATGAAGCAGTCCAATGATATGCAATTCTTGGTGTTCCATTTTTAACATATATAATACCGCATTTCATAAAACCATTCTTTTCCATCAGCTTTTGCATGATTTGATTATCCGCATGGGTATCTGCCCTGATATTTTGAGAAATATTTTTACAATAATTTAAAACACACTGAAACAAACCATGCACCTGACCATCCCCAGCAAGTCTGTGAATAGTAAGATAAGGCTCTTCATTCAGCCAATTCCCATTCTCAATATGCTTATAAGCAGGTTCTGCACCTTTAAACAATGCAAATACCCCATGTCTCCCATCTTTGTCATATATTACCCTGCATACATTCTGACAAATATCAGATTTTATTAGCTCTGCATCCGGATAAAAATGCCCCCATTGTGCAGGATTTCCGGACTTTATCATATTATCCTGTGCATATTTATAAATTTTCATAATCTGTTCAAAATCTGCCATATCAGCATTTTTCACATTCAGCATATATTTTATTCACCTCCGCAACTGCCGATTTACGAGTTTCATGATTCTTTGTCTGTTATATCGCTGAATCATTACAAACAACATATCAAACAATGCTGTCAAAATGCAAACGGAAAATTGACCTCCTCTCCTGCAGAAAAAACAGCCTCTCCTGATGTCTCTGTAACCTTGAAACTTGCGCCATCCCATCCGTTGATTTTGATGGTTCCTTTTACACTTCCGTCATCTGATGTGAAAGCCAGCTCCCCGTTTCCATTGTCAACAAATGTTCCTTTTGTTTCTCCCTCTCTGTAAATGGAGATAAGCGCTTCATCCTCTCCTTCCAGCCCCTGTCTGGTGATCAGGGAACTGTATACGCTGCCAGTCCCCTGATTGTCCACAAACAGACCGTACTTTGCTGATTTTTCCGGCATAACAAAGGATTCCCCCTTTATCTTTGCCAGCTCATTTGCAATAACATAAGCCCTGTTCTTCGTGATCTCCTCCAGATAAGAATTCTGAAGAAGCGGATACATACTGCCGTTTTCTTCGTAAGATCCAATGTCAAGCAAGGTCACTTCTTCCTTCATGTCGATCCAGTTTCTCTGTTCTGTAAGGATCTTCTCCTTTGTCTGCGGATCTGCCAGATCACTGAATCTGCTCCAAAGGTTATTTAATTCCGTATCCCATATGTCGAAAAACCATCTGGATGACAGATTCATTTCTGTCTGTGTCTGGGCTGCCTGCGCCAGCGGCGTATATTTCTTTACGATGTTCTCAATATTCTTCAATTCGTCCTGCAGTGATGCGGAACCTGATACCACATTGTCAACATCCGCTTTGATGTCCTCCGAATAGTCATAAGTAAAATCCGTTTCTTCATTTAATACGACGTCATTGTATTCTGTACTTTCTGTATTTTCTGTGCTTTCTGTGTCTTCTGTGCTTTCTGTGTCTTCTGTGTCTTCTGTGTTTTCAAAACTGACCGAATCTTCCACCTGGGAAGATTCGCTTTCTATTCCTGTATTATTATTTTTTACTCCTTCTTTGCCACATCCGGCACAAAGTCCGGTCATTAATATTAATATCATGCTGTAAATTCTTTTTTTCATGTGTTTATACTCTCTACTTTCTGATTCATTGGGTGTTCTTTCCAGTTTTCTCTATCAGCAATTA
>ERZ791744.1993-NODE-1993-length-11918-cov-5.688443_pt1 | contig 11918 bp, 9 predicted proteins | sample MGYA00510039_ERZ791744 | MGnify/ENA primary metagenome ERZ791744 (study PRJEB30046, sample SAMN00791969) | human gut metagenome | study: EMG produced TPA metagenomics assembly of the A metagenome-wide association study of gut microbiota in type 2... | reverse complement strand
GCAGACTTGCCGCCGCGCACGGCGGCAAAAAAATAGAATTCGTCGCGGAGGACGACATGTGCGTCCGCAGCGACACTTTGCAGTGTTTGGAGCGGTGAGCGACAAACACTGAAGCCTATCTAAAATGAAAGCACCCATCGGGTGCTTTCGTTTTAAGTGTTTTTATCTCTCTTCGCGGAAGTAGCTCAGACCCAGCGATGCGGGCGGCTGATCCTCGCGCTTCTTGCGCAGCGACACGATGATCAGAACGACCAGCGTGACGACGTAGGGGAGCATCTTGTAGAGCTCCTTGATGGCAAGGTTGGTGCCGGTGGGGATGAAGATATAGAGGATGTAGAACCCGCCGAACAGGATGGAGGCCAGCACGCTGACGTTCGGACGCCAGATCGTGAAGATGACGAGCGCGATGGCGAGCCAGCCGCGGTCGCCGAAGGCGTTGTTGGACCAGACGCCGCAGGCGTAGTCCATGACGTAATACAGGCCGCCGAGACCCGCGATCATGCTGCCGATGCAGGTGGCGAGGTATTTGTACTTCGTCACGTTGATGCCGGCTGCGTCCGCTGTCGCCGCGCTCTCGCCCACGGCGCGCAGGTGAAGACCCGTGCGGGTGTGCTTGAGGAAGTACGACGCGAACAATGCGATGACGATGGCGAGGTAGGCAAGGAAGCCGTAGGACAGGAAAACCTGACCGAACCAGCCGCCGACATTCAGGGATTTGCTGAAATAGGCGCTCGTCGCGCTCAGCGCGATGGAGGGGACTTCACTGTCGGTCAGCTTGATGAGCGAGCCGCCGAAGAAGTTGCCGATGCCGACGCCGAACGTCGTGAGTGCAAGACCCGTGACGTTCTGGTTGGCGCGCAGCGTAACGGTCAGCAGGCAGTAGAGAAGGCCCATCAGAAGCGAGCCCAAAAGCGAGCAGAGCATCGGGATACCGATGGCGAGGAACGCGTTCATGTCGGCAGCCGGGGTGGACTGCTCGTAGAAGAACGCGCCGATGACGCCGCAGATACCGCCGACGTACATCACGCCCGGAATGCCGAGGTTCAGGTTGCCGGACTTTTCCGTCAGGATCTCACCGGTGCTGCCGTAGAGCAGGGGAATGCCCTGCATGACCGCACGGGGAAGAAAAGCAGTTAGATCAAATATCATTGCTTCACGCCTCCTTCTTGCTCTTGCGCAGGCTGACCTTGTAGCTGATGAAAAACTCGCTGCCGATGATGAAGAACAGGATGATGCCCGTCAGGATATCGGCGAAGGAGTGGTTTAGGCCGAACACGCTGGAGATCTCGCTCGCGCCGCGGCTCAGAACCACGATAAGAAGGCTCGTGAAGATCATCATGATGGGGTTGAACTTGGCCATCCAGGAGACCATGACCGCTGTGAAGCCGCGTCCGCCGACGATGGTGGTGGTCAGCGTGTGGTCCGTACCGGCGGTGAGCAGCAGGCCGATGAGGCCGCAGATCGCGCCGGAGAGGATCATCGTGCGCACGATGACGCGCTCGACCTTGATGCCCGCATAGCTTGCGGTGCGCTGGCTCTCACCGACAACGGCGATCTCATAGCCGTGCTTGCTGTAATTGAGATAGATATACATAACGCCCGTGAGGATCGCCACAAGCAGGATCGGGAGGAGATAGCGCTGGCCGCCGAGAACGGGGAGCCAGCCGGCCTCGGTATTCTGGTTGATGATACCGATCTTGCCCGAGCCCTTGGGCACTTCCCACACGATGATGAAGAACGCGGCGAGCTGTGTCGCGATGTAGTTCATCATGAGCGTGAAGAGCGTTTCGTTCGTGTTCCACTTGGCCTTGAAGATACCGGGGAGGAAGCCCCACAGCGCGCCTGCTGCGACGGAGGCGATGATCATAATGACGATGAGAAGACCGTTGGGGATCTTGCCGCCAAGGCAGATCATGCAGGCTGCGGTGGCAAGGCAGCCGATGAGCACCTGACCCTCGGCACCGATGTTCCAGAAGCGCATCTTGAACGCGGGCGTGACCGCGAGCGAGATGCCGAGCAGGATCGCGAGGTTATGGAACGTGACCCAGCTCTTGCGCGACGTACCGAACGCGCCGTAGAGGATCGTGGAGTAGACCTTGATGGGATTTTCGCCCGTCAGCAGCGTTGTGACGATCGCGCAGACGATCAAAGCGAGCACGATCGCGCCGCCGCGGATCAAAACGGCCTTGTACCAGGGGAGCGTATCGCGCTTGGCGATGTGGAAGAGCGACTGTTTCTTATTCATCCTTGTTGCCTCCCCTCACGAGCGTCATCAGTGCGCCGACCTCGCGTTTGTCGGTCTTTCTGGCGTCGACCACGCCGGAGACCTGACCGCCGCAGAGAACGACGATGCGGTCGCACAGCTCAAGCAGCACGTCGAGGTCTTCGCCGACATAAACGACGGCGACGCCGTGCATCTTCTGCTCTGTCAGCAGGTTGTAAATGGTATAGGAGGTGTTGATGTCCAGGCCGCGCACGGCGTAAGCGGTCATCAGCACGGCGGGGGACTGGGCGATCTCGCGTCCGACAAGCACCTTCTGCACGTTGCCGCCGGACATGCGGCGCACGGGGAAGGACGTGCTGGGCGTGACGACGCCGAGCTCTTCCCAGATGCGGTTGGCGAGCGCTTCGGGATCCTTGCGGTCAAGGAACAGACCCTTACCCTTGCGCCAGGAGCGCAGCATCATGTTGCCCGTCATGCCCATCGAGCCGACCAGGCCCATGCCGAGTCGGTCTTCGGGGACGAACGACATCGAAATGCCGCTCTTGCGGATCTTCATCGGGTCGAGACCGACGAGTTCCTTTTCCTTGCCGCCGTCGGGCGGATAGAACGTGACATGGCCGGAGGCAACGGGGTAGAGGCCCGCAATGGACTCGAGCAGCTCGCGCTGGCCGCTGCCTGCGACGCCCGCGATGCCGAGCACCTCGCCCGCGTTGATGGTGAAGCTGACATCGTCCAGACGCTTGACGCCAAGCTCGTCGTAAGCCGTCAGGCCTTCGATGACGAGGCGCTTTTCAACGTCCTTCGGCTCGGGGCGGCTGATGTTCAGGCTCACCGTGTGGCCGACCATCATGTCGGTCAGCGATTGCTGGTCGGCGTCCTTGGTGGCGACGTCACCGACGTATTCGCCCTTGCGCAGCACGGCCACGCGGTCGGACACGTCGAGCACCTCGTGCAGCTTATGCGTGATGATAATGAGGGACTTGCCGTCGGCCTTCATGTTTCGCATGATGGCGAAGAGCTTGTCCGTCTCCTGCGGGGTGAGCACTGCGGTCGGCTCGTCCAGAATGAGGATGTCCGCCCCGCGGTAGAGCACCTTGACGATCTCGACGGTCTGCTTCTGCGAAACGGACATGTCGTAGATCTTCTGATTGGGGTCGATGTCGAACCCGTATTTGTCGCAGATCTCTTTGACCTTTTTGCTGGCTTCGGCAATGTCGAGCTTGCCTTCAAGGCCGAGGATGATATTCTCCGTTGCGGTGAAAAGATCAACGAGCTTGAAGTGCTGGTGGATCATACCGATGCCGTGTTCGAACGCATCCTTGGGGGAGGCGATCGTGACGGGTTCGCCGTGAATGTAGATTTGCCCCTCGTCGGGGAAATAGATGCCGGAGAGCATGTTCATCAGCGTCGTCTTGCCGCTGCCGTTTTCGCCGAGCAGCGACAGGATCTCGCCCTCGTGCAGCTCAAGGTTGATGGCGTTGTTCGCCACCACTTTGCCGAACCGCTTCGTGACATTCTCCATTTTAACTGCGCATGCAGTTCCCAAGGCGGTCACCCCTTTTTCCGCTGGAGGGCACAGGAAGAAAGCCCCGCAGCATTGTATTTGTACAAGTCATATATTAGCATAATTGAACGGCGTTGTAAATGTAAAACAGAAAAAAACACAAAAAAAATTAGAAGCGCACAAAAATTTTTAGCAAAATAGCGAAAAGTGCCATAAAAAGAAAAAAGATATCGGGCTGCCCGAAGGCAGCCCGATATGTAGTAGCAGAAACAATTAGCCGAAATTAGTATCCAGCAGATCAATGCCGTCGATCATGAGCTGGAAGTACGGGGCGGAACGGGCGGTGGACTCAGCCAGATAACCGTCCTGGACAACCTCGGTGTCGGGCGTGTAGTCGGGATCGGTGTCGACGTCAGCCATGTAAGAGGTGACAGGCTGGCCGTCCACGGTGAAGGTGGAGCAGTCAAAGACGTGGAGCTCGCCGCTCTCGAGCTTGGCGGTCGCATCGGCAATGGCCTCAGCAGTGCCCTCGGCAGCAACATTCTCGTTCAGGTCGGTCAGCACGACGGAGCCGGTCGCAAGAGTGCCGGTCCAGTCGGCGTCGATGGCCTCGCCGTTCATGGCAGCGGTGATGGCATACTCATAGTAGGGAGCCCAGTCGATGCGGGAGGAGATCAGATAGGTGTTGGGGCAGGCGGCCTCGGTGGAGCCGTTGTAGGAAACGTCGGGAACACCGGCGGTCTCGCAAGCGGTGGGAGCGCCCATGGAGTCGGCGTGCTGGCTGATGAGCTTGCAGCCGTTCTTGATGAGCTTCTGCGCGCCTTCCTTCTCAGCGGTCTCGTCATACCAGCTGCCGGTGAAGGTGACTTCCATCGTGGCAGTGGGGCAGACGGAGCGAGCGCCCAGGAAGAAGGAGGTGTAGCCGGAGATAACCTCGGCATAGGTGAAGGCGCCGACGTAGCCGATCTTGGCCTCGTCTGCGGTGAACTCACCGTTTTCGATCATCTCGTTGAGCTTCATACCGGCAGCGATACCGGCGAGGTAACGGCCTTCATAGATGGAAGCGAAGGCGTTGTGGTAGTTGCTCAGACCCTCGGTGTGCGCCTTGGTGCCGGTGGAGTGGCAGAACTGCACGTCGGGGAAGTCCTTCGCGGCCTGGATCATGTAGTCTTCGTGACCGAAGGAGTCGGCGAAGATGATGTTGCAGCCGGCGTCGGCAAGCTCAGCGGCCTTGTCGTAGCACTCCTGACCTTCGGGAACGTTGGTCACGATGGTGTACTCGACGCCGAGCTTCTCGCAGGCGGCCTTAGCAGCGTTGATGAAGTTGAGGTCGTAGGTAGAGTTTTCGTCGTGGAGCATGATGAAGCCGACCTTGAAATCGGTGACTTCGTTGTTGTCCTGATCGTCGGTGTTGGCATCGTCCTTCTTATCGCCGCAGGCGACGAGGGCGAGGACCATCACGAGACTCAGGAGCAGTGCAAGGAACTTCTTCATTTCGGTAAATCCTCCTTAAATTTTACGGCAATCAAAAGATTTGAATACCGTTATCACCATGATACATAAAATGGTAAAATTTATCAACAGGAAAAACGAAAATCGGTGATCAAACTTGACCAAAAAAGGCTTGGCTCTTTTAGTCATAGGGGAGAAAAGAGTGGATACTCCATGGAAAAAACGAAAAAAGACCCGCTCATTGAGCGGGTCTTTTGCATAAAAGTGCGGGTTGTTTGGAACGAATGTTACATCTGCACGCGGGTGCCGGTCTTGCCTTCGATGCCCTCGGCCGCCTTTTCCAGCAGCGTGATGAGCGCGACGCGGCCGGGCTTGCTTTCGGCAAACGACATGGCGGCCTGGACCTTCGGCAGCATGGAGCCGGGGGCGAACTGCTTTTCGTCGATATACTTGCGCGCCTCGTCCGGCGTCAGGGTGTCGAGACCCTTCTGGTCGGGCTTGCCGAAGTTGATGGCGACCTTCTCGACCGCCGTCAGGATGACGAGCATGTCCGCGTCGAGCAGCTCTGCGAGCTTGGCGGAGGCGAAGTCCTTGTCGATGACCGCGGGCGTGCCGTAGAGCTTGCCGTCACGGCAAACGACGGGGATACCACCGCCGCCGACCGTGATGACGACCGTACCGTTGTCGACGAGCGCCTTGACAGTGTTCTTTTCAATGACGTCGATCGGCTTGGGAGAGGGGACGACCTGACGGTAGCCGCGGCCCGCGTCCTCGACCATGGTGTAGCCCTTTTCCGCGGCGATGCGGTCGGCGGTCTCCTTATCGTAGAACGCGCCGACGGGCTTGGTCGGATGCTGGAAAGCGGGGTCAGCCTCGTCGACGAGCACCTGCGTCACGACGGTCGCGACGTCCTTGTTCATGCCGCGGGAGGCGAGCTCGTTGCCGATGGCGTTCTGCAGGTGGTAGCCGATATAGCCCTGGCTCATCGCGCCGCACTCGGGGAAGGGCATGTCGGACTTGATGGCCTTGGCCTCGGCGGCGGTGGCCATGCCGAGGTTGATCATGCCGACCTGCGGGCCGTTGCCGTGGGCGATGATGACCTCGTTGCCCTGCGCGATCAGATCGACGATGGGCTTTGCGGTCTCGGTGACGAGGGCGAGCTGCTCGTAGGGGGTGTTGCCCAGCGCGTTGCCGCCGAGGGCGATGACGATTCTTTTGCTCATGATGACTATCTCTCCTTTGATTTTTTGAAAACTCTCTTCTCTCAAAAGCGGCTGACAAAAGCGGCTGACCCGCCTTTTTACATATGAAATGCGCCTTAGAACATCTTGCGCTCTTCGCCGGACTTGTCCATCTCCATCAGCGCGCGGACGGGGTCTTTGACCTGCGCGAGGAACATCATTGCGGCGATGATATAGGGCTTGTAGGAGGCCTGCTTGTAGAGGGGGACGATGTAGCGGTCGAACACGCTGTTGTCGACCTCACCCTCGGGGCAGGAAAGACCGGTGATGTCGGCGGGCAGGCAGTGGAGATAGAGCGCCTTGCCGTCCTTGGTGAGCTTCATCATCTCTTCGGTGCAGGCCCAGTCCTTGTGCTCGGCGTTCTGCGCGAGCAGCTTTTTCTCCAGCTCGTCGATGCCGTCCTTGTCGCCGGCCTGATAGAGCTTCGTGCGCTCCTCCATGGCCTTGAACGGCGCCCAGGACTTGGGATAGACGATATCGGCGTCCTTGAAGGCTTCCTTCATGTCGTTGCACTTCTTGAAGCTGCCGCCGGTGGCCGTCGCGTTCTTCTTGGCGATCTCCTCGACCTCGGGCATGACCTCGTAGCCTTCGGGGTGAGCGAGGGTGACATCCATGCCGAAGCGGGTGAAGAGGCCGATAACGCCCTGCGGGACGGAGAGGGGCTTGCCGTAGCTCGGGGAATAGGCCCATGTCATGGCGACCTTCTTGCCCTTGAGGTTCTCCACGCCGCCGAAGTAGTGGATGATGTGGAGCATATCGGCCATGCACTGCGTCGGGTGGTCGACGTCGCACTGGAGGTTCACAAGCGTCGGGCGCTGTTCGAGGATGCCGTCGCGGTAGCCCTCTTCGAGCGCGTCCATGAAGGTCTTCTGATACTTGTGGCCCTCGCCGATGAACATATCGTCGCGAATGCCGATGACGTCGGCCATGAACGAGACCATGTTCGCCGTCTCGCGCACGGTCTCGCCGTGTGCGATCTGGGACTTCTTTTCATCGAGCACCTGCTCCTCAAGACCCAGCAGGTTGCACGCGGAGGCAAACGAGAAGCGCGTGCGCGTGGAGTTGTCGCGGAAGATCGAAATGCCGAGGCCGGAATTGAAGATCTTCGTGTTCTTGTTGCGCTCGCGCAGGTCGCGCAGCGCGTCGGCCACGGTGAAGACCGCGTCGATCTCCTCGTCGCTCTTGTCCCACGTCCAGTAGAAGTCGCTCTTGTACATGTTATTGATGTGCAGTGTCTCAAGGTGGCGTGCCAGTTCAACAGTCTTGCTCATAGATAATTTTCTCCTTTATTTTATAGCATATTAAAAATCGTTTGAAATATTTGCGCCGCGCACGGCGCAAATGATCTTGATCCGTTTTTTGCCGCGACATGCGCGTGGCAAAAAACACTTCTCACGCAGCGCGCGTCGAGCCAAAGGCGAGGCGCGAAGCGGAGTGCAGCCTCTTAATATCAAATGACGGGCGAAGCACGTTATTTGATATTATTGCCCGTTAACTCCTGACGGAAGGAGGTGGCAGAGCCGTCCTTGTTCTCGGGCTTGTAGAGACCGGGGACAGCCGCGTACAGCGCCGCGCAGGTGACGAGGTCCTGCTTCCAGGTGATCTCGTTGGGCGCGTGGGCCTGAGATTCAGCGCCGGGGCCGAAGCCGACGCAGGGGATGCCGTAGCGGCCCTGAATAGAAACGCCGTTCGTGGAGAACGTCCACTTGTCAGTTAAGGGACGGCCAGTGCGCGTGGACATGGCTTTTTCGTCCGCGCCGATGCGCTCGGTGCCCCAGAGAGCGTGGTGCGCGTCGACGAGCGCCTGCACGTGGGGAGCGGTCTCCTTGTTGATCCAGGTGGGGAAGAAAGCCTCGGTCTCGTAGACGTGGCCGGTCCAGGACGGACGGTCGTACATGTACATGGAGACCTTGATGTCGTTCGCGTACTTCTTGCACGCGGGCAGGTCTTCAATCTCCTTCAGGCAGGACTGATAGGTCTCGCCTGCGGTCATGCGGCGGTCGATGGAGATCGAGCAGCTGTCGGCGACGGCGCAGCGGGAGGGAGAGGTGAAGAAGATCTGGCTCGTGGTGCAGGTGCCGCGGCCAAGGAAGCGCGCATCCTCCCAATGCTCAGGATTATACTTTGGATCGAGCATCTTGACAAGGCCTTTGATCTCCTTGTCGTCAGCGGCGTCGTTCTCGTTCAGGTCGCGCACGTTGAGCAGCACCTCGGCCATCTTGTGGATGGCGTTGTCGCCGCGCTCAGGGGCGGATCCGTGGCAGGAGACGCCGTGCATGTCGACGCGGATCTCCATGCGGCCGCGGTGACCGCGGTAGATGCCGCCGTCGGTCGGCTCGGTGGAGATGACGAATTCGATCTGGTTTCTCGCATCCTCGGGGCCCTTGAAGTATTCGTTGACGATGGACTGCCAGCACATGCCGTCGCAGTCCTCCTCCTGCACGGAGCCGACGACCATGATCTTGTAGCCCTCGGGAATGAGGCCGAGGTCCTTCATGATCTTCGTGCCATAGGCCGCCGCAGCCATGCCGCCCTCCTGGTCGCTGCCGCCGCGGCCGTAGATGACCTTGTCATCCTCGTAGCCCTCGTACGGGTCGTGCGTCCAGTTTTCGCGGTTGCCGATGCCGACGGTGTCGATGTGGGAGTCGATGGCGATGATCTTGTCGCCCGAGCCCATCCAGCCGATGACGTTGCCGAGCGCGTCGAACTCGACCTTATCGTAACCGAGCTTCTTCATCTCCTCGGCGATGCGGTGGGCGACGCCCTTTTCTTCGCAGCTCTCGCTGGGGATGGCGATCATATCACGCAGGAAGCGGGTCATATCGGGGCCGTAGGCCTGTGCGGCTTTCTTGATGGCTTCGAAATCCATGGTAAAACCTCCGTTAAAAGTAATAGTATTATCTGTCGATCGGGGTTAATTTTCTGTTACACTGTCCTTATCATAGCATAAGAACGTCAGTTGTCAAACAAAAAATTTGCATTTCAAAAATTTTTTAAGAAAGTGATTGCAATTCGATCAATTTATGGTATTATAGGGATGAAAGAACATGCCCGTTTCGATGGAAAGCTGTGCAATTTGCACAGCAAAATAGGGCGGACGGGCGATCAGAGGAGGGATAGACCATAGAAGCCGCAACGCTGAAGACACTGGAGCAGGTCGCAAAGGGCATCGCCGCGACCTTTGGCAGCCATTGCGAGGTGGTGATCCACGATGTGGGCGCCAAGCACCCCGAGCATTCCATCGTTGCCATCGAGAACGGCCACGTCACAGGCCGCAAGGTGGGCGACGGCGCGTCGCACGTTGTTTTAGAGCAGGTGCGTCAGGCCGACGCGCAGCCGAGCGACCACTTGAGCTACCTCACCAAAACGCCGGACGGGAAGATCCTCAAGTCCTCTACCATGTATATCCGCGGCAGGAACGGCAAGGTGGTTGCAATCCTTGGCATCAATTACGACATTTCCTCGCTCCTGATGGTCGAGGATGCGGTGCACGAGTTGATCGACACAAAGGATAAGACGCAGGGCGAGCCGGAAAAGATCGTCAACGTCAATGACCTGCTTGACGAGCTCATCGCCCAGTCGGTCGCGCTTGTCGGTAAACCCGTCGCGCTGATGAACAAGGAAGATAAGATGCGCGCCATCGGCTTTTTGAGCCAGAATGGAGCATTCCTCGTCACAAAATCCGGAGACAAGATCGCAAAATACTTCGGCATATCCAAATACACACTATATTCTTATATTGACAAACAACAGGAGGAGAAGTGAACCATGGGCAAGATCGATTTGACCATCAACAAGACCGGCCTGCAGCACAACATTGAGAAGGCCAAGGAAAACAACGTTATCATCCCGACCATCGCGCAGATGCAGCATCCTGAGACCATCCCTGAGAAAATTCAGGAAAAGCTCAAGACCGTCGGCCTTTGGGACGTCAACCCGCTGAACCTCTTCCGCATCACGTGGAAGAACGAGGCCAAGGAGTCCGGCGGCCTCTATCAGGCCGTGCCGAATTATGTTGAAATTCCGTCCGAGCTCTCCGGCGTTCCCTGCCGCATCCTCGCCATGGCGGGCAAGTGGTTCCCCACGGGCTGCCACAAGGTCGGCGCTTCGTTCGGCTGCCTCGCCCCGCGCCTCGTCACCGGCCAGTTCGACGCGACGTATCATCACGCCGTGTGGCCCTCCACCGGTAACTACTGCCGCGGCGGCGCGTTCAACTCGAAGCTCCTCGCCGTCGACTCCGTCGCCATTCTCCCCGCGGAGATGAGCAAGGAGCGCTTCGACTGGCTCTCCAAGATTGCCGGTCAGGTCATTGCGACGCCAGGCTGCGAGTCCAACGTCAAGGAGATTTTCGACAAGACCTGGGAGCTCAAGCAGGACCCCAGCATGATGATCTTCAACCAGTTTGAAGAGATGGGCAACCCGCTGTGGCACTACAATGTCACGGGCTACGCCCTTGCAGACCTCTTCGAGGCCGTGAAGAAGCCCGGCCAGCGTCTCGCGGGCGCGTGCTTCACCTCCGGTTCCGCCGGTACGATGAGCGCGGGCGACCTCCTCAAGGAGCGTTATCCAGGCATGAAGCTCGGCGTGGGCGAAGCGCTCCAGTGCCCGACGATCCTGAATAACGGCTTCGGCGGCCACCGCATTGAGGGCATCGGCGACAAGCACATCCCCTGGATCCACAACGTGAAGAACACTGACATGGCCATCGCCATCGACGACGAGGATTCCCAGCGTTTGCTGCGCCTTTTCAACACGGCAGAGGGCAAGAAGTACCTCAAGGAAGAGCTCAAGCTCTCCGACGAGCTCATCGAAAAGCTCACCTGGCTCGGCATCTCCGGCATCGCAAACGTCCTGTGCTGCATCAAGATGGCCAAGTACTATGAGCTGACCGAGGACGATGTCGTCTGCACCGTTCTGACCGACTCCGCTGTGATGTACGGCAGCCGCATTGAGGAGCTCAACGAGAAGCACGGCGCCTACAGCGAAGAGGAAGCCCGCCTTGACCACAACCTGCACATGCTCGGCCTGAAGACCGACAGCATGATGGAGCTGACGTACGAGGACCGCAAGCGCATCCACAATCTCAAGTACTACACCTGGGTCGAGCAGCAGGCGCGCGACGTCAAGGACCTCAACGCCCTCTGGTACGACACCAAGGGCACGTGGGACGCTGTCCACGCGCAGGCGAAGGAGCTCGACGAGCTCATCAACGAGTTCAACGAGGCCACCGGCCTTCTCAAAGCGCTCTAAGAGCGCGAAAGGGGAGCAGGAACCCCTTGCTCCAAACCCTGTTAGGATGATAAAAGGGGGTATCTCGAAGAGATGCCCTCTTTTTTATCCCCTCAAAGGGGGGACGCGCCCTGCGGGCGCGGGGAAAGCAGCGCCGCAGGCGCTGCACGAATGCGACCCCCATTTTCTTTCCCGGGAAAGAAAACGGGCGTCGCCCGTCCAAAAGAAAGGCGTTTAGATTGGCAGTCTCAGGCTTGAATGACCTTTG
>ERZ791744.1988-NODE-1988-length-11972-cov-2.755308_pt1 | contig 11972 bp, 6 predicted proteins | sample MGYA00510039_ERZ791744 | MGnify/ENA primary metagenome ERZ791744 (study PRJEB30046, sample SAMN00791969) | human gut metagenome | study: EMG produced TPA metagenomics assembly of the A metagenome-wide association study of gut microbiota in type 2... | reverse complement strand
CGATTCCGGCTGGATGAACACCGGAGATATGGGCATAATCGACGAAGAGGGACATATCTTCATTATGGGGCGTTCGAAAACCATGATACTCGGACCTTCCGGCCAGAATATATATCCTGAGGAGATCGAGCAGAAGCTTAATATACTGCCATATGTCAGCGAGTCTCTTATCATAGATGACGGCGGAAGTCTTGTCGCGCTGATCCATCCCGACTTTGAGGCGGCCAATGACCAGCATCTTGACGACGCGGCTCTTGAGAATATAATGGATGACAATCTTGAGACGCTCAATGCCATGCTGCCGGCATACAGCAAAGTCAAACGCTACAAGATAATGGATGTCGAATTCGAGAAGACACCCAAACGTTCGATCAAACGTTTCCTCTACCAGCCCTGACCCCATCGGAGCAGCGCCTTTCCAAGGCGTTGATACCATATGCAACCTATATAACACAGGTTATCACCCTGTCAACACTCATGTGGATCATAAGTGTTGACAAAGTGATAACCGATGTTATTATTTATACCTATTGCGCATGAAACGACAGAGGGTAAATAAGCATAAGGCGGATACAATCACTATCCCTCCTCCTCCGCACCACATCAGCAACTTCTGCCACTGTTTCAAAGGTTTTCCGGCAGTTATCCGCACGGTCCTGGTTTCTCTGACTGTCATCCTTCTGATCTTCTCTTTCTCTTGCCGGAGATAGGTGTCTTTGACAGCTACCGGCATGACGGTCTCCATCTTCCGTGTCTTGTTGCGCAGATTGTGACCCAATGATCCGTCACGTGTCAGCCATGCGTCAGAGACCGCGAAATCAGTCTCCAGATGACTTGTGGAATCACGGCCTATCCGTTCGGCAGACTGTGCCGGAATCTCGACCGTGACAGTCACCGTGTCGATGCGCAGAGTCTCGACATACACCGTCTTCTCTCTCAGCGAGTCCCCGCTCACTACCGTCAGATCTGTTTCCGCCGGTCTGCAGGTCCGGCAGGAACAGAACAGAGATATGAAACCGACGGCTGCAAGCGACAGCGCGAAGAGGATCAATGTCCGTACCGCTGCGTCGGCATCTATGTTACGTCTCATGATCCGTCAGATATTCTTATACTCCGATTTGGCATCGAAACTCGGACAGGCTTTAGGCGCGTAATCCCTGTGGCCCACGATTCGCGCGTCTGGGTATTTCGCCCGCATCGTCCTTATCAATGACAGCAATGTGCGTTTCTGCGCATCGGTGCGGGTGTCACACGGTCTGTTATCGGTGTCGACTCCGCCCACATAACATATGCTCACGGCGCGGTTGTTCATGTTGCACTGGGTGCAATGCTGTCCCCGGTGCTCATCGGGTCTGATCCGCTCGTATGACCCGTCGATATGCACAAGAAGATGATATCCGGCGTATATCTTCTTTCCCGTTTTCGGATCTGTGTAAGGCTCGAAGTTCCGCGCCTTGTGCCAGCTGTCAAGTTCCCTGACGCTGACTTCCCTGCGCGGCGGTGTGGCCGTGCAGTGGATCATGATGGTGTCTATAGGTGTCTTTCTTAACATGATGTTTATCCGTTTCCGTTAATGTTTATTTATAAGATCCTTTGCCGGAGCTTCCTTGCAATCTGACGAGCAAGGGTTTCTGACGCACCGGCGTCTGTCAAACTTCTTGCCCTTCAGCCGTTCTCTCGGAGGCTTGCCATGGTCGCAGTCGGCATCCTTGCAGAGCCATTGCCTCAGATAAGTGTTTTCTTCACGCAGATCTCCGTTCTCTTGTGCCAGATCAATATGTTTATTGAGCGTGTCGCGGAATTCCCGCTGAGTGTCGCGGAGCACACGTGTCTGATCTGTGAACCGGGCTTCCCAGTCCCTGATATCCTGCTGATGGGCATCCTCCTTTTCACGGTTTGATGCGATCAGTTCATTGTTGCGGTCGATGAGGGCCTTGTTCTGGGCGAACAGGGCGTCATTCTGCTCTTTCCAGATATGCCAGTCCTCTGCCTGGGTCTCGATGCGGGCTTTCGCCACGCTCATTTCCGCCTGGCTTACTTCAAGCTCCTTAAGCCTTTTGTTCTGCTTGTGATACATAAAGACTCCTACTCCGCCTATCGCTGTCACCGAACCGAGTAGAGATCCGAGCAGCGTGATTATATCCGAAACTTCCATTTTGCTTTATGTTTTGTTAATAATTTCTTGTCCATGCGCCCCATGTATTGTTCATGCAGCGGCGCGTATAACACTGCACGGGCTGTGAGAACGATTTCCATTCCTGTATGTGGTGTCCTGCGGTAACGTTCAGTGTAGTTGTCATTATCGCCCCGTAGTATGTTCCGGCTCCGGAGGGAAGATTGGCGGTGTTGGCGTCTGTCGTGAACATTCGCGATCCCAACTGTTCGAGCACGCACAGGTTCGCATCCGCGGCCTGTTTCTCGCATGTCATGAGTACGGCGTTCCACGCTCCGTTTCTGTCCTTGGAGATCATTCCTTCACTCGATACGCGCATTCCTTTATCGCCGACACTGGCCTCTATTACAAATCCCTCCGAACTCTTGACTCCGGCGGTCAGAAAGTTCCGGGCGGAGTCGGCGGCGATCAGACCGTTGGCGCAAAGTAGGGCGCGGGGATCGGACTGCTCCGTGAACACGCCTGTATAGCCGCTCAGGGTCGCCGAGGCGCTCGCGGTGGTCCCCATATAATTCGGTTTGCTGACGGTCACGTCGAGACGGACGGTATAGCTTCCGGGGGGAAGATCGGTGTCGAGTTCGAGCGTCTGTGTCGAGGACCCGTCTTTAGTCTCCCCCGTAGCAGGAGGTATGCTCCAAATGGCGTTGTTTGTGTACGACACGGACTCCTTACGATATGCCGCTCCGTCTTTGTAGACCGTAAGCGTCACATCGACCGAACCTCTGAGGGTATGATCGCCCGGAGGATAGTCGGGATTATAGGCCGCCTGCGCTTGCATATAGACGGTGGTCTTAAGGCGGATGTGGCCATTCACTCCGGTTGTCAGTGTGCCGAGGTTCCTGCTCGTGGTCGCGGAGTAGGTCGCCCCTTCCCACGTCTTGACAAGCGCGTCGTTCACCTGATACAGGTCGTCTATGTTGTGCGTGTCACCGTCAACGATGACCGCCAGCCTGCCCGAGTTGTCATAGACGTTCATGCTCTTTTCTTCCGGATTTAGCACGATGCGCCTTCCGCTTCCGTAAGAGCCGAATGTCGTGGTGCCGTTCTTGTGGATCGACATGGTGGACTTGCCGAGGGACTCGCCGCCAAGCCACATGATTATGCCCTCGACAACCTGGTCAGCCGTTTTTTTCGTAGGCACCCCGATGCGGCCCCACAACTTAGTGGTGCCATTGGCAAGCGTCTCACCGAATACTATCTGCTGCCCGTTGAGGAATTGGATGTTCGCGTTTTTGGCGATCAGCAGATCTACGATAAGGTTGTCAAGCTGCGAGAAGTCGGCCCATCCTCGTGATGTCTCGTTGTCCGAGGGGTGTGGACCGTTGGAGCTGTCATAGTATCCCGAATCCACGCACCGCTTGTAGTAGCGGTTGCCGGAAGTGTCCTCGACCCATACAATGTCGAGCCAATAGACGGGGACGCCTTTTTCATAGACGGCTTCCGTGCCGTCGTAATAGTCGCCCTCGGTGAACAGTCCGCGTATGCGCACCACCGGTCCCTGCGGTCCGGTTATCGATGCTCCCGGCTCTCCTGTGGCACCGTCACACACATTTTCGACGGTATGTTGCGACAGCGCCGACGGTTCCGCTCCCGCAACAGTCAGAGGTATGACGCGGAGCATCAGTTTCGGATGCGTGTCGCGGCTGTCGAGTACTATTGGTCCAGTGTAATCGGTCCAGTTGCTTATGCCCTCATCGGTCTGTATCCTCCACTGTACTCTGTCTGTTGACATGACTATGCCTCCCGAAGTCGAAATGATAGATGAACGTGTCTCTCCCTTGATACGGTAACATCTCACCGTGACCGAGGTGTCAATCGGTGTACCGTCGGACTCACAACGTATGATGCCGGGATCGGTCTCCCAGTCGTAGATCACGGCATCCTCTCCGTCCTTTCCCGGATCTCCTTTGAGATCTTCGTCGTTCGGACTCCACTCGGGATTATTGTTGATACCGGTCTCAAGCTTCGCGCCGGCGATCCACGCCTCGTTGCCCGCAGGTACGCGGAAGAGGATACGGGTGTTTTCAGAAGCTGGTGTGCCGTCCACGCGGAACGATACCCTGTGCCGCTTCCAGTCTGCGGTCAGCTGATACACCTGTTCTGTATCTGACAGAGTGATGTTGCTCCGGTCCCCCGTGCCTCCGGGGAGCAGGAAGCCGTTGACCGCCGGATAGCAGAACGTGCGCATGTTGCCCGTACCTTTCGCCCAGAATGACAGCGTGTAGGTCTGTCCCTTGACAACGGGGAAGAACTGCTGTGCAAGTTCGATGTACGCCTGAGTGCCGTGCCCCTCGAAGTTGCCGTGCAGCACGGTGAAGCCGTTCATCTCTCCGTCCGGTTCCGATCCCCAGCCCATGCCTGTGCCGTATCCCCAGCCCGCGTCTTTGTTCCACGTCTTGGTGCCTTTGAGAAGGTTGGGCGTGTATGAGGATCCCGTCTCTCCCTTGAGCAGGGCGTTGTCGCGGATGATGATTATCGCCGAGGCGGTCTTGGGCGCGGCATCGGGTGTCTTGCGCCATGTGGCGGTCACGGTCACGGTGGCTTCCTCTCCTCCGGCAAGCACGCTCTTGCCGAGCGTCAGGGTGCCTTCGGGCGTCACTGAGGGTATGGCCGCGCCTGTGGAGGCCGACACCGCCCATGTGACGGAATCCGTCACGTCCTCGACTCCTTTCAGGGCGGTCAGACGGATCATGCAGTCGTCGTTGTCGCCGACATATTTGTCACCGTATGTCTCGTAGGTGAGCCGCAGGGGCGAGTTCTCCAGCTGCCGGAGCACGCCGTCGAAGTAGACGTTGTTCAGATACGCCGAATAGCCCTCCATCGTGAGGCCGTCGATCGTCAGGTTCGACAGGTCGCCGAACTGAAGCTTGATGTTGTCGGGGCGGAACGTCCAGTCATCGACATCTTTCATCAGACGCTCGTAGGTGCGTGTGGCGTAGCGGCAGGGCTGGCGGTCCTTGCGCGTACGGTTGCCGAACGCCACGAAGTGCATCCCGGGCTGCGGGCGCAGGTGTTCGTAGCCCTCGCGCATCTGTATGGTCGCGGTGCCGTTGTTGTCTCCCGAGACGGCCTTGATCCGGAAATACATTGTTGCGAAGCCGGTGAACCGGAACAGTCCCTTGCCGGTCTCGATGTCATCGCTGTTAGCCTCGGCGTTGAGGCCGTCAAACTCGCTTTCGGCGTAGTTCCATTCCGCAGGCGTCTCGCCTCTGACAAGCATCGGGCGCGTGAAGCGTACGGAATTTCCGGCCGTCTCTCCGTTCAGTCCTGCATACAGCAGAAGTTCCACCGTGCTGCTTGAACTCGGATTAACTACAGTCAGGACGCATGTGCGGTCCGCGGCGTTGAACTTGCCGAGGTCGGATATTATACGCACGCTCTGCGACGCGTCCATGTCATACAGTCGGGCGTGAAACTCGGTGGCGGTGCCGGCAAGCCTCTCGACATTCTCGAGTGACAGAACATAGCTGTCTCCGGCCTTGAAGTCCACAGGCACATCGAACTTGTATCTGACAAACCGGAAATTGTCTGTCGGTCCGGACGATGCTGCGGTCTGGGGTGTGGCTGTGCCTTTCAGAAGATTGCACCGCGCCTTGTCGTCCGGTCTCGCGAAGTGCCATATGCCGAGACAGAGGTCATCTTCGGCCACGGCCCCGTAGTCGCCTTCCTCAAGTTTCAGCGTCACGGTGTCGCCCTCGCACGATTCGACGATACCGCCTCCGGGGGCGTGCCAGTCGACGCCCTGCACGATCTCGACACGGTTGAAGCGGTACTCCGGCGCTTCGAGGAACGACCGGAGGACCAGCGAGGTTAGTTCGCCGGCACCGTCTGAGCCGATCCATCCGCCCATGCCTCCGACAAGGCCGGGGATATAGGTCAGACCGAACTGCATTCCGGCCTCCGCTGTCGCGCGGCCCCCGATCGCAAGCGCGTAGGGGGTGCGGTCGGACTTGTCCTTGCGTATAAACTGATCGCGGACGGGACTGTCCGGATCAAGATCATGCGCCATTTCGGCGTGATCCGCTTCTTTTGCATGGTCTGCCTCTTTGGCGTGTTCGGCCTCGGCCGCCATTCCCGATCTCTTTGCATACTCCGCTATGTCGGCGCGTGCCGCATGTTCGGCTTCCTTGATCACACCCGACAGCGTGCCGCCAATCCCGCTGCTTCCGCGGGAGGAGATTGCGGTTCCCTGTCCGGGTTTCTTTATTATCTTTACTTCAATCATACCATATCTCTTTTAAAGTCATTTGTGCATATCCCTCCATAAGATTCCGGCTCAGCCCCTGGACGAAAAATGTTTTTCCAGGCATGGCCGGATGCCGGTACAGGTTGAAAAGTCCGACATCGCCCGAACGTTCCTCAAGTTTCTGTTCCATCAGGATGCGCGGTTTGTGATATTCTCTGTAGTAACTGTCCACATACAGCTGTTCAGGCTTAGCCTGTTCCCCGGTGTTGCGGTCGTAGATCGACAGAAGTCCCGTCATGGTCGCCGTGTTCAGCGGTGTCGAGAGTCTGGCTGTTTCCGAAACGCCGAGTTCCTGTCTTTCCTCACGTGTCAGCGCGCTGCAGATCCGGAACGTGATGTCATCTTTCGGATTGACGAACTTCTCCTTTGTGTCGCTCATGTAGATCAGGTCATTGTCCTCAAGATTATTGATCATGCCGTTGTCGCTGTAGAGCTTCATACTGAAATTGTCGATAAATATACTGCTGACATGAGGCAGCAGCGGCACGGATGTCGATGTCCATTTTGTGCGGCGGAACCATGTCCGGTGTCTGCGTGTCACATCGTCCCACATCGTGTTTACAGGACCGAGGATCATGAACCGCACCTGTCCGGAAAGTCCGAGACTCTTTTTGATGGGAATTGCCATGCCTTCCGCGTCAAGACCGAGCCTGTAGCTTATATTGTTCTGTATGTCGAATTTTGTCCCTATGAGTTTATCCCCGATCTTAGGATCAAAACCGATTGTGAAACATTGCTGATAATACTCATCGGCATCGGCGCATTGTTCCCGTGTCTTGTATGTACGCCATTCGAAGTCCGTGATCTGGCCGTCGGTGCCGGTCTCGACCAGACATTTGTCACCGATTGTCAGCATACAGGCCAATACGGCTACTTTGGAAATCTTATCCGTACTGTCTCCGATTGCGGAATATTTAAATTCGTATAATTGTTCTCCGGTATCGGTAAAGGGACAGAGTCCGCGTGACGTGTCGGAGTCCCATACCGGATCAAGAAGGGGAGTGGCGGCTTTATAATATTTTTGCGTATAATAACGGCCGTCTTCATTGTTGCGGCTCGGTACCGTGAGGTGCCATAAGAAAGATTCCGGCATCATTCCTCCCTCTAAATTCTCTTTCAGAGTCTTGTAGTCTTTGCTGAATTTCATAATCGGGTTGAGGACAATTTTTCCTGAGATCACGATGTAGTTGGTTGTGTCATCGTCGGCAGGTGATAAAACCCCTCCCGATATGGCCCCTTCGTAAACGGCGCAGGGGCACCCCTGCTGAAGATCGGTTTCACTGGGACGGCATGCGTCTCCGTCCTCAATGCCGTTCCCGTTCACGCTGACACACAGGCAGTCCTCCATATCGATTCTTGATACCGGAGAGTTGTCCGTATGGTCCGTTTTTTCTTCTACCTTCCCGAAGGACAGTAGAGCCGCTTTGGTTCCGTTTGCCAAAAGGCTCTGAAATCCGAGAGCATTAGGCAGATCCTGCTGGTTGCGCCCGTCGGAACAATATTGCTCTATCAGATCGCCTGTGCCGTTGAAGAGAGGAAATTTCCAATTAGGATTATTTTTGACCTGAACATACCAGTCGGTTATGGTTCCTCCTTCATAATCCGTACTCTTGCCTTTTATCATGTCGCAGAATGCATGCACGGCGGTGGATCCTTCGCCGTCGCTTGAATACTCGGTCATGTATTTCTGTTTGTTGGTATACGGAGATGTCAGGTTGTCACCTAAGGGATCCTCTATGATATCCTGAATTTCTTTGAGTTCACAGGTCAATGATATTTGATTGAACACATCTGCGATGCTTATGGATGTATCATCGGATGCTACGTTCCCCGGTGATATGTCCGCTATCTTTCGTACAGTCGCTTCCTGCCCCCGGGTCAGCAGCCCGTACCAGGGGATTGTTACCCCTGCGGTTACGGTCTCCCACGAGAACAGATAGAATCTCAGTCCCTCCTGAACAATATGCAGGTTCAGATACCTCAGTATTTCCTCCAGCACGGCCTCGTTTGTCCAGACCTGATCCTCGCTTTCGCTCAGAAACAACAGTTCCGGAATCTCGATCTGCGACAGGATACCGTAGGGATCCATGTCCGGACCGAGATGTTTGCTGCCGTCGTACATGATGTCTGTCTCTCCGGTGCCGGTTATGTCGGCCGACTCGCTGACACTGCCGAGAATGTCTTTCATGATGTCAAGGAAACTGCGGTTTTGGGCATCTGTTTTCACAGATTCATATATGACACCCGGTCCGCCTATGTTTCTGTAGTTGGAGTATTGCAGGGCCGACAGCATGTCGATGCATGACAGCTCCAGTTCATCGTAGGTCTCGTTGTAGGGCTGGGAGTATGCCTGGGGCTCTATGAAGCCGGCAAACACACATTTCCCGTCACGAAATATGTTTACTACAGCGTCCATGCAGGAAGTGCAGAAGAAATCGCTGATAAAATTCCGGGTCAGCAGCCTTATGGAAGCTGATCCGCGCAGTAGATGATCGAAAGTGTCGTTGACACTGCTTTCGATCTGCACCGGATCAGTGGTGAACAGGATATCGCTGCCGGGCGTGTTGATCTCGGTCGCCTGTGTCCTTGTCCCACCCGTCAGGATATGGACCGTGACGGTTTCTCCGGTTTGTGTTGCGAAAGTGCCGTGATAATACATTATAGGATATGTTTTATAATTTTATGTTTGTTTTCTTTCCCGATTTACTTGATGTCCGGGTCTCGTTGGCGAGTACTCCCACAAGTGTGCGCCCGTCTATTCTGAATGTCACATGACCTTCATTCACCTTGTCTTTCGCAAAATGCTCGATCAGATTGGTATTGGCTGTTATTTCATAAGACTTGCGGGGTGCAGCGAGAGTTGCCGCCGATGTGTTTATCACTCGGAACAGGTTCCGCTGTTGCGAGGCGTTAAGTATCATTTCTCCGCTGTTGACACGCGCAAGAAGTCTGTCACCGGTTTTTGACGCACCCCCTACGATACCGCCCGACGCGAAAGATCCGATAGTGGCTATGGCCGCTATTACTGCCGCTACACCGGCCGCTATTGCAATAATGTTCATCGGGAACGGCATCTTTGAGCCAGATTCCGCTGCGTTGGCTACGGCCTCGCCTGACTTGGCCCCGATATTTTGCATGGAGGCATTGGTGTTTTCCTGTATCGCTTGAGTCTCGGCACCCGTAGCTATTGTATTGGCGATTTTTGCTCCTGCATCCACGCCTTCGGCCGCGGCGTGGCCTTTTGTCGACTTTGACAATGCGTCAATTACTCCTACTACACCCTTTATACCGTCGTAGATCTGCAGGAAGCCGTCGATGATCCCCGTCAGCATCTGCCAGGCGTTGCCGTTACCCTCGATCGCGGAAGTGATGCTTTCCACACCACCGCCTATCCCTTTCATGTCTTCCCAGCCCTCGCGGAGCGTGCCGAACGTGTCGCTGCTTTCCATCCCTGCATTACGCATCGTCTCTCCGAGTTCCTGCCATTCCTTTATCTGTCGGTTGAGGCCGGCGGCTGTATCGATATCCTCCGCCTTTTCAAGCTCTTTCTGCAGATACGCTATGTTCTCCTCTATCTCCTTTATACTCTTGGCCCCGGCATTGAACTTCGGTCCTGTGTCGGGGGTGGTATTGTCGGCCTTTTCCCATTCTTCGCGCAGTTTCTTATGTTCCTTCAGAGTCTTGATTATCTCATCGCGCTTCCCGGCCTCGGCTTTGCGGAGTTCATCCGTGTAATGATCGATTGCTTTGTCAAGCTCCTCATATGTCTTGATCTCTTCTATGGCTGGAGGTGTGTAGTTTTCCTCATCCGGTGTGACCATAGAGTCACGTACTTTGCGGAGTTCGTCGCGCCTCTTGACAAGATTCAGAGTATCCTCACGCAGTTTTTCGAGATCTTTTTTCGCCGATTCATCCTCCGATGCGGCAAGTTCGACGGCCACCTCCTGATTTTTCCGTATCTGCGCCTCGATCTCCTCAAGTACGCTTAGCTTATCCTTGTCGTTGTCTGTACCGCCCTTGTTACTTGATGTCGTATTTGCAGTTGTCGTTGTTTTCGGAGGGTTGGTCGATCCTTGTTCGGGCATCGAGATTGAGGCTGCTTTTGCTGCCTCGGATTCCATCCGTTTTTTTAGAACATTAATATGTTGTTTCTTAGTATTATATGTTCCCTGTGCAATATCATGGTCGGACGGTCCCACAATAAGTTCGGTATGAGGAATGCCGGATTGTCCGTCAAGTCCAATGTTAGCGGATTCTTTAACGGTTATTTTCTTTTTTGTGCTGAATTTTCTTCTTGAGCCATCCGCATTATATAGCAGTTTGTCTATTTCTCCTTGCTCTTGGGCGATTTGATTTGCCAGAGACCGCACGCGTGCTTCGATTATCATTTGGTCGCAGTAGGCCTTGCTGTTTTTTGTCAGGGCGTTATACCATTCGGCTACTGTTGAGAAATACCCCATTGTATCGCCATATGTATTGTTCATACGAGCAACGAGTTTGTCTTCCTGCTCCTTTGTCCCGTTGAAATTCTTAAGCGTTGCGATATTCAGCTCAAGCTGTGCACGTGTGTCGATAAGCGTCTGGTTTTCCTGCTGCCTCATCCGTTCCTCCTCCTCGGCGGCTCGTTTTGCTTTCTCCTGTTGCGCCTGAAGGTTGTCTGTTGAAGCTGCGGCTTTGTCGCTTGCGTTTGCGAAGTAGCTTATGATTTCAGTCAGTCCCCAGATTGCAATGCCGATACCGGAAGAGATAAGAAGTCCGCGGAGAGCTATCTTCAATACCTGACATGCCATCGCGGTGGTCCCGGCAGTCGCGCGTAGCATCTCTAAAGATATTATTGTCCCTCTGACGTTTGTACTGACCATCCCAGTCATTAGACTCAGTGCCTGTGAGCTTTTAGCGACAAGACCTTGTATAGTATTTACTTCGCCAAGAGTCTTGCAAAGGCTAATTATGTTTACAATTACGCTTAAAATATTGTCTGCAAGAGCGGCATAGGGACTTGCCATCTCCATCAAGGAGGGTTGCATTTCTGTTAAAGCAGCTGTATTGTCGCGTAGTGTCTGTGCGTGGAGTTCTCCGATGGAATTCAGATCGGTCAACGCCGCTTTCATTGTTTCGGCACTGTTCGCCATATCGGATACATTGGCCGAGAAAGTGTCTGCCAATTCTCCTTGCAGCGAAATCAGTACGCGCAACGATTCGGCACCGGCATTGGCGGCAGCTGCAAGTTGAACGCCCATTTCCGTTGCAGCTTTTGCAGTCTCGGCCATGATGCCACGCAGGGAATCCGCATCTGACAGCAGCTTTTTAAGCCCCTCGTTTCCTTCGGCGATCTTAAAAGAGATTGGAATGGTTTCTTTGTTTGCCATTTTATTCTGATTATTTGTTGATTGAAAAATTTTTACTATCTTAGCGACAAATTCTTAAAATAAGTTCGATGACACTTTCAATATTATTGGCTTTAAGCAATCAGACACGCGGTTTTATTGCTTGGATATGTTTGTTTAGTTTGATTTTAATTTTTGCTTTGTGGGTGTGTAGAGAGATGGATAA
>ERZ791744.1977-NODE-1977-length-12049-cov-3.655995_pt1 | contig 12049 bp, 12 predicted proteins | sample MGYA00510039_ERZ791744 | MGnify/ENA primary metagenome ERZ791744 (study PRJEB30046, sample SAMN00791969) | human gut metagenome | study: EMG produced TPA metagenomics assembly of the A metagenome-wide association study of gut microbiota in type 2... | reverse complement strand
AGAATAATAAGTCAGGCAGGTCGTATCCGACCTGCCTGTTTGTGTTAGGTTGAATTTATCCTAAAAAATGTGTATACTATTGTAAAAAGATTATGGAGGTGTTCAAATGACTATAGATACAAATACAATGGTTTCAATTTCCGAAGCAAACCAGAATTTTTCTAAGGTTGCACGACTGGTAGATGAATGCGGTTCAGCAGTAATTTTGAAAAACAATGTACCAAGATACCTTGTTATAGACTTTAGTAAAGCGGATAAAGATATGATAGCATCTGATGATGATGTATTGAGTATTTCGAAGCAGCTTATGGAACAGAATAGGGAAGCATATGAGGTGCTGGCTAAATGAAAAAATTGAGCAAAGAGCAGATCCTTATGCTTCATACTCAATTAATTCAGCAGACTGGTGGAAGCGATGGAGTCAGAGATTATAATTTATTGGACTCGGCTTTGGAAACGCCTTTTCAATCCTTTGGAGGGGACGAATTATATCCGACAATACAGGCGAAAGCTGCAAGATTAGGATATGGACTGATAAAGAATCATTGTATGATAGATGGTAATAAAAGAATTGGAACACATGCAATGATTGTATTTCTTGCGTTGAACGGGATAGAACTTAAATATACGCAAAAAGAATTATATGAAACAATTCTTAATGTTGCATCGGGAAGCGTAGATTATAATGGTTTATTGCAATGGGTTCTTAATCATCAAAATTAAATAGTAAAACGGGTATAAGACCGAATATAGAAAATATTGAAATTTTGTGTTCGGTCTATTATTCATGACAATAGCATTGTCCAAGAAGTGCACAATCTATGATTGAAGTTGATAAAATGGGGATTATGATGTTAAAAAAATTTGTAAAGTATGTCTCGCAGAACATGCTTGGCATGGTAGGTATGTCTGTCTATATTCTGGCAGATACCTTCTTTATTTCTGTTGCGGTGGGGACGGATGGTATCACCGCACTCAATCTGGTACTGCCGGTCTACAACATGATCTTTGCCATCGGGGCAATGATGGGTGTCGGTTCAGCGATCCGTCTGGTGATCGAGCGGAATCAGGAACATCCGAATGCAGACGGATACTTTTTCCATGCACTGTCATGGGCATTGATTGTTGGCCTGCTTTTTATACTTGTAGGAATATTTTTCCCGGATAAATTGATCGCCCTGCTTGGCGGGGATGCAGAGATCGTTGCGGTTGGGAAAAATTATACGCGCATTTTTATGAGTTTTGCGCCCTTTTTTATGTGGAATTATATCTGCAATGCATTTGTGCGCAACGATGGGAATCCGTCGATCGCAATGGCTGCGACATTATTCAGCAGTCTGTTCAATATTGTGTTTGACTATGTACTGATGTTCCCACTGGGACTTTCCATGGAAGGAGCTGCGCTTGCAACGGCACTTTCCCCGGTGGTCGGCATCCTGATCTGCTGTATCCATTTCCGCTCGGAAAAATGTACGGTAAAATTTAAGCCGATGCTGCCATCTTTGCGAAAAATACTTTTCTGCTGTCAGTTTGGTGTGTCCTCTTTTGTGGGAGAGATTTCATCCGGTGTGATCACGGTCGTCTTTAATATGATCATCCTTGGACTTGCCGGAAATACCGGAGTGGCGGCTTACGGCGTGGTTGCAAACACATCACTTGTTGCAGTTGCCCTGTTTAACGGAATTGCACAGGGCTCCCAGCCGTTAGTCAGCGAGGCATATGGCAGGGATATTCATAAAGATGTGAAAACTTATTTAAAAATGGCGGTTACGACTGCAGTAGGCGTCTCTGTACTTCTGGTTATTTTTATTTACCTGTTTGCACCTGTGGTGACTGCAGTGTTTAATGGCGAACATAACAGGACGCTTGCTGACTACGCAGAAACCGGACTGCGGATCTATTTTATCGGATTTTTATTTGCCGGGATCAATATCGTAGGGACTGCCATATTAAGTGCTGTCGAATCTACAAAATATGCATTTGCAGCGTCGATTTCCCGAGGTTTTGTGGCGATCATTTTCTTTGCATTTATACTGTCCGCAATATTTGGATTAAACGGGGTATGGATGGCCTTCCCGGCGGCGGAATTTGTGACAATGCTGATCACACTGTGTGGATTGCGGAGAATAAAGTTTGTTGATAAAAATTCTTAACACTTAGAAAATCTCTTGACAAAATGCAGATCGTGGTGTAAATTCAAGATACCCAATAGGGGTATATGGTATACAATAAAATGGTAAAACCGTGATAAAAAATCAGGGACAGCACAGACTATACAGACCGGAGGCAGACAGATGGCATGTGAAAAATGCAGCGCAAATGGAGATAATGTGAAGCATAAACAGCGTGAGAGTGCAGAAAAAAAGGCACTGCTTACGAGACTTTCCCGGATAGAGGGACAGGTGCGGGGAGTGCGTGCCATGGTGGAAGATGACAGATATTGCGTGGATATCGTCACACAGGTATCTGCGATCCAGGCTGCATTAAACGGATTTAACAAGGAGCTGTTAGCACGCCATATTAAAACCTGCGTTTCCGAAGACATCAAAGAAGGCAATGAGCAGGCTGTCGACGAACTCTGTGAACTGTTAAAAAAATTGATGAAATAACGGTTTGTATTTAGAAATGGAGATTGACATGAAGGAAAAGTTTGACGTAACAGGCATGAGCTGTTCGGCATGTTCCTCCCATGTGGAAAAGAGTGTTTCCAAACTGGAGGGCATAAAGACAGTCAGTGTCAACCTGCTGACAAACAGCATGCAGGTCGAGTATGATGAGACAAAGCTTGATACCGGAAAGATTATTGAGGCGGTGGAACATGCCGGATACGGTGCCTCGGTAAAAGAAGACGGAAAAGCAGCAGTAAAGGCGGGGGAGACGGAGGATGCCGTTTCCATCCAGCAGAAGAATATCAAAAACATGAAGACAAGACTGATCATATCCGTGATATTTCTGATACCGCTCATGTATGTGTCGATGGGACATATGATCTACAACGCGCTTGGCGTTCCGATGCCGCCGCTTACCATGAAGTTTTTCCATGGAAGTGAAAATGCAGTCATTTACGCATTTACGCAATTCCTGCTTTTACTTCCGATCCTGTTTGTTAATCAGAAATATTTCCGCAACGGCTTTACAACATTAGTGCGCAGGAGTCCAAACATGGACAGTCTGATCGCAATGGGAGCAACTGCGGCGACGGTATACGGTATCTTCGCGATTTACCGGATCGGCTGGGGATTCCGTATCGGAGACATGGAACTGGTACATCAGTACAGCCATGATCTTTATTTTGAATCCGCCGGAACAATTCTTACGCTGATCACGGTCGGAAAATATCTTGAGACGAAGTCAAAAGGAAAGACGAGTGAGGCAATCACAAAGCTGATGAACTTAGCACCAAAGACAGTGACAGTCGTGCGCGACGGCAAAGAACAGGTCATTGATGCGGCAGATGTGGTACAGGGGGATATTTTCGTGATCAAGCCGGGAGAGTCGGTTGCGGTGGACGGTGTGATCTTAGAAGGAAAATCCTCTTTTGATGAATCCGCGATCACCGGAGAGAGCATCCCGGTGTTAAAACAGGAAGGCGATAAAGTAATCTCTGCATCCATCAATAAAGCCGGACTGATCCGTGCGCGTGCAACGCGTGTCGGCAAAGATACGACGATCGCACAGATCATCAGTCTTGTGGAGGAAGCATCTTCGAGTAAGGCTTCAATCGCACGTCTGGCCGATAAAATTGCGGGAATCTTTGTCCCGACAGTTATTGGAATCGCGATCGTAACATTTATCTTATGGCTGGCAAGCGGGGCAGATTTTGAGTTTGCAATGTCCTGCGGAATTGCAGTTCTTGTGATCTCCTGTCCGTGTGCACTTGGACTTGCAACACCGGTGGCAATCATGGTTGGAACCGGAAAGGGTGCGGAAAACGGTATCCTGATCAAATCAGGAGAGGCATTAGAGACAGCACATATTGTGGATACCGTTGTAATGGACAAGACCGGAACCATTACTTATGGAAAACCGGTTGTGACGGATATCAGAACCTATGCAGGAATTTCAGAGAACGATCTGCTTAAGATTGCGGGCAGTCTTGAGAAGGGAAGTGAGCATCCGTTAGCGGAAGCGATTGTCTCCGATTGCGGGAAAAAGAACATCGTTCCGGAAAAAGTAAATGACTTTGAAGCGCTGTTTGGAAAAGGAATTAAAGGACGTTTATCTTCCGGCAGACTTTACTATGCAGGAAATGAAAAGCTGATGGAAGAGGCACACGTTGCCCTGTCCGGTGAGATAAAAAAAGAGATGGAACAATTTGCAAAACAGGGCAAAACACCGCTTCTGTTTGCAGATGAAACACAGATCATAGGCGTGATCGCCGTTGCGGATGTCGTAAAACCGACCAGCCGTGAAGCGGTCAGACAGTTCAAAGAATACGGAATCCATGTCATCATGTTAACCGGTGACAATGAAGTGACGGCACAGGCGATCAAAGATCAGGTAGGAATTGATGAAGTCATTGCCGGAGTGCTTCCGACACAGAAGGAAGAAAAGATATCCGCCTTAAAGAACAGCGGACATAAAGTTGCAATGATCGGAGACGGTATCAACGATGCGCCGGCGCTTGCTTCCGCAGACGTGGGAATCGCGATCGGGGCAGGTACGGATGTAGCCATTGAGAGCGCGGACATCGTCCTGATGAAAAATGACCTGATCGATGCGGTCGGGGCGATCCGTTTGAGCAAAGCGGTTATCCGAAATATCAAGGAAAATCTGTTCTGGGCATTTTTCTATAACAGCATCGGCATTCCGCTTGCGGCAGGACTTTTATATCCGATCTGGGGATTAAAATTAAACCCGATGTTTGGTGCGGCTGCCATGAGCTTAAGCAGCGTCTGTGTAGTAAGTAATGCACTGCGCCTTAGATGGGTAAAGCTTGGAAAAAAATCTTCATCCGGAAATGAGACAGGTAACATGGAACAGGAGAGTGCGGTCTGTGAAAACAGAGCGGTCACTTCTGAAATAAAAACAAAAAGTGATGTATCAGAAAGCGAGGAACAAACAATGAAAACAACATTAAGTATTGAAGGAATGATGTGCGGACACTGCCAGGCAACCGTTGAGAAGGCTTTAAAAGGAGTACCGGGTGTGTCTGAGGTAGTGGTGAGCTTAGAGGACAAAAATGCAGTTGTTACCGCAGAGGAATCAGTCAGTGCGGATGCATTAAAAGCAGCCGTTGTAGATGCAGGATATGAGGTAACTAACATTCAGTAAGGAATTGTTACGGGCACAGAAATTGTATTTTGCAGATCAAAAAAGATAAGCATAAAAGAGAAGGGGAGGCCGTGGTTACTCGGCTTCCCCTTCTTCTACGATCTGCTCTAACACGCGGATCAGATCCTGCATGTTATTAAGCTCTACATTTCGCTCGAGGATCAGATTTTTCAGATCCGTTGAAAGTGTCTCGAATTTGTCTTTGATTCCAGGTGCTACATAAGATGCCATATGGTCCTCCTTTTATTTCCGGCAGCAGATTTGCCTGCGGGACGTGTAATCTATCGTTTTTGTGTGGTTACCTGTTTATCATGTACAAAAATTTCAAAAAATATGCCGTAAAAAACACTTCTTGTAAAAATCGCCGTTATCCTTTAATATTAAAGAAGGCATATAGCCGTATTGGAACATTATAAATGAAAGAATGGAAACACCATGGATTATTACAGCAGTCAGATCAGTAAATTAATACAGGAATTATCGTCTCTTCCGGGAATCGGTGCAAAATCTGCACAGCGTCTGGCATTTCATATTTTGAATATGCCGGTGGAACAGGTCGAAGAACTTTCGTCTGCGATCGTGGATGCAAGGAAAAATGTCCGTTACTGTAAGGAATGTTTTACCCTGACAGATGATGAACTGTGTCCGATCTGTAAGGATGCCGGACGTAACCACAAGACGATTATGGTTGTGGAAGATACCAGAGATCTTGCAGCATATGAAAAAACCGGCAAATACGACGGGGTTTATCATGTCCTGCATGGGGCAATTTCTCCGATGCTTGGAATCGGACCTGCAGATATCAAGTTAAAAGAGCTGATGCAGCGCCTGCAAAAGGATGTTGACGAGGTGATCATTGCGACAAACTCAAGCCTTGAGGGAGAAACGACGGCGATGTATATCAGCAAACTGATCAAACCTACCGGGATCAAAGTGACAAGGATCGCAAGTGGTGTTCCGGTCGGCGGAGATTTAGAGTATATTGATGAGGTAACACTGCTCCGTGCCTTAGAAGGCAGAACGGAGATTTAATAAAAGGAATAGAAAGGAACATGACTAGACTATGACAAATCTGGAACTTGAAAAAACAGCGAACGAAGTCCGCAAAAGTATTGTAACTGCAGTACACAGCGCAAAAGCCGGACATCCGGGCGGATCACTCTCCGCAGCAGATATCTTTACTTATCTGTATTTTGAGGAGTTAAACATTGATCCGAAGAATCCTAAGATGGCAGACCGCGACCGTTTTGTGCTTTCAAAAGGCCACACGGCGCCGGGACTTTATGCAGTTCTGGCAGAACGTGGATTTTTCCCGAAGGAGGATCTTGTCACACTGCGTCATACAGGCTCTTACCTGCAGGGACATCCGGATATGAAACACATTCCGGGGATTGATATGTCATCCGGTTCTTTGGGACAGGGACTCTCCGCAGCAGCCGGAATGGCAGCAGCCGGAAAGTTTGACAAAAAAGATTACCGTGTCTATGCACTCTGCGGAGACGGTGAGATCCAGGAAGGCCAGATCTGGGAAGCTGCCATGTGGGCAGGATTCCGCAAACTGGACAATCTGGTTGTGATCGTTGACAATAATAACCTTCAGATCGATGGAACTGTTGATGAAGTATGTTCTCCTTACCCGATCGACAAAAAATTTGAGGCATTTAATTTCCATACGATCAATATCAATGGAAATGACTTTGATGAGATTCGTGCTGCATTTAAAGAGGCGCGTGAGACAAAGGGAATGCCGACTGCGATCATTGCAAAGACCGTAAAAGGAAAAGGTGTATCTTTTATGGAAAATGCCGTAGACTGGCATGGAAAAGCTCCAAATGATGCGGAGTATGAAATCGCAATGAAAGACCTTGAGAAAGTGGGGGAAGCATTATGTCAGAAATAAAGAAAATTGCAACAAGAGAAAGCTATGGAAATGCTCTGGTAGAAGTGGGAAAAGAGCATGAAGACCTGATCGTATTAGATGCGGACCTTGCAGGCGCAACAAAGACCGGAATTTTCAAAAAAGCGTTCCCGGAGCGCCACTGGGATGTCGGTATCGCAGAGGCAAATATGACCGGCATCGCAGCAGGACTTGCAACCTGTGGAAAAGTGCCGTTTATCAGCTCTTTTGCCATGTTTGCGGCAGGAAGAAACTTTGAGCAAGTGCGCAACTCGATTGGATATCCACATCTGAATGTCAAGATCGGTGCAACTCACGCAGGTATCTCCGTTGGTGAGGATGGCGCAACCCATCAGTGCCTGGAGGATATCGCCCTGATGCGCACGATCCCTGGCATGGTAGTCATCAACCCGGCGGATGATGTAGAGGCAAGAGCTGCCGTACACGCTGCATATGATCATGCAGGACCTGTATATCTTCGTTTTGGCCGTTTACCGGTTCCTGTATTCAATGATGAGGCAACCTACAAATTTGAGATCGGCAAAGGAATTGTCTTAAAAGAAGGAAAAGATGTGACAATTTTTGCAACCGGACTCTGTGTGAATGAGACGGTAGAGGCAGAAAAAATGCTTGCAAAAGACGGTATTGATGCAGAGATCATCAATATCCACACCATCAAACCGATCGACCGTGAACTGGTTGTAAAATCCGCGTTAAAGACCGGAAAAGTCGTTACGGTTGAGGAACACTCTGTGATCGGTGGACTTGGAAGTGCGGTATGTGACGTGCTCTGCGAAGAGGCTCCGACGAAAGTCTTAAAGATCGGTGTCAACGATGTATTCGGTGAGTCAGGTCCGGCATTAGAGCTGCTTCATAAATATGAGCTTGATGCAGAGGGCATCTACAAAAAAGTAAAAGCATTTGTAAAATAATAAAAGAAATCCAAAAGAGAGACTGCTGTCATTACGGAAACGTATGCAGCAGTCTTTTTCTGTCGAAAAGTTTTTGAAAAACTGTCCATAAAACCACAAAAAAATCGGACATGCTGTGATACCATTTCAAAATAAAAAAAGCTTTTTAAATTTAAACAGGGAGGATTGGAATGATTGAGATTATCCGGGAAGAAAATTGGGATGATACGAAAGAAAAAAAGCTGCCAAAAGATATCAGACAAATTGGGAGACCGGATGTTGGGGAGAGAATATACATAGAGGATGAAGTATACAGGTATCTGCATCCATATGAGAGCTGCTGTGAAAAACTTGTATATGTTTTGCTTGGAAGATTCGAAAATTACAGTGGAAGACAGTGCACATTTGTGGAGGCAGCAATACAGCTGGAACATTTGGAATTTGATGCAGAGATTCCAAGATGGAGCGACCATGAATGGGCGTATATATATAAACGGTTAAAAGATGAGTATGACAGCATGGTCATTGTTGGATGGGCATTAGATCACAGAGGATGTCTGCCGAATATGACAAAACAGATCGAACAGTTTCATCAGACGCATTTTGGCGGCGTTCATCAGACATTGTTCTTAATGGATACACTGGAAAAGGAGGAAACATTTTTCAGCATCCGGAACGGACATCTGTACCGGAGAGAAGGATTTTACATATATTATGACAGGCACGCCGCGGTAAAATTAAAAAAGATGGAACACAGGGAAGAAAAAACAGAAGAAGTAAATCTGCCGGAGACAGACGAGGTTACATTCATGCAGCCGGACGAGCCTGTTTACGACATAAAAGAAAAGGAAGATACGAATGATATCGATATCCTGGAAGAAGAACTCTATATGGAAGAGAGTATGCAGCCGGACGAGCCCGGACTGCAGCCACATCCGGAACGAAAAAGACAGGGGCGTTATCGGAAACAACTGGAAGAAGCGGAAAAAACGGAAGAGGCAAAGATCCCTGCATATTCCTCCCTCGTATTGGCTGTGGTGGTACTGACTCTTGGTTTTACCGCTTATCAGAACCATAAGAAGATGAATGAGATGGAAAATACTCTGGCACAGATGAATCAGGTACATATCGTGACAGAAATGCCGGAAACAGAAAAAACGGCAGATTCTGGGATCGTGGTGGAAAATATTGCAGGGAATATAGAAAAACAGACGGAGACAAAACAGGCGGATGAACATAGTACGCAGACAGAGGCGGAACAGCTTCAAACAAATGGAACGCAGGCGGCGGAGGCATCCGCACCGGATGAAACGGCAGGGATACAGGCAGGAACGGAATTGTCAGGAATGACAGATACAGAAGAAACTGCAGAAACGTCTGGAACAGCAGATGCCCAGAAAACGATGGAGTCCCAGGAAACAGAGAGTATGCAGAATCGGGAGGGAGAACAGAAGGCGGAAGCGGACACAGATGAAACAAACAGCAATAAGGAAAACGTAAAAGAGACGGCGGCACAGCCGGATGAGGCACAGACATATTTAAAACAGGGGTACTATGTGGTGCGGCAGGGGGATAATCTGGCTGCGATCTGCCGGAAAATATATCAGACAACAGCCATGATGGACAAAGTATGCGAGGCAAACGGGATTGATGATCCGGATGCGATCTATGCAGGCCAGTATCTGACGCTTCCGAATTAACAAAGCAGCCGCTTCTAAAAATAAGATGAAACATCCAGGGAATAATGCTATAATATCGAAAGATCAGTGTGAAAAAAAGATTTTTCACACACAGGATTTGTGTTTACGCACAAACTTGAGATGCCCGAAATGGGCAAGAACGAGGTTTAAGATGAAAGAGAGATTGGTATGGCGGAAAAAAACAAGAGAGGATTTCATACGGTAGAAGAACCGGATATGGAAGAGTATGAACGCAAGCTGCGTGAACATCGGGTAAAAGTAGTCAGAAGAACCGTTATTCTGATCGTTACCGTATTGGCAGTTTCTGCGGGACTCTGGGTGTTTATGGCACTGCGCCATTATGAGAATTTTGACGTGGGATCGTCTGTTGACAGGGCTGATACGGAGGCTACAAAGTTTGCAGATTTTGGGGAGAATATTTTAAAATACAGCAACGACGGTGCTTTTTATACGGATACGGCAAACGAACTGATCTGGAATCAGACCTATGAGATGACCGATCCGCAGATTGATATTTGCGAAGATTACCTGACAATCTATGATAAAAAGGGAACTATGATCTATATCATGACAAAGGAGGGAATCTTAGGCGGAATAGAAACGACAATGCCGATCCAGCAGGTGCGTGTGGCATCGCAGGGAACGGTGGCGGTTCTGATGAAAAAAGATGCTTCCGGTTATCTTGCAATGTATGATAAAACAGGTGCAAAATTAACGGAAGGAGAGATTCACGGTGCAAAAAAAGGGTATCCGGTCGCGATTGCATTGTCATCGGATGCTGTAAGACTTGCAGTTGCCATGTTGGACATCAATGATGGAAGCATAAAAAGTACGATTGCTTTTTACAATTTTGGAACAGCAGGAGAAAGTGAAATTGATCATGTAGTCGGAGCGCAGACGTTTCCAGATACCGTGATCCCGGAAATTGTTTACCTGGCGGATGACAGGCTTGCGGCATTCTCGGATACCGGAGTGATCCTGTTTGAGGGATCTCAGAAACCAAAACAATCCGGAACGATCCCTTTTGAAAAAGAAGTGAAGAGTATTTTCTATAATGATAATTATATTGGCTGCGTGATAAGCAATGAGGATGAGGCAGTGACACATCACATAAGTGTCTATGATCTGGATGGAAAAAGCGTTCTGGAAAAAGATTTTACAATGGAGTATACAGGTGTGGAATTTCTTGCGAACAATGAGATTTGTATTACAAATGAAAACGCATGTGATATATACACCATACATGGGATATATAAATTCCATCATGAGTTTGAACAGACATTGTATAAGATCATTTCCGAGAGTGGCGCGCTGAATTATACATTGATACTGGAAGATACAACAGAAAAAATAAGACTGAAATAAGGAGCATACATATGAACTGGGTTTTGCTGCTGGTATTGCTGATACTGGGATACAATATTATAAGAGGATATAGAAAAGGATTTTTGCGAATTGTGTATTCCCTGGTATCGTGGGTCATAGTACTTACATTTGTTACCGTTGCAACACCATACATTAATACGTATCTGATGGAACACACGACACTATATGAAAAGATTGAGCAGCAGTGCAGTGAACAGATAAAAGGATCCGTAGAGGAAAAACAGAGATCCATTCAAAATGAAAGCAGTCCGGATAATCAGAAATTGTCACAGTTTGGGATTATGCTGCCGGACTCAGTGGTAAATGATATTTTTGAGAAGACCGGAAATATGGCGGGAGAGATTATAGAACAAAGTGGCCTGTATGATGAGATAGCAAAACAGATTGCAGAATTTGTGGTAGAGGGAATTGCATTTCTGATCGCATTGGTCGCAGCGTGGACCATCGTGCATGTGATAGCGCGGGCGTTAAGAATTGTTTCACGGATTCCGGTACTGAGCGGGGTAAATCGTACACTCGGTGTATTTGCCGGTGGGATATACGGACTGATACTGGTATGGATCGGGTTTTACATGATAGCTGTGACAAGTACGAGCGAAATGGGAAGTGCCCTGGTTGCCTGCATATATCAGAGCAGATTGTTAAAATACCTGTATGAAAACAACGTAATTCTGACACTCATTATGAATTTTTTATAGACAGAAAAAAAGTGTTGACATATCCGGACAATGATGGTAGTATAAAAGTCCACTGCGAAAGACAAGCACTTTTGCTGGGGCGGGAAAAAGATACTTGATTGTTTATCTTTTGGAAAATAAAAAAGTTATTGACAAACAGAACAACACATGATAAGATATCAAAGTTGTCGCGTTTAAGATAAC
>ERZ791744.1975-NODE-1975-length-12097-cov-11.328932_pt1 | contig 12097 bp, 9 predicted proteins | sample MGYA00510039_ERZ791744 | MGnify/ENA primary metagenome ERZ791744 (study PRJEB30046, sample SAMN00791969) | human gut metagenome | study: EMG produced TPA metagenomics assembly of the A metagenome-wide association study of gut microbiota in type 2... | reverse complement strand
TGGAACCATATAAACAACTGTACTACAATATTTTAATTTATAGAACTCCTCTTAAGAAAGTTCATCGATACACTGTACGCCCTGTCGCACGTATCGAAGTCGGAAATCCAGCGCATCACGGGCATCGGCACGCACACGTGTTTCGACACCGTCCGCAATTTCCGTTTCAAGACGCTGGCCACCTTCTTCAAGGCAGCCGAACAGGTGTGCGAGATAGATTTCGACGTAACCACCCTGAGGCTGATCATAGAGAGCTGCATCATGCACAAGACGAACCTGATAGTACGCGAGGCCGATCCCGACGAGGAGCCTGGAGAAAACGAGTTCAGGATTCTGAAGCAGCTTTCCGTAGGCACGGACTCCCGAAAAGGCAACCCGACGGGAAAAAAAGCTGAAAAGTTGAAGTAAACATCAGGAAGTTTACCCGGATATTCGTACAAAAGCTCCGGCTTTTCGTACGAATATTCAAAAAAATCTCCGGACATTGTCTGCACATCGCATCCGTTTCCGGAACATCTTTACGCATCAGAATCAGACCGAAAGACCAACGGCAACACTCGTCCGGTCACCCAATCCGTACCAATCGACAAAATCCGGACAAATCGACAAACCGGGCAACCGTTTGCGCAAACATGCTGAAACGTCAATAACATATCACAAAAAAGCTCAACAAACGCAAGTTTAAGCCCTTCCGAGTGAACCTTTCTGCCCATTATTTGTTATCTTTGCAGCGAAGAACGACTTCCTATGCGGCTGTGGGAGCGGATCCTAGACAGAAGCACGATGTGCGTCATCTTCCATATTTGGAGATAACAAACTGATTCATAGTGTTTTTCAGACGCTAGGAAGGAGAGAGAGGTGCATCCGTACCTCAACAAACATTCAATCAAGAAAAAAGGGAACAAAAAAAATCAGAAGGACAAACATCCACAGACATGGAAAAAGAACAGGTATGGCTGCCCCTGCAGACGGTGTACAACAAAGAGCTGCTTGTAGCCGACTATCTCAAAGAGCAGGGCATTGAGCATTACATCCCCATGACATACGAACTTCGCGACACCGGACACGAGGGTGAATGCACCCACATACTCGTACCCGCCATCCACAACCTGATTTTCATCCACCGTCCCTACGACGCCAACTGGTGCCGGCAGTTCGCCTCCGAAGCCCCGCTGCCCGTCTATTTCCTGAAGAAGGAACGCAACGGCAACGACTACTGCACGGTGAGCGAACGCGACATGCAGAACTTCATGCATGCCACCAACCCCGACATCCAGGGCACGCGGTTCATCGATTCCGAAAAGCTTCGCGGCAAGCGCAGCGTCCCCGTCCGGGTAGTACGCCGCGGTCCGCTCTACGGTGTGACCGGCAAGTTCCTCCGCTACGGAGGCCGCCACTACATCGCCATCGAAATACCCCAAAGCACCGCCCTGCTCAAAGTGAGCTACACCTGGTGCGAAACCATCGAAGAGTAAATTCAGAAAAATAATATAAAATCATTAACAGACAAGCATGAAACTAAAAGCTTTATCACTTGTTATTTTTATGGCATGTTCGCCCCTGCTCATGGCGCAGTCGGGCATGACCGACCAGCAAGTGCTGGAATATGCTAAAGATGGAGTAAAACAAGGCAAAGACCAGCGTACCATAGCTACCGAGCTGGCACGCCGAGGCGTAACCCGCGAACAGGCGGAACGCGTGAAGAAAATGTACGAACAGCAGACAAACACCGGCTCGGAAGACCTGAGCGGAACTGCCAAGGCAGAAGCACGCCTGCGCCAGCAAGTGCAGGAAGACAACTCTACCCTGCTCGACGAACAGCCACAGGCACAGGAAGTGGCACAGCAGGACGCCGTATTCGGCCGCAACATCTTCAATACCCGCAACCTTACGTTCGAACCGAACGTCAACATAGCCACCCCGCCCAACTACCGTCTCGGTCCGGGCGATGAAGTGGTAATCGACATCTGGGGAGCCAGCCAGAACACCATCCGCCAGCAGATCTCGCCCGACGGAACCATCAACCTCGAACAGCTCGGCCCTGTATTCCTGAGCGGCATGAGCATCGAGCGCGCACAGCAGTACCTCACCGGCGAGCTCCGCAAGATCTATTCCGACCAGAGCAACCAGATACGCGTCACACTGGGCAACACCCGTACCATCCAGATCAACGTGATGGGCGAAGTGATACAGCCGGGTACCTACGCCCTCTCGGCCTTCTCTACCGTATTCCACGCCCTCTACCGTGCAGGCGGTGTGAGCGACATCGGTAGCCTCCGTAACGTGAAAGTATCGCGCGGCGGACAGACCGTAGCTACGGTAGACGTTTACCAGTTCATCATGCAGGGCAAGACCCGCGACGACATCCGCCTGGAAGAAGGCGACGTGATTATCGTTCCTGCCTACGAAGAACTGGTACAGATTACAGGCAACGTGAAACGCCCCATGCGCTACGAAATGAAGAAAGGCGAAACCCTTTCTACCCTGCTGAAATATGCCGGCGGATTTACCAGCGACGCCTATACCAAGAGCCTGCGCATCGTACGCCAGAACGGTAAGGAATATCAGGTAAACACCGTGGATGACACCGACTACAGCGTATGCAAGCTGCACGACGGCGACGTAATCACCGCCGAAGCCATTCTGGACCGCTTCACCAACAAGCTGGAAGTACGCGGCGCCGTATACCGTCCGGGCATCTACGAGCTGGGCGGCAAGCTGAACACCGTACGCGAACTGGTAGAGAAAGCCGACGGACTGATGGCAGACGCCTTTACCGGCCGTGCCGTACTGTACCGCGAGCGTGAAAACAAAACCCGCGAAGTGAAACAGATAGACATCCGCGCCATCATGGACGGCAGCCAGCCCGACATCCCGTTGCAGAAAAACGACGTACTCTACATCCCCAGCATCCACGACCTGGAAGACCTGGGCAACGTACAGATATTCGGCGAAGTAGCTCATCCGGGCGACTATCCGTATGCCGACAACATGACCCTCGAAGACCTCGTGATCACCGCAGGCGGTCTGCGTGAATCGGCTTCCGTAGTACGTGTCGACGTGGCACGCCGCGTAAAAGATCCGAAGAGCACCGAAAGCCCCGCTACCATCGGACAGAACTTCTCTTTCGGCCTGAAAGACGGCTTTGTGGTAGACGGCGAACCGGGATTCACTCTCCAGCCTTACGACCAGGTATTCGTACGCCGCAGCCCGGGCTACAGCGCACAGCAGAACGTGGTAGTAGACGGTGAAGTGCTTTACGGCGGAACCTACGCCCTGAGCAGCAAGAACGAACGTATCAGCAGCATCATCGCCAAGGCAGGAGGCGCCACTCAGTTTGCCTACGTAAAGGGAGCCAAGCTTACCCGTGTAGCAAACGACGAAGAGAAACGCCGCATGCAGGATGTAGTGGACATGATGCGCAAGGAAATGGGTAACGGAGCCATCGACTCACTCGGTCTGAAAGTACTCGACACCTTTACCGTAGGTATCAACCTGGAAGAAGCCCTTGCCAATCCGGGCAGCGATGCCGACATCGTATTGCGTGCAGGCGACGTAATCAGCGTACCCGAATACGTGAACACCGTGAAAATCAGCGGTGCAGTGATGATGAGCAACACCGTATCTTACAAGCAGGGCGAAGGTGTGAAATATTACCTGAGCCAGGCAGGAGGCTACAGCCAGAACGCCAAGAAGAGCAAGAAGTTCATTGTCTACATGAACGGCCAGATAGCCGAAGTGAAAGGCAGCGGCAAGAAGCAAATCGAACCGGGCTGTGAAATCATCGTGCCCAGCAAACGTCACAAGCCGAACCAACTGGGTAGCATACTGGGCTATGCCACTTCGTTCGCTTCACTGGGAACCATGGCAGCATCCATTGCTAACTTGATAAAATAATATAGATTTCTCATAAGCCACAGGGAGCACGGTAAGGAACACTTTACTGCAACTTTTCTCACTTACCAAGCCGTGCCGACTGTGGTATTTTCCACATAAACATATATGACAGAAAACAAAAACTATCAGCAACCGGACGTACAAGATCCGGAAAACAATGAACTCGAAATAGACTGGATGGAGATATTACGCAAAATCATCGCCATCCGCAAAACCCTTTACAAGGCAGCCGGCGTTGGCGTGGTGCTGGGTATCATTATTGCCCTGAGTATTCCTAAACAATACACCGTAACTGTCACTCTTTCTCCTGAAATGGGAAATGAAGCGAAAACAGGAGGACTAGCCAGCTTAGCTTCTTCATTTCTAGGTGGAGCAGCAACAAGCAACAGCCCGGATGCGCTGAATGCCACCCTGGCTCCGGATATTGTAGCTTCTACTCCATTCATTTTGGAACTTTTCAATACCCGTGTGCAGACACTGGATGGCGAGCTGGATACTACTCTAGTGGCCTATCTGGATGAACAGCAATCTCCGTGGTTCAGCTATATTGTAAAAGCTCCGGGCATGGCAATTGGAGCCATTAAGTCACTCTTTACAGAGGAAGCCGATACAGTATCTGTTTTAAATCCATTCCAACTGACAGAAGAAGAAGCGGGAAAAGTAGAAGGAATCAGAAACACTGTTACAGCGAATGTAGATTTAAAAACAGCCAAAACTACGATTAGCGTTACACTGCAAGACCCGAAAGTAACTGCTATTGTAGCCGACAGCGTAGTAGCTAAACTCCAACAGTATATCATCGACTACCGTATCAAAAAGGCAAAAGAAGACTGCGCCTATCTGGAAGGACTCTACCACGAGCGCCAGCAGGAATACTACGACGCACAAAGCAAGTATGCCCATTATTTCGATACCAACCGTAATATTGCATTTCAAAGTATACGTGCCGAACAGGAACGTTTGCAAAACGATATGAACCTTGCTTATCAGGTATATAGCCAGGTAGCACAACAATTGCAAATGGCACGTGCAAAAATACAGGAAGAAAAACCCGTATTTGCTGTGGTGGAACCAGCAAGCATACCATTACAGTCTTCAGGAGCAAGTCGAAAAATGATTTTAGTGGGAGTTGTATTCTTAGCAATTTGTGGAACGGGAGCATGGATACTAATTGGTCATCCATATTGGATTAAAATAAAGAAAATAGTCCCAATAAAATAAGCTAAGTTTATAAGTAAACGTTCAAATTCTAATTCATTACCTCAAAGAATAAAAACGTACCTTCATACTGTAATCAAAATTTTTATAAATATATAATTATAATAATATTGAAGAGCTGTCTATTCATTACAAAGTGAAAGCCATGCCACAACAAGAGCATGGATAAGTATATATGACATAAAATCTTACCTGTACAAGTCGAAGGATAATTGGAGCTGGGAGCAAATTCATATCTATTAGGTGAATAATATATTTTCAAGGAAAAATCAATATCGTTTAACTAACTTTTCGTTTTGTGTAAGACAGATAATAAAAAAACAGCTGTTACTTACCTGAATTATGTACTTTATGATATAGACAGTTCGATAGCAAAACATTTCATCCGTTGATTACCGGATGAACATAAAGACCCGCTCTTATTTGTAAGTAGCTTTATGCCAAATATCTCGGCGACTTATCGTATGCTCCAGTCAACGCGTCACATGAACAAACTGTCCGCATTAAAGTATTTGAGGAAATTCTTCTAAGAAATTGTCAAAGGTAGAAAGGATTATAAAATCTTCTGTCTATGACAATCAAAATGAGTACTAGCAAATATTAATAATTACGTTCATATACGTTTTTTATAGAAAAACGCTAAAATGCGTTTTCCCATCAAGTACTGCAAAATTGGACGCTAGCAAATCTTATGTGAAGTGCACGTTAAAATCTGACAATCCGTATAATTATTGTTTATTATGCTAACCATTAATAAATCATATTTATTCCTTCTATATTTTTCAATTTTAGCATCCTTATCCTATTTCTATTTTCCCGATTTAGGTGTTTATATCACAGTGATGACATTAGTATCTTTCCTGTTGATTTTTCTTAACACATTTACTTTATTCAAAATTCCTAGCTTTTTGGGAGTTATAAGTCTAATTATTCTATTAGACCAACTAATTGCTTATACGATAACGTGGGACAACAATTCTTTTTGGAAATTATTCTCTTTCTATTTTTATGCATCATTTTTTCTGTTTATACCTAATAATAAAAACTATTTATCACTTATAGAAAAAATTTTGAAGGTCTTTGTTTTTATTGCTGTTTTTAGTTGTATATTCGCTATAGTCTTTCAACTTAGACCAGATGTTTTTAGTTTCCGTGAAGGAGGATTTAATATAGCCAATAAGTATTCTTCCATCTGGGGGCATAGAAATGCCTTTGCAGGAGCTCTGCTTTGTGGAATTTTCTCACAATTATATTTTATGAAAGTAAAAAAGAGCAACACTTTCAAACAGAAAATGAAATTAATTTTCCTGATTGGCAATTTAGTTATAACTCTATCAAGAACAGCTTATGTTACAATAGTAGCATTCTATTTTTTATATTATGTAATGAATTATAAACAACACAAAAAAGAATTTCTCTATTTATCTTTTATTATAGTTATATTAATTAGTGCCTATTTACTTTTTCCCGATTTAAAAGCATTCGTAGACATATATATGATACGAGAAGAATCAGGACTAACAGGAAGAGACTATGTGTGGAGCATTGGTATAGATTTATTAAAAGGTGAGCATTTTTTATGGGGATATGGTTTTGGTTATAGTCACATTTTCCTTGGTAATAATGAGGTAACTGGGTCTGCAGGATTTCATAATTTGTATTTAACTTACCTTGTAGAAGGTGGAGTCATATTACTCGGTTGTTACTGTTTGATTATATCATATATTGTAAAAAAAATGTGTTCAACATGGTTGTCACAAAATAGAGTAGCAGCTTCATTTTGGTTATCTGTCATGTTCGCATATCATGTCTATTATTTTTTTGAAGCTAGTATGCCCTTTAATAATTCTACATATATTAGCTTCTCATGCACCGTCTTAACATTTAGTTTACCACTTATGTATATAAAAATTAAAAAATATGAAAATAGGAATTATCACATTTCATGCACCTCATAACAGAGGATCAATGCTTCAGGCATACGCAATGCATAGTATTATCACAAGATTGGATTCAAACAATAGTGTAGAAATTATTAATTTTTCCAACCTTAGACAAAGAAACATGTATGCTTTACTAAGAAAAGTAAACTCATGGAAAGATTTTCTCTTGAACTGCTTCAAACTTGTTTTTTATCCAAAGTATAAACGCTATTTTAACGACTTTACAAAATTTTCCAAAAGGTATCTTGTCATAAGCCATGATAACTTATACCTTACCACAGATCTTGCCCGATTAAATGGAAGATATGAGTATTTAATTGCTGGAAGTGATCAAATATGGAACACCCAATGCTATGATGCTGATAACGCATACTTTCTAGGTTGGTCGAATTGTCCTCATAAAATAGCATATGCACCAAGTTTTGGTGCAAATGACCTGAATCTATTGGAAAATAAAAGCCAATATAAAGAATGGATAAACCAGTTTCAATCTGTATCAATCAGGGAAAACAACGGGAAGAAATGGCTAAAAACACTTACAGGACGTAACGTGGATGTTGTATTGGATCCAACCTTATTACTACCTAGAAAAGAATGGGATAACTTGGCAAATGAAGAAATGAATTTGCCGAAACAATTTATATTTTTTTATTCAACTGGTTATCCAGAAAATGTATGCAAGTTTGTTCATAAATACGCTAAAGAATGTGGCTTACCAGTCATTATAACTGATATCAAACATTGGGTACTTAAAGGATGGAAATACAATTTTTTATTAGCTAAACATGGTGGGCCAAATGCTTTCCTCACTCTAATAAAAAACGCCACTCTAGTGTTTACCTCATCGTTCCATGGAACAGCATTTTCCATTATATTTGAGAAAAAATTTTATTATCTCGACGATGGAAAGCGAAGTGCCTCTGACGACAGAGCTTTGACGCTTATTGAAGATATGGAGCTAATACATAGATTTAAAAATGTAGATACAGACTCCCTATCAGAACTATTTACACCCATTGACTATAACATAGTTAATGAACGATTGAAAAAAAGAAAAGAATTCAGTCTTTCATGGCTTAAAAAAACACTTAATTGTCAGCAATAGAAATCATGACGAAGTTAAAGACAAACTTATCATATAGTGTAGCCTATCAAATACTCAATATTATTCTTCCATTAATAACAGCACCCTATATAGCGCGAGTTCTTGGATTGACTGGGGTTGGACTTTATTCATATTCCTTTGCAATAATGAATAACTTCCAAATTTTAGCGATGCTGGGAATCACAAACTATGGTAGCCGCACCATTGCTTTTGCTATTACCCCTATGGAAAGAAGTAAACGCTTTTGGGAAATTTATACCATACAATGCTTCTCACACATCATTTTAGGTCTTTTATACGTATCATATGCATGCTCCAACTTTTGTGTCAATTACAATTTAGCTTTTATAGTAGGTATTGGAATATTATCAAGCCTTCTTGACATAAGTTGGCTTTTTTTTGGACTTGAAGAGTTTAAATTAACTGTAATCCGGAACTTCTCTATAAAGATTGTCACCACTGTATTCATCTTTCTTTTTGTAAAAGATGTTAATGACTTGTCCCTATATGCGGCCATAATGGCATTAGGAACTTTGGTTAGTCAATCATATCTATGGTTTTACATAAGGAGATATATCAAATGGATTACTCCTTCATTAGATCTAATAAGAAAGAATATTAAACCAATCCTAGTTCTTTTCATTCCAATTCTTTCGTTCTCCGTATACAAGATATTATCAAAAATCATATTAGGAGCAATGAGTACTGTTGAGGAAGTTGGATTATTTGAGAATGCCTCTAAATTATTAAATGTTCCCCTTAGCTTTATCTCAGCAGTGGGTGCTGTAATGATGCCTCGAATATCTACATTATTAAAAGAAAAAAACATAGACAAAGTAGAAGAGTTTTTGGGCACTTCTATTAAAATGAACACCATCATCATGTCTTGTTTGACTTTTGGCCTAATCGCTACAAGCAACTATGTGACATTAATTCTCTTCGGAGATGAGTTTAAAGGAAGTTCACCCATTCTTTCCATTTTATCCGCCTCGTTATTGTTTATCGCATGGTCGAGCATAATAAGAACACAATGGCTGATTCCTTCAAACCGCAATCAAATATACGTTATATCTACTATTGGCGGAGCTATAATAAATATCATATCTAATCTTTTCTTAATACCAATCTGGGGAGGAATTGGAGCGGCTATAAGTAGTGTTCTCTCAGAATCTTTTATATTTTTTTCATATCTATTTTTCATGAAGAAATATAAAATAAGTTGTGGTGACTTCGTAAGGTCTATTCCATATATTATTTGTGGAATTATAATGCTTTTCACAATCTGCCTTTATATATCAGAAATGAAAAGCAAGTTAGCAAATCTAACTCTTTTGATATCATCTATTCTCGTAGGTATAGTTGTCTATACCATACAATCTTTTTTATATGTAAGATTCAGAGACAAGCAAATATATCATTTAATTTTAAGAATAGTTAAAAAATGAAATTTTCAGTAATTATACCTGCTTACAATGCAGAAAAAACCATCGTAAATACATTATATTCCATATGGAATACCGCTTACAATGATTATGAATGCATAATAATAGATGATGGCAGTAAAGATGATACTTTAGCTCTATGTCGTGACTTTATAAAAGACAAACCTAATTTTAATATATATACCCAAAACAATAGCGGTGTAAGTTCTGCCAGAAATATGGGGATATCAATAGCAAAAGGAGATTGGATTTTATTTGTAGATGCAGATGATACCATAGATAAAACTTATTTTTATCATTTATCCAAGATATGTGATGATAAACATGACCTAATCATTTTTGGTTATACTTTTGGTAAAAAGAGTTATACAGTGAGTTCATCTATAAATAAATGTTTGTCAAAAGATGAATTTTTAACGGCAATATCGAAATATAAAAATATACTAAAAGTTGTTTGCTCTAAAGCCTACAAACGAAATATAATTATTGAACATCATATCAATTTTAACAAAGATATTCAATTAGGAGAAGATTATTTATTTTTTCTTAAATATGTATTGCATGCTGAACGACCTGCCATAATAGATAAATCATTATATGTCTATTCTATTCCTAGCGAGAAGAATCTTTCAAAGAAACATTATCCCATACCTATATCTTTAAAAAAAACAAAATTAACCCAACAAGCACTTTCGTTAGTATTCCATGGCAAAGCCCTATCGAAACTATACAAATCTGAAGCCAAATGTCTAATATATGATGTCTATCTTAGTGATACTTTAGGGCCTAAAGCTGAACGTATATCTGTGGTTAATCTCGTTCGAGAACTAGGGACAGGATGCCCAATAATTCCCGCTTATATAGAAGACTCTATTTACAAATTATTGTTTTTTGCTAAGATTATAAAAAGATGGATACTGAAATGAAACATGCCTATCTGATTGTTGCCCATCAAGATATGAAAATGTTGATGCTCTTGTTAGAAGCAATTGATGATGAACGAAACGACATATTCCTACATATAGATACAAAATCACCACAACTATATGCTGCAATATCAAAACACAAATTGCGCCATAGCCAACTTCATATTTACTCGCGATTCAATGTAATGTGGGGAGACATAAGCCTAGCTCTGCTTGAATTATTTTTATTTGAAACGGCAGCAACCAACGGGCAATATAATTATTTCCATTTATTATCCGGCGTAGATTATCCTCTAAAATCTCAAGATTACATCCATAAGTTTTGTAAAGATAATTACGGGAAGCAGTTTATTGGTTATGACAAAAATAACGAATCTTGGATTCAACGTTATCAATATAAATGGTATTTTACCAAGTATTACAAAGATCCGAATCTTTTTAAACGTGCTTTTTTTAGAACGCTCACTCAATGCGCTTACTTTATACAACATATAGTGGGATATAAGAGAGATTTAGGATATACTGAAATAAAGAAAGGATGCAACTGGTTATCACTTTCTGATAAGTGCGTAAAATATATTCTTTCACAGAAAGAAGTTGTTATTTCAAAATTTCGTTATATTCTTGCCGTAGATGAAATTTTTCTTCACACCATATTGTGGAACTCTCCATTTAGAGATGACATTTATGATATTAACGATGAATACAAAAGTTGCTTGAGAGAAATTGATTGGAGAAGAGGAACACCTTATGAATGGCAGCTTGAAGACGTAAACTTTCTATTGAATTCAGAAAAGTTGTTCGCCAGAAAATTCACATCCAAAAATATTAGTTTAATCAGAACACTAAATGATGGAAACAAAAAAAAGTAATAGAATTACAAATATAAACTTCGTCTGTACTATTTTAATTGTTATTCTACATTGCAGAATAAGTGAAAAAAACATAAATTGTGCTCAGTTTGATTATTACCCTTATTTATTAAAATGGACATCTGTATTAACAGACGTGGCAGTACCTACCTTTTTTGCGATGTCAGCCTTTTTATTATTTCGCAACTATTCAATTAACAAATATTGGGAAAAGCTAAAGAGCAGAACCAAATCATTATTAGTGCCTTATCTTACCTTTTCCGCCTTATTTTTAATTATCGCAAAAATCGCAGATTATTTCCTTAAGGGAGAAATTAATCTAACTTTTGAACAAGGAGTCAAAGAATTTCTGTTAGCAAGTAACAATCCACCTACTTGGTATTTACGCACACTATACATATTCGTTATTGTAAGTCCTATATATTTCTATATTCTAAAATTTTTGAATATATGGTCTATAAGTTTAACTAGCATATTTTTTGCATTTTTTATTTGTATTTATATGCAACCCTATAGTTCTCTACTATTTTGGACGCCAATCTTAATTTTCTTTGCAGGTATTGCAATAAAAAATAATAAATTTAAGCAAATATTAATGAGAGAAGGCAAAATAGGTCCAATTTATTTTTCTTATTTAGCATTATGTAACCATCCAAAATTGGCGTATTGACTAGCATGTTTCTTTCCCATACCT
>ERZ791744.1961-NODE-1961-length-12152-cov-2.806646_pt1 | contig 12152 bp, 10 predicted proteins | sample MGYA00510039_ERZ791744 | MGnify/ENA primary metagenome ERZ791744 (study PRJEB30046, sample SAMN00791969) | human gut metagenome | study: EMG produced TPA metagenomics assembly of the A metagenome-wide association study of gut microbiota in type 2... | reverse complement strand
CTCAAGAAGGCGGCTGCCATCAAAGCTCAGAAAGCCGCCGAGGCGGCAGCCAAGGCCGCTGCGGAAAAGCCTGGCACCGATCAGGCGGAAAAAGGCGAGAGCGCGGAGAAAACTGCGCCCGAGGCCTGATTTAATTTTGAATTAAAACAACAACTACAACATAATGGATTCAGTAGCGAATATTATTCTCTATTTTGTGGTGGCCATATGCATCGCTGTCTTTTCGGTGATGACTGTGACCTCCCGCAAGATTCTTCGCGCGGCTACATATCTGCTTTTTGTACTGATCGGAACTGCTGTGTTCTATTTCCAGCTCGGTTATCAGTTCCTCGGTGCGGTGCAGATTGCGGTCTACGCAGGTGGCATCATGGTGCTGTTCGTTTTCTCAATTCTTCTGACAGGACGGCCTGATGAAAAAACACCTTTGCTTGAGTCGCATCGTCGCGCTCTCGGGATCGGTGTGTCTGTCAGCGGACTTGTGCTGTTGCTCCTCGCTATGTTCTATATGCCTCTGATCGATGGTCTGTCACTCTCTCAGTGCATCGAATCGGGCAAGCATATTGATATGGCGACAATCGGCAATGCGTTTGTCGGTACTGACAGATTTCAGTATCTTCTTCCTTTTGAGGCGATCAGTATTCTTTTATTGGCATGTATAATCGGCGGCGTCACAGTTGCCCGCAAAAGATAATACGCACAGACTATGGACTTGACAATGTTATGGTATCTCGTGCCGAGCGTAATTATGTTCGCGGCCGGTGTCTATGGGTTCTGTACCCGTAAGAATATGATCGCGCTGCTCATTTCGCTTGAGCTCATGTTGAACTCTGCCGATTTGAATTTCGTTGTGTTCAACCGCTTTTTGTTTCCCGGTTCGATGGAGGGAATGGTTTTCACTCTTTTTGCGATTGCCATTGCCGCTGCCGAGACCGCTATTGCTATCGCGATAATTATAAACATATATCGTGCGGTAGGCAATACCGATATTAATTCTGTAAAACAAATGAAATTCTAAATATGGGCACAACTCTTCCAATTTTAATTCTGGCCATTCCCTTTGCGATGTTCCTCATCCTGGGGCTTGGCGGCGTGAAGATGAGCCGTAAAGTGGCCGGTGTCGCAGGTATTCTTGCCAACGGTACGCTTGCCGTACTCGCCTATATTGTGGCCTTCACTTATTTTTTCTCGGGTGATCCGGCTTTTATTGCCGACGGTGTTCGCCAGCAAGTTCAGATTTTCGATGTGACATGGCTCGCATTCACCGATAGAATGGTAGTCAACATCGGTTTTCTTCTGGATCCGATATGCGCCATGATGCTGGTGGTCATAACCACTATATCTTTCATGGTCCACCTCTATAGCTGGGGTTATATGGAGCATGAGCCGGGATTTCAGCGTTATTACGCATTCCTCGCTCTCTTTACTTTTTCGATGCTCGGTCTGGTAGTTGCGACCAACATTTTCCAGATGTACATATTCTGGGAGCTTGTGGGTGTTTCTTCCTACCTTCTGATCGGATTCTTCTATAAGCTGCCCTCTGCGGTTTCCGCTTCGAAGAAGGCGTTTATCGTGACACGTTTTGCCGACCTCTTCATGCTGATCGGTATTCTTGTCCTTTCATATTATGTTTCCAACACTCCGGCCGACGGTCCGCTGGGAGGAGCATCCGCTTTCAATTTCCTTATGCTGAACTCGCAGCCGACAAATGTGCTTGCATCCACTTTAGGTGCGACATTTATGGGTGGTTCCGTTCTCACATGGGCCATGATCCTCATCTTTGTCGGAGGTATGGGTAAGTCAGCCATGATGCCACTTCATATCTGGCTTCCGGATGCTATGGAAGGTCCGACTCCTGTTTCGGCTCTTATCCATGCCGCTACAATGGTTGTGGCAGGCGTCTATCTTGTGGCCCGTTTCTTCCCGCTATTCTGCATAGTGCCCGATTCTCTGACATTTATCACAGTGGTCGGTGCGATCACCGCTTTCTATGCCGCGGTGGTGGCATGTGCCCAGATTGACATAAAGAGAATTCTTGCGTTCTCCACAATCTCGCAGATCGCGTTTATGATGGTGGCGCTCGGATGTGCATATAACGAACCGGTGGAAGGTGTGCATTATTCCGGTCTCGGCTATATGGCAAGTATGTTCCATCTTTTCACACATGCCATGTTCAAGGCACTTCTCTTCCTCGGTGCAGGTTGTCTTATACACGCCGTGCACTCGAACAATTACACGGAAATGGGTGGTCTGCGCAAATATATGCCTATATGCCACTGGACATTCCTCATCGGATGTCTTGCCATCGCCGGCATATGGCCTTTCTCCGGATTCTTCTCCAAGGACGAGATGCTTGCGGCCATGTTCAGCCGTCACTGGTTCTGGGGAGCATGGATGACTATGGTGGCAGGTCTTACCGCCTTCTATATGTTCCGTATGTATTATCTCGTTTTCTGGTGGGAAGAGAATCCCAAATACAAGCAGAGCGGCCATAAACCTCATGACGCCCCCTGGCAGATGTCTCTTCCTCTGATCATCCTCGCATTGGTCAGTTGTGTGGCGGGTTTCATTCATTTCGGAGAATTCGTTACATTCAACGGTGAGCCCTATCATATACACATCGAGGCATCGGTAGCCGCGACATCTCTTACTGTGGCTGTGCTCGCTATCGGTCTTGCCACTCTGATGTATGCAAAGAAGAATCCTCTTCCTTCAAAGGTCAAGAATTTCTGGCCTGCCCTTTGGACAGCCGCCAACCGTCGCTTCTACTGGGACGAGATATACCAGTTTATCACTCACAAGATCATTTTCAATATCATATGCCGCGGTATCGCATGGTTTGACCGTCACATCATTGACGGAACCATGGACGCTTTCGCTTCCATGACGCAGTGGTGCTCACTGAAGATAAAGGGTATGCAGAGCGGTAGCGTACAGACTTATGTCCTGTGGTATTTTGCCGGTGCGGTGATTCTGGTGGTAATAACATGGATCTGCATATTGTAAATTGTAATTGTCGCAAAATATTTTAGATTATGTTTTCAAATTTCTTAATCTGGTTTGTAATAGTTCCCATCATCATGATGGCCGGGCTTGCATGTTGCGGCAACAGCAATATGAAAGCTATCCGTGCGGTGATGGTGGTCTGCTCGACCGTGCTGCTCGGCATGGCCATCTGGCTTGTGTGCGAATTCCTCAGCCTGCGCGCTGCGGGTGATACTTCAGAAATGCTGTTTACCGGCAGCTGGATGTGGTACGAGCCTCTCAATATACACCTCGCCGTCGGTGTTGACGGAATTTCAGCACTGATGCTTCTTCTTTCCGCGATCATTGTTTTCGCAGGTACGTTCGCTTCATGGAAAATTGATCCGCTGCCTAAGAATTTCTTCTTGTGGTTCGCTCTCCTTTCTACAGGTGTTTTCGGATTTTTCATCTCGATCGACATGTTCACGATGTTCATGTTCTACGAGGTCGCCCTTATTCCCATGTACCTTCTCATCGGAGTGTGGGGTACCGGACGCAAGGAATATTCGGCCATGAAGCTGACTCTTATGCTCATGGGTGGTTCGGCATTCCTTATGCTCGGTCTGCTCGGAATCTATTGGCACAGCGTTCCGGCCGGCGGCACTCCTACATGGAATATCCTTGAGATCGCCCACAACAATGCGATCGACCCTTCTTGGCAGAATCTGCTGTTCTGTTTCACCTTCGTAGGTTTCGGCGTTCTGGGCGCCATGTTCCCATTCCACACATGGAGCCCTGACGGTCACGCATGCGCCCCGACCGCCGTGTCGATGCTTCATGCTGGTGTACTTATGAAACTCGGTGGTTACGGATGTTTCCGCATCGCGATATACCTCCTTCCCTCCGCGGCGCAGGAACTCGCCTGGATATTCATTATCCTGACCGGTATTTCGATCGTTTATGGAGCTTTCTCCGCATGTGTCCAGACCGACCTCAAATATATCAACGCCTATTCGTCGGTATCTCACTGCGGCATGGTGCTCTTTGCAATTCTGATGCTCAATCAGACTGCCATGACGGGCGGTATTCTCCAGATGCTCAGCCACGGTCTGATGACAGCGCTTTTCTTCGCGCTCATCGGTATGATTTACGGCCGTACGCATACGCGTGACATCCGTCAGATGGGCGGTCTCATGAAGATCATGCCTTATCTCGGTGTCTGCTATATGATCGCCGGTTTCGCATCGCTCGGTCTTCCCGGTATGTCCGGTTTCGTGGCCGAGATGACAATTTTCTTCGGAGCCTTTGAAAATGGCGATATGTTCCATCGTATTTTTGTGATTGCAGCGACCTGCTCGATCGTAATTACTGCGGTTTACATCCTGCGTGTTGTCGGCAAGCTTATTCTCGGTCCCGTGCAGGACGAGCATCATCTCACGCTTACCGATGCCTCTTGGTGGGAGCGGTTCTCTACAGCCACTCTGATAGTCTGTCTCGCCGGAATCGGCTTCTTCCCGAACTGGATCAATGAGACCATCCAGCAGAGTTTTGTACCGATCATCAATGCTCTCAACACTGCGATCTGACACCACGTTTTATCATTATAGAAACAACAAGAACAACTGCATACAATGGATTATTCACAATTTGGGGCGATGTTGCCCGAACTCATAATTCTGGGACTGTTCTTCATTGTCTTCCTTCTTGACACATTCACCAATGAAGGCGGCAAGAGACTGCTTACTCCGGTCACGACAGTACTGTTCGGCCTCGCCACGGTTGCAATATGGCTGATACCCGGTAGTGCCGACTCCGTCTTCGGAGGCATGTATGTCGATGACTCCGCATGCAAGGCAATGAAGGCTATCCTCAATATCGGAGTATTTATCGTTTTTCTTCAGTCCGCCAAGTGGGTCGAGAGTGATGAAGTCGCAATCCGCAAAGGAGAGTTCTACGAGTTGCTTCTCGTGACTCTGTTCGGAATGTACCTCATGATCTCAGCCCGTCATTTCCTGCTTTTCCTCATCGGTCTCGAATCCGCTTCTCTGCCTCTCGCCGCAATGGTGGCTTTCAACAAAAAGCATTATGAGAGCCACGAGGCTGCCGTGAAGTATATTCTCACTGCCGTGTTCTCTTCGGCTATACTGCTGATGGGCCTTTCGTTTGTATATGCTTTCTCGGGAGGTTCACTCTATTTCGACGACATCCGCGTTGCCGTGACAGGAAGTGAGACATCAGGGCTTCTTATCTGCGCTTTGGCTTTCATGATCGCCGGTATTGGTTTCAAGCTTTCTCTGGTACCGTTCCATTTATGGACAGCCGATGTATATCAGGGTGCCCCCACGGCTATCACCGCTTATCTCTCTGTAGTGTCGAAAGGCGCGGCGGCATTCGCGTTCTTCGTGATATTCGTCCAGGCATTCGGAACTCTCTACAGCGCTTTGTGGGAATGGATGATGTATGCCGTCATCATTGCCACCATCACAGTAGGTAACCTTTTTGCGATCCGTCAGAAAAATATGAAACGCTTCATGGCGTTCTCATCAATTTCCCAGGCAGGATATATAATGCTTGGTGTCATGACTGAATCCACACTCGGTCTCGGGTCGATGATGTTCTACATTTTCGTGTATGTTGTCAGCAATCTCGCAGTCTTCTCGGTTATTTCGGCTATCGAGAATAAGACGGGTAAAGTCGGAATGGATGACTACGACGGACTTCACAAGACCAATCCATGGCTCTCATTTGCCATGACGCTGGCGATGTTCTCGCTTGCAGGTATTCCTCCTTTCGCGGGTTTCTTCAGCAAGATATTGATCTTCACATCGGTTACGGCATCCGACAGCATGGCGCTTTACATGCTTGTGCTTGTGGCGTTGATCAACACGATCATCTCGCTTTACTACTACCTGCTTGTAGTGAAGGCCATCTGGATTAATCCCGGCGAAGCGAAAATTGAAGGTTTCCGCAGTGACTGTGGAAATCGCGTTGCCCTCTGGATATGTGTGGCGGGTATTGTCTTCCTCGGTTTGGTATCACCGATTTATCAATATTGCGTTAATGCCGCATCAACATTGATAGGCTGATGTAAATAATTTGCCAATAATCATAATTTTCAGGCTTCACCGTATTAAATGGGTGCGGCCTGATTTTTTATTTTGTATTATAAATAGTATCTGTCTTAACAGATTTTAACGCCAGAGGTACATGATACGGTATCCGGCGTTTTTTTTCTCCATTGTGTCCGCTGTTTTCGCCTCTGTGTCGGATTGGTTTGAACTATGAACGGATGTGTGTTAATTTTGTGCCATGACAATCCAATTCAGAACTTTTGAATCATGAACATTCGTTTGATTATTTTTTCAGGAATTGTTTCCGCTGTCACCATGTTCGCATCGGATGAGATTTCGCATGGGATTGGAGGAAATCCCTCCGTATGTGAAGAACGTGCGCCTGAATCCAACGAAAGCAAGATATGGTCGTTCGACGATTGCATAGATTGGGCGCTGGAGAACAATACAGACCTGCGTAGAAATCTTCTTTCCCAGCTTCAGGCAGACCAGAATACAGCTGAGGCAAAAGACGCATGGCTTCCTACCGTCGGATTTTCTACAGTCCAGGGTTTTGTCAATTATCCCAAACCTCAGGATGGGATTTCCGCTAACGGTTATAATAGTTCATACGGTATAAATGCCAATTGGACTGTATGGGAAGGCAATGTCAGGAAGTACAGACTCGAATCTTCGCGTCTGTTGCGTGCGCAGCAGATTCTTGCCGGAGAGGATTTAGTAAGAAATCTTCGCCTTTCGATCCTGCAATCCTATCTTAATATCCTTTATGCCCGCGAATCTGTAGTTATCGCAAAGAAGACACTTGAGGTCAGTGATTCACAGTTGCAGAGAGCACGACGGCTTGAAGAATCAGGCAGAACATCGAAAGTGGAGGTCTCCCAGATAGAAAGTCAGAACGCCTCAGATCGATACAGCCTTGTGCAGGCGGAAGGCAATCTGGCCACCGCAGTAACCGCTCTTAAGAACGTACTTGCATTAGGTCTTGATTATGATCTCAATATCGCGGATATTACATTAGACGGGAAAGATGTGAATCTTCCATTGCCTTCCAAGGAAGAGACCTTCCGGAATGCTGTCGCGTGGCTCCCCGGAATCAAAAGCAACGATCTCAGCAAAGAGATCTATGATAATGATATAAAGATCGCCAAAGCCGGAAGAATGCCTACAATATCGCTGAGCGGAGGAGTCGGTACGGGTTACAATTCCGGAGGACGTAATTGGACTTATCAGATGGGTCGCGGATTTAATGAAAATGCATCTCTTTCGTTATCTGTACCTATTTATGACGGAAATGCCACAAAACGTGCCGTGGCAAAGGCGCGTATCGCATCTCTGGAATACGAGATAGACAGACAGGAACTTCTTGATGATCTTTCCCAGACAATAGACAATCTTTATGTCGAATCAGAAAACTCAAGATCACGCTATGAATCCGGATTAAAACAACTCGAGGCTGCCGAGATGACAGCGGAACTCGTCGACCGGCAGTTTGATCTGGGCCTTGTAAATCCTCTTGAGCTTCTGACTGCCCATAACGATCTCCTGAATGCACGTCTGGCTGTGCTCCAGAGTAAATTCATGGCGATTCTTTCAGACAAGACAATCATGTATTATGCTACCGCAAACGTATCTTTATGAATATGAACAGACTTATAAAAAACACATTTTATTTCAATACGATGACTTCGATACTTTTTCTGGTCTCATGTTCGGAGTCTTCGAAGATTGAAGTCGAGACCTACACGGTCGAGCCGACGACACTGTCGGAAACGGTCACGGCAACCGGTACCATGGAGTCCGTGACGCAAGTGGATGTCGGCACGCAGGTGACGGGAATAATCGAGACTCTCCATGCCGATTTTAACGATCACGTGAAGAAGGGACAGCTTTTGGCAGAGCTTGAAAAGACTCTTCTTGAAAGTGAACTCAAAAGTGCTGACGCAAATATGGAGTCTGCGCGTGCCACATACGAATATACCCGCAAAAACTATGAGCGCGACAAGGCCCTTCACGATGAGAAACTTATATCCGATTATGAATTTCAGACCTCTCGCAAAGAGTATGATGTCGCCAGACTGAGCTATGAAAAAAGTCAGGCTGACCGTGTAAAGGCTGCCAAGAATCTGAATTATGCGGAAATATATGCCCCGATCGACGGTATAATAATATCCCGTGAAGTCGAAGAAGGCCAGACCGTGGTTTCGAGCATGAACGTGCAGAACCTGTATGTCATAGCCGACCTTGAAAATATGCAGGTCGTCGGCAATGTGGATGAGGCCGATATCGGCCGTGTGAAAGTCGGTCAGCGTGTCACTTTCACAGTCGACGCCTATACTGACGATGTGTTCAGCGGTATGGTAACACAGGTCCGTCTTAATCCTACAACTACTTCCAATGTGGTCACGTATGAGGTTATCGTCAATGCCCCTAACCCTGACCTTAAACTTATACCCGGCATGACTGCTAACCTGACCATCTATACTCTTGAACTTGAAAATGCCACAGCCATTCCACTCAAGGCTCTTAAATTCCAGCCGCGCGAAGACGCAGGTGAGAATGAAGGAATGCCTGTGCCGGTTCCCGCAAAGAACAGTACGGGGTATTGTGTGTGGGTGCTCAGAGACGGTAAATTGTACCAGACATCTGTCGAACTCGGAGTCAGCAACGGCATCTTACAGCAGGTTGTGTCCGGACTCAAACGGGGAGACAAGGTGGCGTTGCAATACAAAGAGACTCACGATGAGGCTCAGAAAGAGAATGCCGAGGAAAATCCCTTTATGCCCAAACCTCCCGGCGCAGGCAAAAAGAAATAGATATGGCAAAGGAAATAATCAGAATAGAGAATCTGAAACGCTATTTTAAGGTAGGAAACGAGACAGTAAAGGCCCTCCGTGGAGTTTCTTTCACAATTTATGAGGGCGAGTTCGTTACTATAATGGGGACATCGGGTTCGGGCAAGTCGACATTGCTCAATACTTTGGGCTGTCTTGACACTCCGACATCGGGAGATTATTTTCTTGACGGTATCGCTGTCAGGGGAATGGGCAAGAACGAAAGAGCAAAGATACGTAACCGAAAGATCGGGTTTATATTTCAGAACTATAACCTCCTTCCGAAAACGACATCGTTAGAGAATGTGGAATTGCCTCTGCTGTATAATTCCGGCGTAAGTGCCCGTGAGCGTGCGGAACGTGCCGAGAAATGTCTGCGTGCCGTAGGTCTGGGCGAACGGCTTTATCATAAAAGCAACCAGATGTCGGGCGGACAGCAGCAACGTGTGGCCATAGCGCGTGCGCTTGTCAATGACCCGGTGATAATTCTCGCCGACGAGGCCACGGGAAATCTCGACACCAGGACATCGTTTTCGATTCTGACCCTTTTCCAACGCCTTCACCTGGAAGGCAGGACTATAATATTTGTGACTCATAATCCGGAGATCGCACAATATTCGTCGCGAAACATAACATTGCGCGACGGCCATATAGTCAGCGACGAATATAACAATAACATACTTTCAGCCGAGGAGATATACCGAAGTCTTCCTGAAGAATCCGATTGATAAAGATGAATCTGTCAAATTTACTGAAAATTGCGTTAAAGGCACTTAACAATAATAAGATGCGTTGCTTTCTCACCATGCTTGGCGTTATAATCGGCGTCGGCGCGGTGATAGCCATGCTTGCGATCGGACAGGGTTCGAAAAACAGTATCAAGGCTCAGATCTCGGAGATGGGAAGTAACATGATCATGATTTTTCCCGGTGCGGAGCAGCGTGGAGGCGTACGGCAGAGCAGCAGCGACATGCAGACTCTCAAGCCGTCCGATTACGAGGCAATTGTAGCTCAGGCCACCACTGTCGCCAATATCACTCCTACTGTCCACGGATCGGGGCAATGGATCAATGGCAACAACAACTATCCGTCGCAGGCACAGGGTGTGAACTCACAGTATCTTGACATCCGTCAGCGCAGCATGGCGAAAGGGGAGATGTTTACCGAACAGGATATAAAGAGCGCGGCAAAGGTCTGTGTGCTCGGACAGACTCTTGTGGACAATCTTTTTCCCGACGGCATCGATCCCATCGGCAAGGTGGTGCGGTTCGGACAGGTTCCCTTGACGGTCATAGGTGTACTTGACAAGAAGGGTTACAATACGATGGGGCAGGATCAGGACGATCTGGCGCTGGTGCCATACACTACAGTGATGAAACGTGTGCTTGCCACCGACTGGCTACAGGGAATCCAGGCATCGGCTGTCGATGAGTCTCAGACTGACCGGACCATAGAGGAAATCACCTCCATATTGCGCGCACAGCATAAACTGCGTGACGGAGAGGAAGACAATTTTACCATCCGCTCGATGCAGGAACTTTCCGAGATGATATCTTCCACTTCATCCATGATGACTGTCCTTCTCGCGGCAGTCGCCGGTATCTCTCTGCTTGTGGGGGGAATAGGCATCATGAATATAATGATTGTGAGTGTCACCGAGCGTACGAGGGAGATCGGTCTGCGCATGAGCATAGGCGCGACAGGACGCGACATAATGATGCAGTTCCTTATAGAAGCCGTCATAATATCCGTAACAGGCGGTCTGCTTGGAATTTTTTTCGGAGGCGTAGCCACATGGCTGATATCTGTCATAGCGAGATGGCCGGTAGAGATATCGGCGGTCTCGGTCGTACTTTCTTTTATGGTATGCACTGTCATCGGCATAATATTCGGTTTTTATCCTGCGGCCAAGGCCTCCAATCTCGATCCTATCGAGGCGATACGTTATGAATAACAGGTTGAATATACAGAAATTGTGTTTTCTTATGGACAGATCCGTCGGAATATCGGCAAGATGGCCGGTTGTTTTGCTTTCGTTTCTTCTATTTTATTTCCCTTCTGTTCTCTCCATTTTAGGCAGTGGCGACGAACCGAGGGAATGGATAGCGTTCAGCTTACTGATGTCGACATTCTATGCCGGGGTGTTTTGTGTCAATTATTTCTGGCTTGTTCCCTCCATTATTATACATAATGACAGGAAAGTCCTTTATTTCTTGATAAACTTCTGCCTGATTGTCGGAGTGTGTGGATTCGTACCCCTTATCATAGAGTCTGTGCATCACATGAGAGATCACGGGGCAGCGCGGACATGGTATTCTTTTCTTGTAGGTTACATACGTTTTGTGATCCGAGACGGAACCATGATGATTCTTTCCGCGGCTCTCGCGTTCGCTCTTCGCCTTTCCGGGGAGAGAGAGGATATGCGTTGGCGGGAACTCGAACTTCAGGGAGAACGCCGGCAGATAGAACTCAAGAGTCTTAAGGCTCAGCTTAATCCTCATTTCCTTTTTAATTCTCTCAACAATATTTATGCTCTTATAGGATTCGCCCCCGAACGTGCGCAACAGGCGCTCCATGAGTTAAGCGGCATGTTGCGTTTCATGATCTATGATTCGGGAACGCCATATGTCCCTTTGGAAAAGGAACTGCACTTTATCGCCTCTTATATAGAACTTATGAAATTGCGACTGAGTCCTTCGGTGTCATTGAAATGCGTGATTCCTGATGTCGGCGGAGGGAAGTGCCGTATCGCGCCATTGCTGTTGCTCACCCTTGTCGAGAATGCCTTCAAGCATTCCGCTCCCGCGTGTGGCGGACATTTTATCGACATATCTATCAGCCTTGACAGATGTACACTTGCATGTCGAGTGCGTAATTCTTTCGATGGGGGCAAATCGGAAACTACCCGGGGTGTCGGTCTCGATAACGTACGCAAGCAACTCGGTCTTATATATCCTGACCGGCATTCTTTTATGACAAAAGCCGAAGATACGGTTTTCGATGCAGCTCTGACCCTGGAACTGTCATAAGATCAAATAGACTTTATATGCCATGGAACGTAAACTGAAGTGCATTGTAATAGATGATGAGCCGCTTGCCCGCGGCCTGATAGAAAGTTATGTCGAAAAGACCCCTGTCCTGACCCTTGATGGTTCCTATGAATCTGCAGCCGAAGCGTTTCGCCATGTATCCGGAGGGTGTGTCGATGTCGTTTTTCTTGACATAAATATGCCGTTGCTCAATGGCATAGAGTTTGCAGAGGTGATTCCGAAGTCGACGAGAATCATAT
>ERZ791744.1949-NODE-1949-length-12233-cov-4.319757_pt1 | contig 12233 bp, 8 predicted proteins | sample MGYA00510039_ERZ791744 | MGnify/ENA primary metagenome ERZ791744 (study PRJEB30046, sample SAMN00791969) | human gut metagenome | study: EMG produced TPA metagenomics assembly of the A metagenome-wide association study of gut microbiota in type 2... | reverse complement strand
CCGCTTGGCGATGGCGCATCATGCAAAACAGTATAGCATATTTTCCGCTGTTCCACAAGAGGTGCGCCGCATTTTTGCAGCTTTTTCTGTGCGCTGTCTGCCGCACTTGCGGCGTTTTGGGTCGGTTTTTGGGCTTTGCGGCCGGGGCCCTGCGTTTTCCATATCCTTCCATTTTTTTACGAAAGGCAAGTTTTGCGGGATGCGTTTTTCAAAAAACACAGTCCGCAGGGGGCACAAGATTCATATTGCAAAGGTGAAATTTATTTTTTTCCTGATTTTTCTTATTATTTTCTCAAAAGACTGTATTTTTTGTTGCGGTTCTGGTACACTGGATGTGATAAAAATAAGTTGAAGAAACTACGCCGATGTCCGGGCTGTCCCCGGGCGGGGCAGTGTCTCCATCTTTGTGAAGGAAAGCGAGGGATCTCATGAAAAAATTCCTGAAAACGCTGGTGGTCGGGCTTTGCCTGTTCACGCTGCTGTGCTGCGCACTGCCGGCTGCATTTGCCGCCGACAAAACTTCAGGGAGCAAAAAGGAAGAGAACGTGTACGCCATTGGTATGGATGCCCAAGGCGGCATCTGCTCCACCGTGGTAACCTACACGAACCTGTCCGGCAAACTGGAGAGCACGCCCGAGCAGCCTACCATGACGGGCTACACCTTTGACGGCTGGTACACCGAGCCGGTGGGCGGCAGCAAGGTGACCACCTCCACCGTGTTCACCTCCGACGCCACCATCTACGCCCACTGGACTGCCAAGGTCGGTACTTCTACCGTGCCGCAGCCCACCACCCAGCCTGCCGCCCAGTGGCAGAAGTATGTAGGGCCTGCACTTGTGGCCGGTGCCCTGCTTACTACCCTGCTGGTCTCCACCATGTTCTGAACACTGCTGTAAACGCAATGACACCATTGAAGAAAGGGATCTTACCATGACTACTTCTACCATGAAAATGCCCGCCAGCTATTCCGCTATCGAAGCCGAGGAGATGACCTATCTGGGCGGCGGCGCCAGCAACGCTTATCAGTCCTTCCTGGACATCGGCAAGGTGTTCAACTACATTGCCCGCATCTTCTCCGGTGCAAGCTCCATCATCAACAACGTTAACGTCATCTACCAGTCCTTTGTATCGCTGAACAGCCTGCTGGGCAGCTTCGGCAAGTAAAAGCATCACCCCAAAGTTCAGATCCGGGAGCCGCGCTTTTTTCGAAAAGTGCGGCTCCCGTTTTTCGTACACGCTGTAATTCAGTGCATTACTGCGCAGCACTTCACGTTCCAGAATTGTGAACAAACTTTTTAAGCTTTTGGGGGGTCAGTGGCCGTTTTTTGGGCTTTTTCTATATAAAAAGCAAAAAAATGCGATATTTTTTGGGCTTTATCTCTTGATTTTGTGTCTGATTTGTTATATTGTTGTTACATGGAATGTGCTAAAATAAGATAGTTTATAAAAGGTCTCTCCAGCTGCGCAAATTGCGTGGCAACAAGTGAATTATCAGGCATTTCCTTTAAGTTGTTTCGGTTTTTTCGAAAAAAATTTCGTTATCTTTACATTCGGGAGTTTGTACGCAAATGGCAGATCGTGAACTGCGGCGGATGCACCGCGCTGAACTGATAGAGATCATCTATGCGCTGAAGCAGAGCGAGGACCAGCTCAAGGCGCAGAACGCCGCGCTTACCGCGCAGCTGCAGGACCGGCAGCTGCGGCTGGAAAGCGCCGGTTCCATCGCGCAGGCCGCGCTGGAGCTGAACAACGTGTTCGCCGCCGCGCAGGCCGCCGCCGATGACTATCTGCACTCGGTGCAGGCCAGTCTTGCGGACACCAACGCCACCGCCGCCAATACCCTTTCGCAGGCGCGCAGCGAGGCCAAGCGCATTCTGGAGCAGGCACAGGCAGACGCCGACAGCCTGAAAGCGCAGGCGCAGCAGGAATGCGACGCCATGACCGCCGCCGCCGCGCAAAAGCGCACCCAGACCGAGGCCGACTGCAAGGCCATGGTAGAGCGCGCCGAGCAGGAGGTGCAGCAGCGCTGGCAGGCATTTGACCACAAGGCCAACGAGCTGCTGGATCAATACCGCAGCACAGACGGCCTGCCTTCGGAGGAAACATGAAAAAACGCGATATCCGGTTCGCTTCCATCCCTTCCACCGAGGAAGTGGCCGCAGAACGTGAGCGTCTTGCGTACCAGAGCCGCTACCAGCGGGTGCTGCGCAGTACGATCTATATTCTGGTGGTGGTGGCCGCAGCAGCCGTGCTGCTGGCTACGCTGTTTCTGCCGGTGCTTCAGGTCTCCGGCGACAGCATGTACCCTACATTAAATGATAAAGACATTATCCTGCTGGTAAAATCCAACCACATTGAAAACGGTGAGTTATGCGGGTTTTACTGGCAGAACAAGCTGCTGCTCAAGCGCATCATCGGGCAGCCCGGTGATGTGATCGATATGGACGTGAACGGCGTAGTCTCGGTAAACGGCGTGGCGCTGGACGAACCCTATGTGGACGCGCTGACCGTGGGCGAATGCGACATCCGGTTCCCCTATCAGGTGCCGGAAAACCGCTACTTCGTGCTGGGCGACCACCGTGCCACCTCTATCGACAGCCGCAGCAGCGTGATAGGCTGCGTTGAAAAAAGCCAGATCGTGGGCAGGGTTTTCCTGCGGATATGGCCCTTGTCCAGTTTCTCGTTGATCCATTGACCCCGGGAGGAGGTATTTCGTTATGAACGACATTCTTAAAACGTACATGGAGCGGTTCCGTGAGAACCGGCACACCCTGCGGCGCTACACCGCATTTGTGCTGGCGCTTGCCATGATCACCACCCTGTTCGTCAACTGGCAGCTGCATGGCGTGGGCATCTCGATGACCGCGCAGTACCAGTGCGGCGAGGAGGAGCACACCCACACCGCGGATTGCTACACCAAGGTGCTCACCTGCGGTTACGAGGAAGGCGAGCTTGAAAATGCGGACGAGGTGGCCGCCGCTGCTGCGACCAGCCAGCCCACCGTTGAGGCTGAGCCCGCGCCGCTGGCACTGGAGCCGGTGATCGAGTTTGTGCCCCACGAGCACACCGAGGACTGCTACACCGAGGTGCAGACTCTGACCTGCATGGAGGAAGAGCACGTCCACGGTGACGACTGCTACGACCCCGAGGACGGCAGCCTGATCTGTGAAAAATTTGAACATACCCACGATGAAAGCTGCTATACCACCGAGTACGAGCTGACCTGTGGTCTGCAGGACGGCGAGCTTGTGGAGCAGGTGGTAGAGCCCACCCAGACCGCCGAGCTGGTGGCCATGGCGGTGGCAGAGCCTGTGGCGCTGGAGCCGGTGGTGGACACTGTGGAGCCCATCTACCACCACCACACCGATGCCTGCTACGAGGAAGTGCTGGTGTGCCCCCTGCCGGAGCATCACCACACCGTAAGCTGCCTGAGCGATACCTCTGCCGACCTTGAGACCCCCGAGGAGTGGCAGGCCGCCAACGCCGAAGCCGTGATCACCGGCGAGTGGAACGAGGATCTGCTCAGCGTGGCAAAGACCCAGCTGGGCTACGAGCAGAGCGAGAAAAACTTCGAGATCGACCCCGCGGACGGCGTCACCCTGCGCTACTACTCCCGCTACGGTCAGTCCTACGGCAATGCCTACGGCGAGTGGGACGTGATGTTCCTTGCCTACTGCCTGAAGTACGCCGAGATTCCCCAAAGCGCCATCCCGCAGGAGGCCAGCGTGCTTGCCCTGCGCAGCTCCATGAGCGGCATGGACTGGCTGCTGGAAGAGGACGGCAGCGCCGCCCAGCCCGGCGACATCGTTATTTATAATAAGTACGTCACCCGCACCGTGGCTGTGGACAGCAGCGCCGACAGTGCAGAGCCGGATCTGGACGACCTGTTCAGCGTGGATACAGAGTTTGAAAACAGCGCAGAGCTTGAGGACTCCGGCGTTTCTGCGCTGGATGCAGCCCCCAGTGCTGACGACAGCACCGGCGCACAGGATACCGCAGCCACCTCCGGCACGCAGGACACTGTGCTTACCCCCGAGCCCGTTGACCCGCAGACGGAGCAGCCCGCCGAAAAGCCGGTGGACAGCGCTGACACCGCTGCACCCAGCACCGTGACCTCCGTGTCCGGCGCGGACACCCTTGCCCCCAGCGTGGGTTCCCCCGCTGCTGAGCCGCAGACCACCACCGTGACCGACGCTTTGCCCGTGGAGACCGTGGGCATCGTGAGCAGTGTTGACAAGGATGCCGACACGCTGACCGTTATTTCCGGCGACGTGGACGGCAAGGTGGCTGAGGTAACACTGTTCAACACCGATGTGGAAAACGTTATTTCTGTGGCGTATGCGCAGATAGAGCTGAGCGAAGGCGATTCCGATTCGGACGATGACACCGCTTCTGATATTATTGAAACCGACCCGGTGTTCTCCTGCTCCGTTACTACCGTATACGAAACTGCATCCGCATCTGCGGTGCGTCCTTCCCGTTCCCGCGCTGCAAGGTACGCTGCACCCTCCACCTATGCCGTAACTGCCGTGTCTGCTACTCCTGTTGATATGGGCACTCATATCACGAACGTTTCTGTTCAGGTTCCCAACTCCACGGATGGCAGCGGCGTTGTGACCTCTTGGAAAGATGCAAACGGCATCGTGCGTCCCGGTCAGACCGTTAAGGTGCAGTTGAATTACAGCTTTAATGAGAATGAAATCACCGCAGACAACCGCGTCGCAACCTACAAGCTCCCCAACGGTATTACGCTGTTGGACAGTGTTTCAGACTCCGGCAATATCACTTGGCGTGACAGTACTGGTAAAGACGTTGTCGTTGGCACCTACAATATTGTTGGTGACACCGTCACGTTTACTTACAACGAAACGTTTGCCGACGGCAAAGCCTTTGACGGTGACTTTGAGTTTAAGGCTTCTGCTTCCTCTGATTCCTCCATGGAAAACCAAAAAATCAATTTTGGCGGTACGACCGGTTCTGTTACCATCAAAAAAGAGGATCTGATCTCCGACCTGTCTCTTTCCAAGAATGTGCAGAAGGATGCAAGCGGTAAAGAGCTGATCAAATACGATTCGACGGCGAAAACGCTTGATATCGCCTATGAAGTGGTTGCAAAAACCACAAACGGCACCGGTGATACCGTAAATCTTACCGATTTCTTTGATACCGTAAATTCTTCTCTTCCCAGCAACGCTACCTATCGGCAAGATACGATCAAACTGATAAAGATTGCTGCGGATGGCACCGAAAAGGATGTCACAACGGACTATCAAAGCAAACTTACCGTAGGCACTGAGCTCAAATACGATGCTCTGCCCGAACTGAAAGCCGGTGAGCAATACGTTCTGCGGTATCACGCCACCATTCCTGTTAATGATGATTACACCTATAAAGCCATCAATAAGGTAAAGGCTGAGTTCGACGGCAAAGACAGTTACACGAGCACGGAGGTTAAAAACACCAATCCGCGCCTTACCAAGAGCGGCAATTATGACGCCAGCAGCCGTATCATCACTTGGACAGTCAAGATCAACAACCCCTATGGAGAGGATCTCCGCGGCAAAACCTTTAAAGATTTTCTGCCTGCCGAACTGGAGGTCGTAGGTGAAGTTAAAATTCAGCGCGGCTACTATAGCGACGACATTAAGCCCGTCTCTGCTGCGGATTTCAAGAAAGATAACTACACCTACACCTTCCCGACAAATTTGGCGCATGGTCCGGAAACTGAATCGTTCTACACGATTGAAATCAAGACGAAAGTTCCTGACAACACCACAGTCGGTACTACCTATACAAATACGGCTGATTTTGATGGCAGCGGCGCTTCCGGTGATGTTACTGTGACCGACCGCAGCTCCTATCTTAACAAGAGCCTGTCTAAGGCAGAGGACTTGGAAACCGGCAAGAAAAAGCTGACTTGGAAAACCTCGGTCTCCATCCCCACCGGTTGGAACAAGATCACCCTTACGGATACGATCCATGATGCCGAGGTAAATGGCACAGAGCAGGACGGCACACATTATGCAGTCTTGTCCGAGCTGAAGGATGAGATCAAGAATAATCTGCATCTGACCTTGTTCAACTCCACCGAGACCGTTACAATGGCAAATGCGTCCGAGCATGATGTCACGTTTACCGTCACCTATTATGACGAGAACAATGCTGTGGTTACGAACGATGATGCTCATGTGACCAAGTTTAGCATCACCGCTAAGCTTGCCGATGGCAAAACGTTGGATGCCACCAGCATGGAGCTGAGCAACTACCATACCGTTGCCGACATCAGTAATGCAGGCATAGAAGAGCCGTGGCTGTTTGTAAACACTGCCGCTTCCGGTGATAAGACCACCGATGCCGACTACACCTATAAAAAGCCCAAGGAAGCAAAGCTTGAAAAGCTGGTCTACAATGAAAACAATTTTGATGCAGCTGGCAGCAAGATCAGTGAGCTGGATTACCAAAAGAACAACGGTAAGATCTACTATGAGTTGACCATCCCCACCTCACTTACCTGTAAGGATTTGCTGACTACGAAAGATTTGGAGATCACCGATACCCTGCCTGCTGGTGTTACCTTTGACATAAGTAATGTCATCACGGTCGGTGCGCTCCCTCTTAACGACGATGGTTCTGTGCCGCATCAAGGTTGGCTTGCTCAAACAATTTATGGTTCTGACGGCAGAGCAAACTATGAGATTTCGACAACTAAAAACTTTAGTGCATCAAAAACTCATATTGGCGCAACCGACACTGACCGTACGATCACGTTTACGATCAACAAGGGCTACAACGTTTCCAATAAACCGCAGGTTTTCTATATCCGCTACTGGGTCAGCGTTGCGGAGGACGCTTCTTGGGACGATCTTCGTACGGAAAACAAGTACCGCAACAGCGCAGAATGGAACGGCGATAAGGCAGAAACGGAAACCACCGTCAAGCGCAGCTACGAAAAGCTTTATAAGACCGGCACTGTCGTCACCGAGGATCCCGATGCCAGCGGCAAGCCAACTGCTACCAAGAAGATCAACTACAGCGTTGTTATCAACCCCACCGGCGATAAGCTGCTGACCACCAGCAATACCCTGACCCTGACGGATACGCTTAGCTTTGAGCCCTCTGACAACACCTCCGCTGATCTGGATCTAAGTTCGATCCATCTGTATGGTGTGACCCTTGATACTACCACCGGCAACCTTGTTGCAGACCATACAAATGAGATCGGTCATGACCGGTTTACGGCAACCTACGACAGCCCCAACCACACCATGACCGTCACCGTCCCGGATGAACTGGCTTGTGTGCTGGAATACACCTATCAGATCTCTTATCCTTCCTCTACGGAGGTAACAGTTAAAAACCATGCAAACCTCTCCGGTCTGGTGGAGAAATGGGTCGATACTCATGTTGTGAATTATGATTCTTCGGCTACCGTCCGGTTCAGCAAGTTTGACCTGAACAAGGTGGATTCCAACGATTATCTGGTCACACTTCCCGGTGCAACCTTCCAGCTTGCAAAGTGGAATAGCACAACGAAGAAGTTTGAAGAGGTTCGTAAGCTGACAACAGACGCCGCCGGTCAGATCAATTTCGGTCTGCAGGATTCTTCTGCAACAGCGGAGAGCTTCACTGAGAGCAGCGCCCAGCTGCTTTGCAGTACGCTCTACCGTATTGTAGAGACGGATGCCCCCACCGGCTATGCGCTTAGCAAGAGCCCGATCTACCTGCTGTGGGGTGCATTTTCCAACACAAAGCAAGATGACGCGTTTAAAACTGCTACCGGTGAAACTTGTGTCAATGATTCGGAGTACAACCAGGGAATTGATAGTAGCAAAGTGACCTACCTTGCCCGTGGTGATATCAGTGCTGTATATGTGCCCAACACCGCTAACAGCATTACGGTTGCCAAGCATTGGCTGGATACGGACGGCAAGACAGAGCTTGCTCTGGACAAGGTCAACTCCACCTACACCGCAACCGTAGAGCTGTGGCGCAAGAGTTACCAATATGGCAGCCAAAAGTCTGATGATTTGGTTAAGACCGTCACCTTGGATAATTCCAACAACTGGAGCTATAGCTGGAACAATCTTCCTTTGACAGATTCCGCTGACAGCAGTATCACCTACAAGTACTACGTTAAGGAAACAGCTTGTTCCGGTACGTTTAAATACGACCTGAACAACACCGGCATCACCGGCGGCACCATCCTGCTTTACAATCAGGTGCCCGAGGATGCTAACTACGAACTTCCCTCTACCGGCGGGTCCGGTACACTCCCGTACACAGCCGTGGGCGGCACAATGATGCTGTCTGCGCTGGCATATAGCTTTATCCACCGCAAGCGCAGACGCGAAGGGAGGGCAGATGACTAAACTGCACTTCCCTGCCGGACGCCCGGAGCTTAAACCCCGCCCGCCCAGCGCAAAGTTTACGCGATAATCCGAACAAAACTACACCCCTCCCCCCCTGTGCAAAATGCAGGGGGCGGCAAGGGGCAGAAAAAAGAAAGGGGCTTTTTCCATGAAAAAAGCAATGAAGAAACTCATGGCTGCGCTGCTGGCAGTTGCTATGGTTTGCGCCATGGCGATCCCGGCGTTTGCAGATAGCAGCAGCTCTACCGGCTCTGCTGCTACTACCAAGTACACGATCACCGCACCTCATAACGGTCATACCTACGAGATCTACCAGATCTTTACCGGTGATTATGATCCATCCAATAAAACCATGCTCACCAACATCAAGTGGGGCAAAAACGGCAAAGGTGGTGCGGTTGGTGATGCTGTTGACCAGGCTATTCTGAACGAACTTTCCGGTGTTGCTTCCAGCGCAATCGACAGTGCTAAGCTTGCCGTTATCGAAAAATATGTCACTCTGACCAATCCTGTAGAGACCATTGTAGACGGCGGTTCTGTTGAAGTTGCTGGCGGTTACTACCTGATCAAGGACCAGGATGGCTCTCTGTCTGGCTCTGAGCCTTATACCACTTACCTCGTTTCCGTTGTTGGCACTGTTACCATCACTCCGAAGAGCAATGATGTTCCCGAATTTGAGAAAAAGCTGAAGGACACCAACGATTCTACCGGCGATGTTTCTGACTGGCAGGATTCTGCCGACTACGACATCGGCGATTACATCCCCTTCCGCCTGCAGGGCACTGTTCCCGAAGACTATGATTCCTATAAGACGTATTACTACGCTTTCCACGATGTGGAAGAAACCGGTCTGACCTTTGACCCCAGCTCTGTGGAAGTCCATCTCGGCGATGAAAACGGTGCGATAATCTCTAATACCTATTATAAGGTCCTTACCAAAAAAGACAGTACTACGTCTGACACTGAATGCACCTTTGAGATCGTATTTGATAATCTGAAAGACGTTGCTGGTGTTGCTGCTAATTCTACCATTACCGTTACCTACAGGTCCAAGCTGAATGATAACGCGGTTCTGGGCGCACACGGCAACGTCAACAAGGCAAAGCTGGAGTACTCCAACAACCCGCGCGGTAAAGGCACGGGCACAACCCCTTGGGATAACGTCATCGTCTTTACCTACAAGGTGGTTGTGAACAAAGTCGATCAGGCTGGTCAACCTCTGGAAGGTGCAGAGTTCACTCTGACCAAAAAGATCGATGGCGGCACGGAAGTTGTCAAGACTATGACCATTGACGGGTCCGACAAGTCTCTGTTTACGCTGTCCGGTCTGGATGACGGCGAGTACACGCTGACCGAGACTGTAACCCCCGCCAACTACAATACCATCAGCCCCATCACCTTTACTGTCAACGCCACACATGAAATCGAATGGGATTCTATTTCCACGCGTGATAATGTTCTGACTTCTTTGACCGGCGACAAGAAGGTTGGCGAAATCACCTTTGATGTTGATAAAACCGCTGGCTCTCTGTCTACGAATGTCGTCAATAATATCGGCACTACCCTGCCCGGCACCGGCGGCATCGGCACCACCATCTTCTATGTGATCGGCGGCGGCCTGATGGTTGCAGCAGCTATCCTGCTCATTACCAAAAAGCGCATGGAGAACCGCTAACTTCTCCTTTTCCCCAGCACAGAGCGGGGCTGCAAAGCCCCCTGCTCTGGTCCTGAAACTATAACGTTAGGGAGTAGCCCATGAAAAAGAACAAAAGCACCATTATATTGATCCTCGTCTTTTTCGTGGGTCTATCCGTGATGTTATACCCCACCATCAGCGATTACGTCAACCAGCGCAACCAGTCCCGCGCGGTGGCAAGCTACGCGCAGGACGTGGACAACATGACCGATGCGGATTACAGCGGATACTTTGACGCCGCCGATGCCTTTAACGCACAGGTAGCCGCCAACGAGTACGCGCTCTACCGCCCGGATCAGCTTACTGGCTACGCCGACACGCTGGATATTACCGGCACGGGCATTATGGGCTACATCACCATCTCCAAAATAGGCGTGGAGCTGCCCATCTACCACGGCACCAGCGACAGCGTATTGCAGATCGCCGCAGGCCATTTGGAGGGCACCAGCCTGCCGGTGGGCGGCGCGTCCACCCACGCGGTCATCTCGGCGCACCGCGGCCTGCCCAGCGCAAAGCTGTTTACCAACCTTGACCAGCTGGAAGTGGGCGATACCTTTACCATCACCGTGCTGGACCGGGTTCTCACCTACGAGGTGGACAAAATCTCCATCGTGCTGCCCACCGAGACCGATGAGCTGAAGATCGCCGAAGGCAAGGACTACGTCACCCTGATGACCTGCACCCCCTACGGCATCAACACCCACCGCCTGCTGGTGCGCGGCCGCCGCGTAGAGACCCCGGATCAGTACAAGCACCTCCGCGTTACCGCCGAAGCGCTTAAAATCGAACCCATTATTGTTGCGCCCATTATGGCGCTGCCCATGCTGCTGATCTTGCTGATCGGTATGCTGCTTTCTACACGCAAACCCAAGAAAACGAGAGGTGAAGAACATGAAAAGCATTGATTTGCGTCATCGTCTGGCGGCTGTGCTGCTGGCTATGTGCCTTGTGGTATGCTGTGCCCTGCCGGCCTTTGCCACCAGTGCCAACATTGTGCTGGGGCGTCTGGGCTCGCTCCACGTCCGCCTGTACGACACCCACAACGATGTGCCCCTGCGCGGCGGCGAGCTGACCCTGTATCAGGTGGCCACCGTCAAGCGCACCAACGGCAACCTGTACTTTGACTATACCGGCGATTTTACGGGCTGCGGTGTCGTGCTGGGCGATCTTTCCGACAGCACGCTGGCAGACCAGCTGGTAAAGTATCTGCCCGCTGTGCCCGCCATTGCCGCCCAGCAGGACGTGAACGAAGAGGGCTATGCCAACATTACCAAGCTGCCGCAGGGTCTGTACTTGGTCGTGCAGACCGAGGCATCCCACGGCTACGAGGCCATCAAACCCTTCCTTGTGTCCATTCCCATGCCCGATGGCGACAACTGGATCTACGATGTGGACGCCACCCCCAAGGTAGGCGCTACCATCCCGGAAACGCCGGACACCCCTGACACCCCGGATGTGCCTGACACGCCGCCGGATACGCCCGACACACCGGACACCCCCGATCTCCCGGAGCAGCCGGACACCCCGGATACGCCGGTGAGCCCCGGCACACCGGATAACCCGGTAAGTCCCGACAGCCCGGACAACCCGGTAAGCCCCGAGAATCCGGATAACCCGGTCTCCCCTTCCAACCCCGATAAGCCTGTTCTGCCCCAGACGGGCCAGTTGAACTGGCCCGTGCCGGTGCTGGCCTGCAGCGGCGTGCTGCTGTTTGCCGCAGGCTGGGTGTTGAACCGTCAGGGCAAAAAGGAAAACTGACTTTGCGCTCCTTTCTTTTCGGTATAGCTTGGCGTGGCATTGCCGAATTTGCTCCCCCGCAAGGGGGAGCATTTTTTGTGCCCTTTCCCCTGCCGGGCGCAGCACGATTTTGAATGCGCTCCGCGTTGCTCTGCGCATAATCAGCGGAAAATATATTTTTTAATTTGCAATTCTGGAAAATCTGCGGATTTTCCAGAATTGCCTTTTCACGGGTGGGGTTTGGGCACGAACCCTCTCAGGCATCTCGCTTTGCTCGATGCCAGCTCCCCCGAAGGGGGAGCTTTTTGGGAGGAGCTGGCGAACGCAGTGAGCCTGAGGGGGTACACGCAAAAGAGCCGCTGTACAATTTGTACAGAGGCTCTTGTTTTATGCAGTTTGTTTATGTCTTACTGCTGCTGGGCGGCCTTTTT
>ERZ791744.1919-NODE-1919-length-12341-cov-2.711216_pt1 | contig 12341 bp, 9 predicted proteins | sample MGYA00510039_ERZ791744 | MGnify/ENA primary metagenome ERZ791744 (study PRJEB30046, sample SAMN00791969) | human gut metagenome | study: EMG produced TPA metagenomics assembly of the A metagenome-wide association study of gut microbiota in type 2... | reverse complement strand
CATCTCCCAAAGAAAAAACGGCAAATATCAAATATCGTCTTCCAATTGGAAGTGGAGTGCTGAAATATTCTGACACTCTTCCCTCGATTGACTGGAGGTTCATTCCGGACACAACCCGTAACGTGATCGGATATGAATGCCAGTTGGCGGAATGTGATTTTGGAGGACGTCGCTACTCGGCATGGTTTACAACGGAACTGCCTTTACCTTATGGTCCTTATAAATTCGGAGGATTGCCGGGACTAATCCTTCAGATACAGGATAGCGAGGTACAGTTTGTCTGGACAGCCAAAGGTTTTGAGCGCTGCGATTCACCCATCTGTGTCTATGAGTATGTTGACGAGAAACAATGCTCTCCTGATGAGGCAGATAAGACGATAACACGAATTTACAAAGCTCCGAATGCATTTATGTTGTCGGCCATGGGAGGCGGGAAAGGTCATATGTTTATTGTCGGGAAAGACGGCAAAACACGCGATGCGACAGAAGTTGAAGAAACTCCGATACCTTACAAACCTATCGAAATAAAATGAAAATATTTCAGATTATCGCACTTTCCCTATTCATTTCAGGATGTGCCGTAGCCCGGCCATCAACCGCCCCGGTAACACTTGATGTTGTCGGAGAATCATTGCCGACAATTAGACATATTAACGATATGAAGATGAAGGGCGACACGTTGTTCTTTGTCTATGAAGGCGAGGACGGTTACGGTCAGCGCTTGCTCCGTCGTGCTGTTGTTGATATTAAGAGCCATACACTCAGAGTTAGCCCTGATATGGGGAAGCGGGAAGATGGATATTTCGTATCATATATGCCGTATCCTTTCATCACAGATAATAGCTCAGTGCGTGTTATCAGTCAGGATGACTGTGAAATTTTCACTTTAGAAAACGACACTGCATTCGTAAGAACAAAACAGTTTTTGATGAGCAATGACAGCAAAGTGCCTTTCCGTATCTCTCAATTTGTTCAGGATATTTTTATGACGGGCCCGGATAAATATGTTTTTATCGGTCGGGAACCAAACGGAGGAAGCCAATATGCAATGAGTGCGGATTTGACTTCTTCCAGAATTGACACCATCCGCCAAATCAATATATCTCCCGAACTTCAGACATGGATACCTAATACCGGTGAAATGGCATATTCAGCAAAACACAACCATCTTGTCTTTGCATATAGGCTACATCCGGTTATCGAGATATTCGATACTGACGGCAATATAATCAATTCTGTAAAGACAGGCGACGATACCTTCAACCCGAAAACGCTTGATGAAGCCGACTTTGACGATCTTAACAATCTGCACACTGTTGATCTAACATATACGCCGGATTATATCTATGCTCTGTATTGGAACTTCAAATATGCCGATTCCCGACAGTCCAATCCCACCATCATCAAACTCGACTGGAACGGTAACATAATTGCACGCTACAGCGATTTGGCTGGTCCGCTTTATCGTATTGCGGCTAAGGATGATTCAACCATTATAGGCTGGAACGGAAAAGTATTTATTCTTCTGTCATTGTAAACGGTTATCCATATATACTTGGCTATTGCTTCGTATCTGCTCGTCACGCCGGTATATCTGAGCCGGATCCGAAAAAATCTCGCTGAAAAATCAGGCGAATAAAACTTTTTTTACTCCGAAGTCCTTTTTCCTGCCGAACTTTGCCAATAAAATAAATTGACAAATGAAAAATAGGATACTCGGATCAATGTTATGCCTGATGGTCGCGGTACCCTTCGTTGCATTCGCACAGACAGATATTAAAAATCAATCAGGCGTTACTCCCGTAATTACCGGAATACAAGAATTGAAAGGAGTTGTCGTAGATGAAAACAAAGCTCCAATCGGTTTTGCAAATGTTGTCTTACTTAAAGCAGACTCAACCTATCTCGCAGGCACGGTCACCGATCAAAACGGATTTTTTGTGTTCAGGGAGAATCAGGATAGTTCCAGATTCATAAAAATCTCTTCGATCGGTTATGCCTCTCGGACTATCGACCTTCCTCTGACTGGAGATTTTGGCATAATTACCCTGGATACTGAAAACGCCATATGATCAGAATCAAGAAAAGACAGTTTATTTTGACTTCTTCAGTAAAAACAATGCAGCCGGACGGTTTCGTCCGGCTGCATTTCATATCATCTGACAATATCGTTATGCCTCATAGAGGTAGTCCTCGATCTGTTCGGGACGGAAGTTCGCTATGAAGTCGGCATGTTTGGCGACCTCGGCCTGTCCGAGTTTTACAAACACATGGAGCGAACGGCGGAACGCGTCGTTACGCGTAGTGTCATCAAGAAGAAGAAGACCCATCACCGTGTAGCCTGCCATCTCGACAAGACGACGTGCCATGAAATCAACATATTTAGGATTCTCAATTCCTGTCACGGCCTCGACTGCATTCGCATATTGCTGCGCCATGAACTCGAGAGTCGCTTTTGTATCCTGATCCTCCGGCTTGCACTCGGCAGCGAGTTGCTCCTTGATCCAGCTGAGATATGTACCGGTGGTGACGTGGCGGATAGCGGCCACTACCTGGAGCTGCGTCGTACCTTCGTAGATTGAAGTGATACGGGCATCGCGGTAGATGCGCTCACATGCATAATCCTTCATGAAACCTGAGCCGCCATGTATCTGAATGGAGTCATATGCGTTCTGGTTGCAGAATTCAGATGTCATACCCTTTGCCAGCGGAGTGAATGCATCGGCAAGACGAGAGAACTCTTTTGCCTCTTTCTTCTCATCGAGCTCGAGCTTGCGCTCTTTTGCGATGTCATCGTATGCCTTATAGATGTCCACAAAACGAGAACATGCATAAAGAAGAGCACGCGATGCATCAAGCTTGGCTTTCATGACAGACAGTATCTCCGCCACAGCTGGGAACTCTATGATTGCCTTGCCGAACTGAGTACGCTCCTTGGCATAGGCAAGAGCCTCACGATATGCGGCCTCGCTGAGACCGACACTCTGCGCGGCGATGCCGAGACGGGCGCCATTCATAAGAGCCATCACATATTTGATAAGACCCATGCGGCGAGATCCCACGAGCTCCGCAGGAGCATCCTTGTAGGTAAGCTCGCATGTCGGACTGCCCTTGATACCCATCTTGTTCTCGATACGGCGTACGTTGACACCGCCATTGCGCTTGTCATAAATGAACATCGAAAGACCACGGCCATCTTTTGTACCCTCTTCCGAACGTGCAAGAACAAGATGTATGTCGGAATCACCGTTGGTGATGAAACGCTTCACTCCGTTGAGAACCCATGAACCGTCCTCTTTCTGAGTGGCCTTGAGCATCACCGACTGAAGGTCGGAACCTGCGTCAGGCTCAGTAAGGTCCATAGACATGGTCTCGCCGGCACACACACGGGGTATGTATTTCTGTTTCTGCTCCTCGTCAGCGAATTCATAGATTGTCTCCGCACAGTCCTGAAGACCCCACAGATTCTCAAAACCGGCGTCGGCGCGGCTGACGATATCGGCAGCCATTATATAGGGAGTGATCGGGAAGTTAAGACCTCCGAGACGACGCGGCATAGCCATGCCCATGAGGCCGGCCTTGCGGCATGCGTCAAGATTGCGGGCAGTGCCTTCGGCATAGATCACACGGCTGTTTTCCACGCGGGGACCGGTATGATCCACATCTTCCGCATTTTCGGCGATCACATCGCCGCAGATCTCTCCGACCACTTCGAGAACCTTGTCATAACTGTCCTGTGCGTCGGCATAATCCTGAGGCGCATAGTCATATTTGTCAGCGTCTGCGAAATCGCGCTCTTTGAGAGCCACGATCTTTTCCATCATGGGATGGGTCAGATAGTGTTTGAGCGCCTCGTTGTCTGTATAGAAATTAGCCATTATTTCGTATTCTTTTTATAGTACTTGATTAATTTGGGCACCACGTCCTCGACGTTGCCTGTGATCACGTAATCGGCAATAGTATTGATCGGGGCATTGGGATCATTGTTGACCGATATGATGATTGAAGATTCCTGCATACCGGCAATGTGCTGTATCTGACCTGACACACCGCAAGCTATGTAAAGCTTGGGACGTACAGTCACACCGGTCTGCCCTATCTGACGGTCATGATCCGCCCAGCCGGCATCTACAGCCGCACGGCTTGCGCCCACTTCTCCGCCGAGAACATCGGCAAGTTCATGAAGCATCTGGAAATTTTCCTTGCTGCCCATGCCATAACCGCCACAAACCACTATAGGACTGCCCTTGAGATTCACCTTAGACTTCTCGACGTTGCGGTCGATTACCTCGATGACGAAATCCTCGGGACGAGTATAGTCCGCGGCATCAAGGTCGATGACTTCTCCGACATAGTTCGAATCGCGCACTTCCTTTTTCATCACGCCCTCGCGGACGGTGGCCATCTGCGGACGACACTCCGGATTGACGATCGTAGCGACGATGTTGCCGCCGAATGCCGGACGGATCTGAAGAAGAAGATCCTTATATTCCTGACCGGTACGCGCATCCTTGTGATCGCCGATCTCAAGCTGGGTGCAGTCGGCGGTAAGACCGCTGTGAAGAGCGGACGACACGCGCGGACCGAGATCACGGCCGATCGACGTAGCGCCCATGAAAGCGATACGGGGCTCTTTCTCCCTGAAAAGGTTGATCAGGATAGAGCTGTGGGGAAGCGAGGTATAAGGAGAAAGACGCTTGTCCTCGAACTTATATACGGTATCCACGCCATAAGGAAGGATCTGCTTCTCGACTTCCTTAAGATTATCGCCGGCCACAACGGCCTCGAGTTTGATGCCGAGTTTATCGGCCAGCTGGCGGCCTTTGGTCAGAAGCTCAAGGCTTACATCCGCCACTTTGCCGTCTTCAAATTCGCAGTATACTATTAAATTATGCTTGTCTGTTGCCATGATTAGCCGATTGTATGGTTAGCGATGAGTTCCTTGATGAGAGTCTCGATCTCCTCGTCATTGTTCTCGACACGGCGCGCGTCCTTGGCGGTGAAGACCACATTCTCGATCTGTTTTACCTTTGTCGGAGAGCCTGCCAGTCCGCATTGGGAAAGATCAGCCTCCACAGCCTCGGCAGTCCATTCGCCGATGTTGAGATAAGGACGCTTGGTCAGCATTTCCTGTTTCTTTTCATCGCCGGCTGCCTCGGAGGGAACACAGGCATATTTGTACTTCTGGATATTCTTCGCGTTGCGCGGACGGCATGCGTCGGCGGAACCGTTGACCGTGATGACGAGAGGCAGAGGAGCCTTTACTGTCTCGACACCGCTTTCGATGCGGCGTTTCACAATCACTTTACCGTCCGTCACCTCGCGGATCTCCTCGGCATAAGTCACCTGCGGCAACCCGAGTTTTTCGGCGATCTGGGGTCCGACCTGCGCGGTATCACCATCGATAGCCTGACGTCCGCCTATGATAAGATCATAATCGCCGATCTTGCGGACAGCCGCGCTGAGCGCGTAAGATGTGGCGAGAGTATCCGACCCTGCGAACGCACGGTCAGAAAGCACGATACCGCCATCAGCGCCGCGATACATTCCCTCACGGATAATTTCAGCCGCACGGGCAGGCCCCATAGTGAGCAACGTCACTTTCGTGCCGGGATACATTTCCTTAAGTTTCAGTGCCTGTTCGAGGGCATTGAGGTCCTCGGGATTGAAAATGGCCGGAAGAGCCGCACGATTGATCGTGCCATCCTCTTTCATGGCATCCTTCCCGACATTGCGTGTGTCGGGAACCTGCTTGGCCAATACAATGATGTTCAAACTCATATTATAGCTGTTAGATTAGATGCAGTTTGGGACTGATAATTATTTGAATGGAGACGTCAATGCGTTCTGTCATCCGGAACGCATCAGCGCACAATCCGGTGCAAAGATAATAAAAATTTCTCAATTAAGCGCAATCTGTGCAAAACATGGCCGATATCACGACCTTGTTGCGTAATATGAAAGATTTTCTTAAATTTGTGAATTCTATATTATAAGGTGTACAAGAAAGATTATGAATAAAAGCATTATTGGATTGTCAATAATATTGGCCACATCTGCCGCCGCACAAGCCCAGAGCGCGGACGAGCTTCTCTCACAGGGCCGCGAGGCATTTCTCGACTACCGCTTCGATGATGCCGCCAGCCTCTATGCGCAGGCCCAGAAGAAGGCCAAAAAATCCGATGAGTTCTTCGCCGACAAATCCGGAGTCTACCGCCGTCAGCTCACTGATGCAAGAAATTTTCTGGAAAGAGTTGAAAAAATAGCTGTGATCGACAGTATAACAGTACCGCGCAAAGATTTTTTCAAGGCTTACAGGCTGCCGCTGTCATCCGGTTCTCTGAGAGGAGCCGAGGGGCTGCCGGGCAGACGGAGAGATTTTGACGACAGCATCGACTATGTATTCTCCAACGAAGGTGACGACTACAAGATATGGGCACAACCGGACACCACAGGTTACATGCACCTCATGGAATCAACCCTTCTGACCGACGGCTCGTGGAGTGAACCTACTCCCCTGTCGGACGATCTGTCGGAAGAGTGCGACGCCATATACCCGTTTATGATGGCAGACGGGGTAACACTTTATTACGCAGAAAACGGAGAGAATTCAATCGGAGGTTACGACATAATGGTAGCCACCCGTGACGCCTCGGACGGTTCTTTTCTACAGCCTTCCAACCTCGGATTTCCTTACAACTCCCCCTATGACGACTATCTGCTCGCGATCGACGAGCTCAATGGCGTGGGATGGTGGGCCACCGACAGAAATCAGCTTGATGACGAACTTACGATATACGTGTTTGTCACAAATGATCTGCGCACAAATTACTCTCCCGACGAAGATGATATCATCGGCTTCGCTCGAATCGACGACTACATAGCCACCCAGCCCGAGGACGCCGATTATGACGATCTTCTTGCCACAATCAGAGCTATAGATCCGGAAGCCCGAGCAAAGAGACCCGAATTCACATTACAGGCATCGAAAGGCAGAATATTTCACCGCTATGATGAATTGCCGGATGCGGCGTCGCGCACGGCAATGAAACGATACATCGGCGCTGAAGCTGATCTTTCGAAAGCAGAAGAGGAGCTCCGTCGCATGCGGGCGGAATATGACAAATCCCATTCATCTGCCCTGGGCAACAGAATAAAACAGGCGGAGATTCAGATCGAAAGCACCCGCAAGGAAGTCAGGCAGCTCTTCTCTGAGCTGCACAAGGCTCTTGGCAAATAACATAAATATCAAAACCTAACTCTAAAATCATGATCTCATTTACCATCGCCCTGATCCTGCTCATAGCCGGATATTTCGTTTATGGCACCATAGTCTCCCGGATATTCGGTCAGGATCCGGACCGTGTCACACCCGTTCACACACATGCCGACGGTGTCGACTTCGTGGAATTGCCGACGTGGAAGATATTTCTCATACAGTTCCTGAACATAGCGGGCCTGGGTCCCATATTCGGCGCCATAATGGGCATCATGTTCGGCCCGGCGGCATTTTTATGGATCGTGTTCGGGACCATTTTCGCAGGTGCCGTTCATGACTATCTGTCGGGAATGATGTCATTACGCAGCAACGGGGCCTCTCTTCCCGAGATTGTAGGGACCCAGCTTGGAGGAGGCATAAAGAATGTGATGAGAGTTTTTTCTCTTCTTCTGATGATTCTCGTCGGTGCCGTATTCGTATATAATCCGGCAGATCTTCTGGCTATGCTTACACCGGATCATCTCGACCGCATGTTCTGGATAGTCGTTATTTTCGCATATTACATGCTTGCGACTCTGCTGCCTATCGACAAACTTATCGGCAAACTGTATCCTCTTTTCGGTCTCGCATTGCTTTTTATGGCCATAGGCATCATGACAATGCTTTATGTAAATGCCGGTTCCATCCCGGAGGTATGGGAAAACTTCAGCAATCAGCGGCTTGATGCCGATTCGGCACCGATATTTCCGATGATGTTCGTCTCGATAGCATGCGGCGCCATATCAGGCTTCCACGCCACCCAGTCTCCCATGATGGCACGCTGTCTTAAAAACGAGCGTCACGCACGTCCTGTATTTTACGGAGCGATGGTTACCGAAGGAATTGTCGCGCTTATCTGGGCAGCCGCCGCTGTGGCTTTTACAGGAGGTTATGCAGAATTGCAACAGGCATTGGGATCAAGCAGTCCGGCCGTATTGGTAAACTCCATTTCCAAAGAATGGCTCGGGGCCGTGGGCGGTGTGCTTGCCATACTCGGTGTAATCGCGGCTCCCATAACATCGGGAGACACCGCTTTACGCTCCGCGCGATTGATAGCCGCGGACTTCATGAACATAAAACAGAAAAAAATAACCCGACGACTGTTGGTGTCCGTACCGATCTTCCTGCTCTGCTTCGTAGTGATGACAATACCCTACGAGGCGTTATGGAGATATTTCGCATGGTGCAACCAAGTGCTGTCCGTATTCACACTATGGGCGATCACAGTATATCTGGCACGACGCCGCAAGACATATGCCGTGACCATGATTCCCGCCATGTTCATGACCGCGGTAACAGTAACATACATATTTTTTGCGCCTGAAGGATTCAGTGCGCTTACAGAAAGCGCACTCGGCCATAGCATAAGCTATGAATTCGCAGTCGGAGCGGGCCTCACTGTCACGGCATTATTCACAGCCCTGTTCATCCGTTACCGCCGGACGCTCGCACAGACGCAAACACTCAGCGAACTTGATTGAAATGAATATAAAACCAATAATAGACATTACCGGACGTACAGACAGATATAATTTTCATTCCCACTCCGAATTTTGCGACGGACGCGCTCCGATAGCCTCCATCTCCGAATCCGCCTGCAAAGCGGGATTCGAAGTCTGGGGAGTCACACCCCATTCTCCGCTCTGCATGGACTCTCCCTGCAATATGTTGCGCGTAGACGTTCCTCATTACATGGAGACAATGGAGCGCATGAAATCGGAATATGAAGGACGTATGACTCTTCTTGCCGGAATGGAGATAGACTTTATGAGCCGGGACTTCGGTCCTCATATAGATTATTTTCTCAATATGCCGCTCGACTATCGCATAGGATCGGTACATTTTGTTCCCAATCAGGAGGGTGTGCATCTTGACTGCGACGGAAGCTATGACCGTTTTGCCCGATATCTTCATGACGGATACGGTGACGATCTCCGCTATGTGGTAGAGAAATATTTCGAACAGGTACTGACCATGCTCGAACTCGGAGGTTTCGAGATGCTCGGCCACTTCGACAAAATAATAGGCAACGCTTTCTCGGCAGATCCAACGCTCGAAGAACAAGGATGGTATGCCGCACTCGTCGACGATGTGATCAGACTCGCGAAAGAAACCGGGGTCATAGTCGAGATAAACACAAAAGCCATCGAGACCAGACATAGGTTTTTTCCTGCCGAACGCTGGTGGCCACGTCTTATAGACGCCGGCATACCGATTGTCATAAACTCCGACTGCCATCATCCGGATCTTACTGATCTCGGGCGAAAGGAGGCTCTTGACAAAATGGCCGCTTATAATTCCATATAACATACATTTATAAAGATATAAATCTTCCCCTTCAAGAGATCGACTGATTAATGATCTCTTGAAGGGGAAGATTTATTTATAATTAAGGTATGAGTATGATTAGTCGTAGGTAACCGTTCAAAATTATTTAAGGATTCCGGAACTTATCTCCCCGGTGCGGCCGGGTCCATTATCCTGATGCACTTTCTTTCCGTAAGAGAAAGAATAGGAAAGCTGAAGACTGACACCCCGCGAGACACTCCTGCTGTATTCCTGTTGCCATATCGAATAGTTTTCGTATGCCATTTCGAGATAAATACTTTTGTCGGAAGACCGAAAAACATTATCTCCCGATAGCGATACATTAAAGCCTTTCGCTCCCCAACCTGCTGTTACTCGGTAATATGACGGTCTACGGGAAACCCTGAGCTCCTCAGACATGTCTCGTTCGGGAGCCTGATAATAGAGTGAGAAATAAAAATTTTTCAGATAATAATTTATTCCCAGCCTGACATTTGCAAAATTTCCGCTATAACAGTTCCTGCCTCCCCTGCGGCTATACTTGCCATAGACAGACGCCCACATATTGAGAGAGCGGTCAAACAGACTGAACGATATACTTCCTCCATAAAAAAGTTCACTATAATAACCATCTCTTTCAAGTGACTTCAACATCATCTCTCTACCGTCAATAACAGTCGGCGTGTAAATATCACTTATAGGCTTTGTCCAGCGGTTAAATGTCGTAAATGGAGAGACAAAGAGATTGGGCCTTACGTTCCACTGATAATAAGCTCCTACAGAATTGAACAGGCTCGGCCTGAGCGACGGATTGCCCGTAACGGCATCAAGAAGATTACGCCTCACTATATTAGGGCTCCTTTGCGACACTCCCACAGACCAATGAGACCTCTCGGACGATAAACTTATCTGATGGCGCTCATTAAAATTCCATCCGAGTTTTATGAAGTATTTGGGCAGCAATTGTATATCCTTGATATCATCAAATTTCTTATAACTATAATACAGCCTGACAGAAGGAGAGATCCAGAACTTACCGAAAGCGAGACGTGAAGATACGCCTGCACCGACAACACCCGTAGAACTATGTACTGCAGACAGATTGGATCCTTCATAATTTAGCATATTATCCGAAAATTCACCATATACCGATCCCGTCAAAGACTTTTCTCCCCATTGTTTACCACAATCTATGCTGAGCAACCCATACCATGCATTCTCTCTGGCATCCGTTGAAATCATATCTTCTTCTGTTTTATATGAATTACCCATAAAATGATGTGAATATCTGAGAGTCGGATTTACTGACAAAGTAACTGATTTAGGCAGAAAAAACTGATAGACCCCTTTCCACGTCGCAGAATTGGAACGCATGCCTATCCCCGTCATCGACGTTCCATCAGGATAGATATTCGGAATAAAACTGTCATGGGCACCACGTCTGAAACGGCTACCCAATCCTTGATAACCTAAAGTATTTGAAATTCTGTTTCCATCATCGGAATATGTCGCCCTCAGTGTCACGAACTCACTATTACAAGTATAATTACGTGCATCAGATTCAAAATACCATCTTAAGTCATAATCTGAGAACCTATAATCGGATTGGGACACAGTTGAAGAGTGTTCGTCTTTCTCATAATGCGATCCGACCGACAGATCATAGGTCATCTTCTTGTAGGTCATCTTCGAGTTTACAGTATAATTACCCGAAGGATCAGGCAAACTTTGCCAGACATCGAATTTGGTATATCCTCCATATTCATATTGAACCATGATAAAATTGACAACATAGCGCGCACCGTTAAACCGCGGATCCTGCGGATTCTCGTACACTTCGACACGTTTCACATCATGAGGACGCATACCTGCCAATTCATTTTTGTCTACCGGAAGATAATCTATAAATGTACTCACCTCATCACCGAGATTTGTAGTAATCGATTTATCCGCCGGATTGACACGTATAATAGGAAGCCCCATGGCAAGGAGAAGATCTGCACCACCATGAGATGCATTCTTCTCGCGCTTACCGGGTATAAACACAGTTTTATCGGGGTATATGCGCGCATAATCCGTTTTTACAGTCACTCCTTTCAGAGCGACCGGCAACAGATTCATCCTTACATCCCCGACATTGAAACCCGTTGTCTTGCGCCAGGTAGTCATATACCCGACACTGCTGAGTTTCAAAATAACATCATGTACATCGCATGGTATCGAGAAACGACCGTCATCACCGGTAAAGGCATATGTAAGCACAGAAGAATCGCGGGGAGCCAGAATCATGACAACTGCATGAGGCACACCTTCATTTCCCTCTCCGACAGCACGGCCCGAATAACGGTAGACTCCTCGCTGCATAGCCTCTACATATACCCCGTTACGGGTGTGCGACACTCTGACCGGAAGCATAGAGGTCAGTCTACGCACAGCCTCCACGCCGTTGTCTGTACCTATATGCGCGGACGTACGATAATTATCAAGTTCATCGTAAATAAAACTCAATTTGAGTTCAGGATGATCCCGTGAAATTCTGGAAAGAGGAGCATTGGAAAACCTGTATTCATATTTTAAGGCAAAGGCGGCAATACATCCTACCGCACAAAAAGCCAGCATAAGATATCTTTTCATGTGTGAATCGTTTTACTTGACAATTATTGTATCATCAGACAAATGAACGCTGAAACGCTCGAAATTGTCGAGCTGTGCGACTGTCTCTTTAACAGACTGCGAGGGATCCCATACAAAATATAATCTCAACGATTTAGGATCG
>ERZ791744.1905-NODE-1905-length-12417-cov-4.363776_pt1 | contig 12417 bp, 7 predicted proteins | sample MGYA00510039_ERZ791744 | MGnify/ENA primary metagenome ERZ791744 (study PRJEB30046, sample SAMN00791969) | human gut metagenome | study: EMG produced TPA metagenomics assembly of the A metagenome-wide association study of gut microbiota in type 2... | reverse complement strand
GCCTCCAGCATATAGCGCAGGAAGCCGGTCACGTCGGCGGGGTCGGTCACGGTGATGTCAAAGCCCTTTCTGGGGGCGTCCATCATCCGGAGGATGGAGGATGCGGTGGCATCCTCTTTCAGGTCACAGGTCTTGCCGTTGTCCAGATGCAGCAGCACACTGCCGTGGCTGGCGGAAACCTGACGCATGAAACGGTCTTTATCAAAATATTCGATACGAAGCATAAAAATACCTCCTGTCAGAAAATTGTTTATTTGCACGCCGTCTTCCGGGTGAGCTGCTCGTGCATGACGATCATCAGGATCAGCAGCGCCAGCAGATACACGGGAAAGAGGGCAGGGGCAACGTTGTTTGCCAGCAGGCCGAACAGCGGCGGCATGACCAGATTGCCGACATAGGCGCTTGCCATCTGGATGCCGATCACAGCCTGCGACCGGTCCGCGCCGAAGTGGTCCGGCGTGGAGTGGATGATGCTGGGGTAGATGGGCGCACAGCCCAGCCCCACGAGGACGAGGCCGGCCAGTGAGAGCGCCTGCGGCCCCGGCAGAAGCAGGGCGGCCACACCCACGGCCAGAACGGTCTGCCCCAGACGGATCATCTGGGTGTCGTTGAACCGGAGGGTGACGAAGCCGCAGAAGCCGCGCCCTACCGTGATGCCCAGATAGAACAGGCCCGCAAAGGCAGCGGCTGTGTCGGCCGGGACGCCCTTGCTCAGCGTGAGGTAGCTGCTGGCCCAGAGGCCCGCCGTCGTTTCGAGGCCGCAGTAGCAGAAGAAGCAGAGCATCACTTCCCGCGCACCGGGGATGGCCAGGATCTGGGGCAGCGTCAGCGGCCTGGCCGGGGTGCCGTCCGCAGTCTCGGCGGCCGGGCGACCTTTCCAGAGCGGCAGGCTCAGCACCAGAACGGCTGTGATGCCGACCTGGATGAGGGCTACGATGCGGTAGCCGCCGTTCCAGCCCTGCCCACCGGTCAGGGCCAGGCTCATCAGCACCGGGCTGATGATGGTGCCCACGCCCCACATGCAGTGCAGCCAGCTCATGTGGCGGCTCTCGTAGTGGAGGGCGACGTAGTTGTTCAGGGCGGCGTCCACGCTTCCGGCACCCAGCCCGTAGGGGATGGCCCAGAGGCAGAGCATCCAGAACGCGCTCGCCGCCGAGAAGCCGAACAGCGCCGCCGCCGTCATCGCCACACTGAGGGCCGTGACCTTGCCGGTGCCCAGCGCACGGGTCAGCCGGTCGCTGCACAGGCTGGAAACGATGGTCCCACAGGAGATGATCATCGAGACGATGCCTGCGTAGGACACCGGCACCCCGAAAGCGGGGTAGAGGTTCGGCCAGGCGGAGCCGAGAAGCGAATCCGGCAGGCCGAGGCTGATGAACGCCAGGTAGATGACCGGCAGAAGAAGCTGTGTCATGGGTTGCGTTCCTCCCGTTTCGGTGTTATACTGGACTTGCGGCCTCTGATGAAATAATACCACGAAACCAGCGGCTGTGGTAGGAGAAAATCTGAAATTTTGTACAACAAAACCGGCATTGATAAAAAATGTTCAAAGATTTGCGGAAAGGAACTGGTCAATATGGCATATCAAACGAGCTGTGCAACAATCGTCCATGAGGGCGGCATCCACTGCGAAGCGGACATCGTGGCCGACGCCGAAGGGCGCGAGCTGGTGCAGCACGGCAGTGCGCTGTTTCCCATCGCCTGCTACGCCGAAGACCTGGCCAGCTACTCGGTGGCATGGCACTGGCATGAGGAATTTGAATACATCCTCACCATACAGGGCCCCCTCCATGTGGATGTGAACAAGACCCGCCTGACGCTGCAGACCGGGCAGGGCGTCTTCCTCAATTCGGGGGCGCTGCACTCGGTGGAGCAGGCGGAGGGCACGGCCCTGCTCCACTCCGGCGTCTTCCAGCCCCGTCTGGTGGGCGGCATGGACACCATCTTCTGGCAAAAGCTCATCCGGCCCCTGCTGCAGCCCGGTGCCCCGGCGTTTTTTCTGCTGGACGAGGCGGTGCCCTGGCAGAAACAGGTACTCATCTTCCTGCGGGACGCCTGGAAAGAGGTGGCGGACGAGCCGTTCGACTACGAGAACCGGGTGCGGTATCATCTCTCGGCGGCGCTGCGGCTGCTGAGCACCCAGTGCGTGGGCGGCAAGACCAAAGTCTCGGAGCAGGAGCAGATCGCCTCGGAGCGGATGAAGCGGATGCTCCGCTACGTGGAGGAGCACTACGCCGAGGAGCTGACGGTGGAGAAGATCGCGGCCTGCGTGGCCCTGAGCGAGAGCGCCTGCCTGCGCAGCTTCCGGCAGCTGCTGGGCATCACGCCCATCCAGTACGTCAAGCAGTTCCGGGTGGAAAAGGCCGCCGAGCTGCTGCGCTCCACCCGGCTGAAGACCGGCGAGATCGGTCTGGAATGCGGGTTCTCGGACGGCAGCTACTTTATTAAAACGTTCCGGGAGATCAAGCACTGCACCCCTCGCGAATACCGCACAAAATTCTGTTGAGATCAGGAAAAGAAAAAACCGGAAGACAAAGTGTGCATAACCAAACAGCCGGGAGGCGTTCCGAAACGGAAGCCTCCCGGCTGTTATGGTTCAGAGGATCTTATTGCAAAAGGCTGCTGGAATCGGTGCCGCCGACCGTCAGGCGGGCCTGGATCCCGTTGTGCGTCCAGAGGATGTCGGCTTTATCGACCCCAAGATTCAGAAGTGCGTCGATGGAGACCGAAGTCGGACGGTACAGCAGTGTGCAGAAACGGATGGTTTCTACCCCCTGCGCTTTGAGCGTTCGGAGGGTCTCCATGGTGAGATGTGCGGTGGCCACAATGCTGTTGACGCGAATGGTAAGGACCTTGCCTTGGACATTCTGTGTGCAGCTGTGCGTGATCTGCTTTTCCAGCGCATTGGTGACGGAAAGCCCCTCTACCGTAACGAGATACTCTGCATCCGAGGCGGTCAGCTCTTCGGCCGGAGCGGAAGTCGAGACCGCACCCGACGGCTCAGAGGGCTGCTCCGGGTTGGGATTGGGATTCTCCGGATTGGGGTTGGGATTCTCCGGGTTGGGGTTAGGATTCTCCGGGTTGGGATTGGGCTTCTCCGGGTTAGGGTTAGGCTTCTCCGGGTTGGGATTGGGCTTCTCCGGGTTAGGGTTAGGCTTCTCCGGGTTGGGGTTAGGCTTCTCCGGGTTGGGATTGGGATTCTCCGGGTTAGGCTTTTCCGGCTCCGGCTTCTCCGGCTCCGGCTTCTCCGGTTCCGTAGGCTTGTCACCCTCTTGGGTGAGATCCTTGCCGTCCGAATCTTTTCGTGTGATAACAGTACCTACTGGCAGACCGGCAAACTTCTGTTCTCCGGTCAGTGCATCGCCAATGGCAATTGCATCGTTATCGGCAAGTTTTCCGCCTGCGGTGGCATCAATGGTCACTTTGCCTTCAATGGTGATAGCGGCAGGGGCTTTTTCTTGTCCACGCAAAACGCTGCCGCTGCCGATGGCCGCGCCGCCGGAAAGTACTTCCTCTTCACCATTCGGATACTGAACTACGACGGATGCGCCGCCCTGTGCGGTGATCTTGGGGGAACCGGCCTCGGTGCCCTGGATGGAAATTTTATTTCCGTTTCCGTCAACGTCCGGTTGGGATTCTGCGCCGCCGCCGATGCCGGCTGCACCAATGCCGCCCGTTGCGCTCTGGATCTCTGCGTTGCCTGTGATGGTCACATCGCCAAGGCCGCCCGCGCCGCCGCCGATACCGGCACCTTCGTCGCCGCCCTGTGCACTCTCGATCGTTGCGTTGCTCTGGATGGTTACAGTGCCATTACCGCCGAAGCCTACGACATTCGCGCCGCCGCCGATGCCGGCTGCACAAATACCGCCCTTGGCATTGTTGATCGTTGCATCGCCTGTGATGGTTACATTGCCATCGCCCTGATAACCGCTGCCGATACCAGCAGCCATATTGCCGCCCGTCGCGTTGATGGTTCCACCGCTGATGGTCACGGTGCCGTTTCCGCCAATGATTTTGCCAGCGGGGTCGGCAGGTTCTGTTTTACCTGTACTGCTGCTGTGAACGGGGATCTTTTCCAATGAACCCATGCCGCCGCCAATGCCGGAGCCATAATAATCTGTGCCCTGTGCGGTGATCTTGCCGCCCGTGATTTCGACCTCGCCATTGCCATAAGCACCGCCGCCGATACCAGCAGCCATATTGCCGCCCGTCGCGTTGATGGTGCCGCCGTTGATGGTCACGTCACCGTCGCCGGTGTAAGTGACGCCATCTTCCCTGCCACCTGCACCGCCAATGCCCGCACCTTGTTTGCCGCCTGTCGCGTTGATGGTTCCGCCGTCGATGGTTACCTGACCATCGCTCTGAGCACCAGCGCCAATACCAGCACCCCTAAAGCCGCCGTTTGCGGTCAGGGAACCATCGCCGTCGGTATCGGTGATCGTTAGTTTTCCACTGGTTTCGGTCTTGTTGTGTTCCAGACCGGCATGGTAAGAATCACCCGTTAAGGTGTTGTCACCCTTCAATTCGATGTTGGTATCGCCGCTGCCGGTCACATTCACAGCGGCCTGGCCTGTTGAGCTGGCGTTGATCTCAACATCTTTCAAAGTGACCTTGGCCGTCTGGCCCTTGTCTGCTTCGATGGTGACCGTGTTCGACGTGCTTGTGCCAGAGCTAGAGCTAGTGATGGTGATGTCGGGGTCCTTACGATCTTGGATGTATCCGTCGCTGTCTCTGACGTATTCCTTTTGGTTCTCATCATTCCAGTTCCACTGGCTGATGAGATTGCCGTCTTTCGTAGCGTGGATATCAATGGAGCCGCTGACGATATCATACGTAGCGGCAAAAGCAGGAAGGGTCATGCCGGTCATCATGGCACAGGCGAGAGCGAGGGCTGCGATCCGTTGTGCCGCAACGCGGGGAGGGGGAGCTGCCTTTTTCTTGCCGAAAAGCACCGGAACATGCCCCAGGACGCGCATGGCGAGTCTGCGATAAGAGACCATTGAGAATACCTCCTATTACATATATTCTATAATATATTGGAACCGGACAGGGCGGTGCGCCACCGTCCCTTCCAACTCGTACCACAACATGGATTGGGGAACCAGAAAACAGAGGTTGCCTGCTAAGCTAAATATAGCACGTGGGGGGGGGGTAAATGCAAGACTTTTCTGCGTGAATGGGTGCATTTCCTGCGTGAAATACGTAAAATTTCCAGAAATTCCCTTTTTGCGATCCTTCACGCAAGCAACGTCGAGCCGGATGCTTTTTGGGTAGAGAGGGCGAGGCGGCAGAAAACGGGCCGGAACAAAACAGCAGCAGCCGGGAGGCATGAAAAAGATCTGCAAAAACGGAAAAAACCGGCCGCAGAATCTTGACGAATGAAGACAAACATGATAGAATAAAAAAGTAGTCAGGGAGCCGCGCGAACGGCGGCTGGACTGCGATGCAAGATCTACTGAATTGAATATTCTCGGCAAAGCAGTCGAAAGGCTGTGACGCAAAGCTATAGGGCCTGTAAAATGGCAGCCAGTTGCTTCTCAAATCGGGCACGATGTGTACCCGCCTTTTGAGCGACCTTCATCTGAACAGCAGGTGTCGATTTGCCGAGTTTGTCTTGACAAATCGACACCTTTTTCATTTCATGGGGGTCACGCAAAAGAGGAATGCCCGATGCAGGAAACCGGCGAGGGCGAGAACCTCGGCTGGGGCAACCAGTGGGTGCAGCTCTTCGTCTGAGCGAGAGCGCTTTCAAAATGACATCTCCGTGCTTCAAATAAATCCGGGGAAGGCCCGACACGAGCAATGCTTGTGCCGGGCTTTTTCTTTGCCCGGATTTATGGTATACTATTTTGCAAGGAACACCACAAACAGGAGGAGTCAGCGTGGAGGATTACCGCACCATCCGGGGCACAGCCATCGGCGAATATGAGGAGAAGAAGAGCCGCTTCATTGCGCAGCTCGCGTTTGCAGACAGTGAGGAAAAGGCCGTGGCCTTTCTGGAGCAGGTGCGTGCGGCAAACCGCACCGCGCGGCACAACGTTTACGCCTACCGCCTGCGGGAGGGCAACCGGGAGCGCTACTCCGACGACGGCGAACCTGCCAAGACCGCCGGGACCCCGGCGCTGGAAGTGCTGCAGCACAGCGGCCTGACCGACCTCATCGTGGTCGTGACCCGGTACTTTGGCGGGGTGCTGCTGGGCACGGGCGGCCTCGTCCGCGCCTACACCACCGCGACCGCCCGCGCACTGGAAAACGCCGAGGTCGTCACGGTGCGCAGCGTGGTGGAGCTGGAAGTGACGGTGGACTACGCACTCTACGAGCGGGCCGCGCTGCTCATCCACGCCGCCGGGGCCAAACTCGCCGACCCGCAGTTCACCGACCGCGTGACCCTGCACTGGCAGATGCCGGAGGGCACCGAGCCGCCGCTGCTGGAACAGCTGCGGGAGCTGACGCGGGGCGGGGCCGAGGTGAGCGTCTCGCAGCCGTTCTATGCGCCGTTCTGATGCCCCTCTTCGTCTCGCATTCGCTCGCCCGCTCCCCCGAAGTGGGAGCCATTGGCAGTCGGCTGCAGGGCCGCTGCGCTCGGTGAGCAGCAGCACCGAGAGATTTTTATAGGATAATTTTGGACAGGACAGGAAGATTCCCCCTTCGACAGAGCAATTCTGCTACAATAGCTGCGGGCGCAGCTGCGCTGGGAAGGGGGCAGGAACCAGCATGAAAGTGAGGGATACCGGATGGATGTACGCCAGCGTACCGAAGAGATCGAGCGGCTGACCTTTGCCCCCTGGGCGACCTTCAGCGATGCAAGCCGGGGCCGGGCCCGACCGGAGCCGCAGGACCCCATCCGCCCGGTGTTCCAGCGCGACCGGGACCGCGTGATCCACTGCAAGGCGTTCCGCCGCCTCAAGCAGAAAACGCAGGTCTTCCTCTCGCCGGAGGGCGACCTCTACCGCACCCGGCTGACCCACACGCTGGAGGTGGCGCAGATCGCCCGCACCATCGCCCGCGCCCTGCGCCTGAACGAAGACCTGACCGAGGCCATCAGCCTGGCGCATGACCTGGGCCACACGCCCTTTGGCCACGCAGGGGAGAGCGCACTGGACAAGCTCTGTCCGGACGGCTTCAAGCATTACCGCCAGAGCCTGCGGGTGGTGGACAAGCTGGAACAGAACGGCCGGGGCCTCAACCTGACCTGGGAAGTGCGGAACGGCATCATCACCCACACCAAAGGCACCTGGGCGGCGACCCCGGAGGGCCGCATCGTCCGGATGGCGGACCAGATCGCGTTCGTCAACCACGACATCGAGGATGCCGTCCGTGCCGGGGTGCTGGACCCGGCGATCCTGCCCAGAGAATGCACCGCCGTGCTGGGCGAAACGAAATCCCGGCGCATCACGACCATGATCCAGAGCATCCTCGCCCACAGCGACGGCGATGTGGCCATGGGCGCGGAGGAAGAGGAAGCCTTCCTTGCGCTGAAGGATTTCATGTATGCCAATGTCTACAATGACCGCACCGCCAAGCGCGAAGAGCAGAAAGTGGAAAAGGTCCTCACGGAACTGTACGAATACTACCTGACCCACATCGACCAGATGTCCAACTTCTATTTGCAGCTGGCCTATCAGGAGGGCCGTGACCGCGCCGTGACCGATTACATCAGCGGCATGAGCGACGAGTTCGCCATCCGGACCTTTGAGGATGTGTTCGTGCCCCGCAAGTGGCACGTGTTATAAAAGGAAGCAGGAAAAAAGAGCCATGATCCCACACGAGTACATTGAAGAGCTGAACCGCCGCACCGACATCGTCGATCTGGTGGGCAGCTATGTGCAGCTGAAACGGAAAGGCCGCCTCTATGGCGGCCTGTGTCCGTTCCACAGCGAGAAGACCCCCTCGTTCTACGTCTATCCGGACACCCAGAGCTTTTACTGCTTTGGCTGCGGGGCGGGCGGCGATGCCATCAGCTTCGCCAAAAAGATCAACAGCATCGACTACGGCGAGGCCGTCAAGATGCTGGCAGCCCGCGCCGGGATGCCGGAGCCGCAGGAGGACGACAAGACCGGGCGGATGCGCAGCCGCATCCTCTCGATGAACCGCGAAGCGGCCCGCTTCTTCCACGCCTGCCTGAATTCGACCGTCGAGGAGGCCCGGCAGGCCCGCGCCTACTGGCGCCGCCGCGGGCTGGACGACAAGACCATCGTGCGGTTCGGCCTCGGCTATGCCCCCAACGATGGGCAGGCCCTCTATCAGTTCCTGCGGGATAAGGGCTACAACCAGCAGGAGCTGGACGCCAGCGGCCTGTTCAAGCGCAGCGCTTCCGGGCGCATCTACTGTTTGTTCTGGAAGCGGGTCATGACCCCCATCTTCGACCTGCGCGGCAACATCATCGCGTTTGGCGGGCGTGTGCTGGATGACTCCAAGCCCAAATACGTCAACAGCCCCGAAACGCTGGTCTACCACAAATCCGAGACGGTGTTCGCGCTGCAGATCGCCAAAAAGAGCGCCTCCCGCCGGTTCGTCCTCTGCGAAGGCTATATGGATGTCATCAGTATGCAGCAGGCGGGCATCGACACCGCCGTCTGCGCCTGCGGCACGGCCCTGACGCCGGAGCAGGTGCGGCTCATCAGCGAGTACGCCGATGAGGTCATCCTGAGTTACGACTCCGACGAGGCGGGCCAGAAAGCCACCCTCCGCTCGCTGGAACTGTTCCGGAACAGCACGGTGCGGGTGGGGGTGCTTCAGATCCCCGGCGCAAAGGACCCGGACGAGTACATCAAGCGCTATGGTGCCGACCGCTTCCGCGCCCTGCTGGACGGCGTGGGCAACGCGCTGGATTTCCGGCTCAAGCGCCTGCGGGATCAATACGACCTGACCCAGGACGCCCAGCGGCTCGAATACATCCGCGATGCCGTGGACCTGCTGGCCGAGCGCTCCAACCCCACCGAACAGGAGGTCTACGCCGGGCGGCTGGCCGAGGAGACGAACATCTCCAAGACCGCCATCCTGACCCAGCTGGGCACCGCTGTCAAAAAAGCGGGCAGCAAGCGACGACGGGAGGAGAACCGCTCCCGCCTGCACTCCGGTGAGATGGACCAGATCAATGTCCCCTACAGCGCAGGCGGCTCGCAGGCACTGGGTGTGGCCTCAGCCGAGCAGCGGCTGCTGGCGGCACTGCTGCGGGAGCCCAGCTACATCCCCAGGGTGCGGGCCGCACTGCCGGCGGAAAAGTTCCTCCTGCCCCAGCAGAAGGAGCTGTACCAGGCCATGCTGGACTGCCAGGCGCAGGGCATCGAGGTCAGCCTTTCCACCCTGCGCGGCTTTGTGCAGAGCGAAGAGGCCCTGAATGAACTGAGCCGCCTTGCGGCACAATACAGCGATGTCAACTGTACCACCGAGGATATCAACTTTTATCTGGAACGCATTGCCCGCGGCACCCCGATCGCGAAGAAGGCGGCCCAGATGTCCAATGAAGACTTAGAGCAGTATCTCCAGTCGATGCGAGAAAAGAAACAGGGAACCCTCCCTGCAGAAGACTGAGCGCTCCCTTTCCTCCCGGCTGGAGCTGGAAGGAGAAGGAATCATGCGGAAATTGTCGCAGACGGAAGAACTTGCAAAGATTTTGGCGAGCCGTGCCCGGCACCACCTTCTGACGCCGGAGCAGGTCAGCCGCGCCATGGAAGAGCAGGAGTACGATGTCGCCGGGCTGGATGCGCTGTATGAGGCGCTGGAGGCCCGCGGCATCCGGGTGGAGGAAGAGGACGCCGACCTCCCGCTGCTGGACGATGCCCAGATCGGCCGACTGGAACATGAGCTTTCTGCCGAGGGCGTGGCGCTGGACGACCCGGTGAAAGCCTATCTGAAGGAGATCGGGCAGGTGCCGCTCCTCTCGGCAGAAGAAGAACAGACGCTGGCCCGTGCTGCCAGAGCAGGGGATGCGGACGCCCGCCGACGCCTCAGCGAGGCGAATCTGCGGCTGGTGGTCTCGGTGGCAAAGCGCTACGCGGGCAGGGGGCTGCCCTTCCTCGACCTCATCCAGGAGGGCAACCTCGGCCTGATGAAGGCGGCGGAGAAGTTTGAGCCGGACAGGGGCTTCAAGTTCTCCACCTATGCGACATGGTGGATCCGGCAGTCCATCACCCGTGCCATTGCCGACCAGGGGCGGACCATCCGCATCCCGGTGCATCTGGTGGAGCACATCAACCGGGTCCGGAAGACGGCAGGGGAGCTGCTGCGGAAGAATGGCCGCGAGCCCACGGCGGAGGAGATCGCCGTCCGGCTGGAGATGGAGCCGGACCGGGTGCGGGAACTGCTGCAGCTGGCGCAGGAGCCGGTCAGCCTGGAAACGCCGGTGGGCGAGGAAGAAGACGCCCACCTCGAAGATTTCATTCAGGATGAAGAAGCCGGGATCCCGGTGGATGAAGCGGGCCGCCAGCTGCTCCGCCGGGAGTTGATGAGCGTGCTCAAGAGTCTGACGCCTCGCGAAGAGCGGGTGATCACACTCCGCTTCGGCCTCGACGACGGCCGGCCCCGCACTCTGGAAGAGCTGGGGAAGGAGTTCAACGTCACGCGGGAGCGCATCCGCCAGATCGAGGCAAAAGCCCTCCGCAAGCTCCGCCATCCCAGCCGGGCCAAACGGCTGCGGGATTATCTGGAATAAAGCTCCCGAAGGGGCACCCATCACGCCGGGTGCCCCTTTCTGCTGCCCGGAAGCACAAGAGCAAACCTGTACAAAATGCACAAGGGTGTTTTTGGTGAGAACGTGCAAAACTCAAAAAGCAATACCCAAAACGCACAAAGTAGACACGGAACCGTGTGTTCCACAAAAGCGGGGGCTTGACAAAAAAATCGGCCCGAAATGGGAAAAATGGCTTGACAACAGGGCTTTCCCGGTGTATACTGTATTAGTATCACATAATGGCCTAGTGCGCCAAAAAGGGAGCTTCGGTTCGGCCGGCCCAAGGGGCAGGCACGAAAAGTTTGTGAAAAACGCCGAACTTCCTCTGAGGATACGGGTCGATTTATGTGCGTCTGCTCAAATTTGACCCGTAGAACGCAACATCCGTAGAGTATAAAAGTAAGGAGTGGTTGATTTTATGATGAAAGTCAAGCCCGTAAAGCTCGGCAAAACCGAGCGCATGAGCTTCTCCCACATCGACGAAGTCATCAGTATGCCGAACCTGATCGAGGTCCAGAAGAACTCTTATCAGTGGTTCCTGGACGAGGGCCTGAAAGAGGTCTTCCACGACATCGGCACCATTGAGGACTACACCGGCAATCTGGCACTGAGCTTCGTGGACTTCCGGCTGGATAAGGAGCCGAAGTACAGCATCAAGGAGTGCAAGGAGCGCGACGTTACCTATGCAGCCCCCCTGCGCGTCACCGCCCGTCTGCTGAACAAGGAGACCGGCGAGGTGAAGGATCAGGAGATCTTCATGGGTGACTTCCCCCTGATGACCGACGCCGGCACCTTTGTCATCAACGGTGCTGAGCGTGCAATCGTCAGCCAGCTGGTCCGTTCTCCCGGCGTATTCTACGGCCATGATCACGATAAGGTGGGCAACGACCTGTACAGCGCCACCATGAACCCCAACCGCGGCGCCTGGCTGGAGTACGAGACCGACGCTTCCAACGTGTTCTATGTCCGTATCGATAAGAACCGCAAGCTGCCTGTCACTGTGCTCTGCCGCGCACTGGGCCTGTCTTCCAACGAGGACATCCTGAACTACTTCGGCGAGGATGAGCGCATCCTTGCCACTCTGGAAAAGGATACCACCAAGAACACCGAGGAAGGCCTGCTGGAAGTCTACCGCAAGCTGCGCCCCGGTGAGCCTCCCACGGTGGAGTCCGCTACCAGCCAGCTCAATATGCTCTTCTTCGACCCCCGCCGCTACGATCTGTCCCGGTTCGGTCGTTATAAGATGAACAAGAAGCTGTCTCTGGCACGCCGCATCATGAACCACATCGCCGCCGAGAACGTCGTCGCTCCTCTGACCGGCGAACTGCTCATCGAGAAGGATGCCAAGATCACCCGTCAGCTGGCTGAGGCCGCTGACAACGCCGGCGTCAATGTCGTCGTGCTGAACGTCGAGGGCAAGAAGGTCAAGGTCATCACCAATGGCTGTGTTGACGCTCAGGGCTTCTTCTCCTTCGATGTCAAGGAGTGCGGCATCAACGAGCGCTGCTCCTTTGAGGAGATCAAGAAGATCCTCGACACCACTTCGGATGTGGAAGAGCAGAAGGAGCTGCTGCGCCGCAACCACGACCAGCTGATCGGCCGCACCGTCACCGTGACCGACATCCTGTCTTCCATCAACTATCTGAACGGCCTGGGCCACGGCATCGGCACCACCGATGACATCGACCATCTGGGCAACCGCCGCATCCGCAGCGTCGGTGAGCTGCTGCAGAACCAGTTCCGCA
>ERZ791744.1901-NODE-1901-length-12456-cov-2.077091_pt1 | contig 12456 bp, 11 predicted proteins | sample MGYA00510039_ERZ791744 | MGnify/ENA primary metagenome ERZ791744 (study PRJEB30046, sample SAMN00791969) | human gut metagenome | study: EMG produced TPA metagenomics assembly of the A metagenome-wide association study of gut microbiota in type 2... | reverse complement strand
ATTGGGTTATTAAATTATGGCGATTCTATCAACCATTGCGGCATCTACCTGGGCGATGATACCTACATACATTGCTCATCAGGGAAAAAGACTGTAACGATCAGTAAGTTCCCGTTTACAGTCTTCAAAAGAGTGCAATTTGACACACATAACGCGCTTGACTTTTCAAGTTATAGAGGTTATTCTTTGAATAACGAGATATGTCAATTCAATGTTAATTCTAATGTTGATCTGTCATACAAAGATCTTTACCTTGTTGCCCAATTGATAACAAGTGAAGCCTCTGGCGAAGGGCTTAATGGACAGGCTGCAGTAGCAGAAGTCGTCTTGAATCGAATGAGAAGCCCTCTATTTCCAAATACGGTTGAAGAAATCATCTACCAGGAGTCTGATAACGGAATAATGCAGTTTTCCGACAATGAGAGGATTCAATCCATGGTTCCGAGTGACTCAACGATAGAAATCGCACAAATGGTATTTAACGGTTCTTTGTCCGTTCTAGGGAATACCGACATTCTCTTTTATCGCAGGCCAGAGCAGGGTGAAGAAACAGCTGACTGGGGTGATTATCCTTTTTATAAAAGAATTAATCATCATAGTTTTTATTCCAAGACTAAGGAGGAATACTGATGGGTGACAATAACGAACTGACCGCAGAAAAAATCGTTGAGGATTTAGAAAAAATCATCCTTGAATCTCAGCAGGAAGCAGATAGTGTATCCGAAGCACAGAACGCTTCTACTTTAGCGCAGGATGATGGCCTCGATAAACTTGACCAGGAAGAATCCACCCTAATCGGTGCGGACTCAGAATCTGCATTTCGAAGACAGGAAAGTAACAGTAGCATTCGGACCAATCCGGATGCAAAAAAAACCCAGACGCTCTCATCTCTCTACAGTAGCCGTCAAAATAAATCGGCAAACACAGAAGAGAAAAAAGAGATTTACGGCAGTCAATGGGACAATGTCCGACTCACGGGAGATACAGACGGATTTGAAATCGACGCGCAGAAGAGGAAAGCGGAATACCTGAAGCTGTCTCACTCCATGCGTGCAGGACAGGTATTACGCGGCGAAATTATTGGTGCTATCCGTGATGATGCCTTTGGACCTACAGCAGTTGTCTCCCTCATTTCAGAAGATGGCAGCGATACGGAGTCTTTCTTCCAGATAAAGATTTTTTCCAATCGTTTGTTTGACTTTGATGAGAAGATGCTCACCACACAAGATGGTATCAGCACTGTGATGAACGAACTGAACCACAGAATTGGAGGGCATGTATCCTTTATTATCAAATATGTAAACGAAGTAGATGGGATTGCATGGGGTTGCCGTATCAACGCCATGGATATCGCCGGAAAGCAGAACTTCATTGATTTAAGAAAAACGGACAACATGCCCCTGCTCTTTGCAGGAATCAAGACAAATGCCACCGTGCTTTCCATCCACCGCGAAGATGTAGTGTGCGAGGTTGGCGGAATAGAATGCCAGATTCCGAAAGAGGAATTGTCCTGGACCCCTTTGCGTGAATTGAATCGTGAGTTCTATGTGGGTCAGAAATTCATGGTCAAGATACTAAATGTCGAACAGTATACGACCAAAAAAGGAAACGACACATTCCGGAACATGATTCGCCTTGACGTATCAAAAAAGCAGGCAGAAATCAACCCGAACAAGCGTTATTTTAACACAATCGCACTGGATGCCACGTACCGTGGTGAGGTAAAGTATATCACTCAGAACGTTATTCATGTACTTGTAGCCAATAAGATCGGCTGTGTATGCCCGGTTCCTTCATTTCCGGCAGGTGCCAATGGTCAGTTGCCTGCTCGTGGGCAGGAATGTCTTGTACGTATCACAAACAAGGAAGTTCAGGACGGTCCGGACGGCCAGAAATATTACCGCATTGCGGCCCGGATTATCCGTTATAGCAGCAACGGATAACATACACCCATACTTGCATTTTTATCGGCCCGGACGTTACCAGCGACGGGCCGATTCTGCAATACCGCATCGTGTTTTACGGAGGAAGAGATGAAAAGAAAAAGAAAGATCGTAACAAGTGTCTTGGTGACTTTATCAATCCTGCTCATTCTTGCAGTCGCACTCCTGATTGTTGGAGGAAAGTTTTTAACAGATCGGCGTAATAAAATCGCCCAACTGCAGGCAGAGATGGATGCCAACAAACAGGTCCTGTATATTGCATCCACGTTCATTGCGCAAGGGGACACCATAGAAGAGGATAAAAATGTAATGCTGCAGGAAGTCTATACAGGACTTGAACCTTATTGCTACATCACAAAAGAGGATTTGGGAAGTGTGGCCTGCGTTGACATTGAGGAAAAGATGCCGATCATGAAAAACATGACACAGCCTTTTGTCATTGACCATGACACGCGGGAGTACGAACTGAATGTAGTGAACCTCATGACGGATCAGACCGACAATGACTACGTTGATGTACGTATCATGTTTCCTACCGGTGAGGATTTTATTGTGCTTGCAAAAAAACAAATAAAAAATCTGGACCTGAATGAATGTCGCTTTGACAGTTATCTCACAGAGGAAGAAATATTGCGTATGGCAAGTGCTACAATCGACGCATACACCATTACCGGCACTCGTATTTATACCACACGCTATGTGGAACAAAATCTTCAGAATCCTGCAACACCCAATTATCTTGTTAAACAAGAAACCATTGACCTGATCAACTCGGATCCAAATGTTTTGGACAAGGCCCAGGAAACACTCAACAAATTTGCCCGTCTTGAACTGGAAGAACGTATAGGTGATCTTTCGTCTGACCAGCTGACTGCTGTTGCGAAAGGACACGGACTTGAGGATACCGCACAGGGACAGTCTTTTGTTTCCGGTTCCGATACAGACACCAATAATGAAGATGCTACATCCGAGACAGAAGAATCTTCTGAGGAATACACGGACGTTCAACCCTCAAACAAGCATCTCACTGATGATGCGGAGTCTGTTAAAACAAAGACCATCTTATCAGATCAGACTTCCAAAACTACCACCCAGGCACCTGCCGAAACTTCACAGGAGGTAGAATAAATGGCAAAGCAACTGATACAACCACAAATTCCTTCTCTTATTTCAGTATTAGATGGCGAGTCCAGACCGGATATCCCGTATTATATTGCAACAATGATTTCAAACACTTTCCGGAAAAAAGTTTTACTGATTGATAATTCAGAGCATGCCATGCTATACAACGCCATTCCGGATTCCCATACCGGAGAGATTAAGAAAGACGGTATGCTTTATGTCATGGCTGCTGTCGCCTATTCTCCGGACTTCATGCGTCGCTTTGACACATGCATCTGTTACCATGGCACGTATGCTTCATCACTCCTCTGGGACAAAAGCGATATCCACCTTGTATTGACAGGATATCAGCCAGATGCCTTTGAACGGTTTCGTTATGAAGCAAATAATCCGATTGCCTCCCTGGATCTTGAGAAAGACTTTGTTTTTTTCCTTGATCATGTCACAAACAAAGTAAATGCTGAAAATATCTTAAAGAAAGAAAAGCTGCTTACCTCGGACAAGTCTATTCCATACGTTGAACTGCCCATTGATGAAGCGGATCGCATCTGTATGTTGTCTTTATTATATAACGGCTACCAGGATGCCAAGGCTGCAGGGAAAGAGCTTTACAGTGCAATCACTGGTCTGATCAGCGTTATAACGAAAGTCCCGTTGGCACAGTTGAAAAAAATTCGGAGGTAATCATGATATATTCGATCACAGGATGGGATCTATGCGAGAACGGAGCAGCCAAGGTTACTGCCTTGTTTTCCGCCTATACAGCACTTGCCTTACATAAAAGCACGCTCGTCTTGCAGCTGACAAACCCACGCAAAACCACAGTAGAAAATATCCTTGTTGGAAAGCAGCTGCAAATTAACAGTATTGACGCTCTTGACTATACATACGCTGAAGAGGGAGTGGATGCGCTTTTAAGAAATGCCAAGTACGGCACGTTAACGGAAGAGACGATTGCAGACGCTGTAACTCCGCTTTTACACAAAGAAAAATTACTTGATATCGCCAAGCCATCTCGCAAAGCAGATTTCGAGTTGGAAATGGAAGAGGATATGGAAACCGTCATATCCTGTATTCAGATGCTGAACAAATATTATGAAATGATCTACATACTGCTCCCGGAGCAAAACCGTAACTTCTGCAATACTTTATATGAGGCGTTAGAGGACCATAATATCAAATGTGTCGCACAGGGAATTCCAGCAAGGGCTGCGTATAATAAAAACTTTACATTTGTTGTCTCTGATTACGAGCCACGCAGCACCTATAGTGCAGCATATATCAAGAAACAACTGGGTGTAAAATCCCTTTTCTATTTCACCCGCAATATAGCTTTCAATGATGCTGCCATCGGTGGAACGGTACTGGAGTTCGTCCAGAAGAACTTCCACGACGATAAGTCCGATGATAATTACTATCTTTTTGAGTGTCTACGACAATTCTTTTCCCATGGGAAGCCGGCATCTGGGGACGCGAAATATGAGGAAGAAGAACAGGAAGCTGCGTTACGGCTGATATTAAAATGTCATGTTCCGGTTGTTCTGGAAGCTGTCGATGATCAGTTAAATGTGGAAATAGAAAAAAAGAAAAGACTTTTTAGATCTCCACTGGAAACGCTTATTGTAGACAGAAAAGAGAACTTCTCTACCACCCGTTTAGAAAATGCAGGAGATGCGATGCAAGACCAGGAAACTGCAAGTAAAAAACGTCGCCCTAAAAAGATACGGAAGCAGAAAAAAGACAACAAGGAATAAGCGTTGCAATTTATAGAGAAAGGTAGTAAATATGATTTTCCTAAATTATATCCTCATTCTACTGCTTCTTGTAGCAGTCGCCTTAGCTGTATATTTCTACTATAAAAAACTAACGCATTTTTCCGACATGGAATTTGAGTCCCCACAAGATATGGACTTACATGGCCTCGTCATACAGGTTAGTGATGCATTTGCGAATATACAGAAGAAAAATCTAAGGGAAATGAATTTGTCTCGTCATGATTATGAACGTCGATTAAAGAGTAAAGCCCGGCTGCGTGATGACCTACGCGAATCCGCATTCGGCAACTTAGAGGCAAAACGGCGTATCAAAGGGTATATCCGAGACTTGATACAGGAGCCTCAATTTGGTGTAAATGAGGGAAATATTAATAACCTGATCCATTTTGATAAGGAAAAATACTTAACAAGCCAGGACAAATTTGAAATACTCATGTACCTTTACGGCAAAGTGTACGGGGATGAGAACCTGGAGCATCTCTTGATAGATAACGGCTTGGACCTGCCTCTCAGAGATGAGGACAATAATGAGATTTACGATGTGACGGCTTCCCGGCTCAACGCCGTATATGCATCTTATATCGTACAGCATCCATTATCTTATAGTGACAAGCTTGAAATCCTCTCCCAGCGCATATTCCAAAACTTCAAGGGATTCGGTGCTGCTGACCTGTTGTTTGAGGCAAAAGTAGATGAGATCGACGGTGGTGTATCCGGCATTCCAGAGAGCGGGTATGATATCAAGACAAAATTAAAGGGAATTACTTATTCCTATGATGCGATCTGGATTTTGTTTCACGGCATTAACATCCATCTAAGCTGTATCGGATTTGGCAGCCAGGATGAATTGGTACGTGTCTGCAACAACGTTTATAAATATCATCCATCTCACATGCTGTCAATAAAAGATCCCGCTGTTGTCACGACCATGAAGGACGGTTCTCGTGTCGTTGTTGTTCGACCGTCTCTTGCAGACTCTTATATGTTCTATGTAAGAAAGTTTGACACAGTGGAGTCCATTGCACCCGAACAGCTAATCACGGATGATAACTCCGTGATTCCATTAACACTTTTAAAATGGATGATCAGAGGAGAGCGTAACATAGCTATCACCGGATCACAGGGCGTAGGTAAAACAACTCTTCTTAAATCGCTGTTCACTTTTATACCGCCAAAATATACGTTACGTATACAGGAACTGGCATTTGAGTTATCCGCGCGTTATGCCTACCCGGACCGTAACATTTCATCCTTGCAGGAAACATCCTATTTTACGGCACAGGAGGGATTGAACCTGCAGAAGAAGATGAACGGTAATGTTAATATCATCGGTGAAGTAGCAGAAGCACAACAGGCTAGTTACATCATCCAGACAGCTCTCGTTGCATCCCTGTTTGCAATGTTTTCGCATCACGCAAAGACTGCACGCGCGTTGATTGAGGCAATCGGCAATAACCTATTGGAATTGGGTTTGTTCTCAAATCGTAACGATGCTTATTCTATGGCAGCAAAAGTAATTAATATTGACTGCCACATGGAAAAACAGGGGAATCGTAGATACATCGAACGGATCACGGAAATCATTCCTGTAGCTTCCATGCCCTATCCTTCGGAAATGTTACACGAGGAAGGGGTAGACCTGCTTGCGGAAGATACAAAAGAATACTACCGCCGTTCAACAGACCGACAACTATTCAAAACCGTTGATCTGATGCGTTGGGAAGACGGTAAATTCTACTTTTTAAACATGCCATCAAATGCCATGTTAAACGGAATCCGTTCAAAGCTGAGTCCCGAAGACGCGATACAGTTTGACAACGAACTGGCAATGATCTCCTCTATGACAAAGGAGAGGGAAGGAGCATCATGAATGACAACCTCATATTCGCATTGCTTCTAATAATACTGGTTTGTTCATCGTGTGTTCTGTTTTATATGCTATATAACAGCAAATGCACAGCATCTGTATCTGACACGCAGATCCGAAACCACCAAAAGCAAAACGAAATATACCGGTTGGGTCGAATTTATCAAAAAATCCCGCTGATCCGAACGGAATATAATCGGATCCGGGAGAAGATAGCTCTGCTTATGCCTGGAGACATCGTTACGATTAACCACGAAACAACCGTGGTGGTAACAAAGTCACTCATAAAGGGGATGCTCATATTACTTGCGTCTCTATTGTTGGCCGGAGGTGACTTGTATTTTTCGTTAGCTGGAGTAATGGTGAGTTACCTTGTCTTCACGCAAAGCTACAGGGGAATGATTGAACGCAAAGAAATTCGAATCCTCACTCAGTTTGCGGATTTTCTGGAAGACATCCGGCATTATTATCACGACATGCATCTTATAGATGACGCAATATATGCCACCATGGAGCACATGGAGAAAGACCTTGCACCACACATTTTAAGACTATACGAAATATTAAAAAGTCCAAACATATCCCTTGAGGTAGAAAAATATGCGCAATCAAGCCCAAACCGTTTTTTTACCACGCTGGCCTCTATCTGTGTATCAATAACTGATTATGGAGACAAGAAAACAGAGCAAGGCGGTTCCCTTTTCTTACGGAATCTCAATTATCTAAGAGAAGAGGTTTTAATGGAGCTAAATCGGAAGGAGCAGATCAATTACCGTTTTCATTCGTTGGTACAGATTTCACTTTTTCCGCTCATCTTTATTAAACCAATTGAGTTCTGGGCCAAAAACATCATGGAAGGTATGGCGAATATATATAACGGGCTTTATGGACTTATTGCGATGCTGGCTATATTTTTTATCACGTTTTTCTGCTACACGCTGGTCTGCATTTACAAAGACGACGACAAGGGACAACTTATTGAGGATAGCATCTGGCATCGTGTGTCATCAAAACAACCAATATCCGGATTGTTAAACCGCGAAATCAACAGACACTACACGAAATATCTGTCTATAGATACTTCGTTAAAGCAGATAGGGGATCAAACCGGACCCAAGTCTTTCTTATTTAAACGAATTGTATATGGTTGTGTCGGTGCAGCTACCATTTTCATCGTGACCGTTTCAATCCCTTTTTATCAGAAAGATAACCTGCGGCACAATTTTTCTGAAGCGTTTCAATCTATGAACGTGGCAGACGAAGAAACCACAAAGACGATGGAAGAGATTGCACAAGAAGTGCTGCCTTTGTGTGAACACCGGAACCTGTCTGTAGAAGAGATCGCAGATGTTGTTTTGCAAAATACAGACCTACACCAGGAAGTATACGTAAATATGGTTGCGACCGTGATCTATGATCGCGTTATCTCACTAAAAAATACCTTCTACCGGTTTTATTATCTGATCTTTATAGCAACCGGTTTCCTACTGGGATATGTGGATGTTGAACTATCGTGTTAAAGCGAATGAAATGTCAAAGGAGGATGAGGTCAATCAGTTCCAGACGCTAATCCTCATATATATGCATACGGATGGCATAACATTGGAGGACATCCTGGAATGGATGGAACGCTTTGCCTTTACGTTTCGTTCCACCATTACAGAGTGCGTCATGGGTCTTGCCTTTGGCGAGCAAAAGGCTCTGCAAGCAATGCGGGAAAGAGAGCAGTTTGCACCATTCAAACGTTTCATTGACAATCTCATAGCGATTGATTCCGTCGGCATCGAAGCCGCCTTCGATGAAATTCAGACAGAACGAGATTACTATAAAGACAAACGCAGGTTGGATAACCAAAAAATCTTATCCAAGAAAGCAACAAGGGCACGCAGGGCAGCATTTTTGCCACTATTTTCCGTTATTGGCTTATACCTTCTTGCCCCAATCACCATAGCTGCTGTTCAATTATTACTTTCCCTTGTCGCAGCTACGAGCATTTAAGTTTTTCCCGGCACTTGTCCGGTAAAGATAATTACATACAAAGGAGGATTATAACATGGAAGAATCAGGAAACAGCGCTCTTCGAATTGCAATGGGGGTCATCATCACAGTGCTTGTATGCACAATGGGATTCGGGCTTTACATGCTCTCGAAAAGCACCACGTCGTCTGCGCAAAAACAGGTCAATAAACTCAGCAACCAAATGGCCGAATCAGAATACACGCAGTACGAGGGAGTTGAGGTGACTGGAACAGAAGTCGTTAATGTGATCAAACAGTTCCAGAAGGATGATGTTATCATCGAGGTTGTTGTTGCCGGATCCACGCAGGATTATGGGGTTGATCAGTCAGGCTCCATTTCTGATGCAACGGACCGTACATCATCCAATTACATCAATCCAAACTCTATGTTTTTGGGCAGCATCGAAAGAGATTCTAATACAGATGCAATTTTAAAGCTCATTTTCACAAAACAATAAAATAAGGAGGATGACGGCCAGTACAAATGGGCCGCTGATCATATGGAATCTGTCAATGAATCAACTCACTATTTTCTGGCCGCCTTTCTCTTTACAGGGGCAGTTACAATTCTTTTGTTGCTTACATCTATGCATGTAAAGATGTACCAGAATGTATCCGCGCAGGCACAAAGCAAGTCCAGTGTATTTGAGTCTGAAGTTTTAACAAACGAAACACCGGCGCCATCTGTAACAAAGGCAGAGGCGATTGGGATCGCGTTTTCTCTACCGTCTGGTGTCTCTTTTATAGTTAATGGTACGGATTTAACAAGGGAAGAGATCCACGATATGCCTCTCTTGCAATACGCCAGGGAAGTGGATGCTTCCGTTCTTACCGGTGCAACTTACTTACAACAGGACTCTTATTTTATAAAGTACGCTTATGACTCAAACGGCTCTCCGGTTTCGATAGAACTCACCGGTCTGTCGGAATAAGGAGGGAATTCACTTTGGAAGATACATTAGGGAAAGTGATATCAATAATCATCGCTATCATGGTTTTGTTGTTCGCTCCGGTAATGCTCGTCGCCATAAAAACAGAAGATGCCGTAGAGACTTTTGTAAAAGCAAAAACAGTTGAATTTGTAGATCAAAGCCGCACAACCGGTATGATAACTCCGGAAAACTACTTGACTTATGCCAACAGCATTGGAATGACTGGTAATTATACAATCCAGCTCGAACACCGCGCAAAAGTTGCATTTCCGGATGAGGAGTCTTCAGATGCGTCTTATAAAATTGGTTTTCGTGCCTTCTTCCGGGACGAAATACTCAATGAGATGTTTGATAACAATGAATCCAATGACTATCTTATGTCGAACGGTGACTATTTAACCGTAACCGTGACCAGCCAGGCACATTCTTTTACGAATTCATTTATGAGACTCTTTACGGGGCAGGATGCTACCGGCGTTTCTATATCTTATGGCGGATATGTCGGCAATACAGGAGGTGCGCAGTGAAGCTATCAGATTATACAATCCTTTTTGCGGCCCTCCTGTTTGCGTTTCTCCTTCCGGGGTTTATAGGACAAGCCATCACGTCACAGGCAGCATCCCGCCAGACAGAATATTCCCAATACCTGACAAATGCCTGTCTGTCTGCCGCTGCACAAAGTGACCTGTCCGATGGATTGGCGTTTAACTCTGAGCGCGAAAGGAATTCTGCGGTCTTTAACTTTTTCGAGACACTCACACTCAATTTTAACGCCAAAAATACGACTTTAGAAAATAGCATTCCGTATTATGTCCCTGCAGTTGTATTGATCGATAATGACGGGTTTTATATCAGCTACAATGAATATGATGGGGAAGCCTATTCTCCTGTGACCACGTCGTTGTTTCCATTCCAGGAGGAGTACGGAGACTACATCGTGCGCTTCTTTCTGAACGGGAATCTGGATATAATCGACAAAAGCACCGGTCTGACACACCATTTTTCAAACTGCGAAGAGGCATATTCCATTTATCCTTCTCTTTCCTTTTTGGAATCTGGCGAATTAGCAAAGCAGGAACAGCTCCATGTTGCGACACAGGCAGTCTCAGAGCAGGCAGAGTATTGGATCAACCACCACAATACCTACAACCTCATGTATAAAGGCGCTTACACTTTTACACTTCCGACAATAACAGGGGAGGATTGGGCAAACGCCATTGAAGGTCCCGGTATTCTTGCCTTTCTACAAGGACCCAAGCTCTCATACGGAAAAGGTTACGTTAACGTATACGCTTTTGCCGGAAGCCGCATCGTGAAGTCCTCCACATATGTTTTATCTGGAGAGTATCCGGATGCATACTACCATAAACAAGATTGTCCCTATGCACCAAGTTCCCCAAAGCGTATTTATCACACCATGGAAGAAGCTGCAGCCAGTGGAGCCTGGCCCTGTCAGCATTGTATATTAAAAAGTCAGTCTTAAAATCTCAAGAAAACCATCAATTAACAATTGACTTTTTAATGTATATGTTTTAACTTTTTACTTGAACATAGTTAACTGTTGTTATATAGTTAACTTAGCTACATTATTATCAAATGAGGAGGAAGTAAAATGAAGAAGAACGGTTTAAAACTTGCAGCCGCAACCGCAGCATTGGTTGGTATCCTCGGTGCCGGTGGAGTAATGGCGTACTTATCAGACACAGATAGCGTCACCAACAATTTCCACTTCGGTAAAATTGACATCGAAGAAACCGAACCGAGCTGGAAAGAGCCAAAAGAAGTAACCCCGAACATGGTCATCGACAAAGACCCTACTGTAATGAATGTTGATCAGACATCGGCATTCATTTTCCAGAAGGTATCTGTACCTGTTGCAAATGTCGTTGTTGCGAAACCGGATGGTACATGCCTGCCTGCAGCAGACACAGAACTCTTTAGTTACCGTGTCAATGATGGCTGGACCCTCATCGGAAAGAGAGATGTAAAAGATTCACAGGGTCTTAAGGTTGTCGCACGTGAGTATCTTTATGGTTACGGCACTGAGACTGCAATGACAGAGGTAAGCGGCAAGAGTAAGACGAACGCTTTATTCAATAACGTTACCGTTGCCAATATCATCGAAGGACAGACTGATAACAATGGTAAACCGATCGAATTGAGCACACAGGACATCAAAGTAAGTGCCTATGGTATTCAGACCAAGGATTTAGGTTCCGACAACAAGACAGCTCCTAGAGATGTATGGGCTATTTACGCTAACCAGAACTCTATTACCGACCAGTTTAACAAATAATAATATTCTTGTAGAGAAGAGGGTAGCGCAAACCGTTACCCTCTTATTATTTCTTACACTATGTTACGAAAGGAGCGTCAAATGCAAAAGCATAAATTCGTGCGGGTATCGGCTGTCGTATTGTTACTCGTGGCATTTTTAAGTAGCAGCACCAACGTTTTTGCAAAAACGGTTCTGCAGACAGATGTGCTCAACAATTTCCAGATAGGCATTGTAGACATAGATCTAAGTGAGTATCAGGAAAACGATAACAAGACGGAAACCGAATTTAAAAATAACCTGGAAGTTTGGCCAGGGGGCACCGTATCCAAGATACCCAGGATAAAGAACAAAGGAGCCGATGCCTACATCCGCGTCAAGGTAGACATAAATGACAGTAACATAAAAAGTAACAAGCACCTGACTGCAGATAATATATCCGGTTGGAACAAAGATCTCGTAAAAAGAGGAGATTATTATTACTACACAAAGGTATTGAAAAATGCACAGTCCTTTGATGTTTT
>ERZ791744.1892-NODE-1892-length-12502-cov-3.701535_pt1 | contig 12502 bp, 10 predicted proteins | sample MGYA00510039_ERZ791744 | MGnify/ENA primary metagenome ERZ791744 (study PRJEB30046, sample SAMN00791969) | human gut metagenome | study: EMG produced TPA metagenomics assembly of the A metagenome-wide association study of gut microbiota in type 2... | reverse complement strand
GGTCATCGGTCATGAACAGGCCCATTTCCTTGCCGATCTTGCGGTGGTCGCGCTCGCGGGCTTCCTGCTGCTGCTTTTCCCAGGCTTCCAGCTCTTCCTGGTTGCGGAAAGCAACGCCGTTGATGCGGGTCAGCATCTTGTTCTCTTTGTCATTCTTCCAGTAAGCGCCGCTCTGTTGGGTGATCTTGAACGCCTTCAGAGCCTTGGTGTAGGTCAGGTGGGGTCCGATGCACATATCAACGTACTCGCCCTGCTGGTAGAAGCTGAACTCGGTCTCATCGGCCAGGTCGTCCATATGCTCCAGCTTATAGTGCTCCTGGCGCTCGGTCATCAGCTTCACAGCTTCATCGCGCGGCAGGATGAACGGCTTGATGGCAAGGTTTTCCTTGCAGATCTTCTTCATTTCCTTTTCAATGTTGGCAAGGTCTTCATCGCTTAGTTTGGTATCGCCCAGGTCAACATCATAGAAAAAGCCGTTTTCGGTAGCGGGGCCAAAGGCAAAGTCGGCCTGCGGATACAGGCGCTTGATGGCCTGTGCCATAATGTGGGCAGCCGTATGGCGCAGAACGTGCAGTTCTTCTTCTTTCGGGCATTCGGCAACAGTGCCGTCTTTGTAAATGATTTTCATTGGTAAACGCTCCTTTGGGTAAACAAAAATGCTCCATCCCATTCTTGACCATAAACGGGATGAAGCATACAAATTCATACTCCACGGTTCCACCCGAATTGGACGCGGCAAAGCATCCCACTCGTAAAACAAAGGCCCAAAGCCCTGTTTTGTAAGCGCCGGTAACGGGGCGCTACCCCGGCGAAGGTTCGCCTTCGCACTCGGCAGTGGTAACTGTGCTGCCCGCCTGCAAAACCGCTTGCACCACGCCAAATTCGGCGGCGGTTCTCTCTTTTGCGCGTTCCAGCATGTATTGTCTGCCTCAACGTTTTATTCAGGATGAAGTTGCCTTTACTATATACCACCCCGGCGGGGAAGTCAAGGGGGCGGCGCAAAATTTTACACCGTAACAAAAGATGACCTTTGCCCAGAACTGTGATATGATGGAAAAAACGAACCGTAAGGCACGGGGAGGTGCAGCATGAAAACAATCCGTACAATCGAGCTGAGCGGCAGCACCCGGCAGGAGCGCCTGCCGGGCTTTGCGGAGGATTTTCCGTATATTGCCTCCTGGGCGGAGACCGGGCAGTATAACGGCGGCATGGTGCCGTGGCACTGGCACCCGGCAGTGGAGCTGTTTTATATGTACAGCGGCAGCCTGGTGTATGAGACCCCGCAGGGCACCCGGACGTTCGGTCCCGGCAGCGGCGGGCTGGTCAATGCCAATGTGCTGCACAGCACCCGCAACCTGCCGGGGGACCGTGTGGTGAGCTGGATCCACCTGTTTGAACCGTCCCTGCTGGGCGGCAGCGTGGGCAGCCGCATTGAACAGAAATACCTTGTCCCCATTACAGCAAACCCGGCCCTGGAACTGCTGGCGCTGGACCCGGCGGACCCGGATCAGGCCGCTCTGCTGGAAAAGCTGCGGGATTCCTTTGCCCTGGATGAAAACGAGTTTGGTTACGAGCTGCGCCTGCGGGCAGCTCTGGGGGAAATCTGGCTGGGGCTGCTGGCGCTGCCCCGGCCCGAAGCCCGCCCCGGCGCGGCGGCGTTCGATGAAAAGTGCAAAGCGATGCTGGCCTTTGTGCATGAACATTACGCCGAGCCGCTGCGTATTGAGCAGATCGCCGCGGCAGGCTTTTGCAGCCAGCGGGAAGCGTTCCGTACCTTCCAGCAGTGCCTGCATGTGACCCCGCTGAACTACCTGCAGAGCTACCGCCTGCAGATGGCGGCGGACCGCCTGGTGCGCAGCGGGCAGCAGATCACCGCCATTGCCGTGGACTGCGGGTTTGCCAGCCTGAGCTACTTTGGCAAGGTGTTCCGCCAGAAATTCGGCTGCACCCCGGCGCAGTTCCGCAGCAAATGGCAGGATATTACCAATACGGGACGGTAAAACGCTAGGAAATAAAGAAAAAATGCAGTATCATCATACCTGTAAGAACAAACCGGCAGCGCCGGAAATGAAAAACAGGAGGTACGGATGATGCTTAAACTGACAACGATGAATCTGAAAGGCTTTTTGACAGAGCTGGCCGCCTGCTGCGGAGGTGTGACGGCAGAAATTGCCGGTGCTCCCGTGAACCTGAACAATACCGCTCAGCTGCGCCGCATGTATGAGCAGGATGGCAGCCTGACGCTGGAGCTGAATGTGAGCAGCCCGAAGGACTATATGCGCCTGGCCTGCTTTGCCATCGGCGACTGTTAAAACGCCATTCCCCATTCATCATAAGAACACAGACAGGGTCCCTGCTTTGAAGCTGGCAGGCAGGCCCTGCCTGTGTTTTTTCGGTGTTTGTGCGTCAGGTGGGAACGTTCACGGTGTTGTAACAATTCCTTGACAATTTCCTGCAATGTAGCTACAATATTAGATAGGACTTAAGGGTGTCGCCCATCGGGAACGCCGCTTTTCAGATATTTGTTTTACCGCCGCAAATTTGGCGTTTTTTCGTTTTATTTGTGTATATGGGACTTGAGGTGTATCCGCTTTTGGGTATGCTTTGGATTATCGCCCCATTTTGTATAGAATATCGCAGGCAGTATTTGAACCGCAAAGGTCAGCCCCTTGCGCTGTAAGATGCTGGCAGTGTACCCATGGTAGCTGCCAGATAAAACAGGCGCGGGCTGCCCGGGCTTTTCAGGTATGCCAGAAATAAAAGCGTTCCGCTTGTGCTGCGCCCTCCTGCATTTGATTTGAGTTTTGTAAGGAGTGAAACTGCCATGCCCCCAATTTTGATGTGGGTGCTGGTTGTCGTTGCCGCTGCCGTGTGCGGGGCGCTTGGTTATTATTTTGGCGGGGAAAACCGGAAGCGTACCGCCGAAGCCAAGATCGGCTCTGCCGAAGAGGAAGCCAAACGCATCGTGAACGATGCCATCAAGGCTGCCGAGCAGAAGCGCAAGGAAACCATCATCGAGGCCAAAGACGAGGCGTTCAAGCTGAAAGCTGACGCCGACAAGGAAATCAAGGACCGCCGCGCGGAGATCAGCCGCCAGGAACGCCGCATGGACCAAAAGGAGGAAGCGCTGGATAAGCGCACCGCCGCCATGGAGCGCAAGGAAGAGGACCTGAAAAAGCGCGGCGAACTGGTGGAAGCCCGCCTGGACGAGCTGGAACAGCTCAAGCTGCGCCAGACCGAAAAGCTGGAAACCATCGCCGCCATGACCCAGGAAGATGCCCGCGCCGTGTTGTTGAAGAACATTGACGATGAGCTGACCCACGAAAAGGCCATGAAGATCAGCGCCTATCAGGCTAACATGAAGGACGAATGTGATGCCATCGCCCGTGAGCTGGTCGGCCAGGCCATTGCCCGCTGCGCAGCCGATGCCACCAGTGAAGCCACCGTCAGCGTGGTGCCGCTGCCCTCTGACGAGATGAAGGGCCGCATCATTGGCCGCGAGGGCCGCAACATCCGCGCTCTGGAAACTGCCACTGGCTGTGACCTCATTATTGACGATACGCCGGAAGCCATCACCCTTTCCAGCTTTGACCAGACCCGCCGTGAAGTGGCCCGCATGGCCCTGGAGCGCCTGATTGCCGATGGCCGTATCCACCCGGCCCGCATTGAGGAGACCGTGGATAAGTGCCGCCGCGAACTGGAAATTCAGATGAAGCGCGAGGGCGAAAAGGCTGTGATGGACCTTGGTATCCACAGCCTGCATCCCGATTTGGTCAAGCTGATCGGCCGCCTGAAGTATCGCACCAGCTATGGCCAGAATGTGCTGAACCATTCTCTGGAAGTGGCATGGCTGGCCGGCCTGATGGCTGGCGAGCTTGGCGTGAACGTTCAGCTGGCACGCCGCGCAGGCTTGCTGCATGATATCGGCAAAGCCCTTGACCATGAGATCGAGGGCAGCCATGTGCAGATCGGTGTGGATATCTGCAAGAAGTACCGCGAGAACCCGCAGATTATTCATGCAATCGAAGCCCACCACGGCGATGTGGAGCCCAAGACGGTGCTTGCCTTCATTATTATGGCAGCGGATGCCATCAGCGCAGCCCGCCCCGGTGCCCGCCGTGAAAACATGGAAAGCTATATCAAGCGTCTGGAAACGCTGGAAGCCCTGTGCAACGGTTTTGAGGGCGTTGAAAGCTCTTACGCCGTGCAGGCAGGCCGCGAGGTCCGCATCCTGGTCCAGCCCGACAAGGTTGGCGATGATCAGGTCATCCTGCTGGCCCGCCAGGTTGCCAAAAAGATCGAGGACGAGCTGGATTACCCCGGCCAGATCAAGGTCAGCGTGATCCGCGAAAGCCGCGCCACCGAGTACGCGAAATAACCAAAGCGAATAAAACAGATGCCGCACCTGGTATGGGTGCGGCATTTTGTATAAGCATTGATTTATCCCGTGGATGCTGCCATATGTTTAACCCTTACAAATGGGGCTCGGCTTGTTGCGGGAATGTAAATGCGTAATAGAGCAAAGCCACGGCGGGATGAGGACATCCGTCTCCGGCCTGAGAGCCGGGGCGCTGCCCCGGTTGCAGGGTTGCGAGTCAGAAGGTCACATTTGAGTTTACGAAAATGTGATGGCGAGCAATGCAAAGCCCAGTGGGTTTTGCAACTGCACGAGCGGGTTTGCTTTGCAAACTGACGGGCATTGCCCGTCAAGCGGGCCTCCGAAACGCGCCTGCGGGCGCAGCGCCCTACGAATATAATGTTTGTTGCACGTTATAAAATGTTTTGCAGGGAACGGTCTTGACCGTTCCGGGGCCTTGCGGCAAATGTGTTTTACGTTTTCCCTCGCAAACCTTGTTGGCTCTGCGCCCTCAATTTTCCCTCTTGCCAAGGGGCATAGAATACGATATAATAAAAAATAATTGTGCGGGTTTATGCCCCTGTGGGATGGGCGGTGACGCACGGCAAATCAGGCGGCGCGGTATAGGCGCTGCCTATAGTTCGCCGCAACTGCGGTCACTGAAAAGGAGCGTCATCATGAAAGGTATCATCCTCGCCGGCGGTGCTGGTACCCGCCTGTACCCGCTGACCATGGTCACATCCAAGCAGCTTCTGCCTGTGTATGATAAGCCCATGATCTATTACCCGCTGTCTACCCTGATGCTGGCAGGCATCCAGGATATCCTGATCATTTCCACCCCAACCGATACGCCGCGCTTTGAAGCGCTGCTGGGGGATGGCAGCCAGTACGGCCTGCACCTGCAATATAAAGTGCAGCCCTCCCCGGACGGTCTGGCACAGGCCTTTATCCTGGGTGAAGAGTTTATTAACGGTGAGCCCTGCGCTATGGTGCTGGGCGATAATATTTTCTACGGCGCAGGTTTCTCCAAGCGGCTCAAGTCCGCTACCGCCAACGCCGAAGCCGGCCGCAGCACTGTGTTCGGCTACTATGTCACCGATCCCGAACGCTTCGGTGTGGTGGCATTTGACGAAAACGGCCAGGCAACTTCCATTGAAGAAAAGCCCGCACAGCCCAAGAGCAACTATGCGGTTACCGGCCTGTATTTTTACAGCAAAGATGTGTGCGAAAAGGCAAAACAGGTAAAGCCCAGCGCCCGCGGCGAACTGGAAATTACCACCCTGAATGAGATGTACCTGCAGGAAGGCAAGCTGGATGTGCAGCTGCTGGGCCGCGGTTATGCCTGGCTGGATACCGGTACGATGGACAGCCTGGTGGAAGCCGCCGACTTTGTGCGCATGATTGAACAGCGCCAGGGCATTAAAATTTCCGCCCCGGAAGAGATCGCCTATAAATACGGCTGGATCAACCGCGGCAAACTGTTGGAAAGCGCCGAGCGCTATGGCAAAAGCCCCTATGGCCAGCATCTGCGCAATGTTGCCGATGACCGCCTGAAATATTGATGCGGTATAAAGAAAGAGGCACAAGATGAAAATTCTGATTACCGGCTGCCATGGACAGCTTGGAACCGAGCTGCAAAAACAGCTGGCCGATGAAGAATGCGCCCTTGGCCCGCTGCCGGAGCGCCTGCGCAAAGCAACGGTGATCGCCGTTGATGTGGATGAGCTGGATATTACCGACCGCGAAGCCACTGTGACCTATATCCGCCGCACCCAGCCGGATACCGTCATCAACTGCGCTGCTTTTACCAACGTGGATGGCTGCGAAACCAACCGCGATGCCGCTTACCGCGTCAACGCCCTTGGCCCGCGCAACCTGGCATTGGCATGCGAAAAGATTAATGCCCGCCTGATCCATGTTTCTACTGACTATGTATTCTCCGGTACAGCCAATGGCGGTGTGGCGCTGGATGAAAGCGCCCTGCCCGCCCCCATTTCGGCCTACGGCCAGACCAAACTGCTGGGCGAAACCTATGTGCAGCAGTTCTGCCGCCGCCACTTTATTGTGCGCACGGCTTGGCTGTACAGCTATTACGGCAAAAACTTTGTCAAAACTATGGTCAACCTGGCCAAAACGCATGACACCCTGAATGTTGTCAACGACCAGCTGGGCAACCCCACCAATGCGGTGGATCTGGCCTACCATATCTTAAAGCTGGCAGTCAGCCATGATTACGGCATTTACCACTGCACCGGCAGCGGCATTTGCAGCTGGTATGATTTCGCATCCGAGATCATCCGCCTGTCCGGCCTGCCGTGCACCGTAAAGCCCGTTACCAGCGCACAGTACAAAGAGATGAACCCCAAATCCGCAGACCGCCCGGCATGGAGCGCACTGGAAAACCGCGCCCTGCGGTGCAGTGTCGGCGATGACATGCGCGAATGGAAAGATGCAATTCAGGACTTTTTCAATAATTGGGATGGTAAATAAATGAAAACTTATCTTGTTACCGGCTGTGCCGGTTTTATTGGCTCCAACTTTGTCCACTATATGCTGGAAAAATACCAGGATATCCGCCTGGTCAACCTGGATAAGCTGACCTATGCCGGCAACCTGGAAAATCTGGAAGATATCAAGGACGATGCCCGCCATATCTTCGTCAAGGGTGATATCTGCGATAAGGCCCTTGTCACCGACCTGATCGCCAAATATGACCCGGATTACGTCATCAACTTTGCTGCCGAAAGCCACGTTGACCGCAGCATCCGCAACCCGGAAATTTTTGTTGAGTCCAATGTTCTGGGCACCGTCAACCTGCTGCAGTGCTGCAAGGATGCCTGGTACGATGCCGACGCCAAGACCTGGAAGGAAGGCAAAAAGTACCTGCAGGTTTCCACCGATGAAGTATACGGTGCCCTGGGCGCCGAAGGCTACTTTATGGAAACGACCCCGCTGTGCCCGCACAGCCCGTACTCCGCTTCCAAGGCAAGTGCCGATATGTTCGTGAAAGCATTCCATGATACCTATGGCATGCCCATCAACATCACCCGCTGCTCCAACAACTATGGTCCGTATCAGTTCCCCGAAAAGCTGATTCCGCTGCTCATCAACAACGCCAAGCACCACAAGACCCTGCCGGTTTACGGCGATGGTATGCAGATCCGTGACTGGCTGTATGTCATGGACCACTGCAAAGCCATTGATATGGTTGCCAACGGCGGCAAGGACGGCGAAGTTTACAATGTCGGCGGCCATAACGAGCGCCCCAACATCTTCATCGTCAAGACTGTCATCGAGCAGCTGCATGACCGCCTGAAGGATGAGGGCATCAGCGAAGAGCTGATCAAGCACGTGGCGGACCGCCTGGGCCATGACCGCCGTTACGGCATTGACCCGACCAAGATCAAGAACGATCTGGGCTGGTACCCCGAGACCCCGTTCGAGAAGGGCATCGTGCTGACCATTGACTGGTACCTGGCCCACGAAGAGTGGATGGACCACGTGACCAGCGGCAACTACCAGAAGTATTACGAGCAGATGTACAAAAACAAGTAATGCTGCCGCACATTTGTTAAATTCTGCAAAACACCCCGCCGCCGCTTTGCAAAGCGGCGGCGTTTGTGGTATACTAGTTCTGCGCTATAAACAAAAACTCGAACAGTGTGATGCGCGTACATGCGTGTTTTTACGATTATCCATTATTCTGAATTTTTAATGATCTTGAGGTTTTTTTGAATGGCAATTTCCAGAGAAGAACAACTGCGCAATAACCGCCGCCTTTCACGCCAGATCGTGGGTGCAGTGGCAATCGTATTGATTATCATTGGTCTGTTTACCGTATTAAGCTGGGTGGTTGGCGTGCTGCGCAGCGCGTTGGATGATACCGAACGCCGCCAGAGCTATGCCGACCGTCTGTACGGTCTTGTCATGTTTGACACTATGCCGTTTGACGATGTGAGCAAGGTGGATCAGTCGGAGTTTTTACAGGCTGCCATCTGGGGCGCTGTGTACCAGATCCAAAAGCGGGATAACGGCCTGAGCGACTATGAGCGCGACAGCGAAACCGGCTCCATCATTCTGCCCAAACTGGAAGTTGACACCTACCTGACCAACCTGCTTGGCCCGGATTACAAGATCACCGATGGCTCTTTCCAGACCGAAGAGTTCAATTATACCTATGATGAGGAAAAGCAGGGCTATCTGGTTCCTGTTACCAGCATGGTGGCTATGTATACCCCGGAAGTGGAAAAGATTTCCACCCAGAGCGGCAAGACCTATGTGACGGTTGGCTATATCCCCACCATCAACAATAGCTCCAGCGGCGAGATCAACCTGACCGCCCCCACGGAGCCGACCAAGTATATGGACTATGTGTTCACCCGCGGCGAGGGCCGTAAGTGGTATCTGAGTGCATTGCAGGAAAGCGATATGCAGCCCGAAGTGTCTGCTTCGACCGCAGCCCCGACCACCGATTCCGGCGACCCGCAGGAGTTGGTGCAGAACAACCTGGATTCCAGCATGGCCGATACCGGCAATCCCACAGGTGATACCGCAGACGGCACCGCTGAACCGGACAGCACGGCAGACGACCAGACCGATGCCCAGAGCGAACCTGAAGCTGATACCGGGGATACCGGTGGGGATACGCAGGATAGTTCAGGTACGGAATAAGCTCCTGCTGACAAAACGATAATCTTCATGAAGCTGCACAGCCCAAACGCTGTGCAGTTTTTTGTATGGTAGGGCGGGGTCACCCGACCCCACTGAAGGCGGCCCGACCGTACAATAAAAATGTGTGATATACCTTGCCCACAGTAGGGGAGCAGCGTCCCCGACACCGCAGACAAACCTTGCGGCAAATCTCATTATGGCAGATGTGCCAAAGCTCCGGAATGGTCAAGACAGCTCCCTACAGAGCAAGGTATCATGTGTACCAAACAGAAAAACGACCGGTGGAACAGCCAGCCCTCTGGCCGCCGCAGAGAAACGCTGCCAATGCATAAAACATGCCGCCGCGCAGTTATACTCCCCCTACACAACATCAGCTCAACAACAAAAATGACAAAACAGACTGCAGAAGACCGTGCTTTTTTGATTGACAAAACAAGCGCGGCGTGATAATATGATAGCTGTACATTGCCCTGTATTTTTAACGTTGAACAGATGTTAAATACTTGTGCAATGGCAACACGGAAAAGTAGGAGAACATAGCATGAGACGGACTTTGGCAGCGCCGGGCCTTGCAGCTGTGCTGGGTATGGCATTGCTGCTGACCGCCTGCGGTAAAACAAACGCACATAACAATACGGCAGGCGAAACGGTCAGCACGGCACTGTTTGACTTTTCCATTACGGATGTCAGCCTGGTGGAAAGCTACCCCGGCATTGATATCCCGGATGGCGAATGCCTGGTGCGCATGCGCCTGAACATCAAGAACACCAGCAGCCAGACCTACACGATGTTCCTGCAGGATTTCCAGATCCAGTGGGGCGAGGGCGACAACGATTACGGCACCTGCCTGAACGCAGTGGATGATACCATGATGCCGTATGCCTATGAGCTGACCCCAGGCCAGGAGCGCAGCGACTGGCTGATGGCTGAAATCCCCGAAGGCAGCACCAGCTGCACCATTGCGTATCAGGAATACAAGACCGATGGCAGCAAAGGCGATGCCTACTTTGTGGAGGCAGCTCTGTGAGCCAGCAGTCGCGCATTCTTGCAGGGGTGTTTTGCTCCGGTATGGCGGCGGCGTTGATTGCTATGGCGGCACTGCAACTGCCCAACTGGCTGCAGCAGCGCAAGATGGTGAGCGAGAGCCCGCCGGTGGTGCAGACTGCAGAACCAGAGCAGACGCCGGAGCCGCAGGTTACCGCGGCCCCCACCGTGCAGCCCGCCGTTACCCCGGAACCGCGGGATTTTACCGCACTGCTGGAGCGTAACCCCGAAGTGATCGGCTGGATCAAGATCGACGATACCGATGTTGACCTGCCGGTGATGCAAAGAGAAGGGGACAACAGCTACTACTTAAAGCACGACCTGGATGGCAACTGGGATGACCTGGGCCTGCCATACCTGGATTATGAGTGCGATATCCAGCAAAGCCGCCATTTGATCCTGTACGGCCACAACATGGGCGTGGGGGATACGGTGCGGTTTTCCAGCCTGCAAAATTACCGCGAGCCGGAATATTATCAGGAACACCCGGTCATTGAGCTGGACAGCCTGAACGGCGGCCAGTACTACAAGATCGTGGCAGTTTATGCAATTACCACGCGCGAAAGCGATGGCGATGTGTTCCACTTTAACCAGTATGTGAACTTTGCCGATGATGCGGCAGAGCAGGAATACCTGGATGAAGTGGCCAAGCGCGCGTTTTATACCACGGGCGATTATGCCCGCGCAGACGAACGGCTTTTGACATTGTGTACCTGTACCTATGAAATGTCGGATGCCCGCCTGCTGATTATGGCACGCCCGCTGCGGGACGGGGAAACGCTGACGGCGGATGAAGTTATCATCAATCCGGACCCGCTGCTTCCAGCCCGCTGGCCGGCCGGGGCGTAAAATTTTTATTTGAATTCTGGGCACAAAGGCAACAGCAATCCGTACCTTTGCGTTTGGGATATAATTTTGGAAAGGGAGTAAAATTATGCAAAAGACGAGCAGGTTTTCGCGTCTGCTTACGCTGGTTACGGCTGTTGCCTTGGCAGTTTGTCTGCCTGTATCGGCGTATGCAGAAACCGAGACCACCGAGGAAGCTGCTGCACCCGCAGTAGTGGAGGAGGCTACACAGGACAACACCGCTGACGAAGCTGCAAGCGAAGACAGCGCTTCCTGTGTGCGCGTGGTGGATGTTACCATTTTTATGGACACCACCAAGGGCCATTTCGAGAGCGATCCCGACAATGTTGCCCTGACTTATCTGAACCGTGCCGAGTTTGAGGAGACTCCGATCACTCTGCCCACCGTTATCGCAAACGAGGGCTGGGAGTTCAAGGGCTGGGACGTTTGGGGCAAAGAGCACTTTGTCCTGGGCGCCGATGCTACTGAACTGGGCACCAGCGGCCTTGGTGCATTCCCGGTTGGCAGCCTGGTAGGCGGTATCTACCTGTACCCCATCTTTATGGAAGCTCCGAAGCCGGTAGAGCCGACCGCTACCCCGGTAGAGCCGACCGCTACTCCGGTTGAGCCGACTGCTACCCCGGTTGAGCCGACTGCTACTCCGGTGGAGCCGACTGCCACTCCGGCAGAGCCGACTGCCACTCCGGCAGAGCCGACCGCTACCCCGGCAGAGCCGACTGCCACCCCGACCGAGCCGACCGCTACCCCGGTCGTGACCCCGACCACCCCGGTTATCCCGGAGACCACTCCGACCAATACTCCGGCAAACACCCCGACTGAGAAAACCAATACCCCGGACAATACTCCGACCAACACCCCGGATGTTACCAAGTCCAACACCCCCGCTGATAACTCCAGCAAGATCATCCCGCAGACCGGCGTTTCCAGCACCAACAGCGACTCTGTTGCAGGTCTGGTCATCGTTCTGGTTGCCGCACTGGGCGGCGCTGCCGCTTACCTGTTCATCAACCGCAAGAAGCTGAACTGATAAGTGTAAAGTGATAGAGCTTTGAATTATTTAAAAACAGCCTTCGGCATTTGCCGAAGGCTGTTTTTGTGGTAGTGCCCCGAATGGGAATTCTTTGGCTGGTGGGATAGGGAATAGACGAAGTGATTTGATTTTGAGATGTTGGATCTTTGCAAACTTTCGGAACGGTCAATACCGTTCCCCACAGAGCATTTGATGATGGGCGGAAAACCATAAAATGGCTGGTAGGGCCGGGGTCACCCGACCCCGCCGAAACCCACCCGGAGCGAACAATAAAAATGGGTGATGTGCCTTGCCCAAAGTAGAGGGGCGATGCCCCACAACGGGCCGGATATCTCACCCCGAAATATCACAAACACCCGCGGGTGCATAAAAAACATCTGTTACAGATACACCCTAAGCTTGGAACGGGAAAACACCCCTCCAGCCTCACCTGCAATGACAGCTCCCCTCCAGGGGAACCAAGCACAGACTTAGAGTAAGGGCAACACCGCACAATTCCCGCCTTACGGCTTAAGCACCGCTTCGGCGGCTGC
>ERZ791744.1891-NODE-1891-length-12507-cov-2.949325_pt1 | contig 12507 bp, 9 predicted proteins | sample MGYA00510039_ERZ791744 | MGnify/ENA primary metagenome ERZ791744 (study PRJEB30046, sample SAMN00791969) | human gut metagenome | study: EMG produced TPA metagenomics assembly of the A metagenome-wide association study of gut microbiota in type 2... | reverse complement strand
GCAGCTGCCGGAGCGGTGCTTAAGCCGCAAGGCGGGAATTGTGCGGTGTTGCCTTGGGTATTATTTTTCGTTTTCGTCTTTGGCCAGTGGCAGCTGCATCATCACTTTTGCACCGTGGGGGTCCCGGTTGACAAACTGCACGCTGCCGCCGTGGGCGTTTATGATTTGCTCCACCACATGCAGGCCCAGAATATGCGGGGCGTTCTCCCCTTCCGGTTCGCCGTTCAGCACGGCCAGCACGCTTTGCGGGTAGCCGGTGCCGTCATCCTGTATGGTCAGGTGCAGCGTTGTTTCGTCGGCATCCGCGTGGAAAGCCAGCGTGATCGGCCCCGCATTATGGCGCACGGCGTTTTGCAGCACATTTTCCAGCGCACGGGTCAGCAGAGCGGCATCAGCGTGCAGGATGGCGGTTTCTACTGCCGGGGTAATGCTGCAATCCAGTGTGCAGCGGGCGGCCAGGGGGGTCTCACAAAAAGCCGCCACCACCCGGCGCAAAAACGGCCCCGCCTGGGTGGACCGGCGGCGCAGGGGCTGGGCGCCGTATTGCAGCTTGCTGGTCAGGTTCAGGTCCTCAATCAGGCTGCGGATTTTTTCGCACTGGGTGCAGATGCCGCCCGCTTTCTGTCTGGCTGCTGCGGGCAGGGTGGCCTCCCGCCGCAGCTGTTCCGCCCAGCCCAGGATCAGTGCCAGCGGAGTGCGGATATCATGGCTGACCCCGGCGATCCACTCGGTTCGGGCGGTATCCCGCTGGGCAATGATCTCATTGCGGCGGCGCAGCTGCTCGCTGGTTTCGTTCAGCTTTTGGGCAAGCTCCCCCGCAAAGCCGGCGGCAGGCAGGCTGACCGTACCGCCCTGCGCCAAGGTATCCAGCCCGGCTGTTACGGTTTGCAGGCTTTTGCTCCCGCGCCAGCTGAAGAACAGGCAGCACCCCAGCACCACCAGCAGGAGTTCCACCATGGTGGGCTGAATGCTTTTGGCCAGCATCACTATCATTTTTTGCTTCATGTCGATGTTATACTTCCAGCAGGTTCCAACCTGTTCCGCCACAACAAACAGCCCGTAATCCGCCGCCCAGCACTGCACGGGGTAATCGGCCAGGTACCAGTGGGAGAACACGGCAACTTCCGATGCCGTGTACCGGTGATTCAGCTTTTGCGGCAGGTCTTGCTGCCAGATGACATTGCCATTATCGTCCAGCACCATGGCCCAGGCATAGCCCTGCATCCATTCCGCCGGGGTATGTTCCCGACCCCATTGCAGGCCGGTTTCGGTTTGTTTTAGGGCATCAGCCAAGGTGCCGACCCGGTAGCCTGTTGCATCCACCGCGTTGGACTTGAACCCCACATAAAAAATCTGCCCCACCAGCAAACCGCCCACCAGCAGCACAATAGCGGCTGTGGCCAGCACATAGCGGCGGATCAGGGCTGCAAAAGTTTTCATTGTGCGTTCTCCTCTGCCAATTTATAGCCGATCCCCCGCACCGTTAAAAGGTACTGCGGCTTGCTGGGGTTGGGTTCCAGCTTTTCCCGCAGGTGGCGGATGTGAACATTCAGGCTGTTCTCGTACCCGTAATAGTCTGCCCCCCACACGGCTTCGCACACCGCGTCATAAGTAACAATATGGCCGCGGTTTTCGGCCAGCTTTTGCAGCAGAGCGCGCTCGGTGGCCGTCAGGGGCTGGGCGGTGCCATCCGGCAGGCGGACCAACGCATCGGCCAGATACACCGTGCGCTGACCCAGCTTGAGCGTTTTTGCGGCAGTCCGCCACAGTTCGCCCCGATAGCAGCGCTGCAAAATGCGCTGGATGCGCAGCAAAAGCTCCTGCGTTAAAAACGGCTTGGTCAGGTAGTCGTCCGCGCCCAGGCCCAGACCAAACAGCCGGTCGGCGTCAGCATCGCGGGCAGAAAGAAAAAGCGCCGGGATATCCGCCATGCTGTGCAGCGTGCGGAACAGGGTAAAGCCGTCCCCATCCGGCAGGTTGATGTCCAAAATCATCAGGTCCGGGCGGTTGGCGGCAAATGCCGCTTGGGCCGCTGCGCAGCCGGTGCAGGCGGTCAGCTGGTTGTAGCCGGTACTGCGCAGCGCCGTGGTAACAAGGTTCAGCAGATCCTGGTTGTCATCCACAATCAAAATTTTAGCATCATAAATGGTTTGCATGGGTGCGCCCCCCTTTGTGCTTTTATTATAATACGAGCACCGGGCTGCCGATAGAGCCACCGGGCAGAATTAAGCTAAACTTAAGCTGGGCTTTGTGGCAGGTTAAGGTCGGCGTGTTACCATGCCTTTGTTCCCAAAAGATGAACAAAGGAGTGTTAGCCATGCAATATGTAATTGAAACAAAACGGCTGTGCAAAACCTATGGTGGCCGCACCGTGGTTCACAATCTGGACCTGCATGTTCCGCAGGGGTGTGTGTATGGTTTTATTGGGCCAAATGGCGCGGGTAAATCTACCAGCATGAAAATGCTGCTGGGGCTGGTTCACCCCACGGCGGGCAGCGTGGCTCTGCTGGGCCGCACATTGACGGAGCGTACCCGGCTGGAGCTGCTGCGCCAGACCGGCAGTTTGATTGAGTCGCCATCCGGCTACCTGCACCTTACTGCGCAGGAAAACCTTGAAATTGTAGCCGACCTGAAAGGCGTGCCCTACAAAGACATCGACCGCGTGCTGGAAATTGTACACCTGCAGGCAGACCGAAAGCGCAAGGTGGGGCAGTATTCCCTTGGCATGAAACAGCGCCTGGGCATTGCCATGGCTCTGCTGGGCAGCCCCAGGCTGCTGATCCTGGATGAACCCACCAACGGTCTTGACCCGGCTGGCATCCAGGAAATGCGTGCATTGATCCACGATATGCCAGATGCCTGCGGTGCCACGGTGCTGATTTCCAGCCATTTGCTGGGCGAGATGGAGCAGATTGTGAGCCAGGTGGGCATCATCAACCACGGCCAGCTGCTGTTTGAAGGCCCGCTGGCGGAATTGCAGCGCCACAGCCGCGGCAATGTTGTTCTGCGCCTGCTGGCTCCGGAGCGCGGGGCCGCCGTGCTGCGCCGCTACGGCCTGACCCCGCAGCCTGCGGACAACGGCTGCCTGCTGCCCACCATGGAGGATACCCGCCTGGCCGCGCTGGTGCAGGATCTTGCCGCCGAGGGGGCCGGGGTGGTTGGCGTGGAGCGGCAGACCAAGAATCTGGAAGAAATTTTCCTGAGCCTGACCAACACGCAAACCGGCAAGGAGGTGGGCTGACATGTACACAAGCATCCGCGCCGAGCTGCAAAAGGCCCGCCGCCGGCATGATCTGATTGTCTGCCTGCTGGTGCCGGTCATGGCGCTGCTTTGGTGCCAGTCCGCTGCGCCGACCGGTGCTGACGAGCTGGCATCCGCTTATAGTGCCCTGTTTTACAGCCTGCCCATCATCAATACCATTTTAATGCCGTTGGCCATGGCGATTCTGGCAAGCAGGCTTTGGGATGTGGAAGTCAAAGGCTGTACGCCCAAACTGCTGTATACCCTGCAAAGCCGCCGCAGCCTGTTTGCCGCAAAGGCAGCGCTGGGGCTGGCGGAGATCTTTTTGATCGTCACGCTGGAAGCTGCGGGCGCCCCGCTGATCGGGCACTTGCAGCATTACACGCAGCCCTACCCCGCCGCAGGCCAGGTTGCCTATCTCTGGGGCTGCACCTTTGCCGTGGACTGCATGATTTTTTTCTCTGAGCTGCTTTTGACAGTGCTGCTGGCCAATCCCCTGCCCGCTTTGTGTGTGGGCATTCTTGGCACGATGCTGGGACTGTTCAGTGCCTTTATGCCGGCATGGGTCGGCTATTTTGTGCCGTGGGGGTATTTTATCCCTCTGAACACCTACCGGATTGCAGACTGGAACCAGGCCAGCAAAGTAGTCACCTACATGATTGTGCCGTTCCAGTGGCCGCTGCTGGTTGCCACGGTGGTTTTGGCCGGTATTTTGTTTTTTGCCGCGTGGTATGCCATGCGGAACAAGGAGGTGTGACCCATGCTGCTGCGTTGTATCCGTGCAGAAAACCGCAAACTGCACGCTTCGCCCATCTGGTTTATGTTTTTTATTCTGCCCATCATTTCCGCCGGGTACGGAACCTTCAACTACCTGCAAAACCTTGAAATTTTGCGGGACGGCTGGTACAGTCTGTGGACCCAGCACACACTATTTTACTCGCTGTTTTTCTTCCCCTGCATGGTGGCGGTATACGCGGCGTACCTGTGGCGGCTGGAGCACATAGGCCACAACTGGAACCTGATTATGGCGGAGCCAGTGCCGCCCTTTTACCTGTTCCTTGCCAAGTTGCTTGTGGTGACAAAGCTGGTACTGCTGACTCAGGCATTTGTGTTTGTATTGTACTGGTTCTGCGGCCGGGTGTTCGCCGGGTTCACAGCGCCCCCGCCGGCCATTACCATCTTTTACCTGGTGCGCAGTGTACTGGGCGGGCTGGCCGTGGTGGCGGCGCAGCTGCTATTTTCCATGGTGATCCGCAGCTTTGCCTTGCCGGTGTTTTTGGGGCTGGCCGGAGGTGTTTCCGGCATGCTGCTGGCCAGCCGGGGCTACTGGTACGCCTGGCCCTATTGCCTGATGCAGCGCGGCATGAACGCTAACCAGAGCAGTGATATGCTGGCGGACAGCTACCTAGGCTTCGCTTTGGCCTGTGTTGGCTGGCTGGCGCTGATTTTGCTTGCGGTCCAGCTGCTGTTGAGCCACCAGGATGTAAAGGTCCGGTAAAGGCTGCACCGGCTTTGCCGCGCATTTTGACCGCTTTTGTAAAATTGCCTCAAAAAAAGCGGTCATTTTTGGGGGTTAATGGGTTTTATTTGCCGGGCAGGTATGATATAATAAGCCAGGTTTGCGGCCAGCTTTGCCGCACTGCCGGTTTGAATGTATTTCCCGAACGTTTGCCTGCCCCGCGCATGGTACCGTTTGACCAAGGTGTATCTGAAAAGTCGAAAATATCGTCTATTTCTACAAACACAGCGAGATTTTGCGTTAAAAAGCCTTGGAATCCACAAAGGATTCCGGCGGCTCTTTGCCTTACATCCTGCTTGTGTTTGCGAAATATCCGTCATTTTCTTTATTTTCAGATACACCATAAGGAAAGGATGGCTGTTGATGAGACATTTGATTGATCCCCTTGACTTTACAAAGGAAGAAACCCAAAAGCTGCTGGACCTTGCGGACCGCATCCATGATGACCCCGAAGCATACCAGGATGTAGCTGACCGCAAGCGCCTGGCCACACTGTTCTATGAGCCTTCCACCCGCACCCGCCTTTCGTTTGAATCGGCGATGCTGCGTTTGGGCGGCAAGGTGTTGGGTTTCCCGGATGCCGGTGTTTCCAGTGCTTCCAAGGGTGAAACCGTTGCGGATACCATCCGCATTATCAGCTGCTATGCGGATATTGCCGCCATGCGCCACCCCAAAGAGGGGGCTCCGCTGCGCGCTTCCCTTTACAGCAAGATCCCGGTGATCAATGCCGGTGACGGCGGCCACAGCCACCCCACCCAGACCCTGTTGGACATGATGACCATCCGCCGCCGCAAGGGCCGTTTGGACAACCTGACCATTGGTTTCTGCGGCGACCTGAAGTTTGGCCGCACGGTACATTCCCTCATCAAGAGCCTGGCCCGCTATGACAACGTAAAGTTTGTCCTGATCAGCCCCGAAGAACTGCGCGTGCCGGATTACATCATCAATGAAGTACTGGAGCCCCGCGGCATCCCCTACATTGAGACCCGCAACCTGGAAGGTGCTCTGCCGGACCTCGATATTTTGTACATGACCCGTGTGCAGCGCGAGCGCTTTTTCAATGAGGAAGATTACATCCGCCTGCGTGACAGCTACATCCTGACCGCCGAAAAGCTGAACCTTGCCCCGGCGGACATGGCGGTGCTGCATCCCCTGCCGCGTGTGAACGAAATTACGCTGGATGTGGACGATGACCCGCGCGCCGCCTACTTTGAGCAGGCACAGAACGGCGTGTATGTGCGCATGGCTTTGATTATGACGCTGCTGGGGCTGAAAGACCCCAAAACCGGGGAGGTTGCTTTTGAATGCTGAATGTTGATGAAATCATGAACGGCGTGGTCATTGACCACATTACCGCCGGGCCCGGGCTTTCGCTGTATCACCTGCTGGAGCTGGAAAAGCTGAGCGAAGCCAGCGTGGCCCTGCTGCAGAACGTGCGCAGCCAGAAAAGCGGCAAAAAGGATATTATTAAAATCGAGGGCGATATTTCCGGCTTGAATTTTGATGTGCTGGGTTATGTGGACCCGCAGATCAGCCTGACCTTTATTGAGAACGGTCATGTGACCCGCAAGGTGCGCCCGGACCAGCCCAAGCGCCTGGTGAACGTGATCAAGTGCACCAACCCCCGCTGCATTACCTCCCTGGAGACCGGCTGCGACCACATCTTTGCCCTGACCCCCAGCGGACGCTACCGCTGCGTTTACTGTGAGCAGGAGTTCAAGGTACGCCCGTAAGGCAGTGCCGCATTTTCCTGTTCTGTTCCCATAATAAGTTCAGACCCGGCATGATGGAACGGATTTTGCTGTTCCCCTGCCGGGTCTGTTTTTTCTTGCTGTTTTGCGCGTGTTTCCTTGCCGCAATTTCCTGCTTGTGGTACGATGTGCACAAAGAACCCTTGTTAATGGGAGGTAATTTTATGAATTGGGGAATTTTAGCTACTGGCACCATTGCCAACAAATTTGCCACAACAGTCAATGCGATGGCTGCCGAGGGCGAGCGGCTTGCCGCAGTCGGCTCCCGCCGGGCCGAAAGTGCCAAAGCCTTTGCGGCACAGTACAACATCCCGCACTGGTACGCCAGCTATGAAGAGCTTGCCGCCGATCCCGCCGTAGATGCCATCTACATTGCTACGCCCAACGCCCTGCATTACGAAAACTGCAAGCTCTGCCTGGAGCACGGCAAGCATGTTCTGTGCGAAAAGCCGTTCACCATCAATGCAGAGCAGGCCAAAGAGCTGTATGCCCTGGCGGAAAAAAAGCAGCTTTTTATCATGGAAGCATTCTGGATTCGCTTTTTGCCGCTGTATGCCAAATTGCAGCAGATGCTGGCGGATGGGGTGATCGGTACGCTGCAAACCATCACCTGCCAATACGGTTTTACCACTGAAGGCGCCCGCCGCGAGCGCAAATTCAACTCTGCTTTGGGCGGTGGCGCTTTGCTGGATATTGGCATTTATAACCTTGGCTTTTTGCAGATGGTCACCGGCCAGCAGCCCCAGAACGTGCAGACAGAAGAGCTGCGCCTGACAGAATACGGCACCGATGAATACAGCAAACTGCGGCTTGCCTACCCCAGCGGCTGCACGGCGGAATCGGTGCAAACCATCGGCCAGCGCCTTACCCGCATGGCCTGCATTGTGGGCACCAAGGGCCGCATTACCCTGCCGGACTTCCAGTACGCCGAACATATGACGCTGGAACTGGACGGCCAGCCACCGCAGGAACTGGATTTTCCCTTTGATGTGAACGGTTTTGAATACCAGATTCGGGAAGTAAGCCATTGTGCTGCCACTGGCAGGCACCACAGCAGCATTTATACCCCGCAGCAAAGCATTGCCCTGACCCAACTGATGTATGATATCCGCATGGCCTGGGGCATGAAATTTGAGGGCGAGGAATAAGCAGCTTTTGGGAAAGCTTTGTCCCCTTTTTTATATTTTCCACACAGACAAAAACAGCCCCAGGCGGCACCTTTTATGGGTACTGCCCGGGGCTGTTGCTTTTCAGAACCGGGCATACAAAAAGCCCGTATTGGAATAAAAGCTTGCCATCAGCAAAAAGGCAAAAATGGCAAATTCGTACACAGCCCAGCGCACCGGGCGCGGCGCGGCGTTGACCCAGGCGCGCAGGTGCAGGCCGCATTCATGCAGCACATCCACCAGCACCAGCAACGCAATACCCAACAACAGCAAGAGCAGTTCCAGCTTGCTGGTCAGGCCTAGCAGCCAGTACTGGGCAAACACCTCGTGCCCGGGGTTATGCAGGATACCGGCAAAGTATGCCGCCGCATTGCCCAAACTGCTGGTGCGGAAGATGGTAAAGGTTGTAACAAAGATGGCAAATGTCAGCGGCACGCCCACGATGCGCAGCGGCAGAGATTTGCGCTTGCGCAGCGGAGCGGGCATGTGGTCCTCCGCCACCTGGCACAGGCCGTGCAGCCCACCCCAGACAAGGAAGGTCCAGTTGGCGCCGTGCCACAGCCCGCTGACCAAAAAGGTCAGCAGCAGGTTGGCATCCCGCCGGGCAATGCCCTTGCGGTTGCCGCCCAATGGGATATACACATAATCCCGGAACCACTGCGAAAGGCTGATATGCCACCGGGCCCACAGCTCCTTGACGCTGGCAGAAAAGAACGGCTGGCGGAAGTTTTCCGGCAGGTGCAGGCCCAGGATCTCGCCCATGCCCAGCACAATATCCGTGTAGCCGGAAAAATCGGCATACAGCTGGAACGAATACATAACCGTGGCAAAAATCAGCTGACTGCGGTCAAAGGACGCCGGGTCCGCAAAGGCGGCGCTGACCACAATGGCCGCACGGTCCGCAATGGCAAACTTTTTGAAATACCCCCACGCACTGCGCTGCAAACCGCTGACCAAACGCTGGGTTTCAAACGTTTTGGGGGCGGCTTCCAGCTGGGGCATCAGGGTATTATAGCGGTTGAACGGCCCCTGGGTGAGTGAGAGGAAAAAGCCCGCATAGCACCACAGCCGTGCATAGCTGGGCGTTGGTGCCGTGCGGCCATGCCACACATCCAGCAGGTAGCCCGCCAGCTGCAAGCTGTAATACGCAAGGCCAAAGGGCTTATACAAATCCCGCAGGCCCGGCACCAGCATGCCGCTGTATTTGAGCACCAGCAGCGGCAGCAGGGCTGCGGCCAGCCCCAGTGCCAGCCACCTGCGGCGGCTGGGCTGCTCTGGCTGCGCATGCTGCGCGGCCTGCCACACCACTGCCGTGGCAAGGGCTACCGCAAAAAACGCGCCGATATCAATGGAAAGGCAGAACACTGCGTTGGCTGCCAGAACCAGCTTCCAGCGGGAAGGCTGGGGCACGCGGTACCACAGGCAGACAAACAGCGCCATAAACGGCAAAAAGCCAAGGGATGTAACAGAAACCATCAGTTGTCCTCCCCCTGCTGCACGGTGCTATCCGGTGATGTGGCCAGCTTTTCGGCAACCGTATCATAGAACAGGCCGCTTACATCCTCGCCCGCAGCACTGCGGGCGGCCACCGTGGCGAACGCCTTGCTGAACGTTTCTGCCCCCTGCCCGTTCAGGTGGTGCATATCTGAAAAATCGTCAAAGCCAATGGGTAGCAGGTCGGTATCCTTAAAGAGCGAAAAATCCCAATACTGGGTGCCGTTGGCCGCGGCAAAGCTGCGCATGGCATCCACATAGGCCTGGTAGTTCTGGGTATCCTGCACATAGGCGCTGGGCAGCGGGGCGGTGACCAGCACCAGGCGGATGTTCTGCTTTTTGCAGAACTCGGCAATGCGGGTCAGGTTCGCCCGGCCAAACGGTGAGATTGGCGCGCTGGCATCCACGTGCATCAGGGTGCCGAACCCCCAGATGCTGGTACCCTCGGTATAGACAAAACCGCGGTCCCGGTAGGCTTCGCCCTCGTCCGGGTAGGTGACCCAGTCATAGTTCCCCGCGTTATAGCCGCCGGTCAGCTTGCCGCGCCACAGGGCTGTCAGCTCACCGGGGTCAGCAATCGCATGGCGCGCCGGGAACACCAGATCCGCAAACGCCGCAGCACCGCCCATCTCCCACAGATACTGGTAACGGTAGGGCGAGGACGCGCGCATGTAATCGGTGATCAGGTAGCAGGCCAGCGGAACATTGCTGGATTTTTGCTGATTATAGCCGGTATAGAAGGTTTCCAGATAGACGGTTTTCAGCGGGCTGTTGGCGGCGGCTTCCCGAATAAGCCAATAGGAGCCATCCGGCTGCTGCTGGCTGGTGCCAAGGTTAAAGCTGCGGCTGCCCAGAATGGGGTCAATGGTATCCGGGTCAAAGCTGCGGTAGCTGTGGGAGGAACCCACAAACACAGTATCCACCGCATCCGCTTGGGCGTAATACTCCCCCAGCGTCACACGGGAATAGGCGTGCAGGTCATCCACCAGCAAAAAGTTCAGCAGCAGGCAGAGCGCCGCCGTGATGGCCGCAAACAACACAAACAGGCCCGCCTTGTGCAGCGGGCCGGGAATGCGGCTGGGTTTTTGGGTTGTATGGGGCATGTAGCTTCCTTTACGTTTGCCATCTGCCGCGCGGTATGCGCCGCGGCTCAGGTTTCAATTTTTATATGGGGGCAGCGGGGATTGTAAGCGGCAAGGTCCAGGCGCCAGGTGGTGTTGCCATCGGCATCCTCGGCCGTTTTTTCAAAGCCGTACCCAGCATAAAATTCCCGCACCATAGCGTTTTTGGCGGTGGGGTAATAATAGCCCTCCAGCGCAGTATACCCTGCAGCGGCAGCTTTGGCGGCAAGGGTGTCCATCATGGCGTCTTCCATGCCGCGCTTGAGCACACGGCAGCTCATCAGCCACAGGCGCAGGCAGAGCGTTCGGCCCTGGGCCTGCCCTGCCACAACGGTAACAACGCCGTTATCCGCAAATTTATCCACCAGCTTGCCGTACAGGGTGATCCAGTCCGGCTTTTCTGCCATGGAACGGATGTCATCCTCAGTGCAGCGCAGAGTGGTCAGGTTGAACTGGTTGCTCTTGTTGGTCAGCTGAGCAATACGCTGCATATACACCGCCTCAAAGGGGCGGATGGTCGCCGTCATTTCCAGGCTGTCCAGATACTGGCCGTAATCGGCAAAAGCAGCCTGGGCCTGGGCGGCCTGGGCGCGGGCATGGTACTGCGCGGTCTTTTTCAGGTCGTCGCCGGAAAGGATCGTCGTTTCAAAGTACCCGCCGTGGTCCAGCATCTTGATGTAGTTTTCGGCACCATCCAGCACCGGGGTGGCCACGCCGGGCAGCTGGGCGGCCACAATGGCACGCTCCGCCGGGTTGTCATCAGCAAACACAAAGCTGTCGGCGCCAAGGCTGAGCTCTGCGGCGATGGCTTTCAGGTTCTGATCTTTAGGATCCCAGTTGGCCTTGATGCAGACAAAATCATCCGGGTGCAGCACGCTGTCCGGGTGGTTCAGGCCGGCCAGGGCGTTGGCTTCGTCATTTTTGGAATCCACCGCCAGCACCACGCCGATGGTCTGCAGGGCTTTGCAGTAGCTCTGGAACTCAGCGTACACCTGGCCTTCCGGCACTTCGGGGCCAATGGCAATGCCGTCCACACCGTCATCGCCCACAATGCCGCCCCAGAGAGTGTTATCCAGATCCAGCACCAGGGCTTTTTTGTTGCGGCCATACAGGGATTTGATGATGTTTGCCACGCTGTTTGCCAAAGACGGAATCGCATCCAGGCACATGGCGTACTTATACATGTGCCAGAAGAACGCATCCCCCCAGGCAGTCAGGCCGTAATCTGCGCTGAGATAGTCAATATCATTGATATAAAAATCCTCATGCGCGGCGGCATAGGCGTAAAAGCGCTGGTTCAGGCGGCTGAGATAGTTGGAACGGCCATGCGGGTCCCAGATATCGCGGTTGCCCATCAGGCGGTAGTTGGGGCGGTCAAAGTTATTCTGGATGACGGGGCAATGGAATTTGGCTTCCAGCGCCTGCCACATCTGCTCAAAGCGGCTGTACTCGGCATTCAGCATGGCGTCAATTTCCGCCTGCGGGGTGGCCGTTGTGGGGAAATTGATGATGTTGCGCCAGTTGGTGTGGATATAAATGACATCGGGGTGGAACCCATCCAGCTCCGGCGTGCCGAACATGGCGTCCTGCCAATATTGGCCATACTCGCTCTGGTAGAACTCCGCCTGAATGCCGTATTGCAGCAAAAACAGGCCCAGCTGGTCTGCCACCTCATTGGTGGTGGAACCACCCAGGATGGCGATGCGCTTTTGCAGCGGGTGCGGGTTTTGGGCCAGCAGTTCCTTGCGCAGGCGGCGCTTTTTGCGCAGCAGCGTTTCGGTATCCAGCGGGTAGTTAAAACAATCCATATCGGCGCTTCCTTACAAATAATATTCAGGGCTTACAGCTTCTGCAGGGCCTCTTCCAGCGTAATGGCGATCTGGTCCGGGCAGCTGGTGGGCTTGGAGCCGCACAGGGTGCCTTTCATGCGCTCAATGGCGTTCTCAGCTTTCATGCCTTTCAGCAGCTGGCAGATGCCTTTCAGGTTGCCGTTGCAGCCCCCCAGCACCTCAACAGATTCAATGGTATGGTCAGGGTTCAGTTCTACTTTGGTCATCACCGAGCAGGTGCCCTTATTGCGGCGTTCGTAAGTCATAATCGTTTGCTCCTTTTTATTTTCTTGCTCCGTTTTGTTTTTTGCTGTTGGTTGCTTTAGGCAATACCGCACAATTCCCGCCTGACGGCTTAAGCACCGCTTCGGCGGCTGCGGCACGGC
>ERZ791744.1883-NODE-1883-length-12533-cov-2.868408_pt1 | contig 12533 bp, 10 predicted proteins | sample MGYA00510039_ERZ791744 | MGnify/ENA primary metagenome ERZ791744 (study PRJEB30046, sample SAMN00791969) | human gut metagenome | study: EMG produced TPA metagenomics assembly of the A metagenome-wide association study of gut microbiota in type 2... | reverse complement strand
TTCTGGTGTAAGCGGGCTTGTCCGGTTTCCGATAATATGGATTCTCTCTTTTATTCTTCTGCGACATGAGGGAATGAATTAGCTGAGCCGGCCAAAAATAATGATAAAAATTTTCAACTCAAAATTTTTATTGATAATATTTATATTTTACCCTCACTTCGTTCGGGCCACTCTGCTTGAATCTGAAAGCATGGTGGCCCGAACGAAGTGAGGGTAAAATATAAATGAGGGTAAAACAGGAGTGATGGTAATATGTGAGCGGAATTCAGGTACGGGCTGGGGAAGCGGACGCTTCTTTTGCGGATGCGGCCGCATCGGCCTCTGCCACTTCCTGAGGCGAGGGGGCTGCGGAAAGGGGATTAACCGCGAAAACATACTTATCATGCTTGATCAAAGCCCATACGAGAAGTCCTACCACAACACAACCCGAGAATACAAACTCAAAACCGGGCGATGTAGAATGAAAAATCTTGCGAAAGAAACTGTCCACAAATGGTACCATCATGATAGCCATGTAGTTGGACGAAAGCACATATCCGAAATATTTCATTCCCGCCTTGTGTGTGGGAGCTATATACGTGGTCTTATTGTAGATTATAGGCTGGATGATACCATAGGCAAACCCTGTGACAAGCGATGCGAGAATCAATACAAAATAACTTTTGACGAAACCTATCACTATCAGCCCGACAGCACAGAGACCAAGACATATGAACATGACAGGGCGTCCGAAAAGCTTCTTTAATTTTCCTACGAACGCGCCGGATACAGCCACCATCAGATAATAGGCGGCCGTGACCACACCTACCTGGGTAGTGTCCATGCCATACTTATCCATCATGAAAGGCGCGTAATATGATATCGAAGTGGTGCAATATGTAAGAATCATATATAACACAATCAGGGCTATCACAAGATTAAGCGATTCCCGGCCCTGGAAATGATCGGCAGTCGAAGCCGTGTTATCCTGACCGGCGGAAACGGAAGTATCCAGCTTTCTGTGATTTTTTATATATCTCTGTGTCATAAAAGGCACAAGACACAGCGGAATCAACGGCACAAGATAGACTGCAAACGCGGCATGCCAGTTATGGGCGGCTATCCAGCCGACATAAACATTGGCAAGAATAACCATCGTGTTGGATGTAGTGGACTTCAGACCGAGATCCCTCTGCCGGGAACGGCCCATGAACCATTCGGAAATATAGCCGGCCGCGATCGGCACCACAAGTCCGCATCCTATGCCTCCCATACAACCGAGAAGTATCAGCAGTCCCATACTGTCGGCAAAAAGACTTATCACACCGCTGGCAAAAAATATCGACAGGCCTGTGGTCAAAACAGCTGTCTGCCAGCGGGGAGTGGCGATACGTCCGGCTATCAGCACTACCGGAATCATGACAAGATTAGGCAGACTCGTGATGAGCTGCGACTCCAGTTCGCTTGAATCAAAGATATGGTGAAGCTTGCCGAGCATCGGGGAGACAGCCAGACCGGGCAAGTTTATGGTCAGCGATATAGACAGAATCGCCAACAACGATATGAACGGCATTTGTCCGTTGCCGGAATTGACATATTTCATAGTGGTTCTATTGGTTGGTTAGTTTTAGAACGTTTTTGGCATTCAATTGGTTGAAGCCATTTCCGACAGATTCTCCGGTAATATCCCGGATGACATCCCTTGTGTAAAACCTAAGCATATTCGCCACATCCGCATGGGTGGCCTGCATTACGAAATCATCGAAACTCCTCAACAGATCCGCAAGTGCGGTCAACGAATTTTGGGTCTGCTGATTATATAGCGTACCGCTCATCGAGTTGCTTTCGAGCTTGCCCTGCAGTGCTCCGTTGACACCGGAAATGTCTTCCATCATCTTCATCTGTATTTCCAGAAGTTCGGTAATTCCGATATCCGCCGATTTGGAACTGACCTGCTGTGGCAACGGCACGCCGGCACGCGGACGATATACTATCACTCCGTTGAAGCGTCCCCATTCATCGGCAATCTCGTTAATATCCACGCCATCTGGCAAAGACCCCTCCGGGAAAAGCAGCACTCCTTTGGCTGAGGCCCTTAAAATCCAGTCGTACATCGATATCAGCCGGTTGGTCAATTTCTGCTGATCGATAATATCACTGACAAAAGAATGGATCTCTCCGTCTATATAAGGATAAGCCTTTATGATATACGGATGCGAGCCGTCAGGATAGGGAGAGCGGCCCTCTCTCAACACATGCCCGTCAGGAGTAAGAAAAGCATAGTGCCATTCTTCTTCCGTAGTCCATACAGTCTCAATCAGTCTCTTCTCTCCTTTTAGACGCCGGCGCATATTCTCGGCAACTATTTTCTTCTCATCGGTGTCACCGAGCGTATACAGGGAGCCGTCTCGACGGTCATGGCATCTCAACATCATCGGTCTGTGACGTTCCCAGACTTCATATACAGCGCAGAAGACATCCGTATGACCGGAAGGCGGCAATCCATAAACGGTCCGTACCGTTTCAGCTTCGCGGGGATTTCTTGCAAACGTGGCGACAAGATCATTCACCCCCATCTCATGAATCTCTCCGACAATACTGACATCAAATCCTCTGAAGTCCGAACTACATCTGTCAAAAAAGAATCTTGACGGAGAAATCAGATCAGTCTGACAATTGCCATTTCTGCGTCCATACCATTTCTTATGCACCGCCAGGCCGCTTATCAGGAATTCCTCCATTGTTCTGGCATATACCTCTTCCAAACGGTTTATGTCGCTGATATATTCGAGCATACTGTTCACTACGACGATTTCTCCGCCATCTTCAGATCCGATACGTTCACACCGGGGCATTTTCCAGCGATTGCGATAGACACCGAGCACATTGCGCACAAGTCTTCTTATAAGATTGTTCTTCAGAGGCATATTGCCCTGGCTGACTATATAGTCACATTCCCGCATCCTTACGCCCCGGTCTTCTATAAAATCATTCCATTGATCGCCATACGTAAAATTTTTGCAACGCTCCCTTTCCCGGCGGAAATCCTTAAGAAAATCCCAGCATTCTTTCGCACGCGCAAGCAGTCGGAGGTCTGTCCGTGAAATCAGTTCGTCTTCTCTCTTTTTGTCTGTCTCCATCTTGTAAAGTCTTTTTAACGGCAAAGTTACCGAAGGTCTTTTTCACCGCGTCCTTATCGGTTTACATCATATCCTCTCTTCAACTTTTTTATGTCGTTTTGCCGATTTTATGCGATATAAAAAATGCTACAGTATGATTGAGCCATAAAAAAGCAGTGCGCCATACACAAATAGCGCACTGCTGTGAGATCAGAGTCTATGGGAACAGAATTTACTGTGAAATAAATATTTTTTTAGTGCCGCCATCTGAATAGAGCACTATGTTTACACCGCGTACCGGCTGTGAGTGCATTGTGCCGTTCAGATCATAATATCCGATCACAGTGACGCATCCATCATTCGTCATGCTGATTGCACCAGCTGCCTCATCGGTTGTAAAAGTTTTAATTTCACCATAATAAGCATCCGCAACGGTTATGACGAAACTACGCAGACCATATACTGTAGAGGGCTGCAGGTTTTCAATAGTGGCCGACATTACTTGCCCTGAGGCCGACACGGTGTTCCGTTGGGCCGGAACGTTTTCAGTTCCTCGCATCACGGCACCTGCAGGATTTTCAATCCAATACTCAAACCCCTGTGAGATTATTTCGTCTGAGCCGGGCATCGCGTATCCCCTAACCATTGCTGACGTATGGGTCAATTCCGTCACTTCATAAGTGTGGACAGTAGGTTCAAAATAGCTGAAGTCTGACGGATCGAAAGTAACCCATTCCCCATAGGTGTAGGCGCCTTCGGCATCTTTATAAATTGCTCTGACATTATAGTAGCTTGTGGATTGCAGATTGTTTATATAGCCTTCAACAATACCGTCGTAGATTGCGCCAAATCCCTCCGACGGTTTTAACGAGGATGGGGCATCGTATCTGATCCACTGAAAACCTACACCCGATTCTTTGTCAGAGGCATTCGTTGCAGCGCAGACAACGGCACTCCCCTCGGCAATAACTTTAGGGTCAAGAGTAGTGATGGTCAGCCTGTCGCGTTTTAAAGGCTGCGTCACGGTTTTGGAATAAGTCTTACCAGGCGCATAGCACACTTCGACAGTATATCCATAGTCGGATACATTTACCGGTATTCCGCAAATATCGGCCTCATTATCTGCTGTATCGCTATAGCGCCACGTTGCAGATACAAGTTGAGTGTCGCCTGTGTCTATGTTCCGCTTCGCATGGAGAGTAGTGGGCGACACATCACTTATGGTCAGGCTTGTGCTGATATCTTTTGTCCGTGCGTTCAGCTTGTAGGAACGTTGCATGGCGCCTGATTTAAGCACAACTGTAAAAGAGTGGTCGGTGTTCGGTGCCAGGCCTGTGATTTCCTGTGGGAAATCTTTGCTGACAGGATTAGATGAATAGCTTGCCTCGTCGTACAGCAGGTTATAGCCTGTGCCATATGCGCCTTCTATCGAGACCGTCGACTCAGTGGCGTTATAGCTTAAGCGAAGCTCTTTCATATAATCCCGTTCATGTGTTACCGTAACACCTATCCGGTCAAGTCCGCTGTACCATCTTTGACAGTCGTACTCGACATAGCAATATATATAGTACTTATCCGCAGGCAAAAGTCTGGGAACTCTTACTTTGCCGTCAGTCGCCGGATATTTTTCATTGTCAATCTCAACACCATACTCTATATCTGAGGGAATATCGTTTCGCCCGAAATTCACGACACACACTATACCTTCTTCTGCATTGTTGGTAATCGTTGCGTCTATTGTCGCGAATGGAGTTTCGTATGAATTTAATTCAAGAACCGTCACGTACTCTTGTACATATTTTTCTACGGTCCCAATAAGATAAGTGACGTCTATCGGAGTTTGCAAATGTATTCCCTCGACTTTGTATACACCATTTACAGCTTCCAATGTTTGTCCATTACAACTTACATTGACAATTGTAATCATTTCAGGATTGTCTGCCTTAACCGTGAATCGGGCAGCATTTGGCTGCAGGCCGTCCTGTTCTATCCACACGTCCCTATCCGGTTCTATCTTTCCGTCCCAGTGCTTTCGGATTATGTCGAACCAGTTGGGCGAGCATTTTATCACCACATTCGAAGTGGAAACCTGACTCAAGCTTGAAAGAAAACTACTGCCGGGAATACCTCGTACAGAAATCGAGCCCGACATATTGATAAAAGCATCCTTTGCAATTTCTTCATCGCCATTAATGACAATCGATCCGACAAAGTCTTTAAAAGCCTGAGACTCGATATTCGTGATCGTCGGGGAAAGAGTCAGCTCATCTACACGGCCAAATTCAAAAGCGCGGCTTCCGATATTGGTTACCGGGATATCTGAACCCATTGCGGACGGAATCTGCACAGCGGCCTGATGTATGCCAATCCCCGATCTTACGGTTGCGGCAGGATTTGTCGCTCCCGGCACAGTTGTGAGAAGTACCCCATCCGTGAATATGGCCTTGTCGCTATCTGTAACATTAAATTCCCTGAGGTTGGCGTAGCGGCACCATCCCCCGGTCGGAATCTCTGTGTTTGAAGAAAACGATATGGTTTCCAACAAGGGAATATTTTCAAAAGCCTCAGGGTATAGTATAGGATAGAAATATCCATAGAAATAATCCCCCTCGTCGGCCACATAATTTTTTTCTGAAGCGTTAGGCACAACTTTAAGATGGTATTTGTGCTTATACGTACCGGCAGGAGCATATTTGTCATGGTAGGTTTCATCGAAATAAACTTGTCCTCCACGCGACCGGTAACAAGAGGTGGTATTGGAGTGGCTTTCGTTCAGTCTGATTGATTTTAGGGAGTCACATCCTTTAAAGTGGGCCGGAAGCGGTTCCGTTTCACATATATTGAACCAAATACTGACGATTTCGCTTTGTCCCGCGAAAGCATTGTCACGATAGCCGCGTGGCTTTATGCTCGGTGCATTGTACCAATCTCCGATGGTGAATGATGAAGGCATATATAAATCACCTGCATACACTTCTCCGTTTTGAGGCGCTACTACGTCTGCACTTTCAGAACCGCTCTGGATTGTCTTATAAGAATACCATACATTTTCGTGTTTGTAGAACGTCGAGTCAGACGACTGCGCTGCTTTACACATCAAGCCGCTCAAAAAGATCCATAGAATGACGATAAGTAAACATCTGCGAGAATCTGATTTCATATGTGTATCGTGTGTCATCGTGATTCCCAACGACAACATGTTAAAATGGTTGCAATTAGTCCTGTCTATGATGAAAAAGCGTAGGAATCTCACCGTAGCCGTTCCCGTATAAAGGCTCTCGCATTGCCCATCTGTGTAGAACGGCAACGTGCAGAGCCTACGCTTGTGTATATAATCATATCACGCCATGGCTATCCTCACGGAGACATGACGTATGAATTACATACTCGCAGGCGTCTACCGCTGCTACATCCTTGACACAGATATTAGAACTTGCGAGATTCTTATACGTCAAGAACAAGCGTAAGCAAACGCTGTTTCAATATGTTTGTGTCACGGCAAGCCGTGACGGCCGCAATCCCTATCCCCAAGCCCACAACCGGACTCTGCGGACGGTTTGCGACTGCAAATTTAAATATTAGATCTTACTTGTGCAAATTTCCGTTAAGAATAATCTTACTGTAATCAGTTGAGTTGCACTTGCATTGACCGGCATCAAAAATCAAATTTTGTATTTATGGCCAAATTTTGCTAAATTTGTAATTTTACGGATGTAAAGAAGCTATAAAAATTAATATGGATTCACCCGAGATACAACAAGTCAAACAGCGCTTCGGCATAATCGGCAACTCCCCTGCCCTTGTCGAGGCCATGGCACGCGCAATACGCGTCGCTCCCATCGACCTCTCGGTGCTCGTCACGGGCGAGAGTGGTTCGGGCAAGGAATTCTTTCCCAAGATAATACATCAGTTCGGTGCGCGCAAGCACAAAAAATACATCGCAGTCAATTGCGGCGCCATTCCCGAAGGCACAATTGACTCGGAACTTTTCGGCCATGAAAAAGGATCTTTCACCGGTGCCATTGCCGCACGAAAGGGATATTTCGAGGAAGCGGACGGCGGAACTCTGTTTCTCGATGAAGTCGCCGAACTGCCGCTTACCACACAGGCACGACTTCTGCGTGTGCTTGAATCCGGAGAATTTCTCAAGGTGGGATCTTCAGTGGTACAGAAAACCGATGTAAGAATCGTGGCGGCCACCAATGTGGATCTGCTTAAAGCGGTAAAGCAAGGGAAATTCCGCGAAGACCTGTATTACAGACTTTCAACAGTCTCTATTGAAGTTCCCAACCTGCATGACAGAGGGACCGATATACAGCTGCTTGCGAGAAAATTCGCATCTGACTTTTCCCGCAAATATATGACAAAGCCGATTTCATTTTCAGAAGAGGCTTTTCACACAATGACACTTTACAGATGGCCTGGTAATGTACGACAGCTGAAAAACATCGTCGAGCAACTGGCCCTCTTTGAAGCGGGAGAAGAAATATCACGCAGCAAACTGATCGACGCACTCCCTGTAGACCATTCCGGTCTTTCCACTCCAGTCCAGTCTCACCAGACTCATGACTATGAATCCGAACGCACCATGCTATGGCAGCTTGTACTGTCGCTCAAGACCGAGATCGAGCAGTTGCGTCAGACGGTCAACGCAAAACATTCCGACAGCAATCATACCGGTGATTTCTGTGAGGTACCCCCGGTGACATCTCTTGTAAAATATTCGGACACGGATCTCCTCGGTGTCCGTTCTTCCGCCACATCGCTCGGCGAAGCCGAGAAAAAAACCATAATAGAGACTCTTGCGCGCAACAACGGCAACAAACGCAAAACCGCTGAAGATCTCAATATCTCGCTCCGCACTCTTTATAGAAAAATTCAGGACTATGAAATATAAACTGTCACGCATGGCGATGTTCCTGTCGGTCATCCTTCTGTCGCTCGTATCGCTTACCGGATGTGTGCCGAGTTATACACTCAACGGATCCGCGATAAATTACGACATATACAAGACAGTCGACATCGGCAACTTCCCTATACGGGCCTCTCTTGTCTATCCCCCGCTCCAACAGACATTCGAGAACGAACTTCTCGACTACGTGTCGCGCAACACCCGACTTCAGGAAATCGATTCCAACAATGCCGACCTGAAACTGGAGGGAGAGATCACAGGATATTCACTTTCGCCGCAGGCCGTTGGCACAGACGCCTATGCGACCGAGACACGCCTCACCATAACGGTCCATGTAAAATATACGGACAATAAAAATCCTGCGAACAACATAGACCAGAATTTCTCGGCCTACCGTCAGTTTGACGCATCGCTTATGCTGACGGACGTGCAGGATGATCTCTGCCAGCAGATCAGCGAGGAACTTGTGAACCTGATATTCAACGCCACCTTCGGCAACTGGTAATATCCGTATACATTAAAACCGCAATCATACCGACCACCTTCTAATCTCTGACTCACATTGGATAAATATCCCTATTTCATAAACCCGGCCATCGACGCGTTGCCGACAGCTACCGGCGAAGAGAGAATGGCTATGATACGCCGTATCGCCGTATGCGTCGGCGATGAAGCCACACTCCGCTCCATCATAGGAATTGATCCGGAAGAATTCGCCAGATTCTATCCGGACATGCTTCCCCCCGAGCTGACCACAGACGACACCATATCGTCGTTCATATCGAAATTTTCTTCTGAAAAGGCAGCAGAGACCCCACAGATAGAGGAAATAATAGCCGCGCCGGCCATTGACTATGCCTCGATGCTCGAACAGGAAGATATGTCCGCGCCCTTGTCCGACGGCGATCCGACCGAAACCTCTGACGATCCCACATCCGACATTATATCAAATTTTCTGCAGGTCGTTCCTCCGAAACAACCTTCTCAGAAACGCAGAATTCAGTCCAAGAACCAAACAGTCCCGCAAGAAGAAGATTCCGGCCTGTCGGAAGCACTGTTCAAACTCATGGTCAAAAACAAGAACTATAGCAAAGCTCTTGAAATTATTACCGAATTAAGTTTGAATAATCCAAAAAAAAGTATTTACTTTGCATACCAAATGCGATTTCTCAAGAAATTGATTAAAAATCAGAAAAATGGAGGTTAATACCTTCCCTCACCTTGAAAATCGGCATTTCTTTATCAAATCAAAAGATAAAATTAACATTTTTTAAGATATGTATATCTTTCTCTGCATTCTAATCGTAATCGCAAGTGTGCTCCTCGTCGGAGCAGTGCTCATCCAGAAATCAAAGGGAGGCGGTCTTGCCTCTGATTATTCAAGCGGCAACCAGTATCTCGGCTACCGTAAGACAACCGACTTCATAGAAAAAGCCACATGGGGTCTCGCGATCTTTATCTGCGTGCTCTCGATATGCGCTTCTTTCGCAGTGAAGACTCCGGTGAACGTTTCAAACATCACTCCTGCGGCCGCACCCAACAGCGCTGCGCCGGCTCCCACATCACTTCCCGCCGCACAGAAAGCCACTCCGGCGCCCACTCAGCAGGCAGCTCCCGCAACACCTGCAAAAACTGCAGAATAAATTTAACTGACGACATAAAAGAGGGAAGGATTATCAGATGATAATCCTTCCCTCTTTTATTATCCTTAATTCCATCAGATGTGCCTGAGCGGCATTTCTCCCCACCTGAGTTTTTTGCGCAAGACTTCTGCAAAATCGGAGCCTGCAGGCTGCACAACATTGACGAGAAACGGTGATTTCCTGATAATAAGTTCCGAACCATCCGAGGGAACCGTAAATGTCCGGCCGTCCATTCCGACATGGCATTCCTCTCCCCGCGAACTGACGACGAGGCGCAATTCCGAATCAGCCGCGATCACAAGCGGCCTCAGTGTAAGCGAATGAGGAGCGATCGGCGACAATACGAAACATTCCACGACAGGCTGCAGTATCGGTCCGCCGCAAGACATATTATAGGCGGTGCTGCCCGTCGGAGTAGACACCACAAGACCGTCCGCCTGATACTCGGCCAGATAATGTCCGTCGACATAAGCATGGATGCTTACCATCGAGGTGGTATCACCCTTTGCTATCGATATCTCATTGAGCGCGAACAGGCCGAATCCTTCGGGAAGCCAGCATGACTCGACCTGAAGAGTGATGCGCGGTGAGACATCGCAATTACCTTTTACAGCCGACATCGCCTCCTCCTGATCCGCAAGAGAGAAACCGGCAAGATACCCGAGATGACCGGTATTGATACCCATTACGGGTGTCTGTCTCGCACCCACCCAACTTGCAGCGCGAAGAAAGGTACCGTCTCCTCCGGCACTGAGCACAAGATCAATTCCCGACGGGAATTCCGACACCAGGGAAAATCCCGAGACATTCAATCCTCGCGCCGAGAGATATGAGGCGAATTCCTCTTCAATACATATCCACAGGTCTTCCTTGCCAAGAGATATTAGAAATCGTTCAAGATCCGCCAGCGATTCATCCTGACGGTCATTTCCAAAGACTGCTATCCGTCTCATTGCAGATCAATTTAATCACTGAATTACACGTTGATGAGAGTCTGCAGGGCAAGCAGACGTTCAAGAGCGACCGAGTTCTCCACATCGGCGTGGCCATAGACATTTTTCACCTCATAGCCATAACGTTCAAGACTATGGACAGTCGCGGCGGGATCATCACACCGGACCCGCAATATGACTTGCAGATGACCGTCGTTACCCGGTGTGGTCAGAAGATCGACCAGATGAATATCCGTATCTTCAACGGCTCTCGCTATATGAGAGGCACTATAATCTGCCGGCGCGCATTCGAACTCTATGACGCTACAGTCATAACGCGGCGCTATCATGCGGCCGAGAGCCTCGAGAAGTGACGTCTGGTCTATTATCGCACCTTCCTCTCCACCCGTTACCCTGAGTTCACGAGCAGGAGAGTCAAGCAGCTGCGGCAGCACATCGAGCAGGTGCGCACCGCTGTCGACCGCCGCAATCGGCATGTCGGACTCATTTTTTCTTATCGGTGATACTGCATCTCTTGCTGTCATACTAATATTTTATTTTAAAGACTTCTGATTTTGTCAGATTTTTAGTAAATTTGCCTTTCAGTTGAAAACGTGCCATTGTCTCTTTTATTATAAACGAATGAAACAGCAGGCCGTTTAGAAACCTTTAATTCAGACCGGTTCCCGATCACCTATTAACTCAAGCAAATTTCATGCCTAATTATGACAAGATTAAGTGTCAATATCAACAAAGTGGCCACCCTGCGCAATGCTCGTGGAGAGAACATTCCTGATGTAGAGCGTTTTGCAATTGACTGCGAGCGTTTCGGAGCACAAGGCATCACCGTGCATCCGCGACCCGACGAACGTCATATCACACGCCGCGATGTCGAAATCCTTTCCAAGACCGTGACCACGGAGTTCAATATCGAAGGCTATCCTTCACAGGACTTCATCGATCTTGTGATCAAGGCTGCCCCCACGCAGGCAACCCTCGTACCTGATGCTCCCGACGCACTGACAAGCTCGGCAGGATGGAACGTGGTGGAAAACCGCGAATTTCTCCGCGAGGTGGTCGGCCGTCTGCGCAATGCCGGCATAAGAGTGTCGATTTTCGTCGATGCCGATCCGGACCAGATACACGCGGCAGCCTCTATCGGAGCGGATCGTGTGGAATTGTACACAAAACCTTATGCCGACGAATTTCCATCGGATCCAGACAAAGCCGTGGCTCCGTTCGTGAAGGCATCGGAAGAAGCACGCCGCCTGGGCATAGGCCTCAATGCCGGGCATGACCTCAATCTGCAGAATCTGAAATTCTTCAAACAGTCATTGCCGCTTCTCGATGAAGTCAGCATAGGCCATGCTATTATTTCCGACGCGCTCTACCTCGGCATTCAGGAGACAATCCGCTCATATCTGGCATGTCTGAAATAATTTTGAACAGTTACTTAACACCCACAACATACATAAAATTATGCAAACTCTTTCGTTCTGGTCGCTCGTAATGGACGGCGGCTACATCATGATTCCTCTCGCACTGTTGCTTCTGGTGACAGTCTATGTCTTCACCGAGCGCTCGATTGTCATCGGCAGGGCCGCAAAGGAAGACAATTCGTTCATGAACCGTATCCGCGATTATGTCCATGACGCAGACATCGAATCCGCACGCAATCTGTGCAAGAAAACCGATACCCCTTACGCCAGACTGATTGACAAGGGTCTTTCGCGCATCGGACGGAACATGAATGACGTGCTCGTCGCCATAGAGAATACCGGCAACATCGAGATCGCGAATCTCGGCAAAGGACTCCCCTGGCTGTCGACAACGGCCGCCGGCGCGCCCATGCTCGGATTCCTCGGTACGGTAGTCGGAATGATCGATGCATTCTTCTCTCTTGCCAATGCAGGCACATCAGCCAATATCACAGTGCTGTCAAGCGGCA
>ERZ791744.1867-NODE-1867-length-12642-cov-6.493048_pt1 | contig 12642 bp, 10 predicted proteins | sample MGYA00510039_ERZ791744 | MGnify/ENA primary metagenome ERZ791744 (study PRJEB30046, sample SAMN00791969) | human gut metagenome | study: EMG produced TPA metagenomics assembly of the A metagenome-wide association study of gut microbiota in type 2... | reverse complement strand
CTTGCGGGCTGAGAGGTGTTTTTTGTCACGCACATGTCGCGACAAAAAACGATTTCAATTTATTTCGCGCCGTGCGCGGCACGAAAATCTGCGATGCTTTTAATATTTGTAGGCGCAAAGTCTGCGACGCGTTTTGGCGTGATTTGCGGGAGTTACTTCTTTTTTGCTTTGGGGGTGGGAGAGAGTTCGTTGAGCAGGGTGAAGCCTAAGATCAGGGCGCCGCCGATGACTTGCATTGCGGTCATGCTCTCGCCGAGCAGGGTGACGGAGACGAGGACGGCGACGAGGGGGTCGATGTAGCTTAAAATCGCGGCCTCCTGTCCGGGCAGCTCCTTGAGCGACGAGAAGTACAGGCAATACGTGATGCCCGTGTGGATAAGGCCGACGATGAGAAGGTTCCCCCAGCCGACGGCGTTCAGCGAGCTGAGTGTGATGCCATTTGTCGAGAGCACATAGGGAATGAGCACGACGATGGCGGACAAAAACTGCAAAAACGTGCGGTGGATGCCCTCGACCTGATGGATGGACTTGTTGAGCAGGATGACGGTCGCGTAAAACACCGCCGCGCCGAGGCCGAAGAGAATGCCCTTGAGGTCATCCGACCCGCGCGTGTCGCCAATGCCGGTGATGAGCACAAGGCCGAGTGTGGACATCACAAAGCAGAGAAATTTCTTCCCTGTCAGCTTTTCATGGAAGAGGATGGGGCAGACGAGCGTGACGATGACGGGCGCGAAGTAATAGCTCAGTGTGGCGACGGAAACGCTCGTATAGCGGTAGGCCTCAAATAAAAGGATCCAGTTGACGCCCATCGCCGCACCGGAGAGAAGCAGCAGCGGCACCTCCTTTTTGATGCGCGCGAAGGGGATCTTCTGCCTGCTGACAAGTAAGTATATGCCGATCAGCAGCGCGGCCAGCACGGCGCGGTACAGCGCCAGCTCGCCGGACGAGACGGGAATATTGCGCACAAAAGGCCCCAGCGTGCCGAAGACGGTCATCGACATAATGAGCATGAGACGGGGGTCGGCCTTTTTCATAAAAATTCCTCGCGATCTGACAGAACATGCAAATGGTAGTTGCCGACTATCATAGCACGCGGACTTCCCGCCGTCAATCGGGAAAGTAAAAAGAGAGGGGCCGCCCAAAAGAAAACCTTTCGGACGGCCCGGAGGAGAGAGATGGGAGCGCTAACGCGTCAATACGCGGAGCAAAACAGCAAATTCGCCAAGCCCAAACACGGACAGAAACACCACGCCGCGCAGCTGCGGCTTTTTGACGTGGAGCGGCGTGATGTACAGTACGCCAAGCAGGAACAGCCCCAGCGCGTAAACGACCGCGCAGTTCAGGGCAAAGCGCAGCGAGAGCAGGTAGAAAAGCGGCGCGAGCACGGCGCTCGCCGTGACCGGCACGCCGAGGTAGTAGGCGCGGTTTTCGCTTGTGCGGTCCTGCCGCTCCTCCTCCGTCACGTTGAAGTAGGCGAGGCGGATGAGCGCGCAGAGCGCGAAAAACGACATCGTCGCAAGGAACCAGAGTCTATCGCAGTCCATGCTCCAGCCGATGGCGGCGGGCAGCACGCCGAAGCACACGAGGTCGTTGAGCGAGTCGATCTGGATACCGAAGCGCTTTTCCTGTTCGGTGCGGTCCTTTTTCGTGCGGGCGATGCGCCCGTCGAAGGCATCGAGCAGCCCCGCGAGCATCAGGCACAGCATGGCGTCGAGAGGCTCGTTTTGCGCGGCGGAATAGAGGCCGCCAAGCCCCAGCAGCAGCGAGAGATAGGTTGCGATCACGGTGTAGTCGTAAACTCCGATCATAAAAAACCGTCCGATCCTTTTGGATTGCAGCACCATTATACCAGACGGCGGCGGGGAAGTATCGCTAAAATGCTGACAAGGTTATTGGCTGTGGTGTGAACGCTCGATGACGCGCGCAAAGCGCGCTTCGTCGTAGATGACCGGCACGGGGTAGACGGGGTTTGCCTCCTGCGCGGCCCAGGTGGCCATGAGGGGGATGTCCTCTTTGCGGATGCAGTTGAAGTGGTCTGGGATGCCCATGCGGACGTTCATCGCGCGGATTTCGGCGATGAACGCCTTGGCGAGAGATTCTTCGCTCTCGCCCTTGAGGCCGACGAGTGCGGCAAGGCGCGCAAGGCGCGGACAGGCCGCTTTGCCGTAGTCTTCGAGCACGAGAGGGAGAAGCACCGCGTTTGCAAGGCCATGGGATACGCCGTAGAGCCCGCCGAGCGTGTGCGCGATGGCGTGCACATTGCCGACGCTTGCGCGCGTGAACGCCGCGCCTGCGTCGAACGAGGCCTGCAGCATCGCCGCGCGGTCTGGGAGCGACGTGCCGTCGCGGTACGCGCGCTCCAAATGCGTGAAGATGGTCACGACGGCATGTTCCGCGAGCAGGCGCGTCTGCTTCGTGTTGTAAAAGCGGCTCAGGTACGCCTCGACCGCGTGCGTCAGCGCGTCCATGCCGGTCTCCGCCGTGATGTGTGGAGGCAGCCCGACGGTCAGCGCGGGGTCTAAGATCGCGTAGCGCGGAATGAGGCAGAGGTCGGAGATCGCATACTTGTGGTGGTCGCTGCCGGTGACAACGGCGGCGATGGTCGTCTCCGACCCCGTGCCCGCCGTCGTGGGCACGGCGATGAGCGGCGGAATGCGGCGCCGGACCTTTAAGAGTCCCGCAAGCTGCGAAAGCGGCTTGTCCGGCCGCGCGAGGCGCGCCGCGGCGGCCTTGGCTGCGTCCATCGGCGAGCCGCCGCCGATGACGAGAAAGCAGTCGCAGCTATCAATCTTGTACTGCGCGGCGATCTTTTCGACCGTCTCGACCGACGGATTCGGCTCGACCGAGGAGAAGATGGAGAGCAGGATGTCCTGCTCGTCAAGTTTTTCCTGCAAGGCGCGGAAGTGCTCGTCCGCGCACTGGCGGCGGCTCGCGATGACGAACGGGCGGCGCAGGCCGTTTTCGCGCAGAATGTCTGCGGCGCGCAGTAAACTCCCCTCGCCTGAAAAGACCTCCGGCGTGCGCCAGGGGAGAAAGCGCGCGCCGACGGCAAAGCAACACTGAAACGCGCGGCAGAAAAACGTGTTCATAGGACTTCTCCTCATCCGAAAAATACAGACTCAGTATACCACGGAAAAACGCGCAAAAAAAGGGCCGCGCATTGGCCGACTCCGCATAAGAAAACATGCGCCGTAAAAGGCAAATTTTGCACGGACTCCTTCGTTGCGCCGTCTTGCCATGCGTCAGCATGCCCGCACCGTCGCGCCTCAGCTCCGCACAAAATTTGCTCTTTTTCGGTGCAAAGCAGTTTTGCCAATGAATTTTTGAGATGAAATCAGCTGAAAAAATCTCCCCATACTGGCGTATGGGGAGATTTTTTCGGTTGTATTTCAGCCAAAAAGGCGCAGGCAAAACCGCATGTTTTCTTATGCGGAGTCGGCCTTCGCGCAGCCCTTCTATATGCTTTCTGAACGGCTTACTCCTCGTCGTCCTCGGTCTCGATGATGCCGTAGCCGCCGTTGTTGCGGCGGTAAACGACGCAGATCGCATCGCCGAAATCGGTGTTGCGGAAGACGAAGAAGCTGTGGCCCAGCAGGTTCATCTGCAAAATGGCCTCCTCCACGCTCATGGGCTTGACGGTGAAGCGCTTGGTGCGCACGATGTCGAACGTGCCCTCCTCGTGGGCTTCGAACTCCTCGGGCAGCTCCGGCAACACAGCCTCGGCGCGCAGGTTCTTGGCAAGGCGGGTCTTGTTCTTGCGGATCTTGCGCTCGATCTGGGCTGTGGCCTCGTCGATCGCGCCGCGCATGTCGCCGTCCGGGTCCTCACATACCGCGCGGAACAGCGTGCCGTTGGCGCCGCGGAGCATGATCTCGGCGACACAGCGGTTCTTCTTCTCGACGGAGAAGGTGACAGAAGCCTCGGGCTCCTCCTTGAAAAACTTCTCGAGCTTGCCGACCTTTTTCTCGGCATAGGCCTTGACGGAATCGTTCAGGGAGACTTTTTTGCAGGTGTAGGTGAATTTCATAGTGTTGGCTCCTTTCGTTGGTGAGGAAGGAAAGAGAGGGCGAAGGGCTCTTCTGTTTCCTTTTCTATATCATAGCACAAATGAACGAAAATTTCAAATGAACGATATATGAATTGAGCATTCTTGTACATATTGACAAAATATAAGGCACACGACGCGAATTGACAAAAGGCGGCAGAATGCGGCAAAAGCTCCCATTGACGTTTTGGCGGACGGGCGGTATCATAAGCCTCGGAAGCTTTCCAATATCCCACCCATTTGAGCCGCGGGCCATCTTGGCCGGCGGCTCCTTTTTATTTCACGCAAGAAAAAAGCGCCCTCAACGGGCGCTTCAATAATGTTCTCTTTTTAGTTGCTGACGTCATAGAATGTCTTTTCTCCCGGCGTTACGTAGCCGAGCTGATCGCGGGCAAGCTCCTGCAAAAACTCAGGGTCGTCGGCCTTTTCGAGTGCCGAGGCGAGCGCGTCGTTCTCCTGCTTGGCAGTGTCAAGATCGCTTTGCAGCGCGGTGAGCTGGCTGCGCGCGTCGTCGATCTGGCTCCGCAGATGAATGAGCTGCACCCCTACCAGTGCGATCAGAATTGCGATGACGAGCATCGTGAGAAGGCTGGTGCGCTTTTTGCTTTTTTGGGCCTGCTCTGTCATGCCGATGAGCCTCCTTTTTCCTTGCGCGGCGCAGCGAATAACGGGCGCGGCGCTCATACGACTTTATTATAAGCCGGTTTCTGGAAAAAAGAAAGTATCTTTTGCAAAGTTTGGCAAGTTTACCATAAACTTTTTGGAGCCACCGCAGCGGCGCCGCCGCTAATCGCGCAAAGGAGAACAGCACCTCCGCCCAGAAGGCCCATAGCGGACGGAAAAGCCGTGCGCAGAGCGTGAAGTAGCTCACCGCGCCAAAAAGCGCCGAGCAAAGCATATAGAGCCGCAGCTCGCCCCCGCCGATGCGCAGCGCGAAGAGAAACGTCAGCAGCGCGAACGCCGCGCAGTAGAGGAGATCGAGCGCGCTCGTAAAGCGCCGCTTCGTCGCCCGCCGCAGCCGCACGGCGCGCAGCAGGTCATAGAGGAGAGAAAGGATGAAGCCGAGCAGGAGCGAGGCGAGAAAGCACCGCGCCTGCTCGGAGAGCGACACGCCCATGGTGCCTCAACCCCCGAACAGGCGCGAGAGCAGGCCGCCGCGGTTTGACGGCGCATCCTCAAAGGCGATGGCGTCGATGCGTCCGTCGACATGCAGCTCGCCGCCGTCGAGGCTCAGCTTGCCGATGTGCAGGCTGTCGCCCGTGACAACGAGCACGCCGAGCGACGTGTTCATCACGATCTCGGTCTCATCGAAGCGGTCGACATCCTCTACGCCGGAGACCGTCAGGCTCTCGCGGCCGGATAATTCGATGCGCTGGGGAGAAGCGGGGGAAGTGTCGTAAGTCATAGTCAGAACCCGTCCTTTCGCTTTGGGCGCAAAGAAAGCGCCCTCCATACGATAACGTATGAAGGGCGCACCCCAAATAGTACGGTTTACTGTGCGTTCACTTCGCGGTAGAGGAGCGAGGCCTCGCTCTTGCCGGCGGTCTCGGATACATCGAGCACCTCGACCGCGAGCACGCGCTCGCCGAAGTGCAGCGCGATCACGTCGCCGGCCTTCACGTCGTACGATGCGCGGGCGACCTTGCCGTTGACGGTCACGCGGCCGCCGTCGCAGGCTTCGTTGGCCACGGTGCGGCGCTTGATAAGGCGCGAGACCTTGAGATATTTGTCAAGACGCATGGAATTCGTCTCCTTTTCGGAAAAGTGCGGGATCAAAGGGGCTCCACCAACTCAAACGGCGGCGCATCGCGCCGCCGTTTTGATGATGAAAGAGCTTGACTGGGGAATTACTCCGCAACAGCGTCCTTGAACGCCTTACCAGCCTTGAAGGTCGGGACCTTGGAAGCGGCGATGGTGATGCTCTCCTTGGTCTTGGGGTTGCGGCCGGTGCGCTCAGCGCGGTGCTTGGTCTCGAAAGAGCCGAAGCCGACGAGCTGGACCTTCTCGTCGTTCTTCAGGGAGTCGATAATGGTGTCGAGGGCAGCGTTGATCACAACCTCGGACTCCTTCTTGGAAATGCTGGCTTTTTCCGCCACGGCAGCAATGAGTTCAGTCTTGTTCATCGTTTGATCCTCCTGAATAGTGTCCGGAGACGGGGCCTCCGGGGTGTATATGAGCAAAAAGCGTTGCCGCTTTTGGTCATCTGAGTTGTTCCTTGGCGTTGTTCCACAGCGCCATCAGCTCATCGAGCGGGAGAGCGGACATATCCTCGCCGCGCGCATTCACCGTCTCTTCCACCTTGCGGAAGCGCGCGATGAATTTTTCGCAGGTCTTTGAAAGCGCCGCCTCGGGGTCGACGCCGCAGAAGCGGCCGACCTTGACGGCAGCAAACAGCACGTCGCCAAGCTCTTCTTCAAAGTTTGTGCCGCTTTCGACGGCGGAGCGCAGCTCCTGCGTCTCCTCGTCGAGCTTGTCGAGCGCGCCGGAGACATCGGGAAATTCAAAGCCCGCCTTCGCGGCCTTGCTCTGCAGCTTGTCCGCCCGCCAGAGGGCGGGGAGTGAACGGGCGACGGAATCCATCGCGTCGGCCGTGGTGCGCTGGCCCTTTTCCTGCCGCTTGAGCTTGTCCCAGTTGACGAGCACCTGCTCGCTGTCGTCCGCCCGCGTGTTCGAAAACACGTGCGGGTGGCGGAAGATGAGCTTTCGCACCACGTGGTCGGTCACATCGTCGGTCGTGAAGCGGCCGGCTTCCTCTTCCATGTGGATGTTGAAGAGCACCTGCATCAGCACATCGCCGAGTTCTTCTTTCATCAGCTCGGGATCATCGAGGTCAAAGGCCTCGGCGGCCTCATAGGCTTCTTCAAGGAAGTTGCGGCGGTTCGACTCGTGCGTCTGCTCGCGGTCCCACGGGCATCCGCCCGGCGCGCGCAGAATGCGCAGGATGTCAACAAGGTCGTCATATGTGTAGACAGCTTTCTCAGGATAATTTATCATATATTCCCTCTCATTGCAAGGTGTTTTGCGCAATTTCCCTGATTTTTCAGGGGTTTTCAGCGCACGTGCAGGATGCGGGCGAGCTTTTCGCCCTTGGGCAGCAGCGCGAGGTCGTCGCGCGTGACGATCCGCAGTGCGAGGACAAGCGCGACGTACACGATGACCGCCAGCACGACCGCAAGGCCGACGTTCACGATCTGCGTCGTAGTCGCGCCGCCAAGCGCGATGTGGGCGGCGAAGAAGCGATAGGAGAATCTGGCGCACACGGCCATCACGAGCGACGCGATCAGCGGCTTGGCAAAGACCTTGAAGTAATTCGGCTTATCCTCCATCGTGCAGTAGACGAAAAAGAGGTTGAGCGACGATACGATCACAAAGCACACGAGCGTGCCGAAGGGAGCGGCGTGGATGTTGATGGACGGCACGGCGGTGAGGTTGTAGTTGAAGATGATCTTGACGACACCGCCGATGAGCATCGTGAAAACGGGCACATGCACGCGGCCGTAGGACTGCAGGATGGAGTTTGAAATGAGCATCAGGCAGACGAACATGCTCGCGATGCCGAGCACGGCTAAAAGCGAGCCGCCGAGCTCGCTGTCATAGCGCGGGTAGCAGAGCTTCATAATGGGCTCGGCCAGCGCCCAGAGGCCAAGGCCCATCGGGAAGGCCATCAGACCCGTGACGCGCAGCGACGAGTTGATGACGCGCGACGTGTGCACGCGGTCGTTGCGCGCAAGGGAGGCCGACACCGTCGGGATGACGGAGATGGTCAGCGCCGTCATCATCGACGACGGCAGGTTGTAGAGGTTCATGCCCGAGGAATACGTGCCGTAGAGGTGGCGCGTCTCCTTGAGCGTGTAGCCCAGCGCGTTCTGGAGCTGACCCTGCACAAGCGACGTGTCGATCAGCGTGATGATCGACACCATCGAGGCCGACAGTGTGATGGGGATGGCAATCGAGAGCAGGCGCTTCAAGATCGCGCCGGAGGCATCCGGCGTGTCTGTGCCCGGGGTGCGCGGGCGGTGGCGCAAGTAGTCGATGAGCATGTAGACGAGCGCGAGCACCGAGCCGACCGTCACGCCGACGATGGCCGCAGCCGCGGCGATGTAATCCTCGTATCCAAGGCTCACGACGTACATCGAAAGGCCAAGGCCGATGAAGAGCTTGCTGACCGCCTCGATGATCTGCGAGACGGCGGTCGGCGTCATGCGAAAGCTCCCCTGCGCAAAGCCGCGGAACGCGGCAAGGCAGCCGACGCACACAACGCCCGGGGCAAGCGCCTTGATACCGTAGGCGGCGTTCGGGTTATTGAGAAGCGCCGCGCACTTCTCGTTGCCAAACCACATGATGACAAACGAGAGGACACCGAGCGTTAAAAACGCGGCGAACGACACCTTGAGCACGCGCCGCGCCTGACGCTCGCGCCCGAGCGTCTTCGCCTCCGAGATCATCTTCGAGAGCGCCACGGGAAGACCCGCGGTCGAGATGGTCAGAAGCACGGCATAGATGTTGTAGGCGTTGTTGAAGTCGGCGTTGCCCGTCTCGCCCAGAATGTTCGCGAGCGGGATCTTGAAGAGCGCGCCGATGATCTTCACGATGACGACGCCGGCGGCCAGCACCGCCGCGCCGCCGAAAAAGGACTGTTTCTTTTCCGTAGCCATTAAAATTTCGACCTTTTCCTTCTTAGCTGAAATAAACTGTTTTACAGCCGCTCAAGGCAGCCGAGGATGAGCGAGGAGAAATGCGGGGCCGACTGCTCGGCCATCTCGTTGACCTCCTCGCCGGAGAGCGGCTGGGGCAGCACGCCCGCGGCCATGTTGGCGCACAGCGTCACGCCGAGGATCTCATACCCGCAGTGCGCGGCGGCGATGGCCTCCGGCACGGTGGACATGCCCACGGCGTCCGCACCGAGCACGCGCGCGGCGCGCACCTCAGCGGGGGTTTCAAACTGCGGGCCGGGGAAGTACATGTAAACGCCCTCGCGCAGCGTGAGGTCCTGCTCCCTGGCGACCTCCTTCGCGAGCTCACGCAGGCGGGGAGAGTAGACATTGGACATATCGGGGAAGCGTGTGCCGAACTCGTCGATATTCGGCCCCCAGAGCGGGCCGAAGTCGAAGAGTTTGATGTGGTCGGAGATGAGCATGAGGTCGCCCGCCTGATAGTCCGTGTTCACAGCGCCCGCGGCGTTCGTCACGATCATCGTCTTTGCGCCAAGCAGACGGATGACGCGGCAGGCGTAGGCGGCGTCCTCCATCGTGTAGCCCTCGTAGCAGTGCATGCGGCCCTGCATGACCGCCACGCGCTTGCCGCGCAGCTCGCCGAAAACAAAGCGGCCCTCGTGTCCCGGCGCGGTGGACGCGCGGAAGTGCGGGATGTCCGCATAGCTCACGCAGGTGCGCGCCTCGACGCGGTCGCCGAGAAAGCCCAGGCCGCTGCCGAGCACCAGCAGTACCTCGGGACGGAAATCGCCGAGGTGAGACGCGATCATATCCGCGCTCTCGCAGTAATCATCATAGGTGAAGTGCGGCTTGACCGCATCGGCGGTAAAGAAATCACTCTTATTCATCGTTATTCTCCTTGTTCGGCGTAGAAGCGGGCGAAGTCCATCAGGTTCGCGCGGCGCTTTTCGGGCCGGTCGATGTATTCGCGCGGGTATTTGGCGTTGAACGCGCGGCGGATCTGCCCGCCGCCGACCATCTTGGTCGAGCCGCCCGCGCCGAGCGAAAGGATGGAGTGCAGCTCTTCCATGATGTAGATGTTGTAGAGCCCCGTGCCGCCGGGCTTCGTCCAGCCGACATTTTCAAAGCTGCCGGACATGTACTTCTGGCGGTAGAGATAATAGGGGGCAAAACCATGTTTACGCAGCGTGGGGTCGGCATAGTCCAGCATTTGCGCGACCTCGTCCGCGCCGGGGATGCCCTTGCCCTCGAGCATGATGCGGCTGCCCTTTTTGAGAGACAGCGTGTGCACCGTGATGTTGTCCGCGCCCATCGAGATGACCTCGTCGAGACTCCTTGCAAAGCCCTCGGGCGTGTCCTCGGGCAGGCCCGCGATGAGGTCCATGTTGACGTGCGGGAAGCCCGCGGCGCGCACCTGCTCCATCGCGCGGCGGATGTCGTCCGCCGTGTGGCGGCGCCCGATGGCCGCGAGGACGTTGTCCTCCATCGTCTGGGGGTTGATGGAAACGCGCGTGGTGTTGTGCGCGCGCAGCACGCGCAGCTTTTCTTCGTCGATCGTGTCAGGGCGGCCCGCCTCGATCGTGAGCTCGGCGAGACTTCCAAAATCAAAATTCTGCTCCAATTTCGTGAGCAGGCGGTCCATCTGGTCGGCGGTCAGCGTGGTCGGCGTGCCGCCGCCCATGTAGAACGACTTGACGTTCAGCCCCAAATCGCGCACGAGCTGCCCCGCGGCGGTGATCTCGTCGAAAAGCGCCTCTAAATACGGCTCGACGAGCGAGAACGACTTTTCGACGCTCTGCGCCACGAAGCTGCAATACGCACACCGCGTCGGGCAGAACGGGATGCCGACATAGAGCGAGATATCGTTCGGCTCCAGCTCCGCCGCGGCGCGGATGCCGGCGTCTGCCGCCTCAATGGCGAGGCGGGCGCGCGCGGGCGTGACGCAGTAGAGCTCCTGCAATTCCTTTTCCGCACGTTTTTTGCCGCCCTCGCGGATGAGCGAGAGCGCGACCTTCGCCGGGCGCACGCCCGTGAGGCTCCCCCACGCGGGGGAGATGCCGAGCAGGTCCTTCGCCGCGCCGAAAAAGCTGATGCCGACGGCGTGGCGGCGCTGGCCTTCCTTTTCATACTCCGTGCCGGAGAGGGGATAGTCGTAGCTGTGGGCGGCGGACTTGCCGTCCATGCCCAGCTCCGTCGTCACCTGCACGCGCTCGTCCTCTTCGGTGAGCGTCACGCGCGCCCAGCGCGTGTCGCCGGTTTTGTCGACCGTGCCGTAAACGGGCTTTTCGCCGGGGAAGAGCGTGAGTAAACTCTGCTCCAGCGCGTATTTTTCATCATGCCCAATGAGCTCAAGTTTCATGTGGTTTCGTGTCCTTTATCGCAGCGCATGGCGCAGATACGGGTTCATCGCCTTTTCACGCGCGAGCGTTGTGGAATTCATGTGGCCGGGGTAAACAGTGTAGTCGCCTTCGATCTGGGCGAGACGGCGCAGCGAGGCGAGCATCTGCGCGTCGTTGCCGCCGGGGAGGTCGGTGCGGCCCATCGAGCCTGCAAACAGCGTGTCGCCGGGGAACATCGCGTCGCCGGCCAGCAGCGTCACGCCGCCGAGCGTATGGCCCGGCGTGGCGAGCACCTTGATCGTGAGCGAGCCGAGCGGCAGCGTATCGCCCTCGCCATAGTATTTGAGATCGGGGACGAGGTCGGCCATCGGGTAGTGGTAGATGCCGGTGGAGTGGGCGTCCGCCTCGCCGATGTAGACGGGCACGTCCGGCAGCGCCTTTTTGAGCGCAGGCACGGCGAGCGTGTGGTCGCGGTGTCCGTGGGTCAGCAGAATGTATTTGAGCGTGACGCCCTCGCTTTTGACGAGCGCGAGCAGTTTTTCCGCCTCGTCGCCCGGGTCGATGAGCGCGGCGGACTTCGTTTCCTCGTCGATGAGCAGGTAGCAATTCGTCTGCAGGGAGCCGACGACAGTGGTGATGACTTTCATGAAGAAATAACCCCTTTCTTTACTGCTTTTTCGGTGCGTCTAAGTCGGCGGAGTCCACGATCAGCGTGAACGGCCCGTCGTTGAGCGATTCGACCTCCATGTAGGCGCCGAATTCGCCGGTTTCGACATGGTAGCCCTTTTCGCGGCAGATCTCTACGAACTTTTCATACATCGGGATGGCGATCTCAGGCCGTGCGGCGCTTAAAAATTCGGGACGGCGGCCCTTGCGGCAGTTGCCGTAGAGCGTGAACTGCGAGACGATAAGAAGCTCGCCGCCAACATCGTCGAGGGAGAGGTTGATCTTGTCGTTCTCGTCGTCAAAAATGCGCAGCGAGCAGAGCTTGTCCGCCATCTTGCGGCATTTTTCTTCCGTGTCGTCAGGCGCAACGCCCAGCAGGATCAAAAAGCCCCTGCCGATCTTGCCCTTGAGCTCTCCGTCGATCGTAACGGAGGCGTGTTTAACCTTAGTCAATACTGCTCGCATGATGATTCTCCTTTTTATCCCCAAAGGGGCGGCGTTTTGGTCCCCACTGCCGTGGGGAGCGCGGGTCAAAGGGGGTATTCTCTTCTCGAAGAGAATACCCCCTTTGTATCCCCCAGAGAAGGACGGGGGGAGTCCCCCTCGACCCCCGACATTGTGAGTTTGTAGCTTGAAGAAGTGCTCAGCCTGCGGAATCGGGTGCCTGCCAAGTGGTGAATCTAAACGACTTGGTGTGCTTCTATCTTCGCTGCCGCTTTGCCTGCGATTCGTTACCCTTTAGCAATCTCCGTCTACTTCGGATTGGTGCAATCTTGTGCTTGCCTGCCAAGGCGGCATTGCTGACGCTCGCCGCGATATCGTATTATCGGTAGACGGCGATTAGGCTGCACTTGCGCAAGATCAGCAGAGCGGCACCCGCAAGGGGTGTACCGCATCCGTAAGGCGGCAAAGCCGCCAA
>ERZ791744.1851-NODE-1851-length-12730-cov-2.280473_pt1 | contig 12730 bp, 14 predicted proteins | sample MGYA00510039_ERZ791744 | MGnify/ENA primary metagenome ERZ791744 (study PRJEB30046, sample SAMN00791969) | human gut metagenome | study: EMG produced TPA metagenomics assembly of the A metagenome-wide association study of gut microbiota in type 2... | reverse complement strand
GGCGTATCGCTCGACAAAGCCAAAAACAATACCGTACGTGGCGACGAAGCCATCATCTCCACACCGGACAGCAAAGTGACGGTATGCGTCATCCCGACCGATGAGGAACTGATGATTGCCAAAGACACCATGGCACTGGTATGAACTTCGCCTTCTTCCTTCACTATCTGAAGGAAAAATACCCATGCAATGGAAAATGTTTCTAACTCTATACAGGGTGCGGGATTACTTCCGCACCCTTTTTATATCGGTCTGCCGGAAAGATTCTGCATCAAGGAGACACCACAATATAATTTTTTCCCGAAAACACTTGCAAGTCACTTAATTTTCAAATACTTTTGGTGATGAACTTCGGAAAGGCAAACCTTACAAAGGACAACACATCCAATAACCGAAAACATAACGAATATGAAAAAAAGAACATTCTTCATATCTTTATTCAGTACGGCAATACTTGGCATTGCGGGATACATTGGATATAAAACTTCCCAAACGGACACGGCCACAAATGAAAGTCACCTATCCTTAAATGTAATCAACAAAGACAAACCCGTTAATGTGGAATTGCGTGACATAGTCGACAGCATCCAATATACAGTGTTAGAATCATCCGGTTCTTGCATGTTAGGAGAAATAACGAGGGTCAAGAAAACGGATGGGTACTATTTTGTAAGAGACGATTTCGGACTATACGCATTTGATGAAGAGGGACACTTTATAAACGAAATAAGCCAAAAAGGGAATGGAAACAAGGAGTACGTCCACTTGGAAAATTTCTATATCGACGAACAACAAAAGGCAATCGGACTAATCTGCAACCCGTCCCCAAAAATCATGTTTTTCAGCTATGACGGCGAATATCTATCCACCGTCCGATTGCCGGAAGAAGACGGCGGAATACATTCCATAATGAGAAGCCCCGACCAAGATTTACTGGCATACTACCCTATGCCCAATGATTATATTAAAATCGAACATGAATATAAAAAAGTGGAAATCAACGGCAACGGACTAAAAACGTTTCCCCTGCTTGCCATGAAAGACCTGACGACAAAAGGTATCCATTACGCGTTTTCAGCCTGCCCCATGGCCATCTATAAAGACACCTGTTATCTGTTATCCGTCCTCTCGCACAATCTGTACGCTTACAAAAATGGAGAAATAAAACATGCCTACCAATTTGATTGGGCCAAGCAACTTCCAAGCACAAAGTTCCTAAAAGAATGCAGGAATGAAAACTTTTATGACTTAAAAGAGAAAATACAGGTATCGGGCATGAGCATCGGATTCACTGGCATACAGGCAAACAAAGACTATATGTTTATCTCCGTCAACAATGAAAACACACTGATATGGGATGGCAGACAAAGTGTCTTGATACATAACACTTATGACAGCGAGAGAAATTTCCACTTTCCCAATATCGCATTGAGCGGAGGATGCTCGGATGAAAACATCGGCTTTTATAATGCTGATATTTTATGTCAACAGAAAAAGCAACTACCCACACGAAGCCAAACTTTCAACCGGATAGTCCAATCCATTAAAGAAGAGGACAATCCGGTTCTCTACCGGTTCATATTCAAAAAGGACCTAATAAACCATATAAGCATGAAATATAAACTGAAATAGCCATCGTCCCATGAAAATCAGCTTGAACCAACGAACGGGATTCTTCTTGCTGAATCCCATATAATCCCACCAGACCATGGCAAAATACCTCAGCACTTTATTATATATAGGTGTATTTCTCTCTTCTTGCCAAAAAGAAGCACCTATACGGCAAATCACCGGATTCGACTCGCCGCCCGCCATAAACGGGCAAGGGCTTGCCGCTGATTCATTTTACGTCGTGCCTTTAGAGAGTAAAAACAACGTCATCATAAGCGACATCCGTAAAATAGATTTCGTAGACTCATCAATGGTCATCCTTTCTTCCGAAGGCGTTTTTTCTTTCAATAGGCAAGGACAATATTTATGTCAATACGGAGAAAGGGGTAACGGCTCAGGAGAATACCATACATTGACTTCCATGTGGGTTGACGAGCAAAAACATATTCGCATCATAGACGGAGCCAGAAACAGAATACTGACCTTTAATACTGATGGACAGTTGTTGGACACACAAACCTATCCCTCGTCGACTTTCGACCTGCTAAACGATTGCGAACCCATTGACAACAATCATCTTTTTTGTTCAAACCATATCTATAATGACTTAAACACCATCTATTCGACTTTCGACTTGCAGAGAAAAGAAAGTCACCCCCTTCACAAGTTTGCAGGAAAAACGGCAAACACGCAAGAATATACAGGGCGACATGCCTTCACACTGCAAAAAGACACCGTCTTCTGTGTTTCTCCTTTCAGCCCGGACATATGTTATTGGACTGAAGGAAACAACGACATACGCCCTTATCTTTCGATTATGACAGAACAAGAAATATTGTCTGAAAAAGAACAAACCTCCATCGAAGATTTTGGCATAACGCGTTACGCCGAATTACTCAATCAGGACGTATTCACAGGATTTACAGACTTGTTCATAACCCCTCAATACTACTTCTTAGGTTTTTATAACCTCTCTTATTTCTTAGTGAACAAAAGTACCCACAAGGGAGTCAGGTATGAATATCCGCTACAAACAGATAAAATATCATACCTTCCGCTGATTAATATAAGAGCCGTAAGTCCCCAAGGCTTTTTGGTGGGCTTTGAAGAGGCTTATAAACTCAAGCAGTGGAAAATCAACACAGAAACACAAGATGATAACTTAAGAAAGGTTCAGGCCGTGGTCCAGAAGATTTCTGCTGAAGACAATCCTTGCTTGTTCTTTTATAGGCTGAAATAAATCGACATAAAAAACATGTAGAGAAAAAGAAACAAGGCTTGGCGGTGACAAAACATCTTACTTTGCCGCATTTACAAAGCAATCCACTGATTTACAATCGAATACGAAACAAAAATCAATCTCCGCAGAACGGAAAATCGTTCGGCTGAGATTGATTTTTCAATCGGCTGAGAAACGTTTTCCGTTCTGCGGAGATTGATTTACCGAACGGCACAGAGCGGATTCCGTCATGTATTTTCACAAAACTTTCATTTCCGCAAACCGTCCGGCGGAAACAGCGACAGACACGCTGCAAAAGTTACAGACAAGTGTCGCCCTCTACATAGTTCTCCATAAACAGGTTCTCCCCGTCGAATACGGCGTAAGTGAACTGCGTAATCCAGTCGCCCAGAATCAGGACACGGCTCGAACGGGTCAGCATCAAGTCCAACTCGATGTGGCGATGGCCGAAAATGAAATAGTTGATTTCGGAATGGGCTTTCAGGTATTCCTTGGCAAAACGGACGAGATACTCCTTGTCCTCGCCCAGATACGGAGGGTCGCCGCCTTCCACACCATGCTTCAGGCGGCTGTGCGCCGCCCAAGACAGACCGAAATCCACAGCCCAACGGGGATGGATGCAGGAAAACATGCGTTGGCAAAGGCGGTTGCGGAACACGGCACGCAGGAAACGGAACTTGCGGTCGGGGTCGCCCAAGCCGTCGCCGTGCGCCAGCATGAACACCTTGTCGCCCATCTCCACCGTCATCGGCTCGGTGTGCAACGTCACGCCGCATTCCTTCACCAAGTAATCGCCGCACCAGATGTCGTGGTTGCCCGTAAAGAAGTGCACCTCCACGCCCCGGTCGGCCAATTCGCTGAGCTTCCCAAGAAAACGGGTGTAGCCACGGGGCACCACCGTCTTGTATTCATACCAGAAATCAAAGATGTCTCCCAACAGATAAACCGCCGAAGCCTTATCCTTGATACCGTCCAGAAAGCGCACCAACCGGCGTTCCCGCGTACGGTCGTGCGGGATGGAGCGGCATCCCAAATGGGCATCCGAAAGAAAATATACGCTTTTCATCACAAGAATCCCAATTCCATTTTGGCTTCCTCGGTCATCATGTCCTTGTCCCACTCGGGTTCAAACACCAGATTGACCTCCACCGACTTTACTTGCTCTATGCTCTCCAGCTTCTGACGCACGTCCTCCACGATGAAATCCGCAGCCGGACAGTTCGGAGCCGTAAGCGTCATGTCCACGCTCAGGGCATAGTCGTCCGCCAAGTCTATCTTATATATCAATCCGAGGTCGTACACATTCACCGGTATCTCAGGGTCGTACACCGTCTTGAGCATCTCGATCACTTTCTCTTCCACCTGCAATTTCTCCGGCATTTTCTTTTCCTCTTCCATATATCTGTCTTTATTTATCTTGTTATACTAATTTACCTTCTTCACAATAACTGTAAAAACCGCCTTCGGCCACGATGATGTGGTCCAACAGACGGATATTCATCATCCGGCAAGCCTTCTGGAGCCGGTCGGTCAGCCGGTCGTCCTCCATACTGGGGCGCACCTGCCCCGACGGGTGGTTATGGCAAAGCGCGATGACAGGCGCACGGCGCAACAGGGCTTCGCGCAAAATCAGGCGGATGTCGACCGCCGTCTCCGTCAGTCCTCCCTTGCTCACCAACACCTTATCCAAAATGCGGCAGGCCTGGTTCATCAGAAGCACATAACATTCCTCGTGAAACAGGTCCTGCATCTGCGGCAGGAAATAATGGTACAAATCCACACTGGAACGGATGGAAGGCAGTTCCACCGCATCTTCCTCCATACGGCGGCGCCCCAGTTCGCAAGCGGCCATGATAGCCACGGCCTTGGCTTCGCCCAGCCCTTTGTAACGGCGCACCCTCTTTTTCTTTCCGGTCTCCTTGTCCCATACCTCCACATTTCCGGTCAGTTCTTCGAGCGACATGCGCCCCAACGCCTTCAAACGGTTGTCGCAATCGGCCATGACACGCTTCATCAAGCCCACGGCAGACTCCTCCACTGTGCCCGAACCGATAAGGATGGCCAGCAGTTCGGCATTGCTCAACGCCGAAGCCCCTTTCTGCATCATCTTCTCGCGAGGGCGGTCGTCTTCGGCCCATTGCTTGATATTCAGTTTCGCCGTCTCCATACGCTTATTTATAGAAATTCTTCTCGAAAGCCGAAAACTCATCCTTGCCGCGCACGCACCGCTGCCACCATGCACGGAGGAATCCCGTACCGTAGCCCGTCAGTTGGACAAAAGAAGCTCCCACGGCCTGCACGCCGATTTTCAAACTGCGGTTGGCCACCGTGGCATCCGTGCAAATCAACAGGGCAAACAACAACAAGGGCAACAAGGGTATCCACGACAAGGCATGAAACACGGCCGCATGCTGCATCAGTCCCGGCATCTCTACGGCATATACGTAACGGTGGGTCATTTGGAAAATCCAGACCGAACCTACCCATCCTACAAGTGCGGCCAACAGCAGGCAGCATGCCCCCACGGTAAACACCATGGGCAACAGATGCACCAACTTCAGCGATTCGGGATATTTCTTGTACAGGTTGATACGCGCAATACCGGAATTATGCACTTGCTTGAAAAACTTCTTCATGTCCGTGCGCCGCTTGTGCCACACCCAGGCATCGGGAAACAAACGGCAACTGCACCCGGCCTTGAATATCCGGATGCTGAAATCAATGTCCTCGCCAAAACGCATTTTGGAAAAGCCTCCCAACCGGCGGTAGACTTCCGCCCGAACTCCCATGTTGAAGGAGCGCGGATAGAACTTATCCATTTTCTTCTTCCCTCCCCGGATGCCTCCCGTAGTGAAAAACGAGGTCATGGCATAGCTGATGGCCTTTTGCACGTCCGTGAAAGATTCATGTGCCCGGTCGGGACCGCCGAACGCATCGGCAGGCTCGCGCCGCAACTCGTCGTCTACGGCCTGCAAATATCCCGGCGGAAGCACACAGTCCGAATCCAGCACTATCAGGTACTCGCCGCTGCTGCGTTCTGCCCCGTAATTACGGGTCTGGCCCGGCCCGGAGTTCGGCTTGTCATAATACTTCACCGACAGACGTCCGGCGTATTTTCCGACCACGTCGCGGCACGGACGGGAAGAACCGTCCTCCACCACAACCGTTTCAAAGTCCGTAAACGTCTGCCCGGTAAGGCTTTCCAACAGTTCATCCACCTCGTCGGGACGATTGTAAACCGGTATAATCAGAGAATATTTCATTGTTTCAACTCACGCTACGAGAGACAAGCCCTCATTGGACATCCTATTTTCCAGACACCCCAAGCGGGATGCGCTTTGGCTTTGTCGAGCAAATGTAACAAAAAAAAGTGAACAACAAGGCGCAAAACACCTTATTATTCACTTTCCGTCATTAAAAACTAAAATATCTTCCGTTACTTCACGCGGCCCAAATACGAACCGTCACGGGTATCGACTTCTATCATCTCACCCTCGTTCACGAACAAAGGCACACGCACCGTCGCACCGGTCTCCACCGTGGCAGGCTTCAGGGTGTTGGTGGCCGTGTCGCCTTTCAGTCCCGGTTCGGTATAAGTTACCTTCAGCACCACCTTGGTCGGCACGTCGGCATAAAGCACAGTCTCGGTAGAAGCATCCGAAACCACATCTACGACTTCGCCTTCCTTCATGAAATCCACACCGTTAATCAGTTCTTTGGCGATAGGTATCTGCTCAAAAGTTTCCTGGTTCATGAAGATATAATCTTCGCCCTCCTGATAAAGATACTGGTAGGGACGACGTTCCACACGCACGTCTTCCAAGGCTTCGCCGATGTTGAAACGACGTTCGAGCACATAACCGTTGACCACGTCTTTCAACTTCGTACGCATGAAGGTATTGCCCTTACCCGGTTTCACATGCAGGAAATCGATACAGAGATACAACTTGCCATCCATACGAATGCAAGTACCTTTTTTAATGTCTTGAGCGTTAATCATAAAAATCTTGCTTTGTATTCTATTTTAAATGTATATAATTGATGCACACTTTCATTTGCGCTGCAAAGTTAATGGAAAAAAGAAAAAAAACACAAAAGTTTTGGTAGAAAATGACTTATCTCTTGCTTAATTTAAAAAAAGTGCCTAATTTTGCACCCCGAACCCGATAAGAAACAAATAAAAACAGAATATAACAATGAAAAGAACATTTCAACCCCACAACAGAAAGAGAAAGAACAAGCATGGTTTCCGTGAAAGAATGACTACGAAAAACGGTCGTAAGGTATTGGCTTCACGCCGTGCGAAAGGTCGCAAAAAGCTTACCGTATCCGATGAAAGACATGGTAAATAAGTCGCGGACGTCTTTTTCCGAAAGAAATTGAAAGAAGTAAGGAAGCCCTTACTTCTTTTTTGTTTTTATCCGTATCTTTAAATAAAACAGGCGTGGCCCGACATGGCCAAAACTTGAAAAACTTTGTTTTTCGTTTGCCTTTGCTCTCGCCTTTCACTATCTTTGTTCCCACAAATATACACAGGTACTCGCAATGACCATAAAAGAATTCTTCGGCAAACTGACCAGCAAAATCATTTGGGTGAATCTGCTGGCGATGTTCTTAATCATAGTAGCTATCGCTGTCGGCATCTGGATCGGACTGGAACGCTACACCATGCACGGGGTGGAAATCACCGTGCCGAACGTGAAAGGCATGCGTGTGTACGACGCACGCCAGACTTTGGAAAGGCAAGGGCTGGTGGCTGTTGTCACGGATTCCGGATACAACAAGACGCTGCCTTCCGGGACGGTGTTGGAACAGACTCCGGCCAACAACAGTCAAGTGAAACCCGGACGGGAAATCTACCTGACCATCAATACGACACGTACTCCCACCCTCCCGATGCCGGACATTGCCGACAACAGCTCCCTGCGCGAGGCGGAAGCGCGGTTGACGGCCATGGGATTCAAACTCAGCCCGTGTGAATACGTCGACGGCGAAAGAGATTGGGTGTACGGTGTGAAATACCGAGGAAAGAACATCTTCGGGGGCGACCGTATCCCTATTGATGCCGAACTGACCCTACAAGTAGGAAGCGGAAGCTTTGGCGACGATTCGCTCTACGTTTCCGGCGACGACTCTATTTCCGTTATGGAAGAAGAGCTTTATGACGAAGACCGGGATGTTACGGTTCCGGATGATTTTTAACGTACGTTCCTCCATGATACAATGAATACGGACTGTAACAACAAAGACAGGCTGCCATCGAACGGCATTCCGTTCACGGACGAAGAACCCGACGAAGAAGGCGTATCGGTGTATGAACACCACCGCCTGACAGCGGACAGCGGACAAAAGCCGATGAGAATAGACAAGTTCCTGATGGAACATCTGTACAATACGTCGCGCAACCGGCTGCAACGGGCTGCCGAGCAGGAGTTCATCCTCGTAAACGGACGGCCGGTGAAAAGCAGCTATAAGGTGAAACCGCTCGATGAAATCGTCATTCTCCTGGACCGGCCTAAATATGACAATGAAATCATCGCGGAAGACATTCCCCTCGACATCGTGTACGAAGACGAAGACCTGATGGTGGTGGACAAACCTGCGGGGCTGGTTGTGCACCCCGGACACGGAAACTATCATGGTACATTGGTCAATGCCATCGCCTGGCATCTGAAAGACAATCCGGACTATGACCCGAACGACCCGACCGTGGGATTGGTACACCGCATAGACAAGGACACCTCCGGACTTCTCGTGGTGGCCAAAAATGCCGATGCCAAAACGCATCTGGGCAAACAGTTCTTCAACAAAACCACCAAAAGACTGTACAATGCCTTGGTCTGGGGAAACTTTCAGGAGGAAGAAGGACGTATCGAAGGCAACATCGCCCGCCACCCGAAAGACCGGATGCAGATGGCAGTCTTCCCGCCGGACAGCGAAATCGGGAAACATGCCGTCACCCACTACCGCGTACTGGAGAATTTCAATTATGTCACGCTCGTGGAATGCAGGCTGGAAACCGGACGTACCCATCAAATCCGAGCCCACATGAAACATATCGGCCATCCGCTTTTCAACGACGAACGTTATGGCGGAAACGAGATCCTGCGCGGCACACAATTCAGTAAATACAAGCAATTCATACAGAACTGCTTTGCCGTATGCCCGCGCCAGGCACTCCATGCCCGGACGTTGGGATTCATACATCCGCGCAGCGGACAGGAGATGTATTTCACCTCGGAACTCCCGGCAGACATGACGGCACTATTGGAACGGTGGCGCAGTTACACCGCGCACAGGGATATGGAATAAACAGAAACATAAGCTTATTATAATATCAGCAAAAAATGAAAAAAACAATCGCGATTGTAGCCGGAGGGGATTCCTCCGAACACGACGTTTCCCTTCGGAGCGCCGAAGGTATCCATTCCTTTCTCGACAAGGAAAGATATGAAGTTTATATCATTGAAATCAAAGGTATGACATGGGAGGCTCATCTGAAAGACGGGAGCCGTTCGAACGTGGACCGCAACGATTTCAGCTTCATGGAAGGCGGCAAGCGTATCCGGCCTGATTTCTCCTACATCACCATACATGGCACTCCGGGTGAGAACGGTATCCTGCAAGGATATTTCGACCTCATCCATCTGCCTTACTCCACATCGGACGTGCTCGTGGAGGCCATGACGTTCAATAAATTCACCCTGAACCAGTACCTGAAAGGATTCGGTGTCAGCGTCAGCGAAAGCCTCATCGTCCGTAAAGGGTTCGAGCATTTGGTCACCGATGACGAAATCATAGAAAAAATAGGTTTGCCCTGCTTCGTGAAGCCCAATGCGGGCGGTTCCAGTTTCGGTGTGACGAAAGTGAAAAGCGCCGACCAGATACACGAAGCCATTCTGAAAGCCATGCGCGAAAGCGATGAAGTAATGGTGGAAGCGTTCATGGAAGGAACAGAAATCAGCCAGGGGTGCTACAAGACGCAAGAGAAAGAAGTGGTGCTTCCCGCCACCGAAGTGGTGAGCGACAACGAGTTTTTCGATTACAACGCCAAGTACAACGGACAGGTCAGGGAAATCACGCCGGCACGCCTGAAAGAAGAAACCGCCGAACGCGTAAGCCTCATCACCTCCATGATATATGACATATTGGGATGTAACGGAATCATCCGGGTGGACTATATCATCACGCACACCACCGACGAAAACGGCAAAGAGAGAGAACGAATCAACATGTTGGAAGTCAACACCACACCGGGCATGACCGCCACCAGTTTCATTCCCCAACAGGTACGGGCTGCCGGAATGGACATGAAAGACGTGTTGACCGACATTATCGAAAACAAACTGTCATAACAAACCTTACAGCTTATGCGTACGCCTGAAGAATTCGACGAAATCCGTCCATACGACCCGGAAGAGCTTCCGGCCATATTTGAAGAACTGATAGCCGACCCGGAATTCCGCGCCGCCGCCGAACAGGTACTGCCCGAAGTGCCTTATGAAGAGGCTTGCAACCGTCTGCGCCGTTGCCGGACCAATCTGGAAGTGCAACAAACCTTCTTCTATCCCTTGCTTCACGGCATTGTCGACCGATGCAGCGACGGACTGATGCTGGAGAACAGCCAGTCGGTAGACAAACGTGTACCGCATACTTTCATCACCAACCACCGCGACATTGTGATGGACTCGGCTTTCCTTTCCATCAGTCTGTTGGACAACGGTTTCGGCAACACAATGGAAATTGCCATAGGCGACAACCTGTTGATACGCCCTTGGATTAAAAAACTGGTAAGGGTGGACAAGGCCTTCATCGTACAACGCTCTGTAAGCCTGCGCCAAATGCTGGCTTCCAGCACACGGCTAAGCCGCTACATGCACTACGCCATCGCCACGAAACATGAGAACATCTGGATTGCCCAACGGGAAGGACGCGCCAAGGATTCAAACGACCGCACGCAAGATTCCATCCTCAAAATGATGGCCATGGGGGGAGAAGGAAGCATCATCGACCGCCTGAAGCAGTTGAATCTCGTACCGACCGCGCTTTCATACGAATACGACCCTTGTGATTATTTGAAAGCACAGGAATTCCAACAGAAGCGCGACATCGAAGGGTTCAAGAAAAACCCGAAAGATGATCTGGTAAACATGCAGACCGGGATTTTCGGGTACAAAGGGCGGATATGCTTCCGCGTGGCCGGCCCGCTGAACGATTGGCTGGACACATTGCCCGCTGATATGCCCAAGACGGAACTGTTCACGGCCGTGGCATCTCGTATCGACAAGGAGATTCACCGCAATTACAAGTTATACGCCGGGAACTATGTGGCTGCCGACTTGCTACGGGGCACACAAGAGTTTGCGGCACATTACACTTCTGAAGAGAAAACGCGTTTTGAAGCTTACCTCGAAAGCCGTCTGGAAAAAGTAACCTTACCCAACCCAGACACGGCCTTCTTACGCGAACGCTTGCTCACGATGTACGCCAATCCGGTATTTAACTATATGGCAGCCCGTCAGAAATAAAGATATGAAAAGGCATTTGAGGTTAAAAACAGACTTTCCGCTTTTCCGGTTTTTGCCGGAAAGGTGGACAGCCTGTCTGTTTCTTATAGGTTGCCTGTGCTGCACGGCATGCGGTGACGATGAAGAAGACGGATATGTATATCCCTCGCTTCTGACTGAATTCGTTGAAGTCTATACGGACGCGAAAGGCAACGGCACGCAATTTGTCACCGATGACGGCAAGATATATGCCATCAACAGCCCGATACAAGGATTACAGCCTGATGCGGCCTACCGTCTCGTATGCGGCTACGAAGTGACAGCCGACTACCAAGGAGGGCACCCTGTGGCTAAAATCTATACGGTCGAGACGGTTAACCTCTTGAAGCAGAAAGAAGAGCCGTCGGACACTGATGACCCGTTGGCTGTCGCCAGTATCTGGAATGGCGGAAATTACCTCAACCTTCACCTCATGCCCAAGACACAAGGCGGTACGCAGGAATGGGGATACCGCACGGATTCCACCCGTTCTTCCCATACCGGAACTATTTACCACTTGTCACTTTATCACCGGCAGCCCGGCGACCCGTATTCATATTCCACCACGGTATATGCCAGCCTCCCCCTTCTTCCTCTCGGCCTACAAGAAGGTGACAGCATCTCATTCACGGTTCTGACTTTCGACGGACGGAAGACGTGGCGGTTCGGCTTTTAGTACTTCACGCCCAAATCATCTTTATAAAGAGAGCTTTCCTTAGTATTCTTTTCAATCTGACCGACAAACAGAAATATACTCCGCTTACCGGTCAGATGTGTCTGGGTTATAATGCCTCCAGCATTCGTTTAAGTACTACTGTGGCTGAAATCTCACGATTGGCAGCCTCGGGGATGACCAACGATTGCGGGCTTTCTATCACATCGTCCGTCACAATCATATTTCGGCGCACGGGCAGACAATGCATGAAGAAAGCGTTGTTCGTCACAGCCATGTGAGCAGCATCCACCGTCCAACTCATGTCCTTGTTCAACACCTTTCCGTAGTCCGCCGGACGGGTCACACCGGGACAACTCCAGTTCTTGGCGTAGATGAAGTCGGCCCCTTCGAAGGCTTTCAGTTGGTCGTACTCCACACGGGCGTCACCCACGAACTTCGGATCGAGGTCATAGCCTTCGGGATGCGTCACAACGAAATCCACGTCTGCGGCGTTCATCCATTGGGCGATCCCACTAAAGCTTGTGTATGTAGCCCGGGACAAGTACAGAAATACCTGAACCGCATTTCCGGTCCTTTACTCGACCGTATAGACTTGCAAATCGAAGTTGTCCCCGTACCTTTTGAAAAAATGTCCGATGCACACCCCGGAGAGGCAAG
>ERZ791744.1850-NODE-1850-length-12742-cov-2.363285_pt1 | contig 12742 bp, 9 predicted proteins | sample MGYA00510039_ERZ791744 | MGnify/ENA primary metagenome ERZ791744 (study PRJEB30046, sample SAMN00791969) | human gut metagenome | study: EMG produced TPA metagenomics assembly of the A metagenome-wide association study of gut microbiota in type 2... | reverse complement strand
GCCGCGTTAACCAGTACGCAGTCGGCCAGCAAGCTGTCCGCCCGCTATTTGCTGACCTCAGCACATACAGGCAACAGTGCTAAAAAAATTACCACCGTTGGCTAAGCCAGCGGTGGTAATTTTCTAATACTCTCTATAATAGCAAGCAGCAGCCTATTTTTTTAAAACAACTATTTTGGTACTAAAGAAATCTATTTTCGTTGTAAATACAACTTACTTTAAATGGCAATTATAATATCATAAGCATGAAAGAAGCAATCGTCTGCTCTGCCGTTATATCAACGGCCCAAATAACGGAGAAGAAAATCTCCAGAATTATAAGGAGTGATATTATGGAACCGAAAATGTTTTGTTTTCAATGTCAGGAAACAGCCGGCAATAAAGGTTGTATGTTTGGCGGGGTCTGCGGTAAAAAACCTCAAACTGCCAATCTGCAGGATCTGCTGATCTATGTAACTAAAGGACTTTCTGAAATAACTACCCGCCTGCGGGCAGAAGGCAAAGCAATACCAGCAGCTATTGACCGTCTGATCACCACTAACCTGTTTATGACAATCACTAATGCCAATTTTGATGATGACCGTTTCATCGACAGAATCAACGAGACTCTGTCCAGCCGTGACGAACTGCTTGAGCAGCTCCATGATACTACAGAACTGAGCGCTGCCGCAGTCTGGCAATATCGTACGGCAGAAGAAAGAACCTTAAAAGCAGCTGCCGTCGGTGTTCTGACTACCGAAAACGAAGACCTGCGCAGTCTGCGCGAGCTGACGCTCTACGGCTTAAAGGGTATGGCAGCTTACAACAAGCACGCTAACATTCTGGGCTACGCCGATGCAGCTATTGATACTTTCTTGCAGCAGGCTTTAGCAAAAACCTTAGACGACAGTTTGACTGCCGATGACCTGACGGCCCTGGTCTTGGAAACTGGCAGCTTTGGCGTCAAAGTCATGGCTCTGCTTGATACTGCCAACACTTCAACTTATGGCAATCCTGAGATCACAAAAGTTGAGCTTGGCGTCAGAAGCAATCCCGCGATCCTTATTTCCGGACACGACCTGCGTGATTTGGAAATGCTGCTGGAACAAACTGCAAACACTGGCGTTGATGTTTATACCCATTCTGAAATGCTGCCTGCGCACTATTATCCAGCCTTCAAAAAATATCCTCATTTTGCAGGCAACTACGGCAACGCCTGGTGGAAACAAAAAGAAGAATTCGAAGCCTTCAACGGTCCGATCCTTCTGACTACCAATTGTCTCGTGCCGCCCAAGGACAGCTATAAAGACCGTGTCTATACTACCGGCTCGGCAGGTTTTTCCGGCTGCAAACATATTGCCGGTGAAATTGGAGAAAAGAAAGATTTCTCTGCTCTTATCGAACATGCTAAAAAGTGCCCGCCGCCAACTCAGCTGGAAAGCGGCGAACTTGTAGGCGGGTTTGCACATCATCAGGTCCTCGCTCTGGCAGATAAAATCGTTGACGCAGTCAAAAGCGGCAGCATCAAAAAATTTGTCGTTATGGCAGGCTGTGACGGACGCAGCCCCTCCCGTAATTACTATACTGATTTCGCCAAAGCCCTGCCGCAGGATACTGTTATCCTGACCGCCGGCTGCGCCAAATACAAATATAATAAGCTGCCGCTCGGAGACATCGGCGGAATCCCCTGTGTTTTAGACGCAGGCCAATGCAACGACTCCTATTCACTGGCACTAATCGCGCTCAAGCTGCAAGAAGTTTTTGGCCTGGCTGATATCAACCAGCTGCCTATTGTTTATAATATCGCCTGGTACGAACAAAAAGCTGTTATCGTTCTTCTGGCACTGCTTGCCCTCGGCGTCAAAAATATTCATCTCGGTCCTACTCTGCCAGCCTTTCTCTCGCCTAACGTTGCCAAAGTCTTAGTTGAAACCTTTGGTATTGCCGGGATCTCTGATGTAGATAGCGATTTGGAAATATTTTTTGGAAAAAACTAAACCATACTTAAAATAAAAGACGAGTCTTATCGACTCGTCTTTTTGCTTATAATTTATCCAGTTCCATAATACAGCTTGCCAAAAGCAGGGCCCTTTCCGTTAAGCTCGCTACCTCGATATACTCGCTGTCACTATGAGCGCCAATACCGCAGGGACCTACGCCGCACAAAGTCGGCGCGCCTGTCAGTGCCGGCCAGCAGGCGTCAGAAGCGCCGCCCACATACTGCTGACCCGGCTTGGGCAGCCCCAGTGCCGCTGCCCGGCTGGCATAGTGTTCATACAGCCGCTGTACTCCGGGCGTAGTTTCAAAGGGCATGAACTTGATCACATTGCCCGTTACCGTAGTTTTGGTATTAGGCACATAATTAGTTTCAACGATCCGCTGTACATCGGCGATAGATTTTTCCGCTTCGGCTATCGTCTTAAAACGTACATCTACCTCGCCGATCGCTTTATCAGCAATGATATTGGCCATAGTGCCGCCGTTAAACACACCCACATTATAGGTCGTGCCCAGTTCAAAATTATTGAGCGCATGGATTGCCACAGTTTTCCGGGCCAGCTCTAAAATGGCGCTGGCCCCCTTTTCCGGCTCGTTACCGGAGTGCGCGGCAATGCCTTCCACTACCAGCGTCGGTCTGGTAGTACCTTTACGTCCTGTAACGACGCTGCCGTCGACACGTCCGAATTCCAGATTAAAAACAGCATCCTTGCCGGCGCCGGCTTTTTTGAACTGCTCCACAGCGTCTGTCAGCGGATGTGACATTTCTTCATCGCCACACAGCAAAACAGTCAGATCTGTATCCTGCCAGCCATTCTCCAACAGTGCCTTGATCACATACAAAGCCATGACCAGGCCACCCTTCATATCCAGTACGCCCGGTCCGTAGGCTCTGCCGTTTTCCAGCCTGAACGGACGGGCTGCCGCTGTCCCTTTGTTGAACACCGTATCCATGTGTCCTGAAAACAGCACCTGCTTTTTACCGGGCTGCGGTTTCTTCGCCAGCAGCTGCACAGGCGCGCCTTCGGTTTCCAGATATTCTACCGTAAACCCCAGTTCTGCCAAAAAAGCGCCTATTTTCTGTGCTACTGCGTTTATACCCTCCAAAGCGTCGGCACCTGAATCAATATTCACCAATTCTTCCAGTAATTGCAGCATCACCTGCTCTGAACCCCTGATTTGTTTCAAAACATTCTCTTTCATCAAACTTCTCCTCTGCATAAATACAAGTATAATTTTTATATTATTCGCTTTCTATCTGTTTTCTCCTGCTTTTCGCTCATAAAAAATCATAATTTCAGAAAGTTTATAAATAGAACCTGAAATAAAAAACAGTATGGGATTTGATCCCATACTGTTTTTTAACAGCTTATTACTGCATTTCTTCCAGATGCATGATACACATTGCCAGGAGCTGGGCCCTTTCCGTCATCGACGACACGAATAAGTACTCATTATTACTGTGGGCCCCTACAGCCTGCGGACCCATGCCGCATAAAGTCGGCGCACCGACCATAGCCGTCCATGCAGAATCAGCACTGCCGCCTACATACAAGGCTCCCGGCACAGGCAAACCCAGCTTTTCAGCCTGCTTTGCCAAATGACCATACAGCTTTTGTACGCCCGCAGTAGTTTCCAGAGGCATAAACTCGATTCGGTTTTCTGTTACAGTAGTCGTTGTCTTGTCCACATAAGTTTTGGCTGCGACCGCTTCTACATTTTTTATTGCTTTTTCAGCTTCTTCAGCTGTCTTGAATCTGATATCAACACGTGCTTCCGCGTGGTCGGCAACAATATTTGCCAGACTGCCGCCATTAAAAACGCCTACGTTATAAGTCGTGCCAACTTCTAAATCAGTCAGCGCGTGTAAAGCAATAGTTTTATGGCACAGCTCTAAAACAGCACTGGCGCCTTTTTCAGGTTCGTTGCCGGCATGGGCGGCAATCCCCCGGACAGTCAATACCGGACGGATAACGCCTTTGCGCCCAATAACGACGCTGCCATCTTCACGACCGGGTTCCATATTGAAAACGGCATCTTTGCCCAAGCCTTCTTTTTTGAACCATTCTACAGCATCAGTCAGCGGATGAGCCAGTTCCTCGTCGCCGCAGAAAAACAAAGTAAGGTCAGTATCATCCCAGCCGTTATCCAGCAAGGCTTTAACTGTATAAAGCGAGAGCACGATACCCGCCTTCATATCCATAACGCCGGGGCCATAGGCTTTACCGTCTGCTACTTTGAAAGGACGCGCTGCTGCTGTACCCTTAGCGAAGACCGTATCCATATGTCCCATCAGCATAACCTTCTTCTTGCCGGGACGCAGACGTTTAGCCAGCACATGCGTAGGCGCATTCGGTGTTTCAAGATACTGTACTTCAAAGCCATACGGCGTCAAAAAATCGCCTACGATATGGGCAATTTCAGCAGTCCCCTCTATGGCATCGTACCCGGAATCAATATTGACCAGCTTTTCTAAAGTACCCAGCATGTCAGCTTCTGAATTTTTGATTTGCTCTAAAATTTTATTTTCCATTTTTTTACTCCTGTTTTCAATGTTATCTTTATTTTATTCGCTTTGCAGCCGTTTTTTCCTGCCAGTAAAAATACTTATATAATACAGCGCAGCGGCTGCGGCTTCCCTGTCAGCGATTTTGCGCCGCCTGCCGTTACAAGATACGTATTCTCTGTACCGACCATCCCGATACCGTCCAAGGCTATCTTAGGCTCGACTGCGAAAACCATACCGGCTTCCAGCTCACCTTTGAAGCCCTTGGCCAGTGCCGGGGATTCGTCCATTACCAATCCGATACTGTGTCCTAAAAACTTACCGCCGTTCATAAAACCATCTGCATACTGCGGGTCAAACTGCTCCATTACCTGCCGGTAAATATCTTCGATCACCATTCCCGGACGCAGCAGCGAAGCTGTCAATTCCTCCAGAAAGACACAGTGCTCATAAGCAGCTTTGATTTTATCCCTGAAGGGATCTTCATCTAGATCCCCATAATAATAAACTACGGTTTTATCCGTATGATAACCGTCCACGCCGCAGGGAATATCCAGATACACCAAACGCCCTGCCTGCAGCTTGCGAAAAGCAGAGCCGATCGACTGCACAGCGACACAAGTGCCGCCGGTACCGCCAGGCCCGTCAAAAGCTGTTTTTACCAGCCCGCTTTTACCAAACGACGCCAGTCCTACAACGTCCTCCCCTAAAGGCAAATTAAAACGTGCTACTCCATGCGAGCCACGGCGCAGCATTTCTGCATACAGATTGACTGCCAGCTCTGCCTCGCTCACACCCTGTACGATAAAACGCGGCGCCAGTTCATCTAAAACAGTCCGGTGGATAGAACCGGATTTTTTCATCAGCGCCAGTTCATAGGAGCTTTTCAGCAAGCGCAGTTCACTGATCACACTGTCCATACCTGCCACAGCGGCAAAAGGCAAATATTTATACAACAGCTGCTGCCATTCCAGCGTCGCCGTCCTGGCTTCCAAATATACCTTAGCCGGCAGCGGCTGATAAAACTCCGCCAAAGTACGAAAACTTTTCATCGGCCGGATATCCTTCAGCAGTGATTCGTTACAGGCGCGTTCATAGCTGCGACGCACCCACAAGATCTCATCCTGCGGCCTGATGACCAGCACACCGTCCTGCATAGTACCGGCAAAATAATACATATTGACTTTATGGTTGACGATAGCTATTTCCCAGCCGGGGAACTCTCTGTCCATGACCGTACGGAATTTGTGCAGGCGTGCCTGCAGCTCATCAGCAGGCACACGTCGCAGCTGTTCTGTCATCATGATCTCATGCTCTAAAATAGTCATTGTTTCACTCCTTTAAAAAAAGTATCTCCTATTATCTTACCATAAATAACAAAACAGGGCCGATATTAAATATCAGCCCTGTTTCCCCTCATTCAGCCTATATATTTTTAAATAATCCTGTAAAATCAAAAGTTGCAAAATAATCTGCCGGAGTCTCCGCACGACGGATCAGTTCCGTACTGCCATCTTCCTTCAACAGCACTTCCGCGCTGCGCAGCTTGCCGTTATAATTGTACCCCATGGCAAATCCGTGTGCCCCTGCGTCATGAATAAAGAGCAAATCGCCGATATTGATTTCCGGCAGCATCCTGTCGATAGCAAATTTGTCGTTATTCTCGCACAAACCGCCGGTAATATCATATTTATGATCACAGGGCGCGTCTTCCTTGCCCATGACGGTAATATGATGATAAGACCCGTACATGGCAGGACGCATCAGATTGGCCGCACAGGCATCCAGTCCGATATATTCTTTATAGGTATGCTTAACGTGGATCGCTTTAGCAACCAACGCCCCATAGGGAGCCAGCATATAACGTCCCATCTCTGTAAAAATTTTTACGTCTCCCATGCCGGCCGGCACCAGGATATCTTCAAAAGCCTTGCGTACGCCTGCGCCGATAGCCATGATATCATTGCCTTCCTGATCGGGACGATAGGGAATACCGACACCACCGGACAGATTGATAAATTCGATATGCGCGCCGGTCTCTTCCTTCAATTCAACAGCGACCTGGAACAAGATCCGTGCCAGTTCCGGATAATAATCATTAGTCACCGTATTGCTGGCCAGAAAAGCGTGCATGCCAAAATGTTTGACACCTTTACTCAAAAGGATCTTATAAGCTTCTGTCATTTGCTCCCTGGTCATGCCATATTTGGCATCGCCGGGATTATCCATAATATTATTGGCAATAGCAAAATGCCCGCCAGGATTATATCGGCAGCTGACCGTATCAGGTATATCAGCCACTTTTTCCAGAAAATCAATATGGGTGATATCATCCAGATTGATAGTTACATTCAATTGCCGGGCCAGCTGAAAATCCTCTGCCGGCGTAGCATTGGAGGAAAACATAATTTCGTCGCCTTTGAAGCCGACCGCATCCGCCATCAACAGCTCCGTATACGAAGAACAATCTGCACCGCAGCCTTCTTCATGCAATATTTTCAATATTGCCGGGTTAGGAGTAGCCTTGACGGCAAAATATTCTTTGAACCCCTGATTCCAGGCAAAGGCTTTATTTACTCGGCGTGCCGTTTCGCGAATAGCCGCTTCATCATATAAATAAAATGGTGTGGCGTACTGTGCAGCGATCTCATCCAATTTTTCTTTAGTTACAAAGGGTTTTTTACTCATTCTTTCTCACCTTTCTCCACTTCGGGAAGCAATTCTATCAATTTTATTTCATTTTTCAAGGCATCCTTAAATAAATCTACCAGATTCTGTTTGCTGGAATATAAACAGGTCGAACTGTTGCCATCAGCCAAATCTCCCGTCAAAACCTCCTGTGAATCGGCGATCAGACGAATCTGGCTATTAGGCTTATGCGCATAATAAATGATCGCACCCTCTAAAACAAACGGTCTGCCAGTAATAACGACCACTTTTAATCCGCGCCCTACCGCCTCAGTCAATTCACCGCGCAAAGCTTCGATAGCAGAACCTGTTGCCGAAACATAAATGCGGGCTTTTGCCTTGACAATAGTATTTTTCAGCTTATTGATGATCTCAGTCGCGCCCTTGATCGTAATATAACCATCAACGCTTTGCGACGTACTGGGAAGCTCCTGCAGCAATTCCTCTTTCAGTTCCTGCAGCCGTCTTACCCTGTTTTCACAGAACTCGTCCAATGGCACCGGCGTATATCTTGTAGCCTTATCCTCCAACACATAAGCAGCGCCTTTTTCTACCAGACCTGCCAGCGCCGTATAAGTATTAGACCGGGAAATACCCGTCAGCTTTGTTGCTTCGTAACCGGTCAGACGTCCTTCCGCCAGCAGAGTCAAATACAGCGTAGCTTCCTGCCTGGTCAGATTAAAATAAGTAAGTTTTTCAATAATATCCATATTTCACCTTCATTGTTCCTATACAAGAACACTATAAGCGATTTTTATAAGTTTGTCAAGGCTAACTTATATTTTTCTCAAAGAAAAATTCATTTACATATCTCTATTTTATAATACAGTATTGCCATCAACCAAAAATTATTTTCTATATTTAAGTTTTATTATCTTGTATTTTAACTTTAGATATTATAAGATTATATAAATGACATTTAAATCTATAATTATTTGAATTTTCGAAATTATTTCCGGAGTTGATTCCCTTGAAAAAATTAGGAAAAATAAGCGTTCTGGTTTTATTTCTGCTTTCGATATTTGTCGGCAGTTTTACAGTTTATTCGATCAGCAAAGTCCAATCCTACGGCACGCTCATCAATTATCTTGGTATCGTCCGGGGCGCGACCCAGCGTCTGGTCAAGCTTGAATTGCAGCATCACCACAACGACGAGCTTATTGCCTATCTGGATGACATTATTTATGACCTTAATAACAATGATGGTAAATATCAGCTGGTAAAAATAACTGATGCCGAATATAAAAGCCAGTTTGCTTCCCTCAAACTGCTCTGGCATCGGGTAAAAAACGATATTTATGCCATCCGGCTCAATCCTGCTGCTTCGCCGGCGCTGCTGCACAGCGAATTTCATTTTGAAGTCGCCAATAATACCGTTTTCGCCGCCGACAATTACACTACCGCCAAAAGCCATCAGCTGACGCTCCTGTCAGCTTTGATGCTGGCAGGCATCATCATCATGTGGATCGCACTATTCATGGTGTATCTGAGAAAATTATATTCACTGGAAAGCAGCAACAAAACACTTTACGATATAACTACAAAAGATCCGCTTACCGGTGCTTATAATTTTGAAACCTTTAAGAAAAAAGCTCAAAAAATACTTAACAGCAGCGATAAAAACTATGCGCTGACTTATGTCGATTTTGCTGATTTCAAATATATCAATGATGTCTTTGGCTACAAATATGGCGACGATATTCTCATTAATTACGCCGCCATCATCAGCAGCGAATTGCGCCCAGAAGAATTGTTGGGGCGTGTTTCTGCCGATAACTTTGTTATTCTGCGTTACTATAATGAGAAAAACGACATCATGCTCAGACAGCAGCAGGTAGACATCAAAATAACGGAATTCATGCATGATATGCATGGAGGCCAGGCAGTTTCCGTACAATGCGGCATTTGTTATCTCAATGATCTGGAAGAAGACCTGCAGATAGAAGGAATTTTAGACCGTGCCAATTATGCGCGTAAAACTGTTAAAACAGGCCTCCACAGGAAATATGCCATTTATGACGAAAGTATACGTAAACAGCTGCGGTACGAAAAATCTATCGAAAACAGAATGCTGAAAGCACTGGAAAACGAGGAATTTCTTGTATATTATCAGCCCAAGGTAGACTTAAAAACCGGTCTGGCAACACAGGCAGAAGCACTGGTACGCTGGCAGACCGATGACAATCTGATCATCCCGCCCGATAAATTTATTCCTGTTTTTGAAAAGAAATACCTGATCTCATCTCTTGATCAATACGTCTTAAAAAAAGTCTGTGCGTTTATCCGCCGGCGCCTCGATGCCGATCTGCCGGTCAATACTATTTCTGTCAACGTTTCCCGCCTGCAGTTTTATAACTCGGATTTCGTCAAAACCTATGAAGATATCAAAAACAAATTCCGTATCCCGGATAACCTTTTAGAAATAGAAATAACTGAATCCATCGCCTTTGATAATGTGTTCTTTCTTGAAAAAATAGTTACTGAACTGAAAAGCAAAGGCTTTTTGATTTCTATCGACGACTTTGGTACCGGTTTTTCTTCTTTAAGCCTTTTGAAAAATATTCCTATCGATGTGCTGAAGATCGATCAGAGCTTTTTCAAAGAAAGCGTCCATAAGGAAAAAGACAATATAGTCATCAAAGGTATTATCGATCTCGTCAATAAACTGGGCATCAGGACCGTGGCCGAGGGCATTGAAACTGCAGAACAGGTAGACTTCCTGAAAGCCGTTAACTGTAATATGATCCAGGGCTATTTTTTCTACAGACCGCTTCCTGAAGATAATTTTGAACAAATACTGAATAAAGAATACGCTATCAAAGAAACAGCCGTTCAATCTGAAGCAGAATTTTTTATTACAGAAGACTGGACCCTGCAAAACAACTGAACATCAATTTACATTCATATAAAATAGCCTGTGCATTAAATGCACAGGCTATTTTATATGAATAAAGTCACCAAACCTTTTACGCGGCGGTAATTGACCGTTATGATCGTTCCTTCTAAAAATACGATGTAAAGTAATGCAGAAGAACAACCAGGTCGCCCCGGCCGCATAACCGGCTAAAACATCAGTTGGATAATGCACCCCCAGATAAACACGGCTCAAACCAATAAGCAGGATATAAAGGCCCGCCGCAGTCATCAATCCCCAGCGCAGCGGTTTACTGCGCAGTCCCAAGCCTGCAAAATAGGCCAGGATACCATAAAAACAAATTGCCCCCATGGCATGCCCACTGGGAAAGCTATAACCGCTTTCCGCAATCACAGGAAAAATATCGGGCCGGACACGTTCAAAAATGCGCTTCAATACCTGATTTAAAATACCGCCGCCGCATAAGCAAACTATATAAAGATAAAATCTGTCTCTCTGTCTGCTGTACAAATACCAACAACAAACAAGAGCACTGGCCAGAAGATAAAAGGTACTGGACCCGCTGGCCGTAATGAGCATTACCTCTACGGTCAGCGCTGGTGTAACAAACTGCTGTACATATGCAATAAACTGCAGCTCCAGCTGCTGTAATTCCGGCTTGATAAAAGTATGCTCAGCTATTTCTACCAGCACTTCCATCAGTAAGATACTGATGACCAAAGTAACCAGCAAATACAGATAAGGGCGCCGTAAAGCCATACGTACAATGGCGTCCCGCAGATTACTCATCACTGCCTCACTTTCCTAACCCTTCAGTTATGTATATTTCAGACTTCCGCTAAAGTCTTTAAAGTTTTTTCCAATACCTGCACCGCCTGAGCGACAGCCTGGAAATCGCTGCGTTCTTCCCTGGCATGACTGATACCATCGATACTCGGCACAAAAATCATCCCCGTCGGCACGCCGCCCGCTGCAAAGATCTGCGCGTCATGACCAGCCCAACTGGGCATCAGCCGGCAAGCCACACCGCATTCAGCCGCAGACCGCTCAATAATTTTTACGACCTGCTCTGATAACGGCACTGCAGCTACATGAAAATCGTTGTCCTGTGTGATCACAATACCGCTTTTAGCCGCAATCTGCTTCAATAAGCCTGTCAGCTTTTGGCGGACCTCTGCTAAAACCCTGTCGTCAGCTGCTCTGGTTTCAATAGACAGCTGTACCTTCCCCGGCACGATATTCACTGCATTGGGTTCAATGCTGAGCTGCCCTACAGTCGCCACGAACCTGTCATCAGCTTCCGCAAGCTCCTTCACTCCCAGGATTACCTCCGCAGCAGCAGCCAAAGCATCTTTGCGGCGTCTCATGCTTGTAGTACCGGCATGATTGGCTTCGCCCTGTAAAGTCAGGAATAATCTGTCGTACCCTACGATACCGATCACCACTCCGCAGGCCAGGCCACGTTCCGCCAAATCAGCACCCTGCTCGATATGCAGTTCCACAAAAGCCGCCAGCTTCTGAAACCCAACTGCTGCATCCTGAAGCGCACTTTGCGGCAGTTTAGCCGCCTGCAGACATTCGGCCAAAGATCCGCCTGACAAATGCGTGATAGACTCAGGCCGCTGCTGTTTAAATTCACCGCTGCGCACACGCACGCCAAAGCAGGCCATGCCAAAAGCCGTGCATTCTTCTTCCACCGTAGCGATGACCTGCACGGTTCGTTTCGGCCGGTAACCCTCTTCCTGCCAGCTGCGCACACATTCCAGAGCCGCCGCGATACCCAGTGCCCCGTCAAAATTACCCCCGCCAGGTACGGTATCAAGATGTGAACCGCTCATAACTGCCGGCAGTTCAGGACTGCTGCCCACATAGGAACCAATCAGATTGCCGATCGGGTCTATCTCTGTCAGCATACCTGCCGCCAGCATTTCCTGCTTTAAAAACTCCTGCGCCGCCAGATATTCCGGCGTATAGGAAAGACGCGTCGTCCCGCCATCGGGCAACGCTCCGTAAGCTGCCAAAGCAGCTATCGTCTTCTTGATCCGTTCACATTGTATTGCCATAAAAATCTCTCACTTTAAAAATAATCCGCTATTTCAGACGCATGCTCCAAAATAATATCCGGCTTGATGCTGCCGCTTTCTACATCAGCCATAGTTGCCTCACCGGTCAGAACCAGTACCGATAAAACATCGTTATTGAGCCCAAAGGCAATATCTGTCGATAAGCGGTCGCCGACCATGGCCAGTTCTTCCCGTTTATAGCCTGTCCTGGCTGTAATAACATCGATCATATAATGATACGGCTTGCCTAAAATCTGCTGCGGCGCCTTGCCGGTAGCAGTTTTGATCAGCTCGATCATAGCGCCGCAGTCAGGGATGAATTCCCCGCCTTCAATCGGGCAGCGTACATCAGGATGCGTTGCCACATAAGGCACGCCCCTGTCAATAAGCCGGCAAGCAATAGTCAGCGTTTCATAATTCAAAGACATATCAAACCCCACAACAACGAAATCAGCACCTTCTTCCAACGTCGTCGTCAATGTAAAGCCTGCCTCACGAATAGTTTTTTTCAGCTGTTCCGTCCCTAAAACAAATAACCTGGCCTCTGGCCGGAGCTGCTGCATATAATAAACAAAAGCATCCGAGGATATCAAAACATTATCACGAGTGACCTGTATCCCCATCCGCCCCATT
>ERZ791744.1843-NODE-1843-length-12770-cov-2.647503_pt1 | contig 12770 bp, 6 predicted proteins | sample MGYA00510039_ERZ791744 | MGnify/ENA primary metagenome ERZ791744 (study PRJEB30046, sample SAMN00791969) | human gut metagenome | study: EMG produced TPA metagenomics assembly of the A metagenome-wide association study of gut microbiota in type 2... | reverse complement strand
TACTGAGGCTCTTCTTGTAACATCCGTAATGCTTCTTCTAATTTCAATTTTAACGCAAATTCATTAGGTGTCAGCCCTGTCACCTCCTTTATACGGGCAAACATTTTACTACGTCCCATACCCAATTCCGAAGCCAACATATTCATATCAAAATCAGGATTATCAAAATTTCTTTTAATTATATCCGTAGCTGCATCCAAAATTTTCTGATCAAGCACATTCACCCCCCTGGTTTCTTGTGACAAAACTTTTTCTTTCCGAATTACCTTATCCAATAAAGTACGCCTACTTTTTAACAAATTGCAACAACAAGCCAATAATAGTTTAACGTTAAATGGCTTCGTTATATAAGCATCCGCCCCAAACATATATCCCTCTATAGTATGTTCATCAGACGTCTGGGCTGTCAACAGCACAACCGGAACGTACGCCAATTCTAAACAATTCTTTATTTTATAACACATCTCTTTGCCGGACATTACAGGCATCATTACATCACTCACTACTATATCCGGATGAATATTCAAAGCCTGTTCATATCCTGCCTGTCCGTTATCTGCTTTATAAACAATATAAACGGATGAAAAAATAGACACCAAAAGTTCCATCACCTCTTCACTGTCTTCCACCAGCAAAATTACTGGTTTTCCTTTTGATTCAGCTTCGCTTTCCTTTTTCACAATATCACTACTCACGAGATCCGTCTGCTTTTCCTGTAATAATAGATTTTCAACTTTAAGCACATCTGTCCAATCAGATGAAGAAAGAATATTCCGTCTATGCTCCAACTCTTCCTTGGTAAAATGCGAATTTCCCGTAAGTAACTCTATTTTGAAACAACTTCCTTCATTCCACACACTTTCAACTTTTATCGCCCCTTTATGTGCCTCTACCATAGCCTTTGTGAACGCCAAGCCAATCCCACTACCCTGAACTGCATCAGGTAGCACTTCGTCTCCTCTGTAAAAGCGTTCAAATATCTTCGACAAAGCCTCGTTCGGAATTCCACAACCGGTATCGGCCACAGCAATCTCAACTATCTGACGTACCCTCTTGAGAGTTATTTTTATATTTCCACCTTCGGGAGTATATTTAAAAGCATTTGACAAAAGATTAAACAAGACCTTTTGCATTTGTAGTGGATCAAACCACAAATCAATCTTTTCTTCCGTAGAGTCAAATGTAAAAGATATGTCTTTCCTACGTGCTAATTCTGCAAAAGATCTATATATATCTTTTACAAAAGGAACCACATCCACACATTCTACTTTCAACTTCATGAATCCCTGTTCCTGTTTCCTAAAATCAAGAAGTTCCGTTATCAATATTCGCAAATTCATCGCATTTCTATATATAGTCTGTAAACGTTTAGTCACAGCAGGAGATATTTTATCCATTTGCAACATCATCTCTATTTGTCCGATAATCAAAGTTAAAGGAGTGCGGAATTCATGTGATATATTAGTAAAAAAACGCAACTTCATCTTATTTATTTCCTCTATCCGCATTTTCTCATCTTTTTCTTTTACCAACAACAAGGCCAAAGCCCTGCGCTTAGCTATTACTCGCCAAGTACCATACATTATAATCGACACAATAATAAAATAAAAGATAAAAGCTCCCCATGTTGCAAACCACGGCCGATGTATCTTAATAGTAAGCGCAATTTCATTATATTCTTCCCCCTGCATTTTATTTTTCAACTCACGTACTTTCAAGACATAATTACCAGAAGGCAAATTTGTATATTTTAAACGTAACTGTTCGGTAGACTTCCAATCGTCATCAAATCCTTCTAATTTATAAAAAAAACTCACATTTCTTTCATGCTCCACATAGTTGGAACTAGAAAAAAGAATCGCCAAGTTATTTTGTTTATAAGACAAATCAAGCTTGCCCGTAAAAGGCAACGCTTCCTTCAACACTTCGGAATCATCTCCGGGTTCAATTCTGACATCATTTATCAGCAACTCGGAAAAATAAAGCCTAGGCACAATATCATTCTCCACATATAAATCTTCCTCCCTGAAAGAAATCATTCCATCTACCCCTCCTACATAAATCTGACCGTCAGTTGCCGCCCATAAGCCACACCCCTCTGTCACAGCCGATATTCCCCCTCTTAGTCCCAATTCAATAGAATAAATAGAATGATTTAAAAAAGAATAAATAGATAGTCCCTTATCACTGGACAACAAGATATTATTATTAGCCGTTTCTATTATATTATAACAAAAATCACTTAACAAATTATCCGATTTCACAGTATGATGCGACCATTTTTCTTTATCATAATTATATACATAAACTCCATTCCCCAATGTCGAAATATAAATAGTACCATCAGATGCTTCTATAATTTTCGTAATCTTCGCTTTCCGTTCAGTCATCCGTTGCACTTCCTGACGTTCTCCACCACTCACTTTCATTTTGTAAAGTTCAAAACCTGTAGTCAACCAAATATACCCTTGTTTATCTATCTCAAACGTCAAAAATAGCTTTTCGTTATCCAAAATTTGAAATTCATTTGTATCAGGATTCATTCTCCAAAAACCATTACGGGCAGAAACATACAACCAACCATTTTTAAACAGCACGTGATAAATAATTTGCCCCGGACCTTTTCCTGTTCTTTCAAATTCATCTAGATAATTATGAAACTTTCCGCTTTTCCGATCGTAACGACTTAGACCTCCGGTATATGTACCTATATATATATGATCACGTTTTTTATCATAGGTAATACTCTTCACATTATCATGTATGATAGAATTCCCATCGGATGCTACATAATATGTAAAAGTCTTATTCTTTCGGTTCAAACAATTAACTCCACCACCGTCTGTACAAATCCAGAGATCATGATCTTTATCTTCCACCATCTGTCCCACAATAGGAAAACTCAATCCTTCCTTACTTATTTTTCTATATGGATAATACTGAAATACATCTTTGGATTGATTAAAGTAATTAAGCCCACCGTAATACGTTCCTACCCAAATAGTTCCCTGATTATCTTTATATAAAGAAAAAACAGACTGATGCTCCAAAGTCCCCAATGTGTAACTGGGACGATAAACAGAATACATATCTAAATAAGGGTTATATACCTGCAATCCGTCAAATGTCCCAAACCATATATTTTGTCTATCATCTTCTACAAAGCCTCGTATCTGTTCGCTTACCACACGAGTTGAAGAATATTCTGCTTTTCTAATTTGCCCCTCCTGATTAATACGATACAATCCTTTCATACGAGAAGCAACCCATAATTCATTATGACTGCTAACAAATAATCTAAAGATTTCAACCTCGGGTAACACACACCTAACCAAATCTTTTACAAGTACATACAATCCTTTATTGGTTCCAATCCAAAGCTTTTCTCCTTGCTTTGCCAAACACAAGATGGTAGATGTATTCAATTTACGAAAAAAATGTAATGAGCCTCTATTGCAATCATATTTAAATAATGAATCTCCCATAGCACACCATATTTTTCGATTAATAGAGGCTACAGAACTTATTCCGGAAGAACGTATTTCTTCAAATTTTTCTTTACGTATGTCATACCTAAGTAATGCATGATTATTACGCATATAAATATTCCCCAACGAATCACCCACAATCTGATTTATTGATCCATTTATCAATTTTACCTGTTGAGATTGACCAACCAAATAAGATTTACACTTATAAATTTGTTTACCATCATATATATTAACGCCTTCATTAGTACCAAACCACATACGTCCTAAAGTATCCTGATAAATTGCCAACACAGAAGGATTAGAAAGGCCGTCCTTCATTCCTAATCTCTTAAAAAACTGTCCATAAGAACAAATTGGGAGCAGTAATAAAAATAACGCAAGATAGTACTTTAACCGAATCATTTGAATATGTATTAGATGTTTTAAGTAACAAAGTTATGAAAAGTAATAAATATCCTTATTCCATTTTCATTAAAAAATAAAAAGAAACATTATCCTTATCAGGAAGCATACACAAACATTGAATTATTTCCATATAAGTAAGTCGTAAAAATTAAATTATACTAAGCTACATGGCCGAAATTGATATAAAGTTCCGTTCCCACTGCTGCCAAAGCTCTATCCGTAGCGTAAAGCAAGGAATCTGTGGACATATAATCTGCAGGTCTGAGCCATTTGCCTTTGAGTATGCGCCAAAGAGTTTCCGCAATGTTCAGATGTGGAGAATATGGAGGCAGGAAGAAAAGAAACAATCCCCTTGTTTCCCAAACAGGCCTGAGGTCTTTCATGAGTTTGGACCTGTGCACTTTAGCATTGTCCAATACGAGAAAAGTATTTTTCTTTATCCGGAAGGAAATCTGGTCAAGGAAATCTGTCACTTTATCGGCGGTGATACTTTCGGTCGTACTGAAACCCTCATAATGGTTGTTGCGGTCTATCATACCGAATATATTCAGTCCGAAAGACTTTTGAGAGGGGATAAAGACATCTTCTCCCCGGAATTGCCAGCCATAAGGCACATATCCTTCCGTGCATATATGACTTTCGTCTCCGAAGCAAAGGTCTATAAGGCCGTCGTTTGCCTGTCGTTCGAGTTCTTGCAGCTTCTCGGTCTTATACGCATAGAGCTGCGGCGAAGGAGTGCCTTTGGGACGTTTTCTTATACGTCTATATCTCGCACCAATGCGGATAAAAAAGCTTTGAATGTACTCTCCGAGGCTTCTTTGCCCGTAGCCTGTTGCCAAGCCTCCTTGGCCTTCTTTACACTCTGCCTGTCGTTCTCTATGGCAGTACATACGGCTTCCTCGTCCGAGCAATCCATTATTGGCTTGCGACCACGGCCGGGACGTGTTTCCAAACCTTTGAGACCTTCCGACTCGAAGCGTTTCACCCACGAATTGACTGATATATGTGTCATTTCCGTCTGTTCGCCTACGGATTTCGATGTCAAACCTGATGATTTCAAAAGAACGGCCCGACAGCGCATTCGAAAAGCATAGCTTTTGCCTTCTCGAAAGCCTTTCTCCAATTGCAGACGTTGTGAGTCTGCAAGTTCTATTACTTTGATCTTTGCGATAGTTGTATGGATTTATATGTTCACACAAAAATCTTGATATAAATTAATTTTCAACATCTACTTACAACTATATTATTATATACACAGCATATCCGATTTATAGCATATATCGTACACTTTTCTATTCTTTACAACAAGGTATTAGCACAATAATAAACGATTATTTATCTTTACCGAAATAATTATAAATAGATGTATTATGATAAAATTAACCACATTATTTTTATTACTTTTAGAGACTTGCAATTTACTAGGCAACAATATAAACAAGGAATACACTTTATGGTATAATCGCCCTGCTTTCAACTGGGGAGGAGATTTCAATTACCCTGTAGCAAGAAGATATCCCTATGATGAAGACTGGGAAAGATGGTCTCTTCCCATTGGTAACGGAAGCATGGGCGCTTGCATATTCGGACGAACGGACATTGAACGTATACAATTGTCTGAAAAAACGTTGGGAAATAAAGGTGAGCCATACCAACTCGGTGGATTTACTAATTTTGCAGAAATTTATATTGATATCAACCATAACTATAGTAAGAATTACAAGAGGACATTAAATCTGAATGAAGCTATATCTACCGTCAACTATCAACATGAAAATGTAGAATACACATGTGAATATTTTGCTAATTATCCGAGCCAAATCATTGCCGTTAAACTAAAAGCCGACAAATCCGGAATGATATCTTTCACTCTACGTCCTACTATTCCTTATCTAAAACCATTTGATAAAGAACAGAACGGACGAAGCGGGCATGTGCAAGTTTTGCCCGGTTTAATTACGATGACAGGAAACATACAATATTATGATTTGGACTATGAAGCCCAAATAAAAATTGTCAATTACAATGGTACACTTACATGCAAGAATGAAAACAAACAGAATGGAATAATAGAAGTTACCAATGCAGACAGTGTAGTACTATACATCACTGCTGCCACTCCATACCAGTTGAAAGAAAGTGTTTTTTTACGCCCCAATGCCGAAAAATTCAAAGGTAATGTTCATCCTCATTCTCTGATAACCAAACGTATTAAAGAAGCTGTTGACAAAGGATACGAATTCTTACGTAAAGAACATATAGCAGATTACCAATATTTCTTTAATCGAGTAGACATACAATTAACCGATAAAATCCCAACCATCCCTACAGATAAATTATTATCTCAATATCGTTCCGGCAAACATGATACTTATCTGGAAGAGCTTTTCTTTCAGTATGGTCGATATTTACTCATCGCTTCGTCACGAGCCGGGTCTCTTCCACCCAATCTGCAAGGAGTCTGGACACAGTACGACTTCTCCCCGTGGTCCGGTGGTTATTGGCATAATGTAAATGTACAAATGAACTATTGGCATGCATTCAATACTAATTTGAGTGAATTGTTCAATTCATATATGGAATATAATGAGGCATTCCGCAAAGCGGGAGTTCAAAAGGCAATCGATTATATCACACGCCATAACCCGACCGCTCTTAATCCTATAAATGAAGAAAACGGATGGACAATCGGTATGGGAGCCACAGCTTTTAATATAGAAGCGCCCGGAGGACATTCTGGACCGGGAACAGGAGGCTTTACAACAAAACTATTCTGGGATTATTATGACTTTACACGTGACACACAATTGTTGAAGGAACATGTATATCCAACTTTACTTGGAATAAGTAAATTTCTATCTAAAACATTAAAAGAACAACCGGACGGTACATTATTGGTAGATCCTTCTTTTTCTCCGGAACAAAAACATAACAAACAATACTATCGCACCAAGGGGTGCATTTTTGACCAAAGCATGATCCTAGAGACTTATCAAGATCTATTAAAAGCAGCTAAGATACTGAATTCCCGAGACCCATTTCTGAAAACAGTGAAAGTACAAATAGGCAAACTAGATGCTATAAAAATTGGAGAATCTGGACAAATCAAAGAATTCCGTGAAGAAACAAAAGATGGAGAAATAGGTGAATATACACATCGGCACATCTCCCATTTATGTACAATGTACCCAGGTGCTACAATCAACAATAATACTCCCGAATGGATGAAAGCTGCCATAATCACCTTAAATAAACGAGGGGATAAGTCAACCAGTTGGGCAATGGCACATCGACAAAACCTTTGGGCACGAGCTAAGAACGGAAACAAAGTTTATCAATTATATCAAAATATATTACTCAGAGGAACTTCCGAAAATTTATGGGGAGTACATCCGCCTTTTCAAATTGATGCTAATTTTGGAGCAACAGCCGGAGTAGCAGAAATGCTTATTCAAAGCCATGAAGGCTATATCGAACCTTTAGTCGCTCTACCCGATACATGAAACAAAGGAAATTTCAAGGGACTTATGGCACGTGGCAACTTTCAGATTTCTGCTAACTGGGAAAATGGTCGTGCCACCTGCCTTTCCATCTTATCCAACAAAGGAGAGATATGCCGACTCAAACATGCAGGGGTGTCCAAAGCTAAAATTACGGATAATCAAAGGAATAATGTAAAGTTCAAATCCATAAACAACCATATCATAGAGTTCAAAACCCAAAAAGGGAAAATATATCAAGTAAAACTATAACTCAAAAAAACAAAAACATGAAAAAGCAGTATTTAATTCACATTCTGGCAGTCTTATTATTAAGTGTCCAAACGATACAAGCACAAGAAAAAAGACTACCCTCAGAGCTGGAAATTAATTTAAAATACGGAGCCGACCGATTGGGAAAACGACGTGACGTCTTCATGCAAAAGTTTAGAGAAAACCGTCTAGGAGCGTTCATTCATTGGGGGCTATATGCCATACCCGGCGGAGAATGGGAGGGAAAAACATACCGAGGAGCAGCCGAATAGCTTAAATCGTGGGCAAAAGTGCCAATTAATGAATGGTTACAATTGATGAACCAATGGAATCCCGAAAAATTCAATGCTAAAAAATGGGCACAAATGGCAAAAAATGCAGGAGTAAAATATGTAAAAATCACCACGAAACACCATGAAGGATTCTGTTTATGGCCCAGTAAATACACAAAATATACAGTTGCCAACACTCCACATGGGAAAGACATATTAGGAGAATTAGTTAAAGCATATAATGATGTCGATATTGATGTACATTTTTATTTTTCAGTCTTGGATTGGAGCCATCCAGACTGGAGATATGATATAAAATCAAAAGAAGACAGCATTGCCTTCCAGCGTTTCCTCACATTCACAGACAATCAACTAAAAGAACTCGCCACCCGCTACCCTACGGTCAAAGATTTCTGGTTTGACGGTACATGGGATGCCAGTATCAAAAAAAATGGCTGGTGGACAGCACATGCCGAACATATGCTAAAGGAACTTGTTCCCGGAGTAACCATTAACAGCCGACTTCGTGCCGACGACTATGGAAAACGTCATTTTGACAGCAACGGGCATCTTATGGGAGACTATGAATCAGCCTATGAACGGCGTTTGCCAAATCCTATAAAGGATTTACAGGTAACCAAATGGGATTGGGAAGCCTGCATGACAATACCCGAAAATCAATGGGGATACCACAAAGACTGGTCATTAAGCTATGTAAAAAGTCCTGTCGAGGTACTATCACGTATTGTACATGCCGTATCAATGGGAGGAAATATGGTAATCAATTTCGGTCCTCAACCTGATGGAGATTTCCGTCCAGAAGAAAAAGAATTAAGTGATTTCATCGGAAAATGGATGAAGAAAAACGGAGAATGCATCTATGCTTGTGACTACGCCGGATGGCCTAAGCAAGACTGGGGATACTACACACGCAAAGGAAATGACATATATATGATTGTTTTTAATTTACCTTATTCCAAACAACTTACAGTTAAAACCACAAAAAACGTCCAAATTACTGAAGCTGCTCTGTTAAACGGACAACAAACCAAACTTATCGAAGTAGCCCGCAACGAATATAATATAAGCATACCTAAAACACCTCCCACTGAACCATTTGTCATCAAACTAAAAATAAAGACATCTGAAGGTTCAGCCAACAAATACAAGGATGCACTTACATAAATTCAATATTTATTTTGAAGTTATTTCCATTCAATATTCTCAAAAGGTTCTCACTGCGATGAGAGAAGTACTCATCGCAGTGAGAAAAATCATTTGCTCAAACGTGTCGAAACAAGCTTATACATTTGATTCCCGGCAAGTAAAAAGGCACCTACTCCATAAACTTCCGTCATCTCCCGAGTCACTTTTTTAGGATCGGCCCCGATAGGTTGTACATATCCCAATTTCCCATCCTTTTCAACCGCTTTCACCAAAGCTTCCCAACCTTTTTTTATAACAGGAATCATTTGCTCTTTATCCAACAGTCCCTCATTAACTCCATACGCTAAAGCATACACGATGAATCCGGTCGCACTAGTCTCAGGAGAAGGATAAGACTTCGGATCAAGTAAACTGGCATGCCAATACCCATCCTCTCCCTGCAATGAAGCCATGCGGTTAGACAAACGTACAAACAAATCTTGATAAAACTCACGATGCATGTTATTACGCGGCAATGCTTGTAATATTTCGCAAAGTCCTCCCAATACCCAGCCGTTTCCGCGTCCCCAAAATACTCTTTCCCCATTGACTTCTTTCTTCCCGAAGTAACGATGATCACGATAAAACAACTGTTCTTCCTTATCAAACAAATAATTATAAGTAGCCTTATATTCCTGATTCATAAAATCGACATATTTCCGGTCATTCGTCAGCATATACATCTTAGCATATACGGGAGGAGCCATGAACAACGCATCACACCATGACCAACGCTCCAATGTCGCCATATTCCGATAGTCCAGTTTAAGCGTACTGGCTGAAGGATGATTAATAACAAACTCTGTGCGCGCCATCGTCGGAAGTAGCATATTCCGATCTCCATATTTATGATACATATCTATAAATACCTGTCCCACAGCTATGAAATCTGCATGATACATATATCTCCCTACCTGCCAGGCGTTGCGTCTGCCGATACTTCTCAACCAGTTATAATAACTGTTATCTCCGTCTTCTTTTTCAGTCAGTTCCGCCCAGTCAATCATTCCCATATACAAAGTGGCATGCGTCCAGCTCAAGTCGTCATGCTCCGCTCCTTTAGCGGGATTAGCAATCTGCCAGTCAGCTACACGTTTCATTACAGACTTTACTTCCGAAGCACTAAAAAGACCTTGTCCCCAAGAGCAAACACTCATTATGGACAAAGCGACAAAAAGAATAGTTTTTTTTTTCATACAACTTTATTTATCAATTTTCAATTATGTGACAAAGAAAAATATATTTTCCGAAAATCCCATTCCTCATACTCCAACTTATTGTACAATTTTATATGAACGCACAATAAAGGCACACAATCAAACAATATTATCCCCTATTCCAAACTTAAGCGGACAAACCTCCCCCTCTTAAAAGATAAAAAAGGTACATAGGTTCCTGTTTTTTTAACGACATTTGTACCATCATTTATTAATAATAAAAAACATGAAAATCACTATTCGTTTTATTTTCGTAGCATTACTTATTACAAGTAATATTTTCTCAGCAGGAGCATTTCTCAATAAATATGATTCCATCGACAATCACAATGAATTTGAAACGTTAATGAAGAAAATCCGACAAGATTTCGCTCAAAACCCTCACATTGAAGAAGCACTAAAAAAATACAATGAAAAAGACGGATCTTTCATTGATATAGATTATAGTAGCATACAACGTACAAAATGGCCTCCGATGACACACATTGAACGTCTATATGATTTTGCTTTTGCTTATACCACCCCAAAAAACAGATATTATAAAGACAAACTTTTATTTGATAAAATACAAAAAGGACTGGAATACTGGCATGAACGTAATCCATGGTGCCACAACTGGTGGTATAATCAAATAGCTGAGCCACAATGCTTGGGTATATTACTTATACAAATGCGAACCGGAGAACAACGCCTTCCTGCAGTATTAGAAAACAAACTTTTAAAAAGAATCAAAGAAGATGGTGGGCACCCTTCCAAATGGACCGGAGCCAACCGTACTGATATAGCTTTACACTGGATATATCGTTCTTGCTTGAGTGAAAATGATGCGGACTTAAAAATTGCTATTGAAAGCGCATATAGCCCCATCGTTTATACAACCAAAGAAGGATTTCAGTATGATAACAGCTATTTTCAGCACGGAGTACAACTTTATATTGGAGGATATGGAGACGAAATTCTAAAAGGTGTCACCCAAGTAGCTATGTACACCAAAGGTACCCAATATGCCATACCTGAGACTAAATTAGCAATAATAAGCAAATTTATGCGTGAAACTTATTATCCGACCATAAGAGGACAATATATGTTATTCGACGTACTTGGAAGAGGGGTTAGTCGTCCAGGGATTACCAAAAAGACAAATACAATTTTATTTGCCAAGCGCATGATTGAACTGGATCCCGCACATGGTGAGGAATTCAAAGCAATAATCAAACGCCTGAAAGGGGAACAACCTGCCAACTATGCGTTACAGCCCAAACACACCCATTACTTCCGCGGTGACTACACGTTGCACGTACGCCCTGACTATACCTTCGATGTACGCATGGTATCCAACCGCACGATGCGTTGCGAATACGGAAACGGAGAAAACTTAAAAACCTATTTCATGTCTGACGGATGCACCAACATAGTAGTGGACGGTAATGAATATGCAAATATATTTCCTGTATGGAACTGGACCCGTATTCCCGGAGTTACCGCTCCGCAAATGAATAAAATTCCAATGGCCCAAAGTAGTTGGCAAACACGAGGCACTTCTACCTTTGCCGGAGGAGTATCCGACAGTATTTATGGTGCATCCGCCTATTCTTACACGGATGATTATGCCGACATTAATACAAAAGCTAAAAAAGCCTGGTTCTTTTTCGACGAAGAGGTTGTATGTCTCGGAGCAGGTATCTCTTCCACATCTCCTGAAGATATATTCACAACAGTAAATCAGAGTCTGCTTTCTCAAAAAGAAATCATATTCTTCTCAGGAGGTAAAACCTCACATGTGGAACAGAATACTTCTAAATACATAGAAGCGGACTGGATACTTCATAATAAAGTCGGTTATTTATTCCCCGAGAGAGGAAATATCTTCGTGAGTAACCAGACACAAACCGGCAATTGGTATGATATTAACCACACTGCTTCAAGACAACCACAATATGCAGACATTTTTACAGTAAGTTTTAATCATGGTAAAAAGCCTTCCAATGCCAATTATGCTTACATCGTAGTTCCTAATAAACAGACTAAAAAAGAAATGAAGAAGTACCAGAAAAGCAAAAATATTGAAATTCTTTCCAATACAGAAGAGCAACAGATTGTCAGGAACAAGAAACTCGGTATCTGGCAAATGATATTCTACAAAGCAGGAAAATTCAAGAACAAAGATATATCGGTTGAAGTAAACGAAGGTTGTGCACTTATGATCAAAAATAAAGGTGAAAATAAAGCAGATGTTCATATAGCTGACCCCAAACAAGCACAATCTACTATAGAAATAAAAATTGGCATGTCTCGAAAATCCTCAAAAACTAAAAAAATAACTTGCGATTTCAGAGACAGTGGAATATATTCCGGAGAATCTAAAAAATTAAATTTCCAGTTTTAAACTTCAAGTAAGGGAACTAGAACTTAATAATTAAAAAATTC
>ERZ791744.1840-NODE-1840-length-12784-cov-2.905727_pt1 | contig 12784 bp, 7 predicted proteins | sample MGYA00510039_ERZ791744 | MGnify/ENA primary metagenome ERZ791744 (study PRJEB30046, sample SAMN00791969) | human gut metagenome | study: EMG produced TPA metagenomics assembly of the A metagenome-wide association study of gut microbiota in type 2... | reverse complement strand
ATACGTCTGCCTGCCGATGAATTCAGAATGTATGCGGGCACTCAGATAACCGGAGTCAGGATAGGTCTGGGAACTGACGCTCCTAAAGGGGTGGAAATATTTGTCCGCGAAAGTCTCTCGGGAGATGACATCCTTACTTTCAGTTCCGGTCCTCTTTACGAGGGTTGGAGCGACATATGGTTTGACTCTCCGGTGGAATATCCTGCGGGAGACGTTTGCGTGGGCTATGAATTTCCCGTCGGGGTAAAGGCAGGACAGTCACAAGTGGAAGGTTACGGACATACGGACTGCTGCTGGGCTCTCGATAACGGCGTATGGACCGACTATTACGCCAAGGGCGCTCTTCCGCTGGGCATACAGCTCATAGTCGGGGGAGACAGTTATTCCGGAAATGATGTGGCTCTTCTTGGGGCTGACGAGCATGTGGTGGAACTCGGTAAGCCGTTTACTCTGTCCGGACTGATCCGCAACAACACCGGCGCAATTCTCCAGTCCGTGCGTATATCTTATGATTATGGTGATTGCGTAAGAGAAGCCGATGCTTCTGTCGATGATATATTGCCGGGCGAGATAGGATTGTTTCATCTTCCGTGTGATGCGGTTAATGAATCGGGGCACTTGAATTGTGACCTTAAAATAGTTTCTGTAGCCGGAAAACCTGATGAATATTCTTTCAACAATGATCTTACCGTGCCATTGCATGTTATAGGGAATATCGTGCCGAGGAAAGTGCTTGTAGAGGAATTTACCGGACAGGGTTGTCCGCAATGTCCTTCAGGCAAGACCAGAATAGAGGAAGCGTTGAAAGAAATTGACGATGTGGTCCTCATATGTCATCATATCGGCTTTGGAGAAGATTCAATGACCGCGAAAGGGAGTTCGTCACTTCTATTTTTCTATAATACTCCCGGTCAGTCTTACGCGCCTGCGGTCATGTTCGACCGTTTGCCTACATCGGGAAATCCGGGTCCTGTGGGGAATGTAGTGGAATCCCGTGAAATGCGGGAGAGGATACTTGACCGGAAGAGATACGGCGCACAGGTCACCATCGGCTTGGATCAGGTTTATGACGAAAAGTCCGGAAATCTGCATATCGACGCGTCTCTGAGGCAGATCGAAGGTATGGAACTCGGGTCCAATCCGGTTCTTACGCTCCTTCTTGTGGAGGACGGTATTGTCGCGTTCCAGAATCCGGCCGGAGACGATTATGTCCACAACGAGGTGGTCAGATATTTCGTGACATCGCCTCTCGGCGATGCCGTCTCGCTTGCCGTCGACGAAAGCAGGACTTACAGCTATGACGTCGTCATGAATGCGGGATGGAAGCCGGAGAATATGCGTGTCGTGGCTTTCGTCAGCAACCATGATACCGGCAATCCCAACAACTGCGAGGTATATAATGCAGAGGAGGTTCCTGTCACTGACGGCTCGGGTGTAGAAGGTATCATAGGTGACGAGCCTGTCATATCCGCTATCTATGATCTCTCGGGCCAACGGATTGAAAAATTCCGAAAGGGTGTCAACATAGTCCGTTACAGTGACGGCTCCGTACGCAAGGTGATGTTTTGAAAATAATAATTTTTATTGAAGATACCTATGACAACAAATTTGAAATTGCTTGGAGCGGGACTGCTGTTGTTAAGCTCATTTCCGGCAATGGCCGTTCCCGCCTATCCCGGTTTTATAACGGCAAGACAACAGGACGGCACCGAATTGACTATCCGGCGTGTCGGTGACGAGTATCACAATATGGTGTTAAGCAGCGACGGCTATGCTCTTCTTTTCAATGCCGCGACACATAATTACGAATATGCGTTGCTGGAGGCCGACGGATTTGTGACAAGCGGCGTCGTTGCGTCCGATCCGGACTCACGTTCTTCCGAAGCTGTCAGAATGCTCGAAAACATTGACCGTGAGGCCGTGGAGGCAAGGTTTGCCGCAGATATGGCTTTGGCGCGCGACAGGATGGCTCCTAAACCGGTGAACACGGGAACCGGACCGCAGCGAATCGTGCGCATCAGTGACGTTCCGACGACGGGAAAGCATGATGTGCTCGTGATTCTTGTAGAATTCGCCGACAGGAAATTCTCCGACTGCGAGGCCATGTCGGATCCAAAGAATTATTATGACCGTTTCTTCCATGAGTCCGGATTTTCCGATTATGGATGTCATGGTTCCGTATATGATTATTATTTCGAGGGTTCATGTGAGAGATACGATCCGGATTTCCGCGTGTTCGGACCGGTGACTGTCAACGGCGGTTATGCGGACTATGCCGGTTCGGGCGGTTCCGCATATACCTATAAAATGATCCAGGAGGCCATTCCTCTTGTGGATGCGCAGTACGATGTGGATTTCGCTGATTTCGATACCGACGGCGACGGAGTGATCGACAATGTGTATTGTCTTTATGCCGGGTATGGTCAGGCTGATTCCCCTGTCAGAGATTCCATATGGCCGCACAGCTACAACCTGAAGGCGACACATAACGAGTTTGATGTCGACGGAGTTACCGTCGACCGCTATACGGTATCTCAACAGGTGAACGGACAGAGTAATCTTCCGGTGGGCATAGGTACGTTCGTCCATGAATTCGGGCATGTGCTCGGTCTCGCCGACCATTATAACAATTCATCATCTTTCGGAAATCCAGCCAACAATGTCGGCAACTGGGACGTGATGTCATCGGGATCATATAACAATGACCAGAACTGTCCGGCTCCTTTCTCGGCTTTCGAACGTTATTCTCTCGGCTGGACCGAACCGGTGGAACTTGATCCGCGTGAACCGTCGATGATAGAAATGACACCATATATGGATTCCGGACAGTGTTACAGGCTTACGGTCAAACCTGATGACAAGGAATATTTCCTTATCGAGAACCGTCAGCAGAAAAACTGGGACGAATATTTGCCTGGTCATGGCATACTTGTATGGCACATCGAGGAAGATCAGGTCGTATGGGACATAAACCGGCCCAATGCCGATCAGAACCATCAGCGTGTTGATATAGTGGAAGCGGCGGGAATACTTACATCTACCGGACATTCGAGTGACGCATTTCCGGGCACATCCAATGTCCGTCAGTATAATTTCATGGACTGGGCGAACAACAAGCATTTCGGTTTCGAATGGGTCGAGGAGGATGAGGAGGGAAATTGCCGCTTCCTTCTGAGCAATTCCGGTTATGTGCTTCCTGATCCCAAGCTGGAATGCAGTGACGTAATGGGTACGAGCGCGACTCTATCGTGGGGAGAATGCGATATGGCCAACAATTACGAGATAACTGTCCTGAACGGAGACGAGGAGGTGTTCTATCACGCAGCCGAGGAACCGGGTTCGGTTTCTGTCACGGATCTTGAACCGGAGACAGAATATCGTGTAAAGATTCTGGCACGTCTGAATTCGCTTAAATCGGAATATGTTGAAAAAAACTTCACTACTCTTACGCGCCAGATCGAGGAATATTTACCCGAGGCTATGCCGGCACGCGAGATAAGCGACGAGAGTTTCCTCGCACGTTGGAGGGACCTTCCGATTGCCACTGATTATACGATACAGCTTTATGGCCGTTCACACGACGCGAAAGGCGAACTCCTGCATGGTTTCGATGATTTTTCGACTTCTGATCCGCGTCTTCCCGAAGGCTGGGACATCACGCCTAAACAGGGCCGCAATGACAATGATTTCGGTCAGGCCGCTCCGTCGATACGTCTCCGCGACGATGACGCGTATCTGCTGATATCGGTTCCGGGCGAGAAAATGGACAGCATCGGTTTCTGGTTCTCTCCGAGCAAGGCAGGAATAGTTCTTACCGTTGAAAAATCAACCGGAGATGAATGGAACGAGGTGTGGAGATACGCTACCGACCGTAAACGTGAACTTACACAGATGGTCGATGTCGAGGGTTCGGAGCTGATTCGTTTACGTGTCTCGCGTGAAGAGGGAGTCAGCGGCGGTTATCTGCTTCTGGACGATATTTCGGTCTACTATATCCACGATCGTTTCAGTGCCATACGTACAGTAAATGTCGGCCCTGCCTATGACAATCCCTTCATTGCAGGGGATGTCAATTCCTATATGATAGACGGTCTTGTGGCGGGAGAAAAATATGGTTTCAGAGTCAGAGCCGAAGCGGATGGCCGTTTCTCTCCATGGTCGGAGGTAATGAACGTGGAGGAAGGTATGGAAGATCCCGAAGATCCGAATGCAGTCGGAAACATCGGGGATGATACCGGATATGCCGATGAGGAGGAAATTATCTACAATCTTCAGGGCATAAGGATCAAAGCCTCTGTTCACGATCTTCCTTCAGGCGTTTATATAATAAACGGACGTAAAGTGATTGTAGGAAACTGATTTGTATATTATTGAAAGAAACGGGAGCTGTATCAATTTTCGACACGGCTCCCGTTTCTTATGTCTTGGATGGATCGGTGGATGTGGTCAGTCGCGGCGGAAGAGGTCGCGGGTGTAGACTTTGTCGGCGATATCCTCAAGGTCTTTGTCGAAACGGTTGGCTATGACGGCCGCCGACTCTTTCTTGAAAGTCTCGAGATCGTTTACCACACGGCTTCCGAAGAATGTCGAGCCGTTCTCAAGTGTCGGTTCATATATTATCACGTTGATACCCTTGGCCTTGATGCGTTTCATCACTCCCTGTATCGACGACTGGCGGAAATTGTCGCTGTTTGACTTCATGGTCAGACGATAGACTCCGATGGTACATGGCTTCTCGTCTCCTTCCTCGAAACTGTTCTTGTGGGAATATCCGTACCATCCAGCCATCTTCAGTATCTGGTCTGCCACGAAATCCTTGCGTGTGCGGTTGCTCTCGACAATCGCCGACATCATGTTCTGCGGGACGTCCGCATAGTTGGCGAGCAACTGTTTCGTGTCTTTAGGCAGGCAGTAGCCCCCGTAGCCGAATGAAGGGTTGTTGTAATGTGTGCCGATACGCGGGTCAAGGCCAATGCCTTCGATAATCGCCCTTGAGTCGAGTCCCTTGACTTCCGCGTAAGTGTCAAGTTCGTTGAAGTAGCTGACTCTTAGTGCAAGATAGGTGTTTGCAAAAAGTTTTACGGCCTCGGCCTCTTTAAGACCCATGAAGAGGGTGGGTATATCTTCCTTAAGAGCGCCTTGTCTGAGCAGTTCGGCAAATGCAACGGCTTTCTCCTGGAGAAACCCGAAGTCGGCCAGACGGGCTATGGCTTCGTTTTCCTTGGAAAAATCGTCACTCTGTATGAGTTTGGGGATGCCGACAATGATCCGTGAAGGATACAGATTGTCGTATAGCGCCTTGCTTTCACGCAGAAATTCGGGCGCGAAGAGAAGATTCAGTTTCTCAAGACCGCGTTCGGCGTATTTTAGGTACAGACTCCGGCAATACCCTACGGGTATAGTGGATTTCACGACGATTACCGCATCCGGATTCACTTCGAGCACAAGATCGATGACTTCCTCGACATGCGATGTGTCGAAATAATTCTTTTCCGAGTCATAATTCGTAGGAGTGGCGACGATCACGAAATCCGCGTCGGCGTAGGCTTGACTGCCGTCGGTCGTGGCTGTCAGATCAAGCTCCTTATCTGCAAGATACTTTTCAATATAATCATCCTGGATCGGAGATATCCGGTTGTTGATCATATTGACTTTCTGCGGAATGACATCTACCGCCGTGACTCTGTTGTGTTGGGCAAGAAGAACGGATATGCTTAGACCGACATATCCTGTACCTGCTACTGCTATGTTCATAATGTGATATTATACTGTCGTTTTAATCTGATCATTTATGTAACGGTTGCTGTCCGGCAAAATTATCTTTTGCCGTTCATAGCGAGTATTGCGTCCGATATATCGCGTGAATTGCTCAGACGCGGAATTTTTCTCTGTCCGCCGAGTTTGCCCGATCCTACTGAACGAAGCCATCTGTCGAAAGAGCCTTCCGGCAGCGAGATTATTTCCGGAGGATCCAGAAAAATGGTATGCGACCTTTTGGCGTCATAGTCCGAGTTCAATTTTCGTAGTTCCTCGTCAAGGACTGTTCCGAACGCGCTGATATCGTCGGGAGCATGAAGCCACTCGATCAGCCACTGGTGACGTCCTTTGGATTTCCCTGTCGCGAATACGGGTGAAGCCGTATAGTTGCTGACGGCGCACCGCATTCTGCCGCATGCGGCCGCTATGGCGCGTTCCGCATTTTCTTCCATGAGTTCCTCCCCGAAAGCGTTGATAAAGGTTTTGGTGCGTCCGACCACTCGTATCTTGACGGGAGCAGTCGATTCGACCCGTACCGTATCGCCGAGATGATAACGCCAGAGACCGTTGCTCGATGTGATCAGGAGTTCATAGATATGTCCCTTTTCCACATCGCGCAGCGGGATGGGATCAGAGCCGGGACAGCTGATGTCGATAAATTCATAGAATATGTCATTGTCTATCAGCAGCAGCATGGCCGGATCGGACAGGTCGTTCTGCACGGCGAAAAAACCCTCCGAGGCATTGTAGGTCTCTACGAAATGCATCTTGTCAGGATCCGTCAGAGTCTTGTATATCTCCCGGTAGGGTTCGAACGAGATTCCTCCGTGGAAGAACACTTCGAGACTGGGCCATATGTCACTGATCTTTTCCGCGCTTTTGGCACGCATCACCTCTTTGATGACTGTCAGAAACCATGACGGCACACCTGAAAGATTCGTTATATCCGCGTTCTTGGAAGCCTCGACAAGAGCCGGGAGTTTATCCTGCCAGTCAGGCAAAAGCGCGGTTGTCATATCCGGAACTCTGAATCGGTTGGCGATAGGATTTATACGGTTGATAAGAGTCGCGCTGAGGTCTCCTATACGTACGCGAGGGTCTCGCGGTTTCAGTTCGCTTGCGAAAGATCCACCGAGCACGAATGCTTTTCCCGCGAATATACGCGACCGCGGATTCATGTGCAGATAATGGGCCACACAATCGGACGCTCCTTTATAGTGGCATCTGTGCAGACTGTCGGATGTGACGGGAATATATTTCGAACGGCCTCCGGAGGTGCCGGAGGACTGGGCATAATTCCGGCAGACTCCGCGCCATAGCAGGTCCGGTTCGCCGTCGACCATTCGCAGCACATCCTCGCGGATATCCTCATAGCTGACAGTAGGGACACGTTCTATGAACTCGCCGTATGCGTCATCGGATTTCAATATTTGTGAAAAGCCGTATTTCTTTCCGGTTTTTGTGCCGGAGGCTCTTTTCAGAAGGCTTCTGAGCTGTTTTTCCTGAATCAACGGTGTCCGGTCGATCCATTTGTCTGTGCGCCGGACCTGAAGCAGAAAAGGAATACGGGCTATCGGTGTATAGTTCATATATGAAATCTCAAAATCTGAATGTATAAGTAAAACGTCAAAATGGATAAAAAGATATTTCAGTAATAAATTTTATTATGTTGGGAAATTGTTGTAATTTTGTCTTAACCTCTGACTAACGGTTATATCTATGTTTTCATTATCTATACCATTGCTTTCATATATCTTGCTTGCGGCTGCCTTTGTAGGTGTCATCATCGCGAGAGTCTATGGTATGAGACCATATATACGTGCGGCAAGATTTCAGAATCCTGAACTGCCTGCGGATCCCGGCTCATGTCCCAAGGCCTCGGTGATAGTGCATGCCCGTGGCGGTGACGAGGATGCGGTCATGTCGGCTGTGGAAAGTATAAAAAGGCAGGACTATCCCGATTTCGAAGTGATAGTTGTCTGTGATGCCTCTCTTGCTCAGGCCAATTATATTTCTGACGAATTGTCCGCCTTGTATTCTGATGTGTATGTGACATTTCTGCAGCCGGGCTCGCATAATCTGAGCCGTCGCAAGCTGGCCACGACAATCGGCGTGAAAGCGGCGAAAGGCGATGTCATCGTGACGACTGTCGCAAATATCCGCATTCCTTCCGATAAATGGCTCAGCAGTATAATGGCACCGTTCTGTGGGGAAGCCGGCCGACATACGGATGTCTCACTGGGTCTCTCATGCATGGATTTCGGAGAGCTTACCGGTGCGTTGAAATGGTACAGACAGTTTGATTCCGTGCTTTCCAACGCTTTATGGATAGGTTATGCCGCCGCCGGTCATCCTTATCGTGGGGACGGATATAATCTCGCCTTCCGCAAGAGTGTGTTTTTCGCCCACAAGGGGTATGCGAAGACTATCAATCTTCATTATGGTGACGATGACCTATTTATCAGTGAGATCGCTAACGGAGCCAATACAAAGGTCGTGCTTGATTCGGACAGTATAGTGGTTACGTGCTGGGGTGAGTCGGCCAACCGTGTATGGAGTCTGCGTAAGGCACGGTATGCCTTCACTTCCCGATGGCTTGAGCGTGCGCCTTTCACACGCGCATGTATCATGAAATGTCTCCAATGGATCATTCCGGCCTGTGCGGTGGTGGGTGCTGTTGCGGGATTGCCGGGGCTTGTGCCTGCTATGGCAGCTCTGACGATATTGTTATATTTCTGGGGAATGGAGATATACCATTACCGCCGACTTGCGCCCAGAATGCATGCTGTCAGACTGTGGTGGGCGGTCGTGCCTTTCTGGTTCTGGAAGCTTATAGGAGATTTCCTTTTCAATTGTGATCATCGCGGTAGCCGGAAGAAAAATTTCACTTGGCAGAGATCGCGTAAGATCTGACTGAGAGTATAAACAGTCTTTAAAAATCTTAATTTTGGGAAAGAATAAATTAAAGAAGTTCGCCGACATGGCCCGCTTCGGATGTGTGTTGCAATATCCGCGCGAGGAGCTCTTGCGCCTTGGTTTCCCACATGCCGGGAAATGGAACGGCGATGTGTTCGCAAATGCAGCCCCCATAGTGCTCGAACTTGGATGCGGACGTGGCGAATATACCGTAGGTTTGGCGAAAAGTGAGCCCCAACGCAATTTTATCGGTATTGACATAAAAGGTGCGAGAATGTGGACCGGAGCCCGGCGAGTAGAGGAAGAACAGATATCCAATGCCGCCTTCCTTCGTTGTGAGATTGAGAATATAGGACATTTTTTTGCTCCGGGAGAGGTTGACGAGCTTTGGATTACTTTCCCGGATCCGCAGATGCAGAAAGTAAGGAAAAGACTCACATCGACACGCTTTCTGAATCTGTACAGAACCATTCTTCGTCCTGACGGAATTGTGAACCTGAAGACCGATTCTCCGTTTTTATATGAATACACACGGCGCCTTGTCGGAATAAACGGTCTTGAGGTGCTGGCGTGTACGGACAATCTCTATGAATCGGGACTTGTCGATCCGGTCACTTCCATAAAGACATACTACGAACAGCAGTGGCTTTCGAGAGGCAAGCAGATTAAACTGATTTCTTTCAGATTGCCTGCTGGGGGAGATCTTCAGGAACCTCAGGCCGACGATATCCCGCGTGATGACTACAGGGCTATCCCGCGGCCGTCGTTTCCGGGTGTCAACAAATAGTATATCAATTAAATCAAATCAAGCTTAAGCTTATTATGACGACGTTATATCCAAATCTTATTCTTGACGCTCTCCGCAATGTCCGCTATCCGGGCAACGGCAAGAATCTTGTAGAAAACGATATGGTGGAGGATGACATCCGCATTGACGGCAACAAGGTGTCTTTCTCTCTTGTTTTTGAGCGGCCTACAGATCCGTTCATAAGAAGTGTGGTCAGGGCTGCCGAGACCGCGATAAATACTTTCATCTCACCCGATGTGGATGTACGTGGCAATATAGCGGTCAAATACCGCAAGGCGCAACCGGAGAAGAAACCGGAAGTATTGCCCGGTGTGAAAAATATAATAGGCGTCACGAGTGGAAAAGGAGGTGTGGGTAAATCGACAGTGGCCGCGAACCTTGCTGTCGCGCTCGCGGCGGCCGGCTATAAGGTCGGGCTTCTTGACGCCGATATTTTCGGTCCCTCGATGCCGAAGATGTTCGGAGTGGAGGATGAGACCCTATACATGATCAATAAGGAAGGCCGCGACTATATTGAGCCGATCGAACGTTATGGTGTCAAGATGCTTTCAATTGGTTTCCTTGTTGACAAGGAGAAGCCGGTATTGTGGCGCGGAGGTATGGCGAGCAATGCCTTGAAGCAGCTTATCACTGACGCGTGGTGGGGTGATCTTGACTATTTTCTGATAGATATGCCTCCCGGCACGAGCGACATTCACCTTACGCTTGTACAGACCTTGCCGATCACGGGAGTGGTAGTGGTGAGCACTCCCCAGGAAGTCGCTCTGGCCGATGCCCGCAAGGGTATCGCCATGTTTACGGATGAGAAAGTCAACGTGCCGATTCTGGGACTTGTTGAGAATATGGCATGGTTCACCCCCGCTTCGCATCCGGATGAAAAGTACTATATATTCGGCGAAGGGGGAGCAGTACGGCTTGCCGAAAAAGAGGGAGTGCGCCTTCTGGCCCGTATTCCGTTGGTAATGGATATAATGAGTCATGCCGACAATGGCGAGCCGGTCGCTGTGGTATTGGAGAATGATCCGGAGGCCGCCAATGCCGAGGCACGCGCGTTTGCATCGCTTGCCGCAAACGTTGTGGAGGCTGTCGACGAGCGCAACAGCACCAAGGCTCCGACACGCAAGGTCGAAGTCAAATAAATTGTATTGTCGTCTTTAAAACATAATGGTCCGGGCACTTCAAGCACGCCCGGACCATTATGTTTTAATAATCATGTTCGATCTGTGATGCAGTCTCCACTCGTTTCTTCTCTGCCTCGTGGGTTATGTGACGCATCTCTACCCACAGCAATATGGCTGCCGTGACAGATGCGGCCATGTCGCTTATGGGGAAAGCCGTCCATACACCGTCAAGACCCATGACGGGCGGCAGAATGAAAAGTAAGGGAATCATGAAGATAATTTGACGGGTGAGTGACAGAAACACCGCTTTGCCGGCCATTCCGAGGGCTTGGAAGAAGTTGGTGGAGACTATCTGGAAGCCGACTATCCAGAATGACATAAGCGTTATATGCAGGCAGTTTATCGCGCATTGTATCTGTTCGTCGTCCTGCATGAACATCGCGGCTATCGGCCGGGGATTGAAAACGCCCAGAAGCGTGCCGAGAGTAGAGATGCAAACGGCTGTTCCGGCGGCGAGCCAGAAAGTCCTGAACAGTCTCCGGTAGCGCCCAGAACCGTAATTATATCCCACGATTGGCTGCATGCCCTGACATATGCCTATTATTATGAACACAAAGACTGTGACATACCGGTTGAACACCACTACGGCGGCCACGGCATTGTCGCCGCCATAATCCACCAGTGTATTGTTTATGATCGCGTTTATTCCCGATCCCGCCACGTTGATGAGAAAAGGAGCCATGCCGATATAAAGTACGCCGCGTATGATCGGCCAGTTGAATTTGAAAGATCCTCTGGCAAAATGAAGGGTGTTGTTCTTGTTGAAGAAATGGCTCATCACCCATGTGGCTGTCACGAGCATGGATATGTCGGTAGCTATGGCGGCTCCGCGGATTCCCCAGTGGAAACCGAAAAGGAACAACGGCGCGAGTATGGAATTTAGTACTGCGCCTATCATGTTGGTGTACATGGCTTTGGCCGGATAGCCTGACGCACGCATCACGTTATTGTATGAGAATGTCAGGTTCATGAGCACCATGCCGGGAAGAACCCACAGGAGGAATTCCTTGGCATAGGGGAGAGACCGGGAAGAGGCTCCGAAGGCACGCAACAGCGGATCCAGGAAGAAAGAGAAGCCGATGATATACAATATGCCGAATATGACAGTGAGCTGCACGCAGTTTCCGAGGATTATCTCGGCTACACGGCGGTCATTCTGTCCCATCACGATTGACACTCTTGTGGCTGCACCGGCACCGACGAGCATACCGAGAGCGGTGACGAGGTTCATGACGGGAAACGTCACGGCCATTCCTGCCACGACATAGGGATCGTCTATGGCGTGGCCGATCACGATCGAGTCTATAATGTTGTATACAGCACTGACCACTGTGCCTACCACGGCCGGCAGGCTGTATTTGAGCAGCAGTTTGCCGATCGGTGCGGTTCCGAGTTCACGGAGACGCTCGTTATTGTCCTGTATTGCCTTTGCCATAATTCCGGTGATTTTCAAAACGAAGTCGGGAAGCAGATCGCTCTACTTCCCGACTCTGTACCCTGAGCCGGGGTCGAACCGGCACGGATTGCTCCACTGGTGTTTGAGACCAGCGCGTCTACCGATTCCGCCATCAGGGCCTTTGCAGATGCAAAGTTAATAAGATTTGCGCTATTTTCCAAATTTATTCGTAGCGGATGCGGGTTTTCCGGAGTATCTTCCAGTACCCGTTCTCGAAGATAGCGGTTCCGGCGCTTTCAGTCACTATGCGTGTCACGCCCGCCGTGTCTCCGATATCTTCACCCGTACAGCCGTTGCCGAGATATTCGGTAGGATTCGAGAGCGCCACATCGACAACTTCCGGTTCGTCGACTACATGGAATGTGCCTACAAGTCCGTCATTGGTGTCGAGGCGGTATATCGTATTGCCGGCGTTGATGCGGCGGTCGGCGCGGACAAATATTCCGCGGGCGTTTGCGCGTCCCAAATATATCACCTTGAGAATCGGTTTCTGTTCAGGTTCCTGTCGTGGAGGTCTCGACGGTTCGGCCACACGCTCGCTGCGCGCGGTTGTCTCCCGGGAGATCTGAGGCGTGTCATTTCTCCGGTTGCCGGTGGCGGCTGACAGTTGTCGGGCCAGATCGGCATTTTCCTCGCGCAGTCTGGTCAGCCTCTCTTCCTGACGGG
>ERZ791744.1834-NODE-1834-length-12816-cov-2.715148_pt1 | contig 12816 bp, 10 predicted proteins | sample MGYA00510039_ERZ791744 | MGnify/ENA primary metagenome ERZ791744 (study PRJEB30046, sample SAMN00791969) | human gut metagenome | study: EMG produced TPA metagenomics assembly of the A metagenome-wide association study of gut microbiota in type 2... | reverse complement strand
TTCAATAATTATAAGATTAATAATCAGAATATTGATGTTGCCGATTTTGAAGGTTATGCATTCCTCGTCGCTCGTGAAGAGGGGGCTTCCGAATGGACTGTAATCGAGAATGCAATCACTGCGCCCGAATCGTTCAGTTGGACATTCTATCCCAATGCTACTGTCGATCTGAGTGCATATGACGGAAAGAAGTTCCAGTTCGGCTTCAAATATGTTTCAACTGACGAATGCGCGGGAACATGGGAAGTTAAAGATATCAAAGTCAGAGCCAATAATTCTACCGGTGTTGCCGATGTAGAGTCTGATAATGACATCGCACCCGTTTACTACAACCTGCAGGGTGTGCGTGTGGACAATCCTGAAAATGGTCTCTATATAGAGGTCAAAGGAAACAAGAGCCGTAAGGTTATCTTCTAAATTTTGCATTACACGGTGGCGTTAAGCGCCTAAGACTTTTATACAATCGACGCGTCTCTGAAAAATAGAGACGCGTCTGTTTTTTTATTAATTTTTTAACACTACTTGTAAAAAATTATATATAACTTTGCAAGTGGAAATATCCAATGACAACAACATTATTAATTAAATCGATCTATGAAAAAATTTTTACTTTCAATCGCAGCTGTAGCATGTGCCGCCTCCATGAGCGCGACAAGCTACACCGTTTTTGACATTGCAAATCCGGGCACCTGGACAGGTGACGCCAACGGCTGGGCAAGCACGACTCAGGCCGGTGGCAAGACTTTCAATTTAAAGACCATGAAGGCCGATTCAACCACAGATCTTATTTCTCCGGTTACCAATTCCTTCGCATGGCGAGTGTACAAGGGGTCCCAAGTAGAGATCACCACAGATGTGAATATGAAACAGATCATAATCACTTATGACGATTATGAGAGCGGGAAATATATCAATACTATGGAACTGAGTGCCGGTTGGACAGGTTCTCTTGCCGAAAATGTATACACATTGGTTTCAGAAGGTTCCACTTCCATTACTATGAAAGCGGCAGCCAGTCAGGTCCGTATCAAGACAATCGTTGTTTCTGACGAGACAGGTTCTGTAGAACCACCTGTAGGTCCCGAGCTTCCAGAAGGTGTGATCTATCAGAATACATTTGAGGAGAATCTTGACGGATGGGTAAAGATCAACGATGAGTCACTCAGCGATTTCAATGGCTGGAAGATAAATAACAGTGAGACTGCTCCGAAGTGCGCGATATGTAACGCTTATTACGGTGGTTCCAACCATCCTGCAAATGCTAAGATGCAGTATGAGTTTGACTTGACAGACTATAAGAACGTAGAGTTGAGCTTCGAGCAGGCTTTTGGTTATGACTTCCCCACCGCGCAGAATGACAACTATCGCGTCTACGTGATCAACGGAGACAACACTGACTATCTTACAATGGCTAATTTCCCCGCAGCTCCCGAAAAAGGAAACTGGACTAAAGAATGGCCTGTCAACACTTTCGATCTCAGCGAGTATGACGGCGAGACCATCAAAATCGGTTTCGAGTATGCTACCGACGGCTTAAAGTCACGCGCATGGGAGCTGAAAAACTTCATTCTCAAGGGTGACAAGGACACAGCAGTGGAAAGCATCGCGGCTGACGAAAATGAGGCCCCCGTGTATTACAATCTGCAGGGTGTGCGCGTAGCAAATCCCGAGAGCGGCCTCTATATCGTAGTGAAAGGTTCAAAAGTCTCTAAAGTAGTTTTCTAAGAGAGTGCCGAAATCAAATCAGAAAATCGTTTATAAGTAAAATATTGCCTGTTTAAGGCAATACAGGAGTGTCTCCCGAGCAGGGAGACACTTTTTTAATATATAAAGGCTATGTTTTTTGCATTCAATTGTGAAAGATTGTGAAAAATTACTATATTTGCACATTGAATCTAACCACGCAAAGCACAAAGGACTCATCTGACACAGTCAGGTATGGCCGCAGGCGATCATAACACGCTACGACATGAGAGACACTAAGCAACCTGAGGGTTATCCTTTGGAAAAAGGTTATCCACCGGAGAATATCGAGTCAAGAATCAAATCCGTCACTGAACAGGCACCCTGTGCATGCGGTTCGTCACGCCCCAAGATACTGATCATCTACACCGGAGGTACTATCGGCATGATAGAGAATTCTAAAACCGGTGCGCTCGAACCTTTTGATTTTGAATATCTCATCGACAATGTGCCGAAGATAAAGCGGCTCGATTACGACATAGACAGTTTCCAGTTTGACATACCGCTTGATTCCTCAGCGATGACGCCTTCGCACTGGCAGGACATAGCCTATGTCATAGCATGTTTCTATGAGAAATATGACGGTTTTGTCGTGCTCCACGGCACAGATACAATGGCTTATACGGCGTCCGCTCTCAGTTTCATGCTTGAGAATCTCCGTAAACCGGTGGTCATCACCGGCAGCCAGCTGCCGATCGGAGAGGTCAGGACGGACGGAGAGGAAAATCTCATAACATCTCTTCAGGTCGCGGCCGCACGTCGTGCGGACGGTTCTCCGATGCTGGAGGAGGTGGCTATACTTTTTGAAAATTATCTCTGGCGCGGCAACCGTGCCACAAAATATAGCGCTGACAATTTCAACGCTTTCAAAAGCAGTAATTTCCCGCGTCTCGCGAAAATCGGCATGGGTATCACTTTCCGTGAGGAGGTGCTGTGGCGGCCGCGTGAGTCGGCCCCTCTCCGGGTGCATTACGGCATGGATACGAATGTGATGTATCTGAGCCTTTTCCCCGGCATCACGGAGACGATGATCCGGCATGCGTTCAGCACCCCGGGACTCAAAGGTGTGGTGCTGAAGACATACGGCGCCGGCAACGCGCCGACGGATCCTTTCTTCATCAAGGCGGTGAGAGAGGCGGTAGAGAACGGACTTGTCATAGTCAACATATCGCAATGTGACAACGGCATGGTCGTGCCGCACCGCTACGAGACCGGTACGGCGCTCTATGACGCCGGAGTGATATCGGGCCATGATCTGACATCCGAGGCCGCGATAACGAAACTGATGTTCCTCTTCGGTCAGAACTATTCGATCGAGGAAGTCAAACAGCTTATGGAAATCCCGCTTGTGGGAGAGATGCACAATTGACAGCACGACCGCAGAAATCAGTCGACAGAGAGATACTCAGACTTGCTCTTCCGGCCATCGTCAACAATATCACGGTTCCGCTTCTCGGACTTTGTGACACGGCGATAGCCGGTCATCTCGGCAGTGCCATATTTCTCGGGGCCATGAGTGTCGGCGCGATGATGCTCAACGTCATCTACTGGCTGTGCGGATTCCTGCGCATGGGTACAAGCGGACTGACCGCACAGGCTTTCGGAGCCGGAGATATGCCTGCGGGCCGCGATGTCCTTTCAAAGGCCATGACCATCGCCGCGTGCCTGTCGGTGACGGCGATTCTGCTTCAGACGCCTCTTCTCAGACTCCTTTTAGCCGTGATAGGACCCGATCCGGAGGTCACGGCCTATGCCTCGCTCTATTTCAGGATATGCATATGGGCCGCTCCGGCCCAGCTCGGCATCATGGCTGTCAGCGGCTGGTTCATCGGCCGCCAGAATACGGTTGTCCCGATGACCGTGGCAATCGGCGTCAATGTCATAAACATCCTTATGAGTCTTCTGCTTGTGTTTGTGTGGCATTGCGGATTTGCGGGAATCGCCGCCGGAACTCTGACCGCCGCCTGGATCGGATTTGCAGGCGCGCTCCTCTTTGTCAGAAGAGAACTCGCCGGCGAGAGCAGCAAAACAGGAGACCGGATCAAAACAAAAGATAACGCGGACGGCAATGCAGGCGCGAAAGGAAGAGTGCGTTGGAAACTTTTCTTTTCGGTCAACGGCAATCTCTTTTTCCGGTCGGCATGCATCATGTGTGTCTCTCTGACGATGACATCGGTCGGCGCGCGTCTGGGCGAACTCACTCTTGCCGCAAATGCGGTGATAATGCAGTTCTTTCTTTTCTTCTCATATTTTATGGACGGATTCGCATTTGCCGGAGAAGCTCTTGTCGGCCGTGCGGCGGGGGCACGCGACGGGGGTATGCTTCATCTTTGTGTCCGTTCTCTGCTCGGATGGGGCGCCTGGATGGCGCTTGCGTTTCTCTTGGTCTACATGGTGGCCTCGGGGCCGATCACATCTTTGCTGACCGATGTCGCATCCGTGCGCCAAGCCGTGGACGAGATGCATATATGGGTTGTCGTGCTTCCTCCCGTAGCAGTGTCGGCTTTTATTTTCGACGGCATCTTCATAGGGTTGGCGAGAACAGGCTCTTTATTGGTCAGTACGCTGATTGCGTCAGCCATATTTTTTGCGACAGTTTTTCTCGGACCCCGTATCGGGGAGACACTTTCGAATCCCTTGCTCTGGACCGCTTTCGAGATTTATTTGCTTATGAGAGGCGTTTTATTGGCTTCGGAGTATGTGAAAATACAAAGGAAATCACTAATTTTGTGATATGAACGAAAGCAACACCTATCAGGCGGTGCGTATCGGCGACATCGCGGACTGGAGGCTGATATGCGTGATATCGGCCCGGGGAATGGGAGCGTGGCTCAAGCATGCCAATCCCACGCAGGAGATCGTCACCCTTTTTGACGAGAAATGGACCTGCCACAACGATACACTTCTCGAGCGCATAGAGAATACCGTCTATGATCATCCCCAGGTTCTCGATGATTTTTCAGCCGACATAGCCATAGTCGCTCCGAAATCCATATGGGTGCCGACCGCAATGGTAGCTGATGATGAGGAGGAATCCGCACGTCTCTACAATCAGATATATACGGCTGAAGAATGCGACATAATGTCGGAGGCTGTGGAAGACGCGACATCTCTTTTCACTCTTGTGCCGGGACTTAACGCCTTTTTACAGCGCACGTTCCCCGGTGCGCGCCTTCATTCGCATCTCGCCGTGATGGCGCGCCGTTTCAGAGAACGGAGTGCCGACGAACCACGTATCTTCATCGATATCCGCGAGGGGGAGGCCGATTTTCTTGCTTTCGACCGCAGAAACCTTATAATGGCCGCGACTCATCCATGGCACGCCCCGTCGGATCTGCAATATCATCTGTTCAACATAATGAATGTGTATGGACTCGATCCGGCGCAGGTGCAGGTCTCCTTATCCGGTCTGAGGGATCTTAAGACGGACCTTATGCGCGAGTTGCGCAAGACGATAAACTATGTCATGCTGACAATGGTGCCCGGTCCCGGGGCCAAGGTCGAAATGCCGCTTGCCGGATCTTTATTGTTGAGAAACTGAATATGAGGATAATCAGAGGTAAATACGGACGTCGTCGTTTCGATGTTCCTAAAAATATAACTGCCAGGCCGACTACCGACTTCGCGAGAGAGAATCTCTTCAATGTGCTGGAAAACAATGACGAGATCGAAGGCAAAAAGGTGTGCGATCTTTTTGCAGGCACCGGCGCCATAAGCTGGGAGTTCGTGTCGCGCGGCGCTTCATCGGTGACGGCTGTCGAACAGGCGCCCGTGCAGTCGGCCTTCATTCGTTCTGTCAAGGAAAAACTCGGTGACACCGCGCTGCGGGTGGTTCGGGGCGATGTGTTCCGCTTTATCGAGCGGACGGCAGAGGCATATGACGTGGTCTTTGCCGATCCTCCCTACGATCATCCGCGTTTCGCCGAGATTCCCGGACTTATTCTTGATTCGGCGCTTGTGTCGGACGGATCGCTCGTGATAGTGGAGCATGGGAAGAACCATGACTTCAGCGCATTGCCCGGATTTTTCCGCCATCTTGTCTACGGATCGGTCAATTTCAGCCTATTCAGAGTAACAAAAAATTGAATCAAATCAGTCAATAATACATGCAATCATGATTAAACTGGACAGTATAGAGGAAGCTCTCGAGGACTTCCGCAACGGCAAATTTGTAGTCGTAGTCGATGACGAGGACCGCGAGAATGAGGGAGACCTCATCATCGCGGCAGAGAAAATCACTCCCGAGGATGTCAATTTCATGCTCAAGAATGCGCGGGGAGTGCTTTGCGCGCCAATCACAAACGCCCGATGCAAGGAGCTTGATCTTCCGCGTCAGGTGGAAGACAACACATCCGTGCTCGGCACTCCCTTCACCGTTACAGTCGACAAGCTCGAAGGATGCTCGACCGGTGTCTCCATACTGCCACTATCCGTGCGCTTGCCGATCCGGAGTCCACGCCCGAGACATTCGGACGTCCCGGTCACATCAATCCTCTCTATGCCCAGGACCGCGGAGTGCTCCAGCGCGCAGGACACACCGAGGCGGCTGTCGATCTCGCACGTCTCGCCGGTCTTCAGCCCGCCGCCGCCCTCATGGAGATCATGAGCGACGACGGCTCGATGGCACGCCTCCCGGAACTCCGCGAGCGTGCCGACGAATGGGGACTCAAACTCATAAGCATACGCGATCTGATAGCCTATCGTCTCAACAACGATTCACTCGTGGAGCGCGGTGAGGAAGTCGATATGCCGACCGCTTACGGACATTTCCGCCTCATACCTTTCCGCCAGAAAGAGAACGGGCTGGAGCATATCGCGCTTATCAAGGGCGATGTCACAGGCGATGAACCTGTGCTGGTGCGTGTCCACTCTTCCTGCATGACAGGCGACATATTCGGTTCGCAGCGTTGCGAATGCGGCGAGCAGCTCCATCTCGCCATGCAGCTGATAGAGAAGGAAGGCAGGGGAGCTGTCATATATCTCAACCAGGAGGGCCGCGGCATCGGTCTGATGGATAAGATAGCGGCATACAAGCTTCAGGAGAACGGCCTTGATACGGTCGACGCCAATCTTCATCTCGGACACAAGGCCGACGAACGCGATTACGGTATCGGTGCCAATATACTCCACACATTGGGAATCAAGAATATGCGCCTCATGACCAACAATCCCGTGAAACGTATTGGCCTTGAAGGCTACGGTGTGCAGATTTCCGAGATAGTGCCTCTCGAAGTAGAGCCCAATCCCTATAACGAGCGCTATATGGAGACCAAGAAAACCCGTATGGGCCATAACCTGCATAAAATCTGACAGAACATAAAATCCGGAGGACATGAAAGGAAAATTATTGACTTTCCTGGCACTTGCTGGCCTCTTTACCGCAGGGCCGGCGGCAGCCGACAAGAAAGCTCTCGATCATGATGATTTCGACGCATGGAAGTCCGTGCGCAACATGGCGGTGAGCCGTAGCGGAGAGTGGGCGGCCTTTGCCGTCAATCCACAGGAGGGAGACGGCATCCTGACTTTCTATAATACCCGCAGCCGCAAGCGCGTGGAGATAGCACGCGGCTATGACGCACGGATCTCTGCCGACGGCCGCTGGGGCGTGGCCCTGATCAAGGCGCCCTTTGCCGACACGCGCAAGGCGAAGATCGACAAAAAGAAAGACAGCGAACTGCCGCAGGACTCTCTCGCCATCGTAGACCTGAAGACCATGCATGTCACCAGGATCGGAGATGTAACGGATTACAAGATAGCCAAGGATGGCGGCGAATGGGTGGCGTTCAGATCATGCGACACCACGCTCATAACTCCCAAACAGCTTAAGGACAAGGAATCGGGACGTCCGCTCATTCTTTTCAATCCCGTCACGAAGGCACGCAAGGTGACCAGATGGGTCAATGACTATACGTTCTCGAACGACGGCCGCAAACTCGCCCTCAATGTCAGAAAGCCGGAGAAAGACAGTCTCACCACCGACGGAGTGGGGGTCTTCATGCTTCCAGACACCTCGTACACGCTTCTCGACCGCGACCGTCGTTTCTACGGAGCGCCGGTATTCAGCGAAGACGGAATGCAGGTGGCTTTCACCGCATCGGACGATTCTGTCAAATCAGGCACACGACACGCGTATGTCTATCTCAGCAATCTCCGTGACGAACTCAAGACTCCCCGTAAGATCGACCTGCGGTTCAAGGGAGAGAACGGAGTGGAGATGGTGCCCAACCAGTATACGAAACTTAAATTCTCCCACAACGGACGGCGCCTGATAGCCGGTGTCGCGCCTGTCATCGCCCCCGACGACACGACAATAGTCGACTTCGAGCAGGGCAAACTTGACATATGGGTGTGGAACAAGCCTTTGAATCCGCCGCAGGAGCAACATCTCCTCGATGAACTGAAAAAGAACAATCTACCGGTGGTGATAGACATCGCCACCATGCGCCCGACACTTCTGACAGACCATCCGTTGGCGGATGTGAAATCTCCCGACAGATGGGACGGAGACTGGGCTCTTGTCCTTGATCCGACGGACAATATTGTCTCGCACCAATGGGATTACTTCGCTCCTGTGGCCATGTCGGTGGTCAATGTCGGCAGCGGCGAGACCCGCAATGCCGGCGAATGCATGAGGGCTCTCGAGGCGGAACTCTCTCCCGCCGACAAATATGTGGTATGGTTCCGCGACAGGAACTATTACACCTACGAGATAGCTACGGGAAAGACCGTATGTGTCAGTGCAAACGTGCCGTATCCTCTCTGGGATACGGACGACAGGCATCCTTCTCCTTCGGAAAATTACGGCATAGCCGGCTGGAGCGAGAACGACGGCGCACTGCTCGTATATGACCGCCATGACATATGGAGTCTCGACCCGCGGGGTGAGAAAGAACCTGTGTGTCTGACCGCCGGAGAGGGCCGTAAGCGTGATCTGCGCTTCCGCTACAGAAATACTGATCCGGACCACCGCTTTCTCGCCTCAGGAGATCTGATGCTCCTCGATGTCTTCAGTTACGCCGACAAATACAACGGACTCGCGTCGATGAGATACGGCAAGCCGCAGGCGCCGTCGGTGACAGAACTGGATACCTATGCCTACACGCAGCTGATCAAGGCCCGCGACGCGGAGGTTTACACATGGCAGCGTGCCAACTTTTCCACATCGCCCGACATCTGGGAGTGCAAGGGCACGAATTTCAGCAAAGCCTTGCAGCTCACAGACGCCAATCCGCAGATGAAGGATTACCGTTGGGGCACAGCGCGTCTCGAACGCTGGTATGCCTACGACGGCAGCCAGTCGGAAGGTGTGCTTTATGTGCCCGACGATATCGATCCCGACAAGAAATATCCGATGCTGTGCGTCTTCTATGAGACCGGTTCGGAGGATCTGTACCGCCATTACACTATGGAACCGTCGTGGAGCTGGGTGAACTATCCCTTCTACGTCAGCCGCGGGTATGTGGTGTTTGTGCCGGATATCCATTACAATGCCGGCCGTCCCGGAGAGGACGCCTACAATTATGTATGCTCGGGCGCCGAGGAGATGTGCCGCCGTTATCCCTGGATAGACAAGGACCGCATCGGTATCGACGGTCAGAGCTGGGGCGGTTACCAGACAGCCTTTCTCGTGACACGTACCGACATGTTCGCATGTGCGGGCTCGGGCGCACCGGTAGCCAACATGACATCGGCCTACGGCGGCATACGCTGGGAATCGGGCGACTCCCGTCAGCCGCAATATGAACAGGGTCAGAGCCGCATAGGAGGAGACCTCTGGTCGAAGACCAACGAATATATCGCCAATTCTCCGGTCTTTTTTGCCGACAGAGTCAATACGCCGCTTCTCATAATGCACAATGACGCCGACGGCGCCGTACCCTGGTATCAGGGCATCGAGATGTTCATGGCTCTCAGGAGACTTGAGAAACCGGTATGGATGCTGCAATATAACGGCGAGGCGCACAACATACGCGCGCGCAACAACCGAAAGGACATAACACGCCGCCTGCAGCAATTCTTCGACCATTATCTCAAGGGAGATCCGATGCCGAAATGGATGAAAGAAGGCATTCCGATGGTACGCAAAGGTCAGGAATGGGGTTTTGAACTGGAGGAACAATGATATCATTTGTCAACGCAAAGATAAATATAGGACTGCAGATCGTGAGGCGTCGTGAAGACGGCTATCACGATCTGCAGACCCTCTTTTATCCGGTCGGCCTGAAGGCCGGGATGCCTGCCGATCCCGTGGAATTTTGCGATATACTCGAGATCTGTCCGCGAGAGTCGGGAGGACCTTTCACTCTCGTTACGACAGGGCGTACGGTGGATTGTCCGGTTGAAAAAAATCTTGTGTGGCGTGCCGCCGCTCTATATATGGACAATTGCCGTCAGGGTGGCTTTTCAGTCGATATCCGTCTTGACAAGCATCTTCCCGACGGTGCCGGTATGGGAGGCGGGAGCGCCGACGCCGCTTTCACGCTCATGATGCTCGCGCGTATCGAACGCGGGATTTACGGCTCAGCTCCATCGGAGGCGGAACTCGCGTCGATGGCATTGAGGCTGGGAGCGGACTGTCCGTTCTTTATTCTCAATCGTCCGGCGTATGCCGAGGGTGTGGGCGAGCGGCTTCAGGAAACTGGTCTTGACCTTTCCGGATACTGGCTTCTTGTCGTGAAGCCCCCGGTGTCGGTATCAACACGCGAGGCGTTTTCAGGTGTCACTCCCCGTGAGGCTGATTTCGACCTGCGCGAAGTAGTGTCGCTCCCCGTCGAAAAGTGGCGCGGCGTGGTCAGGAATGATTTCGAGGAGTCGATCTTTCCGCTCCATCCATGTTTCGGGGAAATAAAATCCGCCCTTTATGCTTCGGGCGCTCTTTATGCCTCCCTCACGGGAAGCGGAAGCTGTCTCTACGGCATCTACGGCGACAGGACCTCCGCCGCTACGGCGGAAGCTGAATTGAAACGGAAGCCAACTATAAGCGCCGTTTATTTGTTAGAACTGTGAGACCTCACGGAGCGATGCGCGATTCATATGATCATTGTCGTGATTTAACACTTTTTGGCTTGAAATTTGTTGGATATCATCATTGCCCGTGAAGCGTCAAGGTGACAATTACCTGGAGGATAATCATATGAGAAAGAAATTCTATGGCCGGCGCTTCAACGGCGGAAACAAGTATAATAAGATGGACGAGAATAAGAATTATAAAGAAAACGAGAACCCTCAGGAAGATCCGGAGGCTGTGGTGGTCGATGATGTCAACGCCACTCCGGCAGACGACAATGAGGCTGCGCAGGAAGTGGCCGACGATGCTGTCGAGGAACTTACGGAAGAGCAGAAACTTGCTAAGGAGAACGAAGAACTTAAGAAATCTCTTGAAAAAGAGAAGAAAGAATACATGTTCCTCATGGCGGAGTTCGACAATTTCCGCAAGCGCACGCTTCGCGAGAAATCCGAGCTTATCAAGAACGCCGCTGAATCGGCGTTCAAGGGATTGCTGCCTATTGTCGATGATTTCGAACGGGCCCTCAAGGCTTCCGACGGTGTCGACGACGCGGCTTCAATCCGCGAAGGCATGGAATTGATCTATAAGAAACTGAAGAAATATATGGAACAGAACGGTGTGAAGGAGATGGATCCCGAAGACCGCGATTTCGATTCCGACCGTCACGAGGCCATATCCGTCGTGCCTGTGCCCGATGAGTCGCAGAAAGGCAAGATCCTCGATACGGTCGAGAAGGGCTATATGATCAACGACAAGGTGCTCAGGCATGCGAAAGTGGTCGTAGGCCAATAATTACCTCACGCTTCCTCTAAAGACATATCACAATGGCTGAGAAAAGAGATTATTATGAAGTGCTTGGCGTATCGAAAAACGCCACAGCCGATGAAATAAAGAAAGCCTACCGCAAGAAGGCCATCCAGTATCATCCCGACAAGAATCCGGGAGACAAGGAGGCCGAGGAGAAATTCAAGGAAGCGGCCGAGGCGTATGATGTGTTGAGCGATGCCGACAAACGCGCCAGATATGACCAGTTCGGCCATTCGATGGGTCCGCAGGGATTCGGCGGCGGTTCGGGCGGCTATGGCAGCTACGGCGGTTTTGGCGGCGGAATGTCGATGGAGGATATCTTCGCGCATTTCGGTGACATATTCGGGGGCCGCTTCAGCGGTGACGATTCGTTCGGCGGCTTCGGCGGCGCCGCCGGAGGCCGTGCCCGCAAGCATGTCAACAAGGGTACTGACCTGCGCATAACGGTCAAGGTGACCCTTAAGGACATAATGAACGGTGTCGACAAGAAACTGAAGATTCCCAAACTCGTGGCATGTCCCCACTGCAAGGGTACGGGAGCCAAGGACGGCACGGCGTTCCACACATGTCAGCGTTGTCACGGCACCGGCTATGTGACTACCGTCCAGCAGACTTTCATGGGTCCGATGCAGAGCCAGTCGGTCTGCCCGGAGTGTAACGGCGAGGGCAAGGTCATCACCGAGAAATGTACTTATTGCAACGGTCAGGGCGTGGAGAAGAAAGAAGAGATCGTTTCTTTCCATATTCCGGCCGGGGTGGAGAACGATATGGTGCTTACTCTCCGCGGACAGGGCAACGCTCCCCGCAACGGCGGCGTGAACGGAGATCTGCTCATAAAGATACAGGAGGAGAAAGACCCCGATCTGATGCGCGACGGCAACGATCTTATCTACAATCTGATGCTCGACTTCCCGACTGCCGCTCTCGGCGGAACGGCGGAAGTTCCTACGATCGAGGGACGCGCGCGTCTGAAAATCACTCCCGGCACGCAGCCCGGCAAGGTGTTGCGCCTCAGAGGAAAAGGCCTGCCGCAGATGAACGGCGGCGCCAAAGGCGATCTGCTCGTCAATGTAATGGTCTATGTGCCGGAGACTCTCTCCGACACCGAGAAGGCAGCCGTGGAAAGCCTCAAGGACGCGCCCAACGTCGTGCCTTCGAAGAGTACCTCTCAGCGCATATTCTCCCGTCTCCGCCATATTTTCAACAAGGAGAACAGGGGTGAATGACAATTCAGCCGATACAATAAAAAATATGCCGCA
>ERZ791744.1832-NODE-1832-length-12825-cov-4.744401_pt1 | contig 12825 bp, 10 predicted proteins | sample MGYA00510039_ERZ791744 | MGnify/ENA primary metagenome ERZ791744 (study PRJEB30046, sample SAMN00791969) | human gut metagenome | study: EMG produced TPA metagenomics assembly of the A metagenome-wide association study of gut microbiota in type 2... | reverse complement strand
CGCCGCAGCCACCGGTCACAACGCTCTTGGTCAGGTCACGAGTAGCGATCGTCTTGATACGTTCCATAATATATAACCTCTCTAGCTCAAAAGATTTGATGCGCAGAACCACCCGCGCACGATATTATCTTTGTGTATAATACCACGGGCCGGGCTGGATGTCAAGATTTTTGTCACAGTTTGGTGGGAAGTGAAATGTTCACAGCAAAATACAGATGAGGCCGCTGCACCCATCGTTGATGACCTTTTCCAGCGTATCCTGCAGGCGGCCGCGGGCTTCCTGCGGCATGTGCAGCAGCTTGTTCTGCAAGCCCTCGTTGACCAGTTCATGCAGGCTCTTGCCAAAGATGTTGGACTCCCACAGCCGTTCCGGGTCGGACTCAAAGTCGCCCAGAAGGCTCTGCACCAGATCCTCGCTCTGCTTTTCGGTGCCCACGATGGGGTTGATCTCGGTGTGGATCACGGCCTTGAGCATGTGGATGGAGGGGGCACTGGCTTCCAGACGGACACCGTACCGCCCGCCCTGCCGGATGATCTCCGGTTCTTCGAGCGAAAGCTCGTCGATGGTGGGCATCACGATGCCGTATCCGGTGGCCTCCACCTGTTCCAGCGCACTGCGGATCTTTTCATATTCGCGCCTGGCTCTGGAAAGCTCAATGATGCAGGGCATCAGGCCCGCTTCATCGCCGATGGCAAGGCCGGTCTGCTCGCTGAGCACCCGGTAGAACACATCCGGCTTGAGCAGAACCGTCACCCGCACGATGCCCTCCGAGAGATCCATGCCGCTGAGGGTGGAGCGCTCCACCGAATCGCTGGCAAGGGCTCCGGCGCTGTTCTGGGCCGGGACATCTTTCATGCGGGAGATCTTCTCCGAAAAATCCAGCGCGGCCGTGTAGATCTCCGTTTGGAGCCAGTGGCCCCGGTCCAGCATGGTGACCCAGCGCGGGATGGCAAAATCAAGCTCCCGCACCGGGAACTCGTAGAGCACCCGCCGCAGGATCTCGTGCAGGGCGGCGCGGTCCAGGTCGATGCAGCTCACGGGCAGCACACTGCGCCCATACACCTGCTCCATCTGCGCCGCAAGGGTCTGCGTTTCCGGGGCGTCCGGGTGGGTGCTGTTGAGCAGGATGACAAAGGGCTTGCCCAGCGCTTCCAGCTCCTCCACGACCCGCTGTTCGGCGGGAAGATAGTTTTCCCGCGGGATCTCGCTGATGGTGCCGTCGGTGGTGACGACGATGCCGATGGTGGAGTGATCCCGGATGACCTTGCGGGTGCCGGTCTCGGCGGCAAGGTCAAAGGGGATCTCTTCCTCAAACCAGGGGCTTTTGACCATGCGGGGCTTGTCGTTCTCCTCGTGGCCCATGGCCCCCTCCACCATATAGCCCACGCAGTCGATGAGGCGGATGCGGCACTCGCCGCCGCCTTCCAGCTGGAGCGGGACGGCGTGCTCCGGGATGAACTTCGGCTCGGTCGTCATGATGGTGCGCCCCGCCGCCGACTGGGGCAGTTCGTCCCGTGCACGGAGGCGGGCGTCGTCCTCCTCGATGGCAGGCAGCACCAGCTGCTCCATAAATTGCTTGATGAGGGTGCTCTTGCCGGTGCGCACCGGGCCCACCACTCCAATCAGGATCTCGCCGCCGGTGCGTGCACCGATCTCACGGCAGACCGTGGCTTCCAAACGTTCCTGCTTTTCCAAAATGGTCTCCTCCTGTCCGCATCTGGCGTTCTCAGAGACACTATATTCTCAAAACGCAAAAATAGAACCCTCTCCCAGCGCACAAGGCTGACGGAGAGGGTTCCTTTTTTCTATCAGAGCAGCTTGATGGCCACGGCCTCGCTCGTGCGGTCCTGGGCATCATTGGCCTGCTTGGGGTCATCCAGCATATAGCGGAGCAGCAGTACCTCGGCCACGTAGAGCACCGACACCTTGATGGGGATGCTGCCGGAATCCAGCGGGCTTTCCTGTGCGCCGCAGAGCAGCACCACGTCCGCCAGCGCAGCGCCCGGCGAGTCCTCGTAGTGGGTCAGAAGGACGATCTTTGCGCCGGATGCCTTTGCGGTGCGCAGGGTCTCCATCATGTCGCGGGTCGCGCCCGAATAGGAGACGAAGAGCACGACGTCCTCCGGCGTCATCAGGCTGGCGGAGAGAAGCTGCAAGTGGCTGTCTCCTGCCGTGCGGAACTTGTTGGACAGGCTGGAAAAGCGGGCACAGATATCATTGGCCAGCAGCATGCTGCCGCCCTGCCCCAGGCAGAACACCTGCCTTGCTGCCCGCAGCAGATCCACGGCCTTGTCCACCGCATCCGGTGAAAGGGCGCTCTGGGTGCCATTGATGGCCGTGAGGAACAACGCGCTCGCATGCTCACAGAGCTTGTCGGTGGTCGTGCCCGGTTCCGGCTCCTGCTGATTGATGAGCGAAGCGGTCGCATTGGCCTGGGCCAGCGCGATGCGCATCTCATGATATCCTTCGAACCCCAGCGCCCGGCAGAACCGGAAAACGGTCGCCTCGGCCACCTTGCACTCCCGCGCCAGCGACGAGATTGAAAGATACTGCGCCTCGTCGGCATGGTGGATGAGGTAATCCGCCACCATCCGCCCGGATTTGGTCAGCTCGTCCTGCCGCTGGTGCAGCAGCTCCCAGAAATTAGTAGACATGTCAGCTTTCTCTCCTACTTTTTCCCCGGCATCCGCGTCTGCTCCGCCGCACATACCGCTGTGACGCCTTTGCCGGGACTCTTTCTTAATGAAAGTATAAAAGAATCTTTCCTCCTTGGCAAGAGCGGCTTTCACCACAAATCACCGCCGTTTTCTGTGCAGAGCGTCCAATTTCAGCCGGAAAGTACGACTCATTTCCGAAAATTCTTTTCAAAATCAGACAAAAACGCCCCTTTTGTCTGCGAAAACTTTTTTCAGGCTATGTAAAATCCGTGTTTTTGCAATAGTTACAAAATGGCTACAATCACCAAAAAGTCCACTATTTTTCGAAAAAGAGTCGTTCTCTTCGCTCGATTTGGTAGTTGTTCACAAGAAAGTTTTTTCAAAATTGTGCATTGCATAGATAGACAGAATGAAAAATTTTTTCTATAATAAAGGCAACAACAGCGGCTCGACACGATAAGCCGCAAACATATGATATGCAAGGAGAATTTCGTTATGAAAAACTGTATCTCTCGTCGCTCCTTCCTGAAGGCTGCTGGCATCCTGAGCGCAGCAGGCGCACTGGCCGCATGCGGCGGTTCCTCTTCTTCCAGCACCGCAGCGTCTTCGACCGCCTCTTCCGCAGCTGCTTCCGGCACTGCTTCTGCCGGTGCAAGCATCAAGCTGTGGACATACCCCATCGGCGGCTGGGGCAAGGATGAGACTGTGCAGGAGCTGATCTCCAGCTTCAACGCAAAGTATCCGGATATCAAGGTCACTGTCGAGTATCTGGACTACACCAACGGCGACGACCAGGTCAACACCGCCATCGAGGGCGGCAGTGCACCCGACCTGATCATGGAAGGCCCGGAGCGTCTGGTCGCAAACTGGGGCAAGAAGGGCGTCATGGCTCCCCTGAACGACCTGTGGACCGACGATGCCAAGAAGGACATCTACGCATCGGTCGAATCCGCCTGCAAGAACGAGGCCGGTGACTACTACGAGTATCCCCTGTGCATGACCGCACACTGCATGGCCGTCAACATGACCAAGGTCAAGGAAGTGGGCGCAGACCAGTACATTGATACCGACAAGCACACCTGGAGCACCGACGGCTTCCTGAAGACCGTTGACGCACTGTACAATGGCGGTTACGAGAACGTCGCAGCCATTTATTGCAGCGGCCAGGGCGGCGACCAGGGCACCCGCGCCATCATCAACAACATGTACGGCGGCACCTTCACCGATGCAGCCCACACCAAGTACACCGCCGACTCCCCCGAAAACATCAAGGCCATCCAGGCTCTGTACGATGCAAAGGGCGTCAACTTTGATGCTTCCATCAATGGCGGCGAGGAGATTACCCTGTTCCGCAACGGCACCCTGCAGATGGCATTCTGCTGGAACATCGCACAGCAGCTGAACTCCGACAACAACGACGCCGGTCTGACCAACAGCGGCGACGAGATCTTCCCCATGGCCTTCCCCACCGAGAGCGGTGACCCGAAGCTGTGCGGCGGTATCTGGGGCTTCGGCATCTTTGACAACGGCGACGAGGCCAAGATCGAAGCAGCCAAGACTTTCATCGACTTCATCGCAGCAGATCCCGACCAGGTCGGTGCAAGCGTTCTGGCTTCCACCTACTTCCCCGTTCGTGAGAGCGTTGGCGACATCTACGCCGGCAACGACATCATGAGCGAGTACACCAAGTTCATGTCCTACCTGGGCGACTACTACCAGATCACTCCGGGCTGGGCAACGGCTCGTACCGAGTGGTGGAACATGCTGCAGCGCGTCGGCACCGGCGAGCCTGTCGAGCAGGCCGTTGCGACCTTCGTTCAGAATGCAAACGCTGCCGCTACTGCTGAGGCATAAGCTGCACACCCCATCTTGACCGTCATCTCTTGATAAAACCCTTGCCCCTTCCTCGAAAATCCCGGCGAGGGAGGGGCAATTCTTTTGCAAAAAATCCGTCGGGAGCCGATCAAAACGAAAGGTTTGGTGATTTTCTTGGCTGCAAAGACTGCATCGATCAAAGAGCCGAAGCGCAGCCGCGCACTGGTCCGGCAGGAGACCATCGCATCCTACCTCTTCCTTCTGCCCAGCCTGATCTTCTTCTTGGGATTCGTCATCTACCCCATGGTCCTGTGCGTGGTCACGAGCTTCTTCGATTCCACCATGAACCGCGCCGACATCTTCGTCGGCCTGGCGAACTACAAAGAGCTGTTCGCAGACCCCATCTTCATCGGCGCATTGAAGAACACCATCATCATCGTCGTGGTCTCCGTGCCGGTTACCTGTGCATTCTCGCTGTGGGTCAGCTCGGCCATCGTCGATCTGCCGGAGTGGACCACCAGTCTCTTCCGCTGCGTGTTCTATCTCCCTGTCGTCACCGGTTCGGTCGCCGTTACCGTCGTGTGGAAGTGGATGTACAACAACTACTACGGCATCTTCAACTATCTGGGCAAAACGCTCGGTCTCATCGACAAGAACATCAACTGGCTGGGCGATGAGCGGTTCGCTCTGGGCTGCATCATCCTCATCCTGCTGACCACCTCCGTGGGCCAGCCCATCGTTCTGTACGTCTCCGCACTGGGCAATGTGGACCAGTCCATCGTCGAGGCAGCTGAAGTGGACGGTGCCAACGATTTCCAGGCGTTCTGGAAGATCAAGTGGCCCGCCATCATGCCCACCACCCTGTACATCCTGGTCATCACCACCATCAACTCCTTCCAGTGCTTCGCACTGATCCAGCTGCTGACGTCCGGCGGCCCCAACCACAGCACCGACACCATCATGTACTACATCTACTACACCGCATTCAAGCTGTACCGCTACGGCTACGGCAATGCAATGGGCGTTGTGCTGGCGGTCATCATCGCCATCCTGTCGGCGGTCCAGTTCAAACTGGGCAATCAGGACAATTAAGGGAGGTGCCAAACAATGAGTGCAACTGAAAAGAAACAAAAGCCGTTGAAGCGGCACCCCAGCAAGCTCAAGAAAGCCAGCGCCTACACCATCCTGACGCTGATCCTGATCAGCATCGTTGCAGTGACGTTCGCTTTCCCGCTGTATTGGATCATCACCGGTTCGTTCAAGACCGGCGCTGCCATCAACTCCACCACCCCGGAGTGGTGGCCCCATGAGTGGGTGCTGACCAACTACCAGAAGCTGTTCGCGGGCAAGAGCGCTCCGCTGTGGCAGCTGGCCGTCCCCTTCAGCGCACGGTTCAGCAGCGACGGCGAGCCCATCTATTTCTCCGTCGGCCCCACGGCTCCGGCTGCGCTGCGCTGGATGATCAACACCGTGTTCATGGCTGTCACTTCCATGATCCTGACCTGCATCACCGCCGCCATGGCGGGCTATGCGCTGGCCAAGAAGCGTTTCGTCGGCCGCAAGGTGCTGTTCACCCTCATCGTCTGCGCCATGGCGCTGCCCAAGCAGGTCATTCTGATCCCCCTGCTGCGTGAGATGAGCTCCCTGAACCTGTACAACACCATCTGGGCCGTCATCTTCCCCATCGTCGGCTGGCCGTTCGGTGTCTTTTTGATGAAACAGTTCAGTGAGGGCATCCCCACCGAAATGCTGGAAGCGGCCCGCATCGACGGTGCGAGCGAAGCAAAGACTTTTGTCAGCATCGTTCTGCCGATGGTCAAACCGGGCGTCGGTGCGCTGGCCATCTTCACCTTCATCAACAGTTGGAACGACTACTTCATGCAGTTGATCATGCTGTCCAGCACCAGCAACCTGACCATCTCGCTGGGCATTGCAAAGCTGCAGGCCGAGAACAGCACCGACTTCGGTCTGATCATGGCCGGTGCCGCACTGGCCGCCGTGCCTATCATCATCATCTTCCTCATCTTCCAGAAGTACTTCACCAAGGGCATCGCAATGGGTGCGGTTAAGGGCTAAAATCCCGACCGCCGCCTGCGGCGGAAACAGGGAGGGATTTTTGGCGCAGCGGTCTGCAAGACGCAAGGCCCGCCCAAGGGCCGAAGCGGATGCAGGGCACCGCAAGAGGGCGCTGCTCCCGTTGCCCGAACAGAGAGCGCACGAGCTTGCTGTTTTGGTTTCCCTCCCCCAACAAACAACGTCTGAACCATGATTCGATAGAGAAGGAGACAAGTATCATGAAAGACATTTCCAAGTATCAGGGTGTCATCCCTGCGTTCTATGCCTGCTATGACAAGGACGGCCACATTTCCGTGGAGGGCGTCAAGGCCCTCACCCGCCACCTGATCGCCAAGGGCGTCAAGGGCGTGTATGTCGGCGGTTCGTCCGGTGAGTGCATCTACCAGCACCCCGATGAGCGCAAGCAGGTCCTGGAGGCCGTGATGAGTGAAGCCAAGGGCAAGATCACCGTCATTGCCCATGTCGGCTGCAACAACACTGCCGACAGCGTCGAGCTGGCAAAACACGCCGAGAGCGTGGGCGTGGACGCCATTGCTTCCATCCCCCCGATCTACTTCCACCTGCCGGAGTATGCCATCGCCAAGTATTGGAACGCCATGTCCGCTGCTGCCCCCCACACCGATTTCGTCATCTACAACATCCCCCAGCTGGCGGGCACGGCACTGACCATGAGCCTGCTGAAGGAAATGCTGAAGAACCCCAACGTGGTGGCCGTTAAGAACAGCTCCATGCCCACCCAGGACATCCAGATGTTCAAGGATGCCGGCATCACTGCCCGCGGCGAGGGCAATTTCGTGGTCTTCAACGGCCCGGATGAGCAGTTCGTTTCCGGCCGCGTCATCGGCGCCGACGGCGGCATCGGCGGCACCTATGCCGTCATGCCCGAACTGTATCTGGCCATGAACGAGCACATCAACAAGGGCGAGATCCAGGAAGCTCAGGCCCTCCAGTACGAGGCCGACCGCATCATCTACAAGATGTGCGAGGCACACGGCAACCTGTACGCCGTGCAGAAAGAGATCCTGCGCCGGATGTACGGTCTGGAGCTGGGCGGCGTCCGTGAGCCGATGCCCAGCCTCATCCCCGAAGACGAGCCCATCGTGGCCGAGGCACAGGCCATGATCGAAGCTGCCATTGCGAAACTGTAAATCTGTAAACTGAAAAAGCGCCCCCTCTTCCGTCTCGTTTCTGAGGGGAGAGGGTCGGCGCTCTTTTTGATGGAGGGACCTTATGATCTGCGATACTCTGGAGCACCTGACCCTGTATCAGGGCTTCCACAAGAACCTCGACACGGCCATCACCTTCCTGACGGCCTGTGACCTGAATACCCTGCCGCTGGGCCGCACCGAAGTGGACGGCGACACGGTGTTCATCAACGTGATGGACGCCGAACTCCACCCCAACGAAGGCTCGCACCCGGAATACCACCGCATCTACGCCGATCTGCAGATCGACCTGACCGGCAGCGAGGGCTGGGGCTACGAGACCGCACCCGGCACCGAAGTGAAACCCTATGCCCCGGACATCGGCTTTCAGGACAGCCCGGACGCCGTGTTCGGCACTCTGGGCGGCGGGCGGTTCGTGCTCTTCTTCCCCGGCGAGCTGCACAAGCCCGGCGTTGCACAGCCCGATTGCCGGAATGTGCGCAAAGCAGTCGTAAAGATCAGAATGGAGGATAAATACCATGGATAAGGAAAAACTGTTTGCTCAGATTAAGGGCGGCCTGATCGTCTCCTGCCAGGCGCTGGAGCACGAACCGCTGTACACCAAGGAGGGCGGCGTGATGCCCCTGATGGCCAAAGCCGCCGCCATGAGCGGGGCCGTCGGCATCCGCGCCAACACCGTGCGCGACATCACCCAGATCAAGGCTGTCGTGGACCTGCCCGTCATCGGCATCATCAAAAAAGACTACCCCGGCACCCCGATGTACATCACCGTGACCATGAAAGAAGTGGACGAGCTGGTGGCTTGCGGTGTGGACATCCTCGCCGTGCAGGGCACCGGTGCGCTCCGCCCGGACGGCTCCACCTCCGCAGAATTCATCCGCGCCATCAAGGCAAAGTATCCCGACCAGCTGCTGATGGCCGACTGCGACAATTTTGAAAATGCCATGGCCTGCGCCGAAGCCGGTGCTGACTTTGTGGGCACCACGATGCGCGGCTACACCCCGGAGACTCAGGGCATCAACGACATCGACTTCGCGTTCGTCCACAAGCTGGCCGCCGAGTGCCCGGCCAAGATCATCGCCGAGGGGCACATCCACTATCCCGAACAGGCCGTCAAGGCACTGGAAGCCGGTGCATTCGCCCTCGTGGTCGGCGGTGCCATCACCCGCCCCGCTGAGATCACGGCCCGCTTCACCGGTGCCATCAACGCCATGAACCACTGACGCGGAGACGTTTTTATGAAGACAAAACAGTATCTTGCCATTGATATCGGCGGCACCTCCGTCAAACTGGGCATCGTGGATGAGACCGGTGCCGTGCTGGCCAAAGCCGAGGAGAGCGTCAGCTTTGACGGCTACGAGACGCCCATCCTGACCACGGTGTGCAAGGCAGCCAAAGCCTTTGTAGAAGCGCAGGGCCTCTCCCCTGCCGCCCTTGTCGGCGTGGGCGTTTCGGCCACCGGACAGATCGACAGCCGTGCCGGAACGGTCGTCGGCACCTGCGGCAATCTGCCCCACTACATCGGCTCCCCCATCAAAGCGGAACTCGAATCGCTGTTCGGCCTGCCCGTGACCGTAGCGAACGACGCCAACTGCATGTGCCTGGGCGAAGTCTGGGTCGGCGGCGCAAAGGGCTATACCGACGTCATCGGGGTGACGCTGGGCACCGGCGTCGGCGGCGGCATCCTGACCGGGGGCCACCTGCTGGAAGGTGCCCGTGGTCTGGGCGGCGAGCTGGGCCACTACCGGCTCCACGCGCTCGATGGTGTGCCGTGCACCTGCGGGGCTGCGGGCTGCTGGGAGCGCTACGCCGCCACCACCGCACTCGTCCGTGCTGCGCAGGAGAAAGACCCCGCCTGGACGAATGGCCGCGCGATCTTCGCCGCTGCGCAGGCAGGCAATGAGACCGTTCTTGCCCTGCTGGACCACTGGACGGACGAGATCGCGCAGGGGCTTGCCGGTATGGTGCACATCTTCAACCCCCAGCTGATCCTGATCGGCGGCGGCGTGAGCGCCCAGCAGAAGCTGCTCATCGACCCCATTGCGGCCAAGGTGAGAGCCTCTGTGATGCCTGCCTTTGCCGAAGGGCTGGAGATCCGCGCCGCCCAGCTGCACAACGACGCCGGAATGGTCGGTGCCATCTACTATTTCCGCCAGAGCCATCCGGAACGATAACTCAAAAAGGAGTGTATTTGCGATGAAAACTCACATTCTCTGCCTGGGCGACTCCAACACCCACGGCTATTGCGCCGACCCGAAGGACAACGCCGACGGCGGCATCCGCTTCAACGAGGACGAGCGCTGGACCTGCCGTTTGCAGACCGCGCTGGGCAGCCAGTACCTCGTCACGGAAGAGGGCCTGTCCGGCCGGACGACCGTTTTCGTGGACCCCATCCACGAATCCATGGACGCTCTGAGCGTCGCGTATGCCCTGCTGAAGAGCCATGAGGTCATCGACCTGCTCATCATCATGCTGGGCACGAACGACGTCAAGGAGCGCTTTGGTGCCAATGCTGCCTGCATCGGCGTCGGCATGGAGCGGCTGATCCAGAAGTGCAAGAGCGTGGACTGCTGGGGCGGCAAGGAGCCCAACATCCTCATCGTGGCACCGCCCCGCATCAAGGATGGCTTCCACGACGAAGTCATGGGCGACGGCTGCGTGGAGAAATCCCGCGGGGTGGCCGCGCAGTTCCAGATGATCGCCGCACGCAACCACGTGCATTTCCTCGATGCAGAGGGGTGCGAGTTCAACCAGATCGACTTCATGCACCTGACCCGCCACGGCCACGCACAGCTGGCTGAAAAGCTGGCCGAAGTGGTGCCGATGCTCCTTTGAGCGAATAAAACCCTCTCCGCCACGCTGACACATGCCTGCTCCCCCGAAAGGGGGAGCTTTTTGATGCCGTAACATACAGCACCAGACCCCGCCCTTTGGGCGGGGCGGCATTGCGAAGCAATGACGGAGAGGGTTTTTATGGTTCGATCAGATGTAATCCGAGATGTACGGGATCTTGTGGAAGAGCACATCGTCCAGACGCTCAACGGCCTCTTCTCTGCCCTCGATGCGCTCCAGCTCATACAGACGTTCTGCCGTCTTATAGCCCAGCAGCAGGGTGGAAAGGGTGCCGATGCCCATTTTGAGATGATGCTCCGGCGGTTCCTGCGTCTGGGTGCATTCGCCGTTTTCGAACTTCACCGTGAAGGTGCGGTCGTTCCACGGGAGGAGCTTGTCCTCGATCTCCAGCGCGATGGTCAGGGTGCCGCCGTCCGGATCGCAGGGATAATCGGCGAGGAAGTCTTCCACGTCGATGATGCGGCCCATGGCATAGGGGCGGATGCTCTCTTTGATGTCGCCATCGTCCATCTCAAAGGCGATGGGTTCGCTGAAATAGGTGCTGCCGTGCACCTCGTCGATCATGGAATCGTGGGCGTGGATGTACTCCCACAGGCCTTTCTGCGCCTCGCGGTTCAGATAGACCATTTCCTTGATGTGCATGATGTCGTTCTTGATGAGGTAGACCATGTAGCCGCAGGGCTTATCCTTGACGTTGTAATAGACGGCCACATTGGTGTCGTCCTCGTCCCAGCGCCAGTATTCCTCCCACGCGAGGCTGTTGCGGAACAGGCACCCATGGGTGATGGACGCAAAGTGGGAGTGCAGCTCATGGAACTCGGTGTTGTCCCAGGAGACGCGGCGGACGTAGCCGGGCGCTTTGACCTTGGTGGGGATCTGCCGGTCCTTGATGTTGAACGAGATCTTGTTGGAGACGATCTCCCACCCCAGATGATGGTACAGCGGGATGGAATACGGGTAGAGCAGCGCGAAGGATTTGCCCTCCTCGTGCATCTGGGTCAGGCCCTGGATCATCAGCTTTTTCATGATGCCCTGCCCGGTGTACTCCGGGTAGGTGCAGACGCTGGTGACAAAGCCGACATGGTACACCGTATCGTAGATGTTCATCTTCAGCGGGTAGACCGCGAACTGCGAGATGAGGTCTTCGCCATCGAAGCAGCCCAGCACATCGGCGCGCTCCAGCACCGGGAACTTGGACTGCTTGATCTCATCGTCCTTCCAGCCGGTGGCGGTCAGTTCCTCTTCCGTGACCTGAAAAGTATACCGCAGCAGCGCGTTGTACTGGTCCAGATCCTTCGGTTCGAGGTAGCGGGTGGTATAATGTTCTGCGGCGTTCATGATAACGCCCCATCATCACGGAGTCAGACGGTTGGGGCCGCGGAACAGGAACTCGGCTTCCTTGATGGGCAGACCGCAGAGCAGCATGGTCAGGCGGTCGATGCCCAGACCGAAGCCGCCGTGCGGCGGGCAGCCATACTGGAAGAACTCCAGATAGAACTTGACGTCCTCGGCCAGACCCTTTTCCTCGGCCTGCTTCTTCAGCACCTCATAGCGGTGCTCACGCTGTGCGCCGGTGGTGATCTCGACACCGCGCCAGATCAGGTCGTAGCCCTGGGGCACGCCGTTCTCGTCGCGCATGTGGTAGAACGCGCGCTTCTCGGCGGAGTAATCGGTGATGAACAGGAACTCGTGGCCATAGTGCTTCTTGACCCACTCATAGCTCAGGCGCTCGGCCTCGGTGGTCAGGTCGCCCTTTTCAGAGTCATCGACGGTGTAGCCGAACTCCTCTTCCAGACCCTTGTACAGGTCGGCCAGCTTGACCACGGGGAACGGCGTCTCCGGGACGATGACCTCCTGACCGAAGGCTGCCTGGATCTGCTCGCCGTATGCTTCCTTGACAGCGGCAAGGCCAGCCTTCAGCAATTCTTCCTCCATCTTCATGACATCGCGGAAAGAGGTGATGTAGCTGAACTCCAGATCGAAGCCGGAGAACTCGGTGGCGTGCTTGTTGGTGTAGCTCTTCTCGGCACGGAAGACGGGGCCGGTCTCAAAGATGCGCTCGAAGCCGGCCGCCATGGCCATCTGCTTGTAGAACTGGGGGCTCTGTGCCAGGTAGGCGTTGCGGTCAAAGTAATCGACCTTGAACACCTCGGAACCGCTCTCGCTGGCCGCAGCGATCAGCTTGGGGGTGTGGATCTCGATGAAGTTCTGGTCCAGCAGGAACTTGCGCATGGCGTTGACCATGCAGCTCTGGGCC
>ERZ791744.1817-NODE-1817-length-12944-cov-2.276748_pt1 | contig 12944 bp, 7 predicted proteins | sample MGYA00510039_ERZ791744 | MGnify/ENA primary metagenome ERZ791744 (study PRJEB30046, sample SAMN00791969) | human gut metagenome | study: EMG produced TPA metagenomics assembly of the A metagenome-wide association study of gut microbiota in type 2... | reverse complement strand
GCTTTCTTTGGTGTCTGTATATTATTGTTTCTGGGAGGTAAGGCTTGTTCAGAGCAGCGTCCCCAAAACAGCAATTCTACCAATACTCCACAAACGCGACAAGTCACTCCTCAGCAACCGTTACCTCAGAATCAAAAACAATATCAACCACAACTGCGATATCGAACCGAATATTATAACGAAACGTGCCCTTCATGCGGTGGTAAGCGTTTTATAGTATGCAATTATTGTGGAGGCAAAGGATTTATAAAACAAACCTGTCAATACTGTAATGGGCAAGGATACAAGGAGGTCTATAAAGTTGTCAGATCGGAAATAGACCCCGCTACTTGGCAAGAAATTAACCCTGTATACGGATATGAGAAAGAGTACTGTAATGCTTGTTTTGGGCACGGATATAAAGAAGTAAAATGTACTCATTGTGATAATAATTATCCATATAACGTGGGCATGACATCAGGCCATATCTGTTCTACATGTCAAGGTACAGGCTTGGTAGAACGTTCACGTCAAGTACCATATTATGAATAAATGGGAGTTGCGGCACATGCGCCGCGCTTTCGTAAATCAAGTCTAAGGTTTCGACCGGAAGGCTTCAATCGCTAACTCATACGCCCTTCGGACAATTCTGAGGAGCTTTCTTTGTGTATGAACTGTCGCTTCGGGAAGTGGGTGACACAGCCACTTTGCCAGTGTCAAAGTGGCAAGCCGATTACGCAGGGAGAGGAAGTTTACCGTGCTTTATGCCCCTTTGAGGGAAGATTTATCAGTTGTTACCCTGCACCTCGGTTTCGTCGACTCGTACATTGAGCGATTTTATCCTGACTTCGTCAGCCAGGGTTCTTGGCAACGCCAAGCGCCCGGGGTGATGATTTTATCATGTTCCGCTGTGGCCGTTTGTGATTACACGGTGCTGATTGTATTTGGGTAAGTGGTCGGCGTTCACCGTCAAATATGCCTTGCAGGTACGTGGGGTATAATCTCGCCGAGACGTTTTGAGGAGTTTACTTGTAAACACGCTCGGAAGCACATTGAGTTTACATCGCAAAGGTAGGGCTGACCGCGCATCTGCGCCTTTGGGCTTGACCCTACGGGCTTACAATCAACATTTCATAAATTTTTCACCCTTCAGGACCCAAAAATTTATCGCGTGGGCTTGAAATAACGTCTGCAACACCGCTTCCTCAGCTCTCCCAATTATTGCAACGTAAATTAAACACACCCCCAGCGCACAAGTAAATTCCTCTAAACTTCAAAATCATGATCCTACACTCTTCCGACGACTTACATTGCCATCGGTGAAGATATGCAGGGAAAATTAGCGAAAATTTCTGAGTTGGCAATCAAAGGTGCTGTGAAACATTATCCCATGAGTTGAAAAAGTAAAAAGTAAAAATGCCACTGGCAACTGCGGGTGCTGGCGGTGGCATTCGTTTGGATTAGATGGTTAACTTCATATTCATCAAACTTAGCTCTTTCCTTAAGTTGCCTTGGAAGGATGTGTGCACACACCCTTCTGAATGCAGGGAGGTGTCAGAGGCGTTTCATTTCGGCTTCAGCCGCGGAAGAGCCTTTATATCCGCTCTTTCGGGGCTGGAAATTATAGATGATATTAAGTGACAGGCCTCGGCGGTCGTGACTCTGGCGTTTGTTGAAAAATATGCCATAGGTATTCATGGTCCAGTCATAGTTTGCCGTATTGAATATATCTGTGGCTGAAAGTTTAACCGTAAGCGATTTATTAAGAAAAGTCCTGCCTATGGAAGCATCTATTGTAAACCATGAGGCGCCAAACCGATTGGTATGCATGTCTCCTCCGGAATTTCCGTTGATATTGGCCGTTATCATCCATCCGCCGGGCAATGAAAACATATTGTTGAAATAATAAAGTAATATCGGCCTTTCGTAACGCTTATTATCGAGATGAAACCACTGACGGTAGAGCCCGAGAGTCACGTCGGGTGTCCAGCAACGGACTTTACGGTTCCAGATAAGATAAAGACTCAGTGCAGACACATCTATATTGACGGGATGCATGAGCAATTGCAGATTGTCGGCGGGATAAAGTTGCTTTACAAAGGCATATGTGTCAAAACTCCGCGTCATATCAGCCTGCAACATGAAATCCTTCCACATCCCGAAGAGCTGCAGATCATGCATTTTCTCATCGCGCAAAGCGGGATTGCCTCCTTCAATCTCATGAAGTCCGACATAACTTAACGAACCTGTAAGCTGGGAATAGGGAGGCTTTACAGTAGCCATCTTATAACTGAGACTTATCTGTGCGCCATTATGGAAAGAATAACCGATAGACAAGTCAGGAGTCAGCATGTGATCACGCCTGCTTACATCTCCGTCGCGCCTGCCATCGACTCTGAAATCATAATCCACATATTCATATCTCGCTCCCGCAGATATGGAAAGATTACCGAACATTCTGGCCCACGACAGAAACAATGCAGCCGATGTCTGCCGAGCATCTGTGAGAGATGAGGGTATATACTCTCCTACCTGCGTATTAAACATTCGATAGTCAAGCGATGTATGAGTATAGCTCTCCTGTGTGCCTGCCGTAAAATTTCCTCCGCCAAGCGGAAAATCGATATACAGTTTTCCGGCCCACAAAACAGATTCACGTCTGTCGGTCGATTCAACATCCCGGACGGATGATTCGGGATATGAAGTCAGAAGGTGATTGCGATCTCGCGACATACGGAAATCTCCATCGAAATGAAACAGATATTTTCCGGCAAATGTGTTTTCGAAATAAACTGATCCCAGATGATTATATGCGCGTATATGCTTGTCGATAATTCTCTCAATGGCTGGATTATTGTCAACCCACTCCATCCCGTTATTGGTAAAATTTCCTTTTTCCGGATTATAGCGCCAATATGCACCGAGCGACATGGAGTTTCCGGCATAATTAAATCCGGCCTTCACCACCCCGACTGTTGTCGGATAAGAATTATTCTGTAGAGCGCCAACCTCCGTTTTCTTATCATCATATATAAGAATGTTTGAACTCATACCTTTAATACAGGAATTTGTATGGCTGAAAGTTCCGTCGGCAAATACCTCCCAATTGCCGAATCTGTAGCCGAGTCCGAGATACTCCGTCACAGACCATTTCCTGCGCCACTGAAGCTGAAACTGGTCAGTCAGAGACAAACCGAGGAGATACTCACGTTTTGTCGTGATTTTCAGCACCGCACCGACATCGCTCCCGTATGCGGCTCCGGGGGCCATGAGCAATTCCACCTTTTTGAGACTGGAAGAGAGTATGCGTTGCAATTCATCTGCATCACGCATCGGACGCCCGTCTATATAGATCTCGACATTGCTCTTGCCTATGACGCCCACCACATTGTCCTCGACCTTGATCATAGGGAGCTGCGCGAGAACGTCAAGGGCATTTCCAAGATCAGCAAGACCGGATCCGGCAATGGTGGATACCAGAGTCGACCCTACAAGTCTGGTGGCCGGCTGTCCGGCGGTTATTACGATTTCCTGCAATTCCTGCGAGAGGGAATCGGCAATTTCCTTTTCCTGCGCATGCATCGCGACATCACAAAGGAATGAAAAAACAAAGATCAATAATAATCTTTTCATAAGCATCTGTAATTTTTGGTGCAAAGTTACAGCGAAAATAGCCTTATATCCAAAAAAACAGTCTGACCAAACCTCTTGCAATACATTAATATACAAGACATTACACAGGCACAAATATTAAAAGTCTGACCGGTGAAATATGTACTGAATATTTCACCGGTCAGACCAGTCTCAACATCCCCATACGAGGATTAAAATGCTCTTATATCTCAGTCGAGCTCTCTGCGGGATGGAAGGAAACGTAAAAATAAAGATGAACGTCTACGCCATAGTTCAAGACACACAAGAGGGATTGCCGTGCCTGCCACCGTATACAGAAGCCAGAACAGATCTTCATGGTTGTTGTAATGGATAACCATATGACATCCGATCTGAGCCGGATCAAGACCATACCACCAGATCTTAAGAAGAGAGACTGCCTTGAAGGATATTATATGAAAGATAAATACGTAGAGAGTGTTATTGCCGATATATGTCAGAATCCGGGCCACGGCTCCCCCCGCAGCATCGATAAGCCCGGAAATATGACGGGTAAAGAGAAATCCGGCTATGCCGGTCAGTGGCAATGTCATCAGATCGCGTATCTGCCCGGAATTGTTCATTCCGCACCAATGATTATAGGCACCGACACACATCACACCAAGACACACCGACGTCAGCCACCAGCGACACCCTATACGCTCCTCGAAATGACGATAAAGCACTCCGATACCAAAGAAGAACATACCCCATATCTCACGAAGGCCTCCGTTAGGGATTGTCGAGATCCTGAATCCGAAACCGAGTCTGTAGGCATTGAACGCCAAAGCGCATATACATACCGCCACAACACTCCACACAGGACCAAGAGACGTTTTGGAATCAATAATTTTATAAAGAACCAGAAACAATATACTCGCGACAAGCAAGCCCCGAAAAAACCAGAAAGCCCCGGCCATGAATTCATCATAACCGCTCATGGAAGTGACGATCATAAACAGTCGCTGGAAAAACTGACTCCATGTGTAGGGATGAGTGACACCCCCGGTCCAGTTTCCATATTGCTCATTGAGAATACCCAAATCGAACCATAGATTGTGAAGTACAAGAAACACAAGACTCCATTTCAGAAAAGGGACATACAGACCTTTAAACCTCTTCACACAGAATGACCAGGGATCATCGAGATACTTGCGGCTGAAAAAATATCCGGCCGTTATAAAAAACAACGGCATATGAAAGATATATATGAAATTTGAAATAAGCGTCGGAGGTTCGGCGTGCCCCATTACCATCAATATGATGGCAATGCCCTTGCATATGGATATGACATTGTTACGAGCCATGTGTCGGTGTATAGTTCATGCAAAAATAGAAAAAATATATGAGAAAAGAGATATGCTGATATCGAAAAAAATCAGTAATTCTCCGCGATACAAAATATGGGAAACGTGCACGAGATTAAAGGCAAGATATTAAGCAGATTAGTAAAGTGCTGTTTTTCCGAGAGTTGTCCACAAATGGGGGGGGGTGAATTTCTCAAAAAATACACGGTGAGACAATCCCGCACACACACTACGTTGCACGTCGCAGCTGGACCTCCACCGCTAAAGCCAAAGGCATCCCGTTATCAGTAATCAACGAAGGCATAGGCCACGATTCAGAAACTACAACCCAAATCTATCTCGCCGGCCTCGATACCACAGTAATTGACAAAGCCAACTCCCTTCTTATTCTAAAAAGCCTCGGATAAATCACCTCAACATAGCTACGCCCCATAAAACACTATCGCCTCAGTACCACACGGTTCTGAGGTTTCATTGTTTAGCAATCATCCAAATCTCTTGCTTAGAGTTACTTAATCAAGTACAAATTTAATCATTTTTCTTGGATTATGCCCTATGAATTAGGTGTTAATTACCAGCAGTTCCTAAATTTGTTTAGCAAAACACCTCGTAAAGCCCTATGACTCAGCACCCCAAATCTCTAAGCAAAAGATTTGGATGCCGACACTGGAATGGCTAGGAAAAGAGCGCATCATCGCTCATCACTTAGAGGTGCCGTTTCATGTTCTGGAGCATCAGTATGGTTTTGATTCTGAGGGCCGGAAAGAGTCGGCTACCGAAAGTGGCAACAAGATAATACACGGTGACAACCTTGTCGCTCTGAAGTCGTTACTCCCTCAGTATGAGGGACGAGTGGATTGTGTATATATTGATCCTCCGTACAATACCGGCAATGAGGGCTGGGTGTATAACGACAATGTGAAAGACCCGCGTATCCTCAAATGGATAGGCGATATTGTCGGTAAAGAGGGCGAGGATTTCAGCCGCCATGATAAATGGCTCTGCATGATATATCCTCGTCTTGTTCTGCTTGAGAAGTTACTTAGTCCTGACGGCGCAATCTTCATCTCGATAGACCGCAATGAGTTTGCATCGCTTAAAGCTATCTGTGACCGAATCTTTAACAACTTTGTCGGTTGCATCTCTTGGCAACGTACTTATTCGCCCCGTAATGATTCCAAAGGAATAGTCAGCGAGACGGAGTATATTCTTGTGTATTCCAAATCTTCGGACTGGCAACCTAATCGTCTTGAACGGACTGACGAAATGGATGCCAAATATAAGAATCCGGATAATGACTGGTGCGCATGGACAAGTGATAATCCTTGTGCTCCCGGAGCCGCAACCCATCAAGGCATGGTTTATGCTATTCAGCATCCATTCACTGGCGAAATATTCTATCCTGCTAAAACATCATGCTGGCGATTTGACCAAAAGGAGATGCTCCGTATAATGAATGGATGGTGCTCCTATGAACTTCGAGACATCAATGACGCCAAGCAACGCGCTGAAGTCTGCGGTATTCCGGAAAATGAAGTGCGTGAAGGAGTCTGTGCCATAATGCTCAAAGAGTCATTGGAGAAATCCAGAGAATTGGCACAAGCCGTTTTAGAGCGCGGTCAGTGGCCCAAACTCTACTTCACAAAGAATGGCGAAGGCGGTATCCGTCGAAAATCCTATCTTGAACAAATGGAAGGTCGTGTCGTGACCAATCTCTGGCCCTATTCCGAAGTCGGTCATACCGATGAAGCAAAGAAGGAACTGAAAGACATCTTTGGAGGGAAAGTCCCGTTTGATACTCCGAAACCTGTACGTCTCATTGAGCGCATACTACGTATCGCTACCAGATCTGATAGTATTGTTCTTGACTCGTTTGCCGGCAGTGGCACTACCGCCCATGCTTTGCTTCGACAAAATCGTAAAGATGGAGGCAACCGCCGGTTCATACTGATAGAAATGATGGATTATGCCGAGGATACGACGGCTGAGCGTGTACGTCGGGTTATTACCGGTTATTCCACCAAGCAGAAGCAGGAGGTCGAACTTTTCAGCAAGAAACTTACGCCGAAGAATCTTGCGAAAGGAGCCGAGATTATTGCCGAGGCAGAGAGGGTCATTTCAGATAATCAAGATAAATACCCCGAAATATCCAAACCAAAGATTGCCGACAACTGCGTCAAGGTAATTGCCTCAACCGTTTCCGACGGAATGGCTGAGGGTATTCCTGCGGCATTTGATTTTTACGAGGTAGGCGCTCCGTTGTTTATTGACGATAATAATCTCAATGAAGCGATTGGAGAAGATAAAATCCGCGAATATGTCTATTATTCGGAAACCCACCGGCCATTGCGCCGCAAAACAGATAGTTGGTTGATGGATACCTATAATGACATCGGTTACTATTTCTACTACAAACCGGAAGAAATAACAGACCTGAACATGGAGACTGTTCAGGAGATTGTAATCGAAAAGGCGGAGCATTATGTGATATATGCCGACACCTGCACATTGCCTAATGATTTCATGGAGGCTAAGAATATCACTTTTAGGAAAATACCACGAGACATAAGGAGATTCTGATATGGAACTGAAAAGATACCAGCGGAAGGTTCTCCGCGACATCGAGGCGTTTATCGACCAATGCAATGAGAAAAGAAATATATCAAAAGCATATAGAAGCTTCTGGCAGAACAAGGGCGTTGAGCTGGCAGAAGGAACGGAGTTGTGTCCATATCAGGTCAGTATTTCAGGGGTTCCGAGGGTTACTGTAAAAGTGCCGACTGCCGGAGGCAAGACATTCATAGCCTGCAACGCTCTCGAAAAGATGTTTGCAACACTTGAGGTCGATAAGCCGAAGGTCGTTGTTTGGTTTGTTCCGAGTGATCCGATTCTTCAACAGACAGTACGACGCCTTAAAGACCCTTCAGACCCATACCGTCAGCGGATTGACACGCTTTTCAGTGGTGCCGTTGGTGTGTACGATAAAGAGGGACTTCTAAATGCAAAGGGATTTGACCCGGTGACGGTCAAGGAGCAGCTTACGATAGCGGTGTTAAGTATCGACTCATTCGCGGCGACAGACAAGGAATCAAGGCGTGTCCGCCGTGAAAACTCTGAACTTGCAGAGTTCGGACAAGAGTCGCTGATAGACGTATTGGCATCACTCAATCCCGTTGTAATCATTGACGAGAGCCACAACTTCCGGAGTAATCTCCGAACCGAGACATTGCACGATATAAATCCGTCGTTCATCCTTGAATTGACTGCGACGCCCCGGGAAACAAGCAATGTAATCTCATTCGTGGATGCGAAGCAACTCAAAGACGAGCACATGGTTAAATTGCCTGTCATAGTCTATAATCAGCGTAACAAGACAGATCTGATGCTCAACGCCATTCAGCTCCGCAACAATCTGGAACAGCAGGCTATTGATGCAAAGCAACGAGGTGGCAAATATATCCGTCCGATTGTGCTGTTTCAGGCGCAACCGAGAACTTCGGATGACAGCGAGACATTCGACAAGATAAAAGACAACCTTGTCGAGATGGGTATTCCGGCAGAGCAAATAAAGATCAAAACCGCCGGAAAAGATGAACTGAAAGGAATCGACCTGATGAGTCGTGACTGTCCGGTCAGATATATCATTACAGTCAACGCTCTGAAAGAGGGTTGGGACTGTCCGTTTGCCTATATTCTTGCCTCGCTTGCCAACAGAACATCAAAAGTGGATGTGGAGCAGATATTGGGCCGCATATTGCGATTGCCCTATACAAAGGAGAGCGACTGCGAGTTCCTGAATATGGGATATGTGCTGACTTCTTCCAATGATTTCGAGCAGACAATCTCAGGCATCATAGACGGTTTGCAAAACTCCGGCTTCAGTGCAAAGGATTATAGAGCTGTAGAGGTTGAGCAGACAAATGTAACTCCGTCATACTCTCCGAAAAAACAGCCAAGTCTTTTTGATTCTCCTACAAGTGAGGTCGAGAACGTAGCGGCCCCGCTATATGACCCCGCTGACGATGTGGATGTGGTTGCCGCAAAAGAGGTGTTGGCGGCTAATGACAACAAGGAAGAGCCGAAAACGGTAGCCGAGATTCTGACAGTTGCTTCCAAACAGAACAAGGACTTTACCAAGAAACTTGAAGATGAGGATAACGAAGATCAACCGGTGTCAATCCCCACAAAGGCGAAAGTCTCTAATGAAGCCCGGATTAAAGATTACTTTGTTGAGGTCGCATCTGTTATTCAGTTGCCTATCTTTGAGATTAGGCAGAAACTGACCAACAAGGTTCTGTTTGATGAAACGACGGATGAATATGTGTGGGTAAAACTCGAAAAGGAGCATCTTTACAGAGGCTTTGACATTAGCAAACAGGATAAGAATATCCAGTGGAACTGGGCGGCATCGACAGCCGTCAGGATTGACCTCGAACAAAGGAATGAGAACGAATTTGTGCCGAAGTCATGGTTGCTTAACACACAACAGATGGATGCGTTCAAGAGTTACATCGCGTCTCTTGCTCCTGAGGGGAAGATAAGCCAGTTGTCAGAGAAGATTGCCTCTTCGCTGACAGGGCTTGATTCCATTCCACAGCACATGCTCGTTAAGTATGTAAAAGATGTTATAGGCAATCTTGATTCCGAGAAACTCAGTCAGCTCACTGATAATCTTGGTTCGACAATAAAGTTGTTCCGAGATAAAATCCGTAAAATGCTCTCCGACTACGCCGCATCCCAATTTGACAGGCTGAGAGATATGGGCGAGATACGGACAAGGGAAACTCACCGACTTCCAAAGGCAATCAATACTTCGCCGATTGACCGTCATTCAATCTCAAAGTCCTTATATACGGAAGAAGGTTCATTCAACGACTTTGAGGCGGAAGTGATCCGTCAAGTGTCGGCATTGCCCAATGTGGATTTCTGGCACCGCAATCTTGAACGAGGCAAAGGTTTCTACATCAACGGAAACATCAATCATTATCCCGATTTCATAGTCCATCTGAAGTCCGGCAGGATTGTGCTCATCGAAACAAAAGGTGATGACCGAGACAATTCCGACAGTCAGGACAAATTGCGACTTGGCAAGATATGGGAGAATGAAAGCGGGAAAAACTACCGCTACTATATGGTCTTCGACAAAAACGATAACCTCGACGGTGCGACAACATTGCCGGAACTGATTGATCGAATCAGCAAACTGTAATCAGTATCGGTTGTCGATGTCGCCGAAGCCTCGGACTCGGTCAGAGAGCCTTTCAACATTACAGCGAATGTCACCGGAACCGGCTACCGAGGCTTTGCCAGTTTCTACCTTGAAGTCCCCTGCATCTATATCACCGGAACCTACGATTAAGAAATTCACAGAGCCTGGGCTACCGCTGATTTTCAAATTACCGGCCTCTTTTATGTCAATAGAGCAAATTTTTGTTGTGCAGTCCCACAATCTCAATCTACGTCAGCAGATCCGGATATATGTACCATGAATATATACGCCTCTACTCCAGCCATCACTATATTTCCTCGGCTTTCCATCAACTTCCACAAAAGTACATGGTTAGGACCCACGCCCTTCAAACCCATCTGACAATCAATCAATTTGCCCAAATAAGAAAAAAACAGTAATTTTGCATCGCCAACCGGATATCGCCGACCGCAGGCGGTATCCGTTATTGTAATAACTATGTCTGACAATAAAATCATTGACAATACGACACCCCGGAAAGTCAAAACGGCATCGCCCGGCGAAAGGCTGTGGAACAAGGAATATCTGAAAGTAATGACGTGCAACTTTTTGCTCTTTTTCGCATTTTATCTCCTGACTCCGTTATTGCCTATTTATCTTGACAGTCAGTTCAAGGCAGACAAGGATATGATCGGGATAGTGCTTTCCGGATATGTCGTCGCCACACTTCTGATCAGACCTTTCAGCGGATTTTTTGTAGACAGTTTCAACCGCAAGAAGGTGCTTATGATCTGTTTCTTCGCATTCTTTATATTTTTCGCAGGTTATATAGGCGCCTCCACCCTGCTTATGTTCGCTATTGTACGCACCCTCCACGGCATACCTTTCGGAGCATCGACTGTCGCAAACAGCACGGTGGCCATCGACGTACTCCCCTCCTCGCGCCGTAACGAAGGAATAGGATTCTACGGACTGAGCAACAATCTCGCCATGGCTATCGCGCCGACAGCGGGAATCTACATATACAATGCGACAGGCAATTTCTCATTGTTGTTCTGGATCTCTCTGGCCCTTTCTTTCACAGGCTTCATATGCTCAAGCAAAGTCCGGCTTCCGGAACGAAAACCCGTGGAAAACAAACCGAAACTGAGCCTTGACCATTTTTTTCTAAACAGGGCATGGCTGATGGCCATAAATATATCCCTGTTCGGTCTCTGCTGGGGAGTAATGAGCAACTATGTGGCTATCTACGGCCAGGAGATGCTCGGAATAACAGATGGCACAGGTATGTTTTTCCTGCTTCTCAGCGGTGGTCTCATGTTGTCACGCCTGTATGGATCAAAATCACTCCGCGCAGGCAAACTAACTGAGAATTGCCTGCGCGGAGTATTGATATCATTTGTCGGATATACACTTTTCGCCACCGCTTTGGGAGAATGGACATTCTATCTCTCGGCTCTACTGATCGGCCTCGGCAACGGGCAGATGTATCCGGCATTTCTGAACATGTTCATAAGCATGGCCCGTCATGACCAGAGAGGCACTGCCAATTCCTCGATTCTCATATCGTGGGATCTCGGCATGGGCATGGGGATTCTGTTAGGCGGATTTATAGTGGAATATATCAGCTTCGCCGCGGCATTCTGGGTTGTGGCCGCAATGCAGGGGGCAGGCGCGCTGCTGTTTATCGCCTACACACGCTTCTTCTTCCAGCGCCGCCGACTCGACAAGTAAGCGGGAGCCGATGCCGTGGATCAGAAAACGATGCGGCCCTTCTTGGCCTGTTCAAGCATCTTCTTTCCAGGCACGAGATAAACCTCAAGACGACGGTTACGTTCACGGTTGCTCATGGAATTGTTCTCTACGAGCGGCATATCGTCGCCGAAAGCGTAAGGGAACAGATAGGTAGTATCCGCGCCCTGATCCGCATACCAGTCCGCCACAGCTTTGGATCGTTCTTCAGTCAGATGGTCACGATATACTTCCGAACCGGTGTTGTCGGTATGCATGACCATCAGCACACGATACATGTCGGGATCCTTAAGATAGCGTTTCAAAGGAGCCAGCAGAACCGATGCATCGGGGCGCAACTCCGTAGAGTTGGGAGCAAACAGACTGGCTGCCGGAATTGTGACAAGAAGAACTTCCTTGTTCCGGAAAGTCTCGACCGTACAATTATTTTTGGAATTATACTCACGGCCGAAAAGGCGGTTGCGACCCTCCTTTTCCTGAAACTTACGTATCAGATCCGCACTCTTGTTGTCAAGCGGCACGGAATTCACCATCTCGATAAAATTCAATTCATCGAGATCTTCCGGATTCTCCTGCTGACCGGTCTGACTTTTGGTTGACTGTTCCGTCTTTTCACCGACTTTGAATGTCATCCGGTTCTGTGCGTCAAGAACACCGGCTGAAAAAACAGCGAGCGACGCCAACGCCACTATCTTAAAATTCTTCGATAGACTCTTCATATTGCAATTCCGCTTTAACTATAGCCTCGACATCAGCGGGAGTAACAGACAATTCTCCCGCTCTGCGAAGTTCCTTCTGCACATAAGCCGTCAGAGCATCAACATTGAGTTCCTCCTCATCGGTGATATCCGCGCTTATCTCAAGATAACCGTTTTTCTCATACCAGTCCCAGATCGTATCTATTATATAAAGGATCTCGTCATCGGGAATCTCACTGTTTTTTTCAGGCGTGAGTGTGGCCCGGATAAATTTTATCGCCTCCTCCTCGTCAAATCTTGTAAGTTCACTCATAATAAGTAGCTATTAAAAATTAAACGATATATGTAGCTATTGAATCTTGTAACATA
>ERZ791744.1812-NODE-1812-length-12964-cov-10.429390_pt1 | contig 12964 bp, 17 predicted proteins | sample MGYA00510039_ERZ791744 | MGnify/ENA primary metagenome ERZ791744 (study PRJEB30046, sample SAMN00791969) | human gut metagenome | study: EMG produced TPA metagenomics assembly of the A metagenome-wide association study of gut microbiota in type 2... | reverse complement strand
CAGGGTTCGTAGGCCACTCAATATCAGGTGCAGTTGATGTATCAACACGGTTCAGTAACACCCGATACTTTTTCTAGGCTTCCACCACCAGCACGACAAGATGCCGCATACAGTGAACCAGTCAGTCCAGTTTTCAGACAACCAGTGCGTCACCTTTTTGAAGGCGCTTTAAAGCACGTTTTAATCCAGGTCGGCCTGTCCTTGTTCCGCTTAATTTATCTTCAAATATTTGTTCATATCCTGCACAAACAAGAGCGTTTCGTTGCAGATCTGTATTCTGGTCATTTGTTGATACCCTTACATAGCCAATCAGCACGCTGAATCTCCCGTCCAAAAGCACAAATCATGCCATGCAGGCCAGAAACCGCCATTATCTAAAACCTCGGTTTACGAGAACTCGGCACAAGCGGGGAGAAAATACCGTTACTCAGTACAGCGAATACCTGGACTAATCGACAAACATTCAGCGGTGGCCTTTCTGGTGAACTATCCGGCAATGCTTCTACAGCTGCAAAATTAAAAACTGCCAGGAAAATAAGCAATGTGGTTTTTGATGGTTCCTCCGATATCACATTAAAAGCAAGTCATGTTGGTGCGTTTGCCTTAGGGAAAACAGGAAGCACCGTTGCGAATGATAAAGCAGTTGGATGGAACTGGAGTAGCGGAGCCTATAACGCAACTATTAGTGGTGCATCAACGTTAATTATTCATTTTTATATGGGAGAAGGAAGTTGTCCTGCAGCTCAGTTTCGGATTAATTATAAAAATGGCGGTATTTTTTATCGTTCAGCCCGTGATGGTTATGGTTTTGAAGCCGACTGGTCCGAATTTTACACCACCACCAGAAAACCTTCAGCAGGAGATGTTGGTGCACTGCCGTTATCTGGTGGTCAACTGAATGGTGCACTGGGTATCGGAACATCCAGTGCTCTTGGCGGTAATTCGATTGTATTGGGTGATAATGACACGGGCTTTAAACAAAATGGCGATGGTAATCTGGATGTTTATGCTAATAACGTCCATGTTATGCGCTTTGTCTCCGGAAGCATTCAAAGTAATAAAACCATAAATATTACAGGGCGTGTTAACCCCTCGGATTACGGTAACTTTGATTCCCGTTATGTGAAAGATGTTCGACTTGGTTCACAGCAATATTATGGAGTGAACAACTGGCAAACATGGAATTTCCGGTGCCCTTCAGGTCATGTATTGTCTGGTATTAATGTTCAGGATACAGGGTCTAACTCTGCCGATAATATAGCGGGCGTTTATTACAGACCCGTTCAAAAGTATATAAATGGCACCTGGTATAATGTAGCGAGCGTTTAATATGATGCACTTAAAGAACATAAAAGCGGGTAATGCTAAAACACTGGAACAGTATGAGTTAACAAAGAAACACGGAGTTATCTGGCTTTACTCTGAGGACGGAAAAAACTGGTATGAGGAAGTGAAAAACTTTCAGCCAGACACCATAAAGATTGTTTACGATGAAAATAATATTATTGTTGCCATAACCAAAGATGCCTCCACACTTAACCCTGAAGGTTATAGCGTCGTTGAGATTCCTGATATTACCGCCAACCGGCGTGCTGACGACTCAGGTAAATGGATGTTTAAAGATGGCGCAGTCATTAAACGTGTATATACCGAAGAAGAGTTGCGCCTACAGACGGAAAACCAGAAAAAAATATTATTACAGCAGGCCAGAGAAAAAACGCAGTTCTGGCAAACACAGCTTACTTTGGGGATTATCACTGATTCAGACAGACAGCAACTGATGAACTGGATGCGATACGTGCAACAGGTTGAGACAACTGATACCTCGGTTCTTCCTGTAACATTCCCGGAACCACCAGAATAAGAAAAGGCCCGTACGGGCCTTAATTTGTTGTTATTCTGGTTTCTGTGGCCATTCAGGCTTTGCAGTATCCACACGGCTGACCATAACGCTGTAGCGTTCCCATGATTCCAGTCGTGTGCGTTCCTCATCAGTTGCCATATTCAGTCTGACAGCACGTTCCAGCGGTTGAATCACAGACTCCGCTTCGGAAAGCAAAGCGGCTTTTTGTAACTCTGCCTGCTGTTGCAGTTCCTGTTTTGTATATTCCCGCTTTACTACTTTACCATCCAGAAACTTCCAGTTTCCCGAGATATCGGCGCGACGGTTGGCTGTTATATTCGGTAACTCAACAACACTTAACCCGTCAGGGTTAAGTGTTGATACGTCTTTCTCAATACAACGAATAATCCCCTTCTGGTCATAAGCTATTTTTAAAGTATCATCCTGAAAGTTTTTTAATTCGTCATACCAGTTTTTACCGTCTTCTGTATATAGCCAGATAACGCCAGCTTTTTTCGTAAGCTGATACTGCTCAATGGTTTTGGGGTTTCCGGCGGTAATATTTTTCAGATGTTGCATATATTCTCCTGATGGCTATGCCTGTTCAACGTTATACCAGTTACCAGAAATGTATTTTTGTAGTGGTCGTGACACCATCCAGTCATCTCCATCAACCTCACCAATAATTTGCAATCCTGTTGTCACATGACCATTACCTGGTTCGCAAAGTCCTCCGCGATATAATGTGTCAGAACGTCTGCCTCCCAGACGCACATTTCTGATAAAAGAACTATTCAGGTAATCATTTAAGTTTGAACCCCAGCACCCACCAAATATATTTCCATCGGTGTTATAACGGACGCCACCCGCAATAAGAGCACCCGGTGAAATAAAGGATTTATCGTTCGGGTTAAAATACCATAAAGCATCATTACCTCCATCGCCACGCATATGAATACATGGAACCGGAAATCCATACTGTTCTGTCAGTAAATACCCAAAGCTGACCGCGCCGGGATAGCCCTGTCCATTGCGAATGGACAAGCCCTTAACTATCGGCACGTAATGACCACCAGGAGTGGGATTCCAGGCAAACTGCGTCTGAACAAAAGGCGCGGTGGCATTATTCAACTGGTCTGCAAATGCGCCACTTCCATCAGGAATTATTCCCTGATGAATATATGCAACCCGCTTATAAAAATCAGCAGATGCGGGTTGAAGCCCAAATGCCAGTTGTCCATTTGAATAGAATAAAAGGACACCGTCGCCGCCCTGTTTAATACCAGTGTCGTTATCTCCGAGAGTAATGGAATTACCGCCCAGTGCGTTATCTGTACCAAGCGCCAGCCCACCATCAATTTTGGCCCCGTGGCTGACAGATATAGCACCTGTTCTCAGATTTATAGCGAATGGCCTTAATGGGCCGATATCACCGTTTTCGCCTTGTCCTTCAGCCGTCGGAATGAAATGAAGAAAATCTTCTGAACGACGGAAAATAAGACCGAAGGCATCATTGAAAATTCGCAGCGCATTCACCGTGCCAATTTTCAGTTCTCCGGTCATTTTATCGCCGGAACGCTGAACGGCGTTACCAGCCTTGTTTACCGTTTCCTGTAAACCGAGGTATTCGATAACGGCGGCAACGGTCGATTTCGCAAGAATATCCCGCCCAACTTTTGTCAGGGTTGCCAGACTGGCAACATCATTCCCCGTAAAATACGGAAACCTGTCTGCCGCAGTAGCAAGCCCGGCCAGCGCCGTCAGGGTGGCATCTTTCGGTTGCTTACCCGCAAGCGCGTTAGTCATGGTGGTCGCAAAATTCGGGTCGTTGCCCAACGCCGCAGCCAGCTCGTTCAGCGTATTCAGTGCGTCAGGCGACGAGTCCACGAGGGCAGCGATCGCAGCCATAACATAAGCCGTGCTTGCGATTTGGGTATTATTCGTTCCCTGTCGCGCAGTTGGTGTTGTTGGCGTTCCGGTCAGTGCAGGACTATTTAAGGGCGCTTTCTTGTTCGTTTCACCCATTACCGCCTTAACCGCTTTTGGCGTTGCCGCCAGTGACTCGGAAGTGCTGTTGGTCGCACTGCTGAGCTGTACTATCCCCTTTTTCGTCGTGCTCGCATCCTCCAGCGCCACGGCGGATGCAATATCCTCTGACCGCCATATTGTCCAGGTACAGGTTCTGGCCGTTGCGCCACCAGTCATCCTCGCGATGAAAATCCGGCATATCAATTCCCGCCAGATGGTATGCATCCCGGAACAGCGTGTAACAGTCCGTCACCCCGTGCTCAAAGCGCCGTCCTGTCAGATGTGGCACACAGCGGAATTTATGAATTTCCCCCCGGCAGACCAGCCACCAGGGCAGTGCGCTTTTTATCTGCAGCCGCCGGTCAGCCTCGCTCAGCCAGGGCAGCTCACCGGGATGACTGTGGACCAGTGCCACAATCTCCCCCTGCATCTCTGCCCGCAGCCAGTCTTCCGGTGCGATACGAAAATACGCCTCCGGCTCTGCGGAAATATTCACACAAGGGATATACCGCTCCCCCTCCGGCGTGCTTATCACGAAGCCGCACGACTCCGCAGGCGCACACCGCCGGGCATGCGCCAGAATCGCTGATTCAGTCTGTGTCATAAACCGGGATTTACTGCGAAAGTTTATTAATGGAAAGGAAACCGCCAAAATTGCCGACATTCCTGCGCAGTTCACACCCGCGCATGCACTTGCTGCATCTGTCCTTACGGATATCCGTGGTGGGTTTATCGAACTCATCCGCCACAGCCCCGCCCGTGTAACCACACTCATCAGAGCGGTAGGTCCACATACAGGTGTTCGCCAGCATGATACGACCGGGAAACTGCGCTCCGTCCGTCTCGGTCGGTGTGGCCAGCACAAACGAGGCCGTCATGGCTGTCAGCTGCGACATCTGCTCCACCACCCAGCGGTCGCTCAGCTCCTGCTCCGGGTCCGCTTCCGGATTGCCCGCCACAAAATTCACCGCATCCAGAAAACGGGCATACACCCGGCGGCGGACCACCGTGGCCCCCACCAGACTCTGCAGGTCTTCCGCCATCCCGGTGACAAGGCCGAACAGATTGGACACCGTCAGCGACGGTCTGGCACTGCTGCCTTTCCCGTTCATTTCAAAGCCGCTGCCATCAATCGGGTACGCCTCATACTTACGCCCCTGCCAGGTGACCGGCTCCCCTTTTTCATTCAGCTCATTACAGAAAAAATACCGCTCACCGCCCTGTACCGTCAGGTCGATTTCCCAGAGTACCACCCGCGGTGACTGCTCTGATTTAACCGACTCGTTCAGACTTTCTTCGTGAATATCCTGCATCAGTTCACCACCTGCTCAATCGTACAACTGAAATCACTGTACCTGGCGTTATCTGTGACGCTCCACTCCCGGCATACCACCCTCACCGTCCGGTTATGTTTCGGCGGTCGCCACAAAAAGGCACGGTAACCACCATGCCACGATAAAAACTCTTCCAGCCATCGCCGGGTCGCCTCATCCGTCACCCGGAACACCGCCTGAAACGTCTTCAGTCGGGCATTAAGTCCCGTCGGGCGGCGCTGTTCATAACCGTCACCAAACCGTACCCTCGCCACCGACGGTTTCTCACTCACCTGCATCCCTTCACGCGGGACCAGATGCAGCGTTTTTATCTCAGCCACTCAGCATTCCTCCGTCACGTCGCATGGACAGCATCACCGCCTGCACCCGCTGGTCAATCAGTTGCACAAGGCTGCCCGCAGCTTCCGGCCCTATTCCTTCTGACCCAGCGCATTTTTACGCATGGACAGTGCCAGGGCATTGGTGCTGGACATCAGCCAGACCGCACCGGTGGGCTGCAGGTTTGCTGCCACAAACTGTCCAAACGCAGCCTCTGCATCCGCATCCGGGTTACCGGTTGATGCCGTGCCCTTCACATCATGGGTGATGGACGCCGGGGAGACATCTGCCACTGCGGCTTTTTTCGGGTCCACAAAGTCTGTATCCAGACGCGCCACCACCGCTTCCGCCAGCGCATTACGGACCAGTGCATCAGCAGCCGGACTGGAAAAACGGATCAATTCTTCCGTCAGTACCGCAATGGCCGACACCTTCGCATGACTGAAGGTGATGGATTCAAAATCAAACTTCGTCAGGGGTTTTGCCTTACCCTCACCCACCCAGCCGGCAGCACCGCCGGACACCTGGGCGTGCACACGGATATTGAACGGCACCTGACGAAGTGCAGGGATCCCGCCCTGACCAAATCGCCCGATAATGGTCTGCGGACGCAGGTAATCAATAAAGTCCTGTGCGTATTCCTGATATTCAGACAGGCTGCCTGCCCACTGCGGATCCGTGGTGGTCCCCGCGCCCACTGCCGATTTCAGGACATGATGCAGACGACTGTCATCCGGATACTGACGACGGGCCACTTCCAGGGCTTCAGATCGGACGCCTTTAGCCGCAGCCAGCGATTTGGCAAAGCGGGCGAAGCCAATCCCCTTATCCAGTTTCTGCTCCACACGGATCACCGGCGCAGAAGCCACCGCGGCCACATTCCCGTTACCGGCCTGTTTCACCGGCTGCGCCGTGGCGGCCTTACCGGCTTCCAGTTCACGCAGGCGCTTCAGGTGCGCATCCACCTGACGGATTTCCGCTGCGGTGTTGTCGTAATGCTCTTCCTCCTCCACATCCAGCGTGCGCCCTTCCTCTGCGGCTTTGGTCATGACCTCCTCAAGGGAGGCTGCCAGCGCTGCACGCTTGTTTTCAAAACTTTTAATCTGTTCGCCAATATTCATTATGGTCTTTTCCTTATGAAAAACGGTTGTTGACTGTGCCGCAGCGCCGGCAGAAGATGCGATTTTCACCACCGGTTTCCGGTTGCCGGACGCGGCAGAAAACGGGCGGTCGTAAGATTTAATGGTCCGGATGGTGCATTCCGCATTCGCGGGCACGGTGACGGCAGACACCTCCATCAGTTCCCAGCGCAGAAAATGCAGTCCGCCTCCGTCCAGAAAGGTGTATTCATGGGGACGGAAGCCCACGGACAGCCCCCTGACCAGCCCGGTCTTAATGGCCGCCCAGACCTCATCCAGCCGGGCAGCCAGTTGCGACGGCATATCCGGTACGGGCTTCACCAGTGTTGCCGTGATTTCCAGCCCTTCGCTGACCCGGCGCACCGTACACTGCCCCACCGGGCGGGAATGGTCATGCTGCCAGAGAAACGGGATCGCACTGCCAAACTCCGCGCCCTCCGGCTCCAGGATGTCACCATCCCGATCCGGAGAAGGCGTTGACGCAATCCCGGTGATCACTCGTTCATCCTCACTGAAGGATTTCACCGTCAGCAGGGAACAGGCCCGTTTAAGAGTCACATCAGCCTCCTGAAAATAAAAAAACCGCCGGAGCGGTTCGTGATGGTTACAGTGTGAACAGGGTTATATGAAAAAAACCGCATATTCTTTCTTTTTCGGTTCCGGGTTAAGGGACATCAGGGAGACCGCATTGAACAGCGCCATCAGCGGGTCAATTTTTCCCCGTCCACTGGCCTGTTTGGTGATAAGAATGGCGTTACCTTTAGGCTCCACCCGGGCATTGCCGACACACCAGGCCATCAGGGGCTGGTCACCATGCACCAGCACCCCTTCAGCCAGTTTGCGCTCGGTGGTTTTAATGGCCCCGCCCAGTTTCCAGCCCTGGCTTATCCCCACCACAATTCCGTCGGGGATCCCGGCTTCCGCCAGTGAATCCAGAATCTGCCCCACCCCTGACGGGTCAATACCGATATGGTCCAGTAACTCAGCCTCATGAATGCGACGCACATATTCCGCCACTTCCGCCGTGTCATCCCCGACACGCCGGACAATGGTCATATCTCCACAGGCAACAAGATCCTGAAACCGGGACGCCTCGCTCTTCCGTCGGACCACCGCGGTTTCATGCGCCCAGGCATGGCCCCAGCCCAGCCATTCGCGGGTCTCCCGGTCACGCCCAATCACATACATCCCCAGCAGATCATCCAGCCCTCCGCCGTCAATCCCCACCGTCACCACATCAGCACGACGCAGGATATCGTCCAGGCTGATACAACGGCCCTGCTCTTCCCAGAAATCAGCCCCCGCCCAGCGGTCAGAGCGCAGGGCAAGACCAATTTCCACATTGGCGTGTTTTGACATGAACCCCCGGAATGTCTCTTCACCGGCTTCCCGGGCTTTACGGTACTCCCAGTACAGAAAGGCCTCATCCACTGAATAGCCGAGATTAGGATTGACCATGGCGAGGTTTTCCATCAGCAGGTGAGCCCCGCTTTCCACCATTTCAGGAGGGTGTTCAAATATCACCGGCAGAAAGTGCGGATCATGAATTTTGCCGTCGCGCACATCCCGGGCGTACTGCAGTTTCTGTCTGAACACCCCGGCGGGCGGTTCATTCGACTGGGTGGTCGTATACACCACAAACCCTTCCGGGCGGGAGGCAAGGCCGCCTATGGCTTCACGTAACATGTCCTCCGCCTTGCACTGCTTGCCAAACAGCCACAACTCATCAATCAGCGTACCCACGGACTTGATACCGGACACCGTATTCGGATCGGCTGCCACCACCTTCAGGGTGGTGTCTGTCACCCGGTGGGTGATGGTCCGGATATGGGTCTGTACCTGGCAGAGATCATCCAGATCATCGTCACGTCGTACCATATCCCGGGCAGGGTTGAAGGCGTTGGCCGCCACCTCCACAGTCGGGGCCAGAATCGTGTAACCCGCCGCCTGCCGCCAGTTCAGTAACAGTGCAGTCATCATGATCCCCGCGGCCAGCGTGGACTTCGAGTTTTTCTTGGGGATAAGGATAAAAACTTCCTTGATATGGCGTACACCGGTCTGCGCATCGTAGGAGCCAAACAGGGCCGCCACCAGGTCAAACACCCACGGTGCACAGGACTCCCCGAACGTAGGGCTACCAGGTGCATCCACAATCCGCAGTTGTTTAAAAATCGCCAGGGCATGTGCGGCCTCGTCCGGATAAATCGGATCCGGAATAATCGACAGCCCCTTTTTCAGGCGCTCTGCCCAGTCCGGGCAGGCTGTGCTCCATACAGGTATCATCCGTTGCCCTCATTATCGTTATTCACCACCAGTCGGGGTGGCGGTGGCACCGCAAAACGGTTAGCCGCTTTTTTCGCGGCATCACCTTTTGCCGATTTTTTCCCGGTATCCCCTTTTTTATGGTGCGTGAACTGCGCCAGACGCCAGGCCGCATCCAGTGCCAGTTTCGGATCAATGCAGAGGTTTTCCACCAGGATCCGCCCCATGGCTTTCACCGGATCGGGAAGACCATCCTCCATATATTCAATACCAGGAGACATCACCGCGGACGGTGGCATCTCCGGATTGTTTTCGTCCGGCTGTGGTATTGCAGCCGCCTCACGGCGACGGGGTTTATCCTCCTGCTCTGATTTTTTCTGCCGGTAAACAGGAACCTCATCCACCTCCACCGTCTCGCATTGTTTACGGGCTATAAACGCAAGCACCTCCGGATCTTTTGCCAGCTGCGAGCCTTTAACCCTGGCGGTCTTCGCCGAATAACCGGCGGCAATGGCTGACGCTGTTTTGTTTTTCCCGGACATGAGCGCCAGCGCAAATTTTCGTTTTTGCGTTGTCAGCACAGCCTCCTCCCGGGTCCAGAACGCACTCAGCCGGGTATGGTTCAGCCCATTTTTCCCGGCGTCTCATGCCGCAAATGTTAACTGCTGCCTGGTTAACATTTGCTGAAAAAGCCTGTTAACATTTTTTCCGCACAACAAACTGAATAATAAAGATAAAAACCGCAAAAATGCCCGGGCAGCCAGTTAACATGTTAACTGCCCTGAAACGGGAATTTTTTCTCTGCGTGAGAGGGGCGCGGTGTCCAAAGCGATCGTTTTTTACGCCGGATGATACCCCCCCGGGTTGGGTTACAGTCCGATGATGTCGTCCTCTCTGCCACTACCTCCGGACACCTCCGGCAGCGTCGGGTCCGGCATACCACTCGCCGCTTCACGAGCAGACTTTTGTCGATGGCATTCGGCACAGAGCGTCCAAAGATTCGTCTCCTCATTACCACCACCGAACTGAAGTGCAATTCGGTGATCGAGTTCACTGTCACAGAGGTCAACCACACGACCACAGATACAGCACTGCCCGGCGTCCCTCAGCCAGATATGACGCTTGAGGGAAACACGTGCACTGCCACTGACACGACGCTGCTCCCCCTTCAGAATATTCACCCGTCGGGTATTCAGTGTTTTGATTCTGCTCTGGAGTGTACGAAGCTCAGCCATGTAAAATCCCCGTCATATGGCAATCAGTAAAGGAAATAAATATGTCATCGAAAAACCGGACCCGCAGAACCACAACCCGCAATATCCGTTTCCCCAATCACATAATTGAACAGATCAACATCGCCCTTGAGCATAAAGGGTCCGGTAACTTTTCAGCGTGGGTTATTGAAGCCTGCAGGAGAAGGCTGGCAACAGATGCAACGCATCTGCGCCCGGCCAGCATGACAAATAACGAGAAATGAACGTTCGGTTTCTTCCACCATCGCACCGGACAGGCGACTATGAGGGGACAACGCCGCGCTCCGTTAACGCGGTAAACCCCGGTGTGTATCGTTTTTGATTATCCCCGCACACTCGCGCAGAGGAGTCTCCCTGTCGGGCTGCGGTCTCTGTTAATGCAGGAATACGGCGACAATACCGCGCATGGATAATAAGGTCGCTCAACACACTGGTTGTAATGCAGCGGATACCATGCGGCATTTAGCGGCATTCATCGTACACTCCACGGTTAGCTCTTCATTCGTGGCATTCACCTGAAAGGTCCGGGAGTGTAATTGCGTACATTTACCACTGAACGAACCTTCAACAAGAACACGACCACGCTGCAAAATACGGAACGGAATTGTTCCCTGAAAAGGTTCTACGGTTACCCGTAATTTCTTCATGTATCCTCCGGATAATAAAAAGCCAGCTTAGTGCACTGAGTGCGGATATATTCCTGCGCCCCTTCCAGCTGCTTCTGCATTGTCATCAACCGTTCTCTGAGGATGAAATAATCCCGTTCAGCGGTGTCTGCCAGTCGGGGGCCGGTTGCATTATCCACGCTGGAGGTGCCGGTGGCTTCACGCACGGTACCGGGGCAGGTGGCGTTGACCCGCAGGCGCTTACGACCAGCGGCAACATCAGCGCGCAGAGTTTCATTTTCAGCTCTCGCATCGGCTAATTCCTTCGTGTATCTGGCATCAAGCGCAGCGACATCTCGCTGGCGCTGCTGCATGTCAGTAATAGTGGCATTCGCCAGTTTCAGCTCACTGACTTTTTTATCGCGCTGCGCTTTGTAGGTGATGGCGTTATCGCGGTAATGATTCAGCCCCAGACTAAGCACACCACAGGCTACCAGCATGACAATAATCACCACACACAGAACACGGTTCATATCACCACCAACGGATTGCCCAGACCAGAACAGCAATGGCCACAATACGAATGGCAAATGCCATTGCCCGAATAAGTTCAGCACTCATCTTTTTAAAGTTCACGATTTCAGCGCAATGACCAGTTTTGCCAGCCCATACAGCATCGGAGACACAGCAATACCAACAGCCACCCACTTAATAGCAAAAGCCAGCGCTCTGCTGATGTCATCAGTCACTGTCACCCCAGCAGCCCCGACGAAGACAACATCACCCAGGCGAGGGACAGAAAAAGAGCAACCAGCATTAGTGAAAATGAAATACCGACAATCACACACAGGACCTTTGCCGGCGTTATGAGTTTGTCTGACATAGCTACCCCTTAATTGCCACAATTAACTGGGATACTACCCATAAAAAAGGGATGCTCCAGACCAGCAAAAATTTCCAGTTTGGTAATTGACTAATCATGAGTCGCAACTCCCTAATCAGTTTGCTAAAATCAATCAAGGCAGCCTCCCATAGCTTACTGCCATAAAAACAAAACCCCGCTTGCTGCCAACAAACGGGGTTTTTACTTTTATTCACTTAGTTTTTGTCAGTTCGCAGGATTTCGTGTTATCCGTCCGTGTAAGCAAACCGCATTTTTCAGCAAAATATTCTGCTTATCTGTCGATACCCCAGCACGCCAGCGCGCTCTCCTGGTCACGACGGGATACCTGACCGTAGCAGTTGTTTGAACGAATACGGCAGTCTCTGCCACCGTCCTTAATCCACCAGCGAATCGCCTCACACGCTCCCCTGCGATCACCTGCATTAATTCGTTTATAAAACGTCGACGGGAAACACTTACCGGGACCAATGTTGTACGGACAGAATGACGCGATCCCCGCTTTCTGGGGTTCGCTCAATGGCACTTTGATGTTTTTCTCCACCCATGCCAGCGCCTTATCACGCTCAATGGCGTTAACCCGGTCGCATTTTTCCTTCGACAACTTCATGCCCGGAACGACAGGTTTGCCATCCACCAGGATGGCACCGCGGCAGATGGTCCAGATACCCGCGCCATCACGGTATGCCGTGGTGTGGTTACCTTCCTTTTCATCCAGAAACTGGTCGAGAATGTCAGGCGCAGGCGCACCAGCGGCAATCAGCGCCAGAACGGCAGCCGACAGGCCGTATCTGATTTTTGCGTTCATGGATATTTATCAGGATTTATCGGTTTCTGAGCCCTGGATATGTTTATCAGTTCCAGCCTGTTGCCTCAGGCTGCTAACAGGTCAATACAATCATGAGGATTATTTATGGACAATAACACCATTTCTCTACAGGAGTTGCTCGACAGCATTTCCAGGCTTCGGGAAGACGTGAATACCCTTACCGTCGCCTTCTCATATCTGGCATTCTCAATTCCAAGGGAACAGATGCAATCAACGCTGGCATCAATCCAGTTTGAATCATGCAATCCCAAATGGTCTCAGGAACAACAAGACTCTTTCAGGCGGCTTGCTGTATTACTGGATGAAAAATATGCTGGTAAAATTACCATTTCGGCGGACTCTTCAGAGAACCAGTAATTATTCCCGGTAGTTTTCCTCTGTAGGTTATCAACACATCCTGCGCCTCTAAAATTACGGGGCGCTTTTCCGGCGACTGCTCATCCCCTTCACAT
>ERZ791744.1806-NODE-1806-length-13036-cov-2.683075_pt1 | contig 13036 bp, 13 predicted proteins | sample MGYA00510039_ERZ791744 | MGnify/ENA primary metagenome ERZ791744 (study PRJEB30046, sample SAMN00791969) | human gut metagenome | study: EMG produced TPA metagenomics assembly of the A metagenome-wide association study of gut microbiota in type 2... | reverse complement strand
CGCTGTCTCCTACCTCTTTTTCAAAACGAACGATCTTACCGGGTACGCGGGATTTAATTTCCATGATTCAACATCTCCTTAAATTAGTTTGTCTTTATTCAACTATGGCAATGACCTGACCGGCACTGACGCGGTCGCCGGGCTGTACTTTGTACTCTTTGACGACGCCGGCTACCGGGGACGGTACCAGTTGTTTCATTTTCATTGCTTCCATTACGATCAGGACGTCTTTAACTTCAACGCTGTCTCCTACCTCTTTTTCAAAACGAACGATCTTACCGGGTACGCGGGATTTGATTTCCATGATTTATGCCTCCTGTGACAGTATTTCCAAAACTGTCTCTTTCTTTAATATTTGTACATCCTGCAGACTCTTACCTAAAACTGTCTGCGTCGGCTGAAATAATTCAGCAGTTTTGATACCATAACCGTTAGCAAGCTCCGTTTCCAGATCGATATCCACCTGGAACTTCCTGCCGATAGCCTGCAGCTCTGCATAGAATTCCTGCAGACGCTCCAACGACAAACCTGTTACCAGCAAATCCAGATCAGAATCACTGTTGGTAAAAGGCAGCCCGGTCGCTATTTCCAATCCCGCCGAGCCTAAAATACCCAGCCTGATCTGCTGCCCGGCAGCATAATCGCATACGGTCTGGGCTGCCGCCAGACAGTCAGTAGCCGCTGTGAAGCTTACTGCCGCCAGTTCATAGGGCCGCTGCACTTGAACTGCCTCGCTCACTTTTAACTCTGCGGCCAGCCGCAGACGCCTGCCGCCGCATAACTGCGGATGAACGAAGCCTACGGGGATCATCTCTGCTGCAACATCTTCCGCACGTCTGACGATCCCGGGAATAACGCTGTCCGCACAGAAAATATCCGCCGCTAAAAATGCCTTTTCCCCTGTCAGCTCGTGCAGGAATATCTGCTGCAGCCTTTTTCTGCCGGCACTGCCTGGATAGACCAGATCATGCCGTTTTAACTGCGTTTTGTCCATACGGGGTCCGCCTTACTGTTTTGCTGATAATCAAGCTGTGCCTGTACCATGCTGTCAAAAAATTCCGTTTGCACCGGCCCGGTGATGGTAACGGGAGCTACCTTGATCCCGGCCACGGGATCGCCACGCAGTTCCAGCACCGTCTGGCCGGCATTGACCTGCACTTCGGGACAGACCTTGACGATCCGTCCCTTGATGCGCAGGATACTGCGGGCTACTCTGTTTAGGGTAACGGCTGAAGCCAGAGTCGTCGCTTTCACGATCACTTCATACTCTGGATAAGTCCGTTCCCTACGGTAAGTAATGATCTTGCCGTTTTTATTACAGATATGCCCCGATTCTGAACAGGGAAAGCTGTCACCCATCGGCAGCCCGCCTGCTATCAGTTCATAATATTGCTGTCCACCCTTAGACGCGGTCGGTACCAGTTCAATATCGTCTCTGACCGGGATGCCATCCATAGCCAGCCAGCCGATTTCCTGACAGCCATACAAATCATGTACTTCTGCCTGCAGGATTTTTGCAGCCACCGGTAATAATTCCAGATCCAGCGGCGTGCCGGCGGTCAGCAGCTTAACGCCTTGCGGCAAGTCTCCGGCAACGCCCATATTTTCAGCGTCTGCCAGTGCCGCCCGCAAAAAGGCCGATTCCCCAACCACAGCGGCAGGCTGCTCTTTATACAGCGCCGCCAGAAAGGCGTCGCGGCTGGAACGTACTAAAAACGACCATTCCAAGCCGAACTCCTTTAAGGCCTGCCCGGAAAAGACATTGACCAGCGGCGGGTAGGTAACCAGTACCTTATCGCCGCGTTTCAGCCCAGCTCGCTCCAAAATCCTGAAGGAAGCTTTGATGCGGGCCGGCAGCTCCGCATAGGTAACGCCGACGATATTCTGAAACGCCGAGGTACCAGTGGTAAACGTGAGATAAGCCAGATTCAAAGGCGTATGTACTTCTTCGATCACATGAGCCGCTGTCGGCCCCGCAATACCTTTATCCGCCAAAGTACGCTGCGGCATCTCCTCCAGCCTGGGCGCCGAGCCGAAATCTTCGACCAGCATACTTATTTCCTGAAGCAAGCTGTTCATCTGCATTCTCCTCAGGCGTTGATATATTTATCTTCCACAGCGGCAAATTCTGCGTTGACTTTGGCGATAGCTTCCATTCTGTGAGTGCGGCCGCCGCGTTCATTGCCTAAAATACCTCTGCCCCAGGGACCGAGCAATTCGCCTTTGCCCTCTGCCTTTAATTTGGCAACTTCGTCGATATGTTTGATAATGACCGCACGCATATCTTCAACCTGGTTGACGATTTCCTGCACGCCGCCCAGCTTATAAAAGAAATCAACACCGGCTGCAAAAACAGGATTGCTGGTAGAAAGCTCTTCCAGGCGTTCGATGTCCATTTTGGTAATACGGGCGATAGAAGTCAGCGGCATAACATGGATCATAGTGCCGAAATCTTTGGAAAGAGCCAGAATATGGTCAGCCTGCAGGCCGTGACACAGGAAAGCGCCGGAAATAGCACGGCCGATGACCATAGCCACGATCGGATGCCCTGCTTTACGTGCTTCAGCCAAAGCCAGCTGATAACCACCTGTAGATTTATTCATACCGGCGATTTCTTCCATTTTGCCAGGGCCATTACCAGGGGTATCCACGATCAAAACGATGGCGCGTTTTTCTGCCAGCGGTTTATCCTTGTCGGCTTCCATCGTCCGGTAAACAGCCGTTGCCATTTTATAACCTTCCTCAAGACCGATGACGCCGCCGAAAACAACAGGAAATCTGTCGTTAAAAGCCATCGCGTCATTAGCGATGATAGTAGTCAGTTTGCCGTCCAGTTTCGCCGTACCGACGACGGAACCGGGGCCATAATCAGGGTCGAAGCTGTAACCGTCGATGATGTTTTCCTGGAAGGAATCTTTATCGATGATCATATCGATAGCGTCGCGGCCGCGACCTATCATAGTGTTGTCCAATTCTTCCATGTTCATGTTCCTCCTTTTCCTTAAGCGCGTACTCTGCGTTTTACTACTTTGAGGAATTCCGCAGTCGTCATTTCAGGCAGGGCTGCCGGATCTTCGTTGCCAAAATATTTCCACAGATCCATCGAATCCTTCGGCTGCATATCTCCGACCAGCTTCACCAGCTCCTGTTGCTCCTGAACCAGCTTCAACGAACCGATACGGCGCATTTTTTCGATCTCAGCCATCGGGATCTCAGCCACTTCTGCCAGAGTTTTATGGAATTCGCCGATCTTATCTTCGACCAGATAGTTGCAGTCCTGAATAATATATTTATGCTTGGCGCCGGTAGTCCGGTAAACCAAAGCTTTATTGGAAGCGTCAAATTCGTCTTTGCCCATTTCCTGTTCGATTACTTCCGGGCCTGTCAGGCCGATACGGCCTTCTTCGTTCATCACGATAACGTCGGTAGCCGCAGCGACAAACCCCATACCGCCAAAGCAGCCAACTTTGCTGCCGACAACAGCCACTACCGGGACGATACCGCGGCAGTCCTGGAAGGCATCCATAACTTCGGCATGAGCCAAAAGACCGGCATTAGCTTCGTGCAGACGTACACCGCCGGTTTCAAAAGAAACGGCGACCAACGGACGCCTTTCGGCATATTCCTCAGGATATTTGGCTTTGATATCGGCAGCAGCCTTCAAGGCCAGGCGAATGGTCGCGACCATTTTACCGCCGTTGACTTCGCCGATAGCGCCGCCAATAAACTTGCCTTCCATTGATACTACAAAAACAGGATGCTTACCCAAAAGGCCCACACCGCAGACAGTACCGTCATCAAATTCCACAGCCGTTCCCAATACCGGCAGATGCGGGCTGCAATAACGGTCCAGCGGATTTAAAAACTCCGTAAAGGTTCCTTCATCGACCATGCCCAAAGCACGTTCACGGGCATTAGCGTCAAAGAAGCTGCTGTTTTCAAGCTCAGTCCATTTTTTCATAATCATTCAGCCTCCTTTGCAGTAGCTTCTGCCAGTGCCTGGCGCAATCTCATATAAACTACGATCGGTGTAGCATTGTCATCGTTGATCTCGATACTGACATTACCAACGCCTGTATCAGCAACAAATTTACCGAGCATTTTTTCCCAAACCGCATCAAAGCCTTTCACAGGAGTAACTACTTTGGCTTTAACGCCGCCGTTCAAAGCCTTTTTTTCCATCAGTACTTCCAGATCGCCGGAACCGGTCACACCAAGATGCGACCATTCCTTAGCTATTTCCTGAGTTGCGGCAGATTTAAATTCAAATTCCAAAACCTGTAATGCCACGTTAATCTCCTCCTCTTACCAGTTTCTGAATTTAGCAGGCGGATTATACAGACCCTTCGACCAAACTACCAGATCATGTACATTTTTAGCCGCCAGCATGGAACGGTTAGCTCTGCTCATATCAATACCCAGATCATCGGCAGTCTTGATCACGCCAAGATCACGCAGACGCAGGGTTTCTTTCGGGTCAGCCTTCATGCCGACTTCGGTAAAGCCCGCGATACCGCGGATAGCGGCAGTACGTTCTTCCATATTTCTGCATTTATGCAGGTATGCGATACCTTCCTCGGTAATGATATGGGTCAGGTCATCGCCGTAGATCATGACCGGTTCGATCGGCAGATTAGCGTTTTTAGCCAAAGCAAAAGCATCCAGTTCTTCTACGAAGCCAGGCGCCAGCTTTTCGCGGAAGGTTTCCGCCAGCTGTACGACCAGCCGTTTGCCGCGGTGTACCGGCCCCCACATGGCTTCTTTAATTCCGTATTCTTCACCGCATTTAAGCCACGCTTCTGAAGAATGGCGACGGCCTTTAGGATCGCAGCCCATATTCGGGGCACCGCCGAAGCCCGCCACACGATTGGCCGTAGCCGTCGAGCTGTTGCCGTAAGGATCGATCTGCAGTGTGCCGCCGATAAACATATCGATAGCATAATGACCTGCAGTCTGTGAAAAAGCACGGTTGGAACGCATCGATCCGTCAGGACCGACAAAGAAAATATCACTGCGGGCAGCAACATACTCATCCATGCCCAATTCACCGCCGAAGCAGTGGATAGATTCGACCCAGCCGCTTTCAATAGCCGGGATCATCGAAGGATGCGGGTTCAAAATAAAGTTGGTGCAGATCTTGCCTTTCAGGCCCAGTTCCTCACCATAAGTCGGCAGCAATAATTCGATCGCGGCCGTATCAAAACCGATACCATGGTTCAGGCTTTTGATACCATACTCTCCATAGATACCTTTGATCGCCATCATGCCCTTCAAAACCTGAGCATCGGTAATCAGTGCCGGATCGCGGGTAAAGAGCGGTTCGATGTAAAACGGTTTCGGAGACTGGATAACATAATCGACCCAGTCACCGGGAATATCGACACGCGGCAGCTCGTCTACGATCTCGTTGACCTGCGCAATAACGATACCCTGACGGAATTTAGTAGCTTCTACGATCGCCGGCGTATCTTCTGTGCTGAACCCGGTAAACAGGTTGCCATGACGGTCTGCTTTCGTTGCCGCAATCAATGCGACACGCGGAGTCAGATCTACAAAATAACGGCCATACAGTTCCAGATAGGTATGGATAGCGCCCAGTTCCAGTTTGCCTTCCTTTAAAAATTCGGCAATCCGGCCTGCCTGCGGACCTGAAAAGGACATATCCAGCTTTTTAGCGATGCCTTTTTCAAAAACATCCAGATGCTCCGGCAAAGTCAGAACGGACTGTACCATATGCAGGTCGTGTACTTTAGCAGGATCGACCTGACAAAGTGCTTTCGCCAGAAAATCGGCCTGTTTCTGGTTGTTGCCTTCGATATTGACCTTATCGCCCGGTTTGATAACAGCCTCCAGCAAAGCTACTGCATCTTTGGCATCAACTATTTTTCCTTCTTTGACGTAAGGGGCAGCCGACGCAGCTCTTGCCGCAGCGTCTTTCTTTAAAGAATCCCACTCACGCGTAATACCTTTAAGCTCCATTACATTCTCTCCTTTCTTATTACAAAACTGCTTCATCTATACCAGATGCGGGTAAAAAAATAGAGAACAAAGCACAGCTGTTAACTGCGCGCTCGTTCTCTCATTCGCCACTATTTAATTATCCCCGTATCTAGATATGCATAACTCCCAAACCGGCTCTGTCATGATTAGTCATATAATGCAGCGCCGATTTACCAAAAATAGCCACCGCGATCCAGCCGTTATCCCTGACGATAGCGATTTTCAAGGCCAGACTGGCACTGGAAGAAACGCTGACCAGAATACCTTTTTTAGCTTCTTCCGTGGCATGGATCAAGGCATGAATATCATTAGCTGTTTTTTCTATCACTTCTGAATTCAAACAGGCTCCAATAACAGCTCTGTTGATCTTTTCATGGAAATCATCGTAAGAAGTTTTACCTCCGACTTCTGTCACGACAAATTTATGTTTGACAACCGAAACTGCCTGTTTTACTACTTCTTCTTCCTTAAGACTTCTTGTCATTGCCAGCAGCATCGCCGCTACGCCTACGCTTTTGATACTTTCGCCCAAAAAAAACGCTTCCATCGCTCAATCCCTCCCTTTACTGCAACCTCAGCAGCTGCGGATGCTTATTTCACCAAAATCGAAGCTTTCGATTTTTCCCGCAGCATTTCGTACAAGCAAACTACCATAATCATCCATGTCTTCCGCTGTTCCGGAATAAATTTCTGTATCATTGTCCTTTACGATCACCTTCTGCCCTAAAGTACAGCTGTTTGCCAGCCAGGCTTGCCTGATAGAAGCAAAACCGCAGCTGTGCCAGTGAGAGTAAAGCAGGCTGAATTCATTCAGAAACGCCTTGAGGACATGTTCATGCTCGTATTCGATGCCCGTTGCCAGATAAAGTGAAGTCGCCGTTAGCAGGGCTCCGAAATCTTCAGAAGACATATTTATATTGATACCAATACCGACAACGGCATACTCAATGCTGCCATCGGCAGCCAGCGCCATTTCCGCTAAAATACCGCAGATTTTTTTACCGTCCAGCATGATATCGTTGGGCCATTTTATTCGGCCTTGTACGCCAGCAACCTTTTTCAAGGCCTCAACAACAGCTACCGCTGCTAAAAGTGTAACTTGCGGACAAAACTCTGCTGCTGTTTTCGGATAAAGAATCAGTGAAAACCAGAGACCTTTCCCTGCCTGTGATTTCCACACTCTGCCCAATCTTCCCCTTCCGGCAAACTGCTGTCCTGCCTGGATGACAGTACCTTCCGGCGCGCCTTTTTCTGCAAACTCTTTAGCAGTTACATTTGTAGACTCCAGCGTTTCAAAGTATTTTATAACCCGGCCTTCCAGCCTGGACTGAGCGGATCTCTTTCTATCCATACAATTATCCTCTATACCGCAATAAATTTGAAGGTAGAGATCATAATACCGCAGGCCACGGCTGATACGATAACGCCGGCAATATTTGCACCCATAGCCACTGGCATAACTATCGCAAAAGGATCTTCCTCCTCTGCTGCATGCTGAGCTATTTTAGCCGTGGAAGGAACACAGGAGACCCCGGCTATACCTACTACCGGATTGAAGTTTTTGCCACCTTTCATCCAATATACCACCCAACCGCCAATAACACCGACAACACCTGATATCGCCAGAGCCAGAATGCCCAGTGCTACGATGATAGCAACCTTGGGATCTAACAAAGTGGAAGCTTCACACAATACACCCAGTAATAAACCCAGCAGCAAAGTTGCAATATACATTAAAGTATTTTCGATCAGATCCTGATAAGGTACGATCTCCGATTCTTTTATAGCCATACCAAGAAAGAAAGACATGATCAACGGCGCTGCCATGGGCAGTAACAGGCACAATAACCCACAAGCTACCACGATAAAAATAAATTTGGATTTCTTGGAAACTTCCGGTACATCCATCAAAATGTCATTACCGCGAATGCGTTTAGGCACCATAGCTTTGACGATCCACGGATATCCCGCATAAGTCAGGCTCAAATACAAATAAGCGATTACTGAAATCGGAACAAACAATTCCGGAGCAGCCATCAACGAAGTGAACAAGACCATAGGCCCATCCGCACCGCCAATAGAAGCGACTGCTACAGCTTCGTTGGGGGCCAAACCAAGCATTACACCCAAAATAAGTGTAGCAAAAGTACCTGCTTCGGCAAAGATAGCTATAATTATACTCGTCCAGGGGTTAGCCAAGATGAAACTGATCTCGCACATGGCTCCTACACCCATAAATACCATACAGGCTACCAAACTGTTACTGAAAGTAAAATTATAGATCGGCTGCAGGAAATTGACCTGCATGATATTGACCAGCTGGTTAGGCTCTGAAATCAACGGATCCATAAACAGTGTTCCTGTACTACCGTCAGCCAGAAACAAAACGCCGCAGTTGATACAAATCATACCAATCCCCATAGGAACCATGATCAACGGCTCCAAAGTGCGTTTGAACCCGCACAGCGCCAAAACAAAACCTACTATTATCAGCAAAATACGGGCGCCAACAATCACGGGATCCTGTACAAACAAGCTGGCTACGCCAGGAAATAAATTCATCAACAATTCCATTTTTTACTCCATCCCTTCCCCATTATTGTTTGAATTTCCACCAAAAACTTTGTTTAAAAGAACGATTACACCAATAACCAGTAAAGAAATAACTGCTGTTCCCAAATAAGCTGCTCCTGCATAAGCATACACACTCATTCATAAAAACTCCTTTCGTTTCAATAGATATTTCCCCAAAAACACATGATCTCCGGATAATCACTGCGGCAAAAAAAATAGAGAAATAGAATTAGCTCCATCTCTCCATCGCCACTTTGCGCTTTTTAAGGAAAATAAAACTCTCTCGCACTCGCAAGACACTATATGTCACCGACATTACGTCGTTGTCTTGACAAATTAAACTGGTTTTTTCACAAATAAAAAACGGAGAAACAGAATTCTCTATCTCTCCGTCACCGCTATTCACTTTTTATATTCCGATAACTGAAATTTACCAAACAAAACATATACTCGTAAATCTCTCATAATCCTCTTTATGTTTATCCTATACTGATTTGGTAAAATTGTCAACTATCAAATTGTTTACTTACAAAAATAAAACTGCCGTGTTACTAAGCAACACGGCAGAAAATAAATATCATACTTTTACTTTCTAAACACATGTCACTCGCATGGATCAGATATTATCAGGTTCTTACTGGCTTAAGCTGCAAATGCCGCTATCACAGTGCCGGGAGCGCATCGGAATGACCGATTTTAAATTATTCTTACATACCTGATAATTATTACTATTTTTAACTATGCCTTAATGATATACTTTATCTTTTTGAAAGTCAAGCATTATTTTGTAAATCTAAAGTATACATCATTCAGCAACAAACTTACGTTGTAATCCACACGCCACCCTAATTATCAAACCATTTCTGCAGTTCAGTGACATCCTGCGTCAGTCCCAAAGCCAGCATCAGCTTGATCCTGGCTTTGAGTCCTGTCAATTCCCCGCTCAAAATGATCTGACTGGACTCCATTGACCTGGCGCTGCCCAGATAGCTATATGCAGGTACCACGCGTCCGGTATGGACACGCGAAGCTAAAACCACAGGGATCTGCCTGCTGCGGACATATTCTATGCCTTCCTTAACTGCCGGCGGCACATTACCACAGCCTAAAGCTTCCACCACCAGACCCTGTACCGGTTTTTCCGCCAGCAGTTTAAACAGATACGCATCCATCCCGGCATAAGTTTTCAGTAGATACACATCTTCAGCCAACGCCGGCGGGCAGATCTTTTCCAGATTCACTGGCTGACGGCGAAATACCACCCTGTCAAAATAAACATGGCCTATCGGCCCCCATCCCGGCGAATGGAAGGTCGCACAGGACGTGGTATGCGTTTTCGTAACTTCTGCCGCAGCGTGGATCTCGTCGTTAAAAATAAGCAGCGCGCCTTTACCGACGGCTTCTTCACTGGCCGCAGTCATCACTGCCGCCAGAATATTGGCCGGCCCGTCCGGTCCCGTTTCCGATGCGCCGCGCATTGCTCCGGTAACGCAGACCGGCTTCATCGTTTTAGTTGCCAGACTGAGCATATACGCAGTTTCTTCCAGTGTGTCCGTGCCATGGGTCACAACGATGCCGCAGACCTCTTCCCGCTCTGCATATTGGTCAGCCATTTTTGCCAGCTCGAACATCATCTGCGGCGTAACATGACCGCTGGGCACATTGGCAAATTCCACGACCTCTATTGCGGCAACCTCGCGCAACGCCGGCACCGCTTCGATCAGATCATCGCCGCTGACGGCGGGGATCAGCCCCTGCGTCACCGGATCATATTTCATGGCGATAGTCCCGCCGGTAGTGATCACAACAACTTTTTTCATCTTCGCACCTTCCTTGCCTGATTATTTACTTCATCATAACATATCCGCCGTCAGCCGACAATTTCCAGCCGCCTTGATTCACGCAGACATTACAAATGGTGTATAATATTTATATCATTTGATTACGAGGTGTCATGTATGATAGTCAGCGGTATCAGCCTGGTTTTGGAAGGCGGCGGTATGCGGGGCATGTTTTCTGCCGGAGTTTTTGAAGCTTTCATGCAGAAAGAACTGCTTTTCCCGCATATCGTCGGCGTTTCCGCAGGCGCCTGCAATATTGTTTCCTATATGTCGCAGCAGCCGCTGCGCACCAGACGCATCATCCAGAATTATGTCGGCGATAAACGCTATTGCAGCCTGAGCAACTGGCTCAGGACACGGTCGCTGTTCGGCTTTGACTTCATTCTGAAAGAACTGCCGCAGAATCTGCTGCCTTTCGATTACGAAACCTTTCATAAATACCCCGGTCAGCTATATGTCGGCACAACCGATATCATGACCGGCAAACCCGTCTGGTATACGCAGCAGGATATGGACAGGGATTTTCTGCCGCTGCGTGCATCAGCCTCGCTGCCGTTTTTCGCTCCCGTCGTAACTATCGGCAGTCACAAATTACTGGATGGCGCTCTCGTAGAGCCAATACCATTAAATAAAGCAATCGCTGACGGTTATCATAAGTTCGTTATCGTGCTGACCCGCAATGCCGGTTACCGCAAAAAACGGCCGGTACCCCAATACCTGCTGCGCCTTGTCTATAAGCACTATCCCAAATTATGGGAGCTCATGGCCAGACGGCCTGATCTTTATAATGACCAGCTTGCTTTTGCTGAGCAGCTGGAGCAGGAAGGAAAGGCAGTTATTATCCGCCCTACGGCGCCGCTGACGATCGGCAGGCTGGATCAAAAACCGGAGCAGCTTTTAAAACTGCATGATCACGGCCTGGAATGCGGCCTGGCAAAATTTCACGAAATCATGCAGCTCTATCGCAAATAAAGGAGAAATCATGCGTTTTTTACATACTTCAGACTGGCACCTGGGCCGCATTTTTCACGGCCTGCATATGACAGACGACCAGGCTGTCGTTCTCGAAGAACTGATCGCTTTAGCTAAAGACAGCCAGGTGGACGCCGTACTGATCGCCGGTGATATTTATGACCGCGCAGTACCGCCGACACAGGCGGTAACACTGCTGGACGAAGTACTGCGCCGTTTGGTCCAGGACGCCGGCAAAAATGTCATTATGATCGCAGGCAATCACGATAATGCCGACCGTCTCGGCTTCGGGCAAAGCCTGCTGTCCCAGAACAAACTTTATATCACCGGACCTGTAAGTGCGGCTACACAGCCGGTAGTGCTTTATGACGAACACGGTCCTGTCTATTTTGCGCCGCTGACCTACGGTGAACCCTTAGCCGCGTCTGAATTACTGGGCGAACCTTTAAAAACACACGAAGACGTCGTCAGGCGCCAAATCCGCAGTCAGCTGGAACAGATCCCCGCGTCCGCACGCAAAGTGGCGCTGGCACATGTTTTTCTGACCGGGGCACAGGAATCTCCTGACAGCGAACGACCTTTGGCCATTGGCGGAGCGACAACTGTAGGTATCGACTGCTTCGCCCCCTTTCATTATGCCGCCTTAGGGCATCTGCATGCCTGTCAGAGCGGCAGCAGCAAAGTACGTTACAGCGGTTCGCTGCTGAAATATTCTTTCAATGAAGTCGCTCAGCCTAAAGGGGTGCATCTGGTAGATCTGGCTGACGACGGCAGCATTACCGTTGAGACCATACCCCTCAGCCCCCGGCGCGAGCTGGCCTGCCTGCGCGGCAGCTTTGCTGAATTGGTGAGCCATCCAAAGACGGCACTATACGATCATTATCTGCAGGTCACACTGACTGACGACCAGCCGGTTTTAGATGCCAAATACAGACTGGAACAGGTCTATCCGCATATCCTGCATTTGGAATACGCGCGGCTGCACGCCGGTACTGATACGTCTGCCGCCGCAGTCAGCCATAAAAAGCTTGGCACCGCCGAACTGTTTGAAGCCTTCTTCACTCAGGTCAACGACCGGCCTTTGAACGCCGCCGAAAAGTCCCTTTTATCGGACGTTATCAACAGTGACGTTCAGGCAGAAAGGCAGGCCTGACTATGAAACCATTACAGCTTACAATGCGTGCCTTTGGCGCTTATGCCGATGAGCAGACTATCGACTTCACGCTTTTAGGCGATAAAAACTTTTTTCTGATCCACGGACCTACCGGTTCCGGCAAAACAACGATCCTGGATGCGATCAGTTTCGCGCTGTACGGCAGCGCCAGCGGTGATCTGCGTGAAAGTAAAAGCCTGCGCAGCGATTACGCGCCGGCCGAACAGAAAACCGAAGTAGAATTTACCTTTAAAAGCGGAGAACATATTTATCAGGTCCTGCGCGCCCCTGAACAGGAATTGAAAAAACAACGGGGCGAGGGAACGCGCAAAGTTCCCGCAGCAGCCGCACTTTTTAAACTTCTCAGCGACGGCAGCAAGGACCCGCTGGCAGCCAAAAGCGATGAAGTGACAAAAAAGGTTACTGAGATCATCGGTTTTAAAGCCGAGCAGTTTCGTCAGATCGTTTTACTGCCGCAGGGCGAATTCCGGCGGTT